>ENA-UOUL01000666-UOUL01000666.1-bioreactor-metagenome-genome-assembly--contig:-NODE-666-length-57390-cov-7.959015_pt1 | contig 57390 bp, 47 predicted proteins | sample MGYA00249838_ERZ747220 | MGnify/ENA primary metagenome ERZ747220 (study PRJEB28778, sample SAMN05720191) | bioreactor metagenome | isolation source: Anaerobic biogas reactor | place: USA:Washington... | reverse complement strand
TGACATGTTATGAAATATTAGCGAGACACAATAAAGATACTAAATTCCCGACAATAGCAAGAAGTCCACAATCTGCAGTTTGCAGTCAGCAACTATTTTGACAGACTGCCCACTGCTGACTGGTACTGCCGACTGCCGACTGGTACTGCCGACTGGTACTGCCGACTGGTACTGCCGACTGCTGACTGACCTATTGCTTCTTGCCTAATGCCTGAAATGATATACATTTGTGCCATGCAGATAATTGACACCCATAACCATATATACCTGCCTGAGTTTGATGCCGACCGCGACGAGGTGGTTGAGAGATCACTGGCTGCCGGGGTTGGCCGGATCATGATGCCCAATATAGACTCATCATCTGTCGCACCCATGCTTGCAGCGGAAGAGCGGTATCCCGGCATCTGCCTGCCCATGATGGCCCTCCATCCCACCTCGGTAAAGGAAAGCTTCCGTGATGAGCTGGCTGCCGTTGAGGCCGCCCTGAGTGATCACAGGTACTACGGCATCGGCGAAACGGGGATCGACCTGTACTGGGACAAGACATTCGTGAAGGCGCAGACCGTCTCTTTCAGGCGCCACCTGGAGCTGGCCGAAGAGCATGACCTGCCGGTGATCATTCACGCCAGGGAGTCGCTTGACCTGATAATTGAGGTGATCAGTGAGTTCGGCAACGGAAGGGTTAAAGGTATCTTCCATGCCTTCCCGGGGACGGCTGAAGATGCATGCCGTGTGACGGCCATGGGATTCATGATCGGCATCGGCGGAGTGGTTACCTTCCGTAACGGACGGCAGGGAGAAGCTGCCATTGCAGCCGGGATCAACAACATAGTCCTTGAAACCGATGCTCCCTATCTTGCTCCCGTACCCTTCCGCGGCAAAAGGAACGAAGCCGCCTACCTGGCATATGTGACCGACAAGCTGTCGGAGCTGCTGGCAATCACACCGGCGGAGGTCGCCGACAGGACAACGGAAAATGCAAGAAGGCTGTTCAGGCTATAAACGATGGAAAAGAACAGATCGATACTACTAATTTATACCGGCGGGACCATCGGGATGGTCAATGACCCGGTATCCGGAGCACTGGTGCCGATCGATTTCAGGCACGTATCAGCCCAGGTGCCGGAACTGCGCCGCTTCGGGTTTAATATAGAGTCAATGACTTTTGATCCCGTGATTGATTCTTCGGATGTCAGTCCTGACACATGGTGCAGCATTGCAAACACTATTAAGGGTAACTACGCCAGGTACGAAGGATTTGTGGTGCTTCACGGAACAGACACCATGTCCTATTCAGCATCAGCACTCAGCTTCATGCTTCAGGGACTGGAGAAGCCTGTGATCTTCACCGGTTCGCAGCTGCCGATAGGTGTTTTGCGCACTGACGGCAAGGAGAATCTCCTGACGGCCATTGAGATAGCTGCAGCGCTGGAAGACGGGCTGCCGGTGGTGCCCGAGGTATGTATCTTTTTTGAGAACAGGTTGTTTCGTGGTAACAGGACGGTCAAGTACAGTGCCGAGCATTTCAACGCCTTCGTCTCGCCTAACCTGCCGCCCCTGGCGGAAGCGGGACTGCAGATACGGTATAACAGGAGTATCATAAGGTATCCTACTATACGAAGGCCCCTGGAGGTCTATTGTAATATTGAAACGGCCGTGGCCGTGCTGAGGCTCTTCCCGGGCATCGGGCGCGCGACGGTCCATGCCCTGCTGGCACAGGCAGGTCTGAAGGGGATAATACTTGAGACATATGGCACAGGCAATGCCCCCATGTCAGGGTGGTTCCTGGAGGAGCTGCGTTCATTCATCTCCGGCGGAGGCATTGTGCTTAACGTCACGCAGTGCCAGGCCGGCAGTGTGGAGATGGGTCTGTACGAGACCTCGGCCGGGCTTATCAGTGCCGGCGTCATCAGCGGCCGTGATCTCACCACCGAGGCTGCCGTTACCAAGATGATGGTCCTGCTTGGCAGAGGGTTGCCGGAAAGCAAGGTCAGCAATCTCCTCTCCAGATCCCTCTGTGGCGAAATGAGCTGAGACTGACAGTACAGAAAAAAACTCCTTTGCGGCGAGATTTCCTGCTGCAGCAGTGACACATGCCAGACGCCCTGTTGGCGAAATGAGCTGACCCGGCTGCCATCATGAAAATTTTTGTAAATTGCGCCGTTTTTTGGAGAGATGCAGGAGTGGCTTAACTGGCTCGCCTGGAAAGCGAGTATACCTCAAAAGGGTATCGGGGGTTCGAATCCCCCTCTCTCCGCAAAGATTAAATGAATCCCGCCCCAGGCGGGATCATTTGTTTTACCGAAGACCCGAAGAGAGCTTGCTCTCTGAAAGGTCTGAGGGAAAATAAATGAAAACCCGTAGGGTTCATTTAATCTTTGCTGGAATCCACTAAAGGGATCACGAGTCCGCCAACCGGCGGACGAGTAATCCCTGTTATCTGGCAAGCTCTCATGTGAGGAGTATGACATGAAACAGAAAACTGCACCACCGGTGCAGACGTTCATGCACTCTGCAGGAATCCACCAAAGGGATCACGAGTCCGCCAACCGGCGGACGAGTAATCCCGCCCCCGGCGGGTAACCCCCTCCGTCCCCTCATTCTCCCGCCTCTTCTTAATTTTTATTAAAATATCCCCTCCGTTGTTCGGTTCCCATTTTTTTATATTTTTGTCACTAGTATTCCGATAATAATAATCTAACATGATGAAAAGAGTTCTTGTATTTATGGCATTTGCAGCCCTGCTGCTTATCGGCACCGCACAGACATCACAGGCACAGACCGATGAGGCTGCAACAACACAGCAACTTACCGAGCAGACACAGGGCACAACCCCCGTAACAGGCGAGACAGTCCTCCACAAGGAGATCAAGCGCCTCTTCATTGAGGGCGGCGCAGGCTTCATGGGAGTTATCCTCCTCTGCCTCATCCTCGGTCTTGCTATTGCAATTGAGAGAATTATCTACCTCAACATGGCTACAACCAACAGCGAGAAATTGCTTGCGAAGGTTGAGAAAGCCCTGAAGGAAGATGGTGTTGACGCAGCAAAAGAGATCTGCCGTAACACCCGCGGACCGGTGGCAAGTATTTTCTACCAGGGTCTTGACAGGGCACATGAAGGAGTTGAGATGGCTGAAAAATCAGTTGTGGCTTACGGTGGCGTGCAGATGGGCCTCCTTGAGAAAAACCTCTCATGGATCTCACTCTTTATAGCCATTGCCCCCATGCTCGGGTTCCTCGGTACGGTTATCGGTATGATCGCCGCATTTGATGCCATCGAACAGGCAGGAACAGTCTCCGCTACCATCGTCGCCGGAGGTATCAAGGTTGCTCTTATCACCACCGTGACCGGTCTTATCGTTGCAATTATCCTGCAGGTCTTCTACAATTACCTGCTCTCAAAGATTGACGGCATCTCCAACCAGATGGAAGACTCCTCAATCGCACTCATCGATATGCTGGCCAAATACAATCAAAAATAAGCTGCCATGTCAGAAAGAACGAAAAAGCTCACAAACTATCTCTCGTGGGCGCTGATGGCACTCACGCTCGTCTTCGCCATACTCTTCTATTTCGGGGGTGTGGTTGCAGGAACGGAGGGGACCAGATTTGAAGAGCCGAAGGTGACAAACTCTTTCATCTTTTATGCATATATCCTTATAGGCATCACCCTGGTTCTTACAATCCTCTTCACTATCAGAAACCTTATCCTTAATCCTAAAGGGCTCAGGCTCACTCTGATTGCACTTGGAGTGGGAGTAGTGCTGGTCATCATCGCCGCGCTGCTGGCAGATGACACCGTGCTTAACCTGCCTCACTACAAGGGTAAGGATAATGTTCCCAGAACACTGCTGTGGACTGACATAGGCCTGTATGTGGCTTACTTCCTGGCAGCACTGGCCGTGTTGGCAATACTCTATTCGGAGATTGCAAAGTACTTTAAGAAATAACTGAACGTCCGCCCCGTGGCGGAAATAAATTCTACCAAATGGCAAGAAGGTCAATACCGGAAATAAATGCAGGCTCAATGGCTGACATTGCATTCCTCCTTCTTATATTCTTCCTGGCTGCCACCACTATGGACTCCGATACGGGACTGATGCGTCAGCTGCCCGCAATCCCCGATCCAAACGTCCCGCAGGATATTAATAAGATCAATGACAGGAACATCCTTGAGGTAAAGGTCAATAAGGATAACCTCCTTCTGGTTGAAGGACAGCTGACTGAATTTAACCAGCTGAGGGATATCGCACATGATTTTATCCTTAACGCCAATGATGAGCCCAACAAACCGGAAAAAGAGGTTGTAAGCCTCCCTTATTTCGGGAATGTGCCAGTCACCAAGGCGGTTATCTCACTTCAGAACGACATCGGTACCAAATACGGAGTCTATATTGCCGTGCAGAACGAACTTATAGCAGCGAGGGCAAAACTGCGTGACAACCTTTCAAGACAGGAATTCGGAATACCTTATGAAAGACTCGACGAGGAGCGTAAGGGTGCCGTTGACGACTTCTTCAAGGTGCCTATATCGGAAGCTGAACCCAAAAGGATAGGAGGAGATCAGTAATGGCAAAGTTCGTAAAGACAGGAGGAAAGTCAGTCAAGGCACTGAATACCTCATCACTGCCTGATATAGTCTTCATGATACTCTTTTTCTTCATGGCCGTAACCACCATGCGCGAGACCGACGTGATGGTCACCGTCCGCATCCCTGACGCCACTGAAGGAAAGGTCCTTGAAAAGAAATCGCTCGCCAGCTTTATCTATATCGGCGAGCCTCTCGAAGCATTTCAGGCGCTGTACGGATCCGAACCGAAAATTCAGCTTAATGACACATTCAAGGAATTGGCTGATATCCAGGACTTTATTGCGCAGGAGCGCGAACAGCTCAATGAGGCTGACAAAACAAAGATGCTCGTTGTGCTCAAGATAGACCGTGATACCAAGATGGGTGTGGTGACTGATGTGAAGCAGGCGCTGCGACGCGCCAGCGCGCTTAAGATCATGTACGCCAACACCAACGTCGACAAGATCACACTATACTAGATAAACGGTTAGCGATTGAACTTATACAGAGGCTGTCTCAACATGAGCAGCCTCTTTTTTGTCAGTTATGTACATCTGAATCACTTCAGGGGGGGTGAGGGCAAACGTGAAAGGTGCCCTTTTGAGGCACCCTGCTGTGTGATCCCGGGGCTCGTCGCCCTTAACATTAATTTGTCTGGAGTCCCGTATATAAAAAAACGGCCCTTTAGCCGTTTTTCCTTGTGATCCCGGGGCGACTCGAACGCCCAACCAACAGAACCGGAATCTGTCATTCTATCCATTGAACTACGGGACCGTTCAGGGTGCAAAAGTAAAGTACCGCTACCGATTTTCAAAACTTAATCCTCCAAATCAGAACCGTCTGTCTTCTCCCGGGGTGATTTCTGCCAAAGTTTTCCTAATTTCGCACCCCATAAGCGCAAACCATTCAGGCATTATGAAGGAGTACAATTTTTCGGAGATAGAAAAGAAATGGCAGGATTACTGGGAGAAGAACAGGACCTTCAGAACCCATGATGATTTCTCAAATCCCAACAAGTATTATATTCTTGACATGTTCCCCTACCCCTCCGGCGCCGGACTGCACGTAGGCCATCCGGAAGGGTACACCGCCACTGACATCGTGGCACGCTACAAGCGCATGAAGGGATTCAACGTGCTTCACCCAATGGGATGGGACGCTTTCGGACTGCCTGCAGAGCAGTATGCCATCCAGACCGGCACACACCCGGCTGTAACCACCAACAAGAACTGTGACACCTTCCGCCGCCAGATAAAGGCACTCGGACTGAGCTACGACTGGGACCGCGAGATCAATACCACTGACCCGGCATACTTCAAATGGACACAGTGGATCTTCATAAAGCTCTACAATACCTGGTATGATCATAACACCAACCGCGGGCGTGACATAAACGAACTCCCCGTTCCTCTCGACGTGATCAAGGCCGGCGACGAGGCCCGGAAAAAATACATAGACTCAAAGAGGCTGGCATACTATGACGATGCCCAGATTTGGTACTGCCCCTCATGCCGCATTGTCTGTGCCAACGAGGAGGTGCTGACCGACGGCTCGCACGAGAAGTGCGGCAACAGGGTGGTGCGGAGGAACCTCAAGCAGTGGATGCTCCGTATACCCTACTACGCCGAGAGACTGCTCAACGGACTTGAACAGCTTGACTGGCCCGAGGGCATCAAGGAGATGCAACGTAACTGGATCGGTCGCTCCACCGGCGCCGAGGTAGATTTCCAAGTCGATGGCAGCGGGGAGATAATCACGGTTTATACCACCCGTCCGGATACGCTCTTCGGTGCAACATACATGGTGCTTTCGCCTGAGAACCCGCTGGTGGGCAACCTGACCAATCCGGAACAGGCCGGGGCAGTTGAAGAATATGTAAGGGCAGCATCACTAAAGTCTGATCTTGACCGTACTGACCTCGCCAGGGAGAAGACAGGCGTTTTCACCGGCTCATATGCCATTAACCCGGTCAACAACAAGAAAATACCGATCTGGGTGGCTGACTATGTGCTGATGGGCTATGGAACGGGAGCCATCATGGCTGTGCCGGCACATGATGAGCGCGACTTTGAGTTTGCGAAAAAGTTCGGAATAGAAATAGTGTGCATCCTCTCTCCCGCCGTCAATGACATGGAACAGAAACGCCGTATTATCTCAGGCGATGAGTGCTGGAGCGGTGACGGCATCTATATCAATTCATCAGACAGCAAGAGAGGAATAACCCTCGACGGGCTGAATGTTGAAGAAGGCATTGCCACCATCACCAGGTGGATAGAAAACCGTAACATAGGCATCTACAGGGTCAACTACAAGCTGCGCGACTGGCTCTTCAGTCGCCAGCGCTACTGGGGTGAGCCCTTCCCCGTAATCCACTGGGAAGACGGGAGTATCAGCCTTCTGGACGAAAAAGACCTGCCACTGACCCTTCCCGAGCTGGAGATATATGAGCCTGGGGCCAACGGTGAGTCGCCTCTCTCCAATGCAACCGACTGGCTATACGTGACAGACAATGAGGGGCGCAGGGGCAAGCGTGAGACCAACACCATGCCTCAGTGGGCCGGATCATGCTGGTACTACCTGAGGTTCATTGACCCGAAGAACGAAGAAAAAATATTTGACCCTGAGAAAGAGCGTTACTGGATGCCGGTTGATCTTTATATCGGCGGTGCGGAGCATGCCGTGCTTCATCTGCTCTATGCCCGGTTCTGGCACAAGGTGCTGTTTGACCTGGGAATAGTGTCAACAGACGAGCCCTTCATGAAGCTCTTCAACCAGGGAATGATACTGGCATTTGCCTATGAGACCGCCACCGGGGCCAAGGTATCGTCAGACCAGGTTACAGAAAAGGATGGGAAATACTATATTGCCGATACCGGCGAAGAGGTGCGCCAGATAGTGGCGAAGATGTCAAAGAGCCTCAAGAACGTTATCAACCCGGATGATGTTGTAAGGAATTATGGCGCCGACACACTGCGCCTCTTCGAGATGTTCCTGGGTCCCCTCGAGGCTACAAAGCCGTGGGATGAGAAGGGGATCAAGGGCCCTCACAACTTCCTGTCAAGAACCTACCGCCTCATCGCCAACGGCGAAAATATCACAGGCGGCGAAGAAGATCCCGAAATCCTCAAGGCACTTCACAAGACCATCAGGAAGGTTACGGAGGACATCGAGGGGCTTCGCTTCAATACGGCCATCTCAGCCATGATGATCTTCCTGAATACCGCACTGAAGAAGGAAAAGATTGCCCGTGAGACAGCCTCGTCATACATTAAGCTGCTGTCACCCTTTGCTCCTCACCTTGCTGAAGAGCTGTGGGAGCTGACAGGTCATGAAGGCACTATTGCGTACGAGCCCTGGCCACTGGCTGATGAGAGATATCTCAGGGAGGAGGTTTTTGAATGCCCGGTTTCGGTTAACGGCAAGATGAGGTTCAAAATTGAACTGCCTGTTGATCTGCCCGTTGAGGAGGTCAAAGAGATTGTTCTGGCCGATGAGCGTGCAAAGAAATGGATAGGTGATGCTTCGCCTAAGGTAATTGTGGTCCCCAATCGCATTGTAAACATCGTTGTATGAGGTTGCTTTCATTTTTCGCGGCATTGGCTGCCACATCCCTGCTTACGGTTTCCTCTTGCACCCGCAGCGGTGCGGCTGACAGTGCAGGCCTGAAACAATCAGCAGTAAAGGCTGACACCACCTCATTCCCCGGCACTCCTGACAGCTTATCAGACACAACCATGGCTGATTCCGCGGGCACTGTCACCATACCGTCTGAATCGGATGAATCATCTGCGCTCATCTCTGATACAGCATCAGGCTCTCCGGCAGGGAAAAACAGTGAGAACCTGCTTTTCGGCATCCCGGTGGACTCGTATATTATTGTAACTGGCAGGGTCAGACGAAACCAGTTCATTGCGTCAATACTTTCATCACACGGGGTGGAATGGAATGACATTGAGAAGCTGCTGCGCGATAACCGCGAAACCTTTGATCCGCGCCGGGTAAGGAGCGGCAGCAATTATTCGGTCCTTCTCAGCAGGGATACTCTCAGCAAGCCCGAATATTTCATCTATCAGCATGACCCGAGGGTGACATACGTCTTTTCTCTTAAGGACACGCTTGCCATTTACAGATATGATGCCGAGATCAGGAGAATGCTCCGCTACTCGTCAGGTGTCATAACCACCTCCCTCTGGGAGACGGCCAAGGAGAACAATCTAAATCCGAACCTCTCAGCTGAGTTGTCTGAGATATACGCGTGGACGATAGACTTCTTCGGCCTGCAGAAGTGCGACAGGTTCAAGGTAATATATGAGGAGGAGTTCATCGGGGAGGAGTCGGTTGGCATACGGAGAGTTCACGCTGCCCAGTTTGAGCATGCAGGAAGCACCATCTATGCCATTCCTTTCATCCAGGACAGCGTGATGTCATTTTATGACACCACCGGTGCCAGCCTGCGAAAGGCATTCCTGAAGGCGCCGCTGAGATACTCGCGCATCAGCTCACGCTTCTCGGGAGCAAGGCGTCATCCCATACTGAAGATCGTTCGTCCGCACCACGGGATTGACTATGCGGCCCCCATAGGCACTCCTGTTGTGGCCATCGGAGACGGCAGGGTCACCAGCACCACCTATGAAGGAGGGGCAGGAAGGATGGTGCGCATAACTCATAACAGCGTTTATTCCACTGCATACCTGCACCTCTCACGCTTCGGCCCGGGAATAGCGCCCGGCGTTTATGTCAAACAGGGGCAGGTAATAGGCTATGTGGGAAGCACTGGTCTGTCCACCGGACCACATCTTGATTTCAGGTTCTACCGCAACGGGTCTGCCGTGGACCCGCTGAAGGTGGAAGCCCCGCCTGTCAATCCCGTTGCACCGGAAGCAATGGAGGAATTCGGGAAGATAGCTGAGGGGTATATCAGCCTGCTGTCAACAATAAGCTATTAAGGATTTGCTATTTGCGATTTAGGATGTTCGATTTGTGATTTGATTGCCTGCTGCCTGTCCTGATTGCCAACTGAAGACCCCACTATTGCCCATTTATGCATTCGCCTGATGGAGTTGGGTGTCATTCCGGATTGTCTAACAACCGGCTGATTACCTCAGGATAGTGTTTATATTCCAGGGCATGGACCCTTTCCGCCAGGGTGTTCACGTCATCGTCCGGCAACACCGGACACCTCGCCTGGAAGATAATGTCGCCGGAGTCATATTTCTCATTGACGTAATGAATGGTTATGCCACTCTCCTTGCAGCCTGCCTCCAATACCGCCCTGTGTACCCTGTCACCATACATCCCCTTCCCCCCGAAACGGGGCAGAAGAGCCGGATGAATATTGACAATACGCCCGCGAAATGCTTCAAGGACATCCTCCGGAACAAGCCACAGAAACCCGGCCAGAACCACAAGGTCGGTCTCTCTGCGTCTCAGTATCATCAGTACCTCACCAGTATCATAAAATTGAGACCGGTCGAAAAAAAATGCATCAATCCCGAGTGTCGCAGCCCTTTCCAGTACCTTAGCCTGAGGCTTGTTCGACAAAACAAGGGTTACTTTCGCTTTTTTTTCGTTCGAAAAGTATCTGATGATGTTTTCTGCATTGGTTCCATTGCCTGAGGCAAGTATAGATATGTTCTTCATTATCATCTATTTAGGTCGCTTACGGCCACAAGCCGCCGGAACACATAATAGAGTCGTATCCTATTGATTTTCTTTGTATTACGTCTATCATGTAAATTTCCGGCAAATTGTTTGAATAATAAGGTACAAATATATTTCTTTGCAGAGTTTTTAAAACGAGTATTAACGTAAAACTGATTAGTATGTCGGACATTTCTACAAGAGTAAAGAAGATCATCGTTGAGAAGCTCGGCGTTGATGAGGCAGAGGTTACTCCCGAAGCACATTTCACCAATGACCTTGGCGCTGACTCTCTTGACACTGTTGAACTGATCATGGAGTTCGAGAAAGAATTCAACATCGGAATTCCTGATGATCAGGCAGAAAGCATTAGCACTGTAGGCGAAGCCATAAAGTATATTGAAGAGAACGCCAAGTAGTTATCATTAGATAACCATGAGATGAGGCGTGTAGTAGTTACCGGGATGGGGGCGCTGACCCCCATCGGCAACAATCTGCAAGAGTACTGGAAAGGACTTGTTGAAGGTGCGAGTGGTGCAGCATTTATCACTCACTTTGACACCAGCAAGTTCAAGACCAGGTTTGCCTGTGAGATCAAGAACTATAATCCTGCCGACTATTTTGACAGGAAGGAGTCGCGCAAGATGGACCGTTACACACAGTACGCCCATATTGCTGCTGACGAAGCTGTCAAAGACGCGGGTCTTGATCCGGAGGCAACTGACAAGGACCGTTCCGGTATCATCTGGGCCTCAGGCATCGGTGGCATAGAGACTTTTCTTGAAGAAGTCAAAGGGTTTGTAATGGGTGATGGCACTCCCCGTTTCAGCCCTTTTTTCATTCCCAAGATGATCAGTGACATTGCTGCCGGAATGCTTTCGATCAAGTACGGGTTCCGCGGGCCCAATTTCGCAACCGTGTCAGCCTGTTCATCTTCAACCAATGCCATCATTGATGCATATTACTACATCCTTCTGGGCAAGGCTGATCTCTTCATTGCCGGAGGCTCGGAAGCATCGGTCAATCCTCCCGGCATAGGCGGCTTCAACTCCATGCAGGCAATGTCAACCAACAATGAGGAATATGCCACAGCCTCCCGCCCGTTTGATGTCACCCGTGACGGGTTTGTCATCGGCGAGGGTGCCGGTGCCCTCATCCTTGAAGAGCTTGGGCATGCAAGGGCCAGGGGCGCCAGGATTTATGCCGAGGTGATCGGATCCGGTCTCACGGCTGACGCCTATCATATCACTGCACCTCATCCTGACGGCATGGGAGCCGTCAACGTGATGAAGCAGGCTATTGAGGAGGCCGGAATGCAGCCTTCAGATGTTGATTATATAAATGTTCACGGCACCGCCACCCCGCTGGGTGACATTGCCGAGGCCAAGGCCATCCTTCAGCTCTTCGGTGAGCATGCATATAAGCTTAACATCAGTGCCACAAAATCAATGACCGGGCATCTGCTGGGAGCGGCAGGCGCTATAGAAGCCATTGCCACCATCATGGCCGTGGTACATGACATAGTGCCCCCCACCATCAACTTCAGGTACCCTGACCCGGCCATTGATCCGAACCTGAATCTCACCCTCAACAAGGCACAGCACAGGCCGGTGAAGGTAGCGCTGAGCAACAACTTCGGCTTCGGGGGCCATAATGCATCCATTCTCCTAAGGAAATTCGAGGAATAGTGTTCCTGCTTAACAGGAATAATAATCAAACGCTCATACACAACAGGAGCGAATTCCGGTCAAATCTGAAAAGACTTCTCGGCATTCGGCCCCGTAATCTCAGACTTTACGAAAAGGCCTTCATACATCGTTCAGCAACCTATACCCTCCCCGACGGCACAAAAATCAATAATGAACGGCTGGAATACCTGGGCGACTCGATTATTGACGGCATAGTTTCGGATTATCTCTTCCGCCTCTACCCCGAAGCCACTGAAGGATTCCTGACAAAAACCAGGTCACGTATTGTCAACCGTGAGACCCTGAACCAGCTCGGACTCTCCATGGGGCTCGATAAACTTATTGTCTCCAACCTGGCACCGTCAGACTCACCCCGCAATCTCTACGGCAACGCTGTTGAAGCCCTGCTGGGCGCTCTGTTCTTAGATACCGGTTTTGACCGCACACGCAGATTCTTCATTGAAAAGGTGCTGAAAAAGCATCTCAACCTTGACACCGTGCTGGCCTCGGAGACAGATTATAAAAGCATTATCCTTGAGTATTGCCAGAAAAACAAACAAAAGCTTAACTTCACCTCACGGGAGAAACCATCCGCCGGAAACGGGCACCCGCTCTTCACAGTAACCCTGGAGATCAACAGTGAGGTCATCTCGCAGGGCGAAGGCACAACGAAGAAAGAGGCAGAACAGGAGGCGTCAATGGCAGCCCTGAACAAGCTCGGGATAACGAAAAAATGAGCAGGGACAAAAAAATCACCAGACATACGATTGAGAGTCCGGACCCGTTGCCGTTCCATTACCTGGGAGTGGTCTCGGCCGAACCGGACTACCGCCTGTCAGTAATGATCAACCGCCAACTGGGAACAGACCTCCGTAAATGCCAGGACGACATAACAGTCAGTACTGACACCGGCACCCGCTACTTCTCCAGATTCTCACCAACAGACCAGGCGTTTACACTTGTGTCAAACCGCAGTGAAGGCAGATTGCTCCTCCGCAGGCTTAAAAATATAGATTACCTGGTTGTCCCATGCAAACAGCACGGCCAGAAGGAGACAGCAGAACTTGCCGCCCTGCTCAGAACAATACCCGAAATTACCGCTGTCTTTATCTTTGACAGCAGGTTAACAGCCGACAGAAACCTTTCACTGCTGGTATCCTGAAAATGAGAGAGGAGCCGATCTCCCGGCTCCTCTTCAGTGTTAACCCTAAAACTAACCTAACCTATGAAAAAAACTCCATTAACGTTATAACAATTATCGTGCCATAACTGATGCAAATATCAGCAAAAATATTCGGATAATCTCTTAAGGATATGTTAAGAAATTGATTTTTAACATTTTTTTAATAATTTGCGAATCAATTTTTCTGGCGGAACCTGTTAAAATAAGTTAAGGTTAGGGATTAAGGTTTTAACGGATTATTTTTGTTAAGATATGAAGCGCTCCCACATAGTACTTCTGGCTGTATTTTTCTTCCTGGCCATCTCAGCGCTGGTGATAATCCAGTTCCGATGGATCAACAATGTGGTGAGCGCCGAGGACCAGGAGTTCAGGTTTGGAGTCAATGAGGCGCTGAAAGAGGTGGTGTCAGAACTGGAAGAGGCAGAGACCTACAAGCGTATAATAGGTGAGATCAACCCAAAACCCGAACCGGCCGGTATAGAGGAACCGCCGGATCTGTCAGGGCAACATTCGGCCGAATCAAAGCTGCTGGAGAAGTACGGCTTTGATCCTGACGTAAGGTCAGTGATAATCAGCAGGGCCGGTTACACCTATCTGCTTGATTCAGAGAGCCTGGAGCCGGAATCACTGTTTGATGAGACTGAGCCGGAAGAGCAGATACTCTCTGCCGGAGCAACGGCGAGAATGACCAATAAAATCATCTCTATTGAAAATATTGTCAGCCGGATTCTTCATGAGACCCCTCCGCTGCGTGACAGATTCACCCCTGAGGAGATAAATACGCACATCCGGAAATCACTTGATGCCGTGGGCATCCATCTCGACTATGAGTGTGCTGTCAGGGGCGCTTATGGCGACATCATCTTCCGTACACCCGGCTATACCGAAGGAACAGGAGCCAACAAGTACCTGCGCCAGCTGTTCCCCAATGATCCGGTACCGGGAAACAACATCCTTACCATCTACTTCCCGAAAGAGGAGGAGTACAAGTTCAGCCAGATAGCCTTTATGGCCATCTCCTCAATGCTGATTGTCTTTCTGCTTATCATCCTGGCGACAGGCACCTTCATTGTAATATTCCGCCAGAAAAGGCTTTCGGAGATAAGGAGCGATTTTATCAACAACATGACTCATGAGCTGAAAACGCCCATAGCCACCATATCACTTGCCTCGCAGATGCTGGCTGACACAACTATACCTGAGGGTTCGCGGAACACCTCAGGGCTGGCCACAGTGATAAGTGAAGAGAGCAACAGGCTGAAGGTCCTGGTTGAGAGGGTACTGCAGACAGCCATCTTTGAGAAAGCGAGGCTGGAGCTTGATAAACAGAAGGTTGACCTCCACGCAGTCATATTGCGCGCTGTGGATGCCTTCCGCCTGCAGGTGACCGGGAGGGGAGGAACCATCTCCACCTTCCTTGATGCATCCGATCCCATAGTGACAGTTGATGAGACCAATTTCTTCAACGTGCTTCTCAACCTGATAGACAATGCCCTGAAATATACCATCTCCACCCCGGAGATAACTGTCACCACCTCAGCATGGCATAAGGGCATAGTCATTACAGTATCCGACAACGGCATTGGTATACCGAGAGAACATCTGAACCATGTCTTCGAAAAATTCTACCGCGTTCCGGCAGGAAATACACATAACATAAAAGGATTCGGTCTGGGACTCAGCTACGTAAAGAAAATTGTTGAAGAGCACTATGGCACCATAAAGGTTGAGAGCCAGGTGGGCAAAGGAACCCGAATAATAATACACCTTCCAAAAGAACAGCCAAAATGAAAAAGGTTAGCATCCTGCTTGCAGAAGACGATCCCAACCTAGGGCAACTGCTTAAAGATTATCTCCTTGCCAGGGATTATGAGACAACGCTGGTCACTGACGGCGCCCAGGCGATGAAGATCTTCAGGAAAGAGAAATTTCATATCTGTCTTCTTGACGTGATGATGCCGGAGCTTGACGGATTCGCCCTTGCAAGAGGAATCAGGGAGATTGACCCTGATATTCCAGTCATCTTCCTGACTGCCAAAAACCTCAAACAGGATGTAATTGAAGGATTCAAATCCGGAGCCGACGATTACATCACAAAGCCGTTCTCCATGGAAGAGCTGATCTACCGGATAGAGGCCATACTGAGGCGATCGGTAAAGAAGCCCGCAGACGCTCCCGCCGAATTCTATACCATCGGCAGGTTTACCTTTGACGTTACAAGGCAACTGTTAATCTGGCAGGATCAGTCGCGCAAGCTCACCACAAAGGAGTCGGAGCTTCTTGAGCTGCTCTGCCGCCACAGGAATGAAGTACTGGAACGCAATTTCGCGCTCAAATCCATATGGATTGATGACAACTATTTCAATGCCAGGAGCATGGATGTGTATATCACCAAGCTGCGCAAGTACCTCAGCCGCGATGAGAACGTAGAGATACTGAATATCCACGGTAAAGGATATAAGCTGCTTTGCTGAAAAGACAATACCCCGCCGGAATTTTCCGAACGGGGTATGAGTCCAGGTTAGTTTCAGGGTCTTTTGACAAGCATAAATATCTTCCCGCCAGAGCCCAACGAAGTGCTAAATTAGTATAATTTCTTTATTTACAACTGCAGGTGTTGATTTTTTGTATCAGTCGAGTTTAAGAACTGCCAGGAAAGCCTGCTGTGGCACCTCCACATTGCCTATCTGGCGCATCCTCTTCTTCCCCTTCTTCTGTTTCTCAAGGAGTTTTCTCTTCCTGGTGATGTCGCCGCCGTAGCATTTTGCTGTCACGTCCTTGCGAACGGCCTTGACCGTTTCACGGGCTATGATCTTGGCGCCAATGGCAGCCTGGATGGCAATGTCAAACTGCTGTCTGGGTATCAGTTCACGCAGTTTCTCGCACATCCTGCGACCGAAGTCATAGGCATGACCCCTGTGAATAAGTGTTGACAGTGCATCAACCATCTCGCCGTTGAGGAGTATATCGAGCCTGACAAGATCAGCTTTCTTGTAGCCGGTAATATGATAGTCAAATGAGGCATATCCCTTCGAGATGCTTTTCAGCTTGTCATAGAAATCGAATACTATCTCTGACAGAGGCATATCAAACGTCACCTCCACCCTGTCACTGGTGAGATATACCTGGTTTTTCAGTATACCGCGCTTGTCAATGCATAGCTTGAGAATGGCGCCAAGGTATTCTGACTTTGAGATCACCTGGGCATATATGTACGGTTCTTCTATCTCATCAATTGTTGTTGAGGGAGGCATTCCGGAGGGATTGTGAACGTCTATCACCTCGCCCTTTGTGGTCAGCACTCTGAAGGAGACGTTGGGCACGGTGGTGATGACGTCCATATCAAACTCCCTGTCCAGCCGCTCCTGTATTATCTCCATGTGCAGCAATCCCAGGAATCCGCACCTGAAGCCGAAGCCAAGCGCGGCTGAGGACTCCGGCACAAAGGTCAGTGAGGCGTCATTGAGCTGCAGCTTTTCAATGGATGCTCTCAGATCTTCGTAATCATCGGCATCAACAGGGTAGATCCCTGCAAATACCATCGGTTTAACGTCGGCAAAACCAGCAATTGCTTTTTCGCAAGGTCTTGCCACATGTGTGATGGTATCACCCACCTTCACCTCCGATGATACCTTTATGCCAGAAATGATATATCCCACATCGCCGGCACTAAGCACATCGCGCGGTTCGCGCTTGAGTTTCAGAACACCTATCTCATCGGCATCATATTCACTTCCGGTGTTGACGAATTTAACCATGTCATGGGTACGGATAGTGCCATTGGCAATCTTGAAGTAGGCTATTATGCCCCTGAATGAGTTAAAGACTGAGTCAAATATCAGTGCCTGGAGCGGGGCGTCAGGGTCACCTTCAGGAGGCGGTATTCTGTTAATAATATCCTCCATAATACGATCGACCCCCATTCCCGTGCGGGCGCTGGCCTCAATGATCTCCTCGCGCCTGCACCCGATAAGATCCACTATCTGATCCTTAACCTCCTCGGGCATGGCACTTGCAGAGTCCATCTTGTTCATCACCGGTATGATCTCCAGTCCGTGCTCAATGGCCATGTACAGATTGGAGATGGTCTGTGCCTGGATACCCTGCGTGGCGTCAACCACCAGCAGCGCTCCCTCGCACGCGGCAATGGAGCGTGACACTTCATATGAAAAGTCTACATGCCCGGGCGTATCAATGAGATTGAGAAAATAGTTACGTCCCTCATGCTGATAAGTCATCTGGATAGCATGGCTCTTAATTGTGATGCCCCGCTCACGCTCAAGGTCCATGTTGTCAAGAACCTGATCCTGAAACTCACGGGCATCAACAGTCCTCGTCATCTCAAGGAGCCTGTCGGCAAGTGTGCTCTTGCCATGGTCTATGTGTGCTATTATACAGAAATTGCGTATGTTATCCATCAGTGTCGGACCGGTTCAATTCAGGTGCAAATATATATAATTTGACCCTTTGTTTATTGGCCGCCCGTGATGATAACGATACTCCATTTTCATTAACTTAGCAGATTACTTAAACAGGAACGGATGATAACCCTGGCAGTGTCGGTCACTCTGCTTGTTCTGGGATACATTGTCTATGGAAGGGTGGCTGAAAGATTCTTCGGGATGGACCCGGCCCGGCCCACTCCCGCATTCACAAAGGGTGATGGCATTGATTACATCCCGATGAAGGGATGGCGGGTCTTTATGATCCAGTTTCTCAATATTGCCGGTCTCGGACCCATCTTCGGAGCGATCCTGGGTGCCATGTACGGACCGGTTGTCTATATCTGGATAGTGCTGGGATGTATCTTCATGGGTGCCACACACGATTATTTCGGGGGGATGCTATCGGTGCGGCACGGCGGCGCCAGCCTGCCCGAACTGGTGGGCACCTACCTGGGCAAGCCGATGCGCATGTTCCTGAGAGTATTCACGCTGCTGTTGCTGATCTTCGTAGGCGTGGCCTTCGTGAGCGGCCCTGCAAAACTGCTCTTCACCATGTCAGGGTTCAGCCTCACCTTCTGGCTGGCTCTGATCTTTCTCTATTACATCCTTGCAACGCTTCTTCCCATTGACAAGATAATCGGCCCGCTTTATCCCTTCTTTGGCGGGGCATTGATCTTCATGGCTATAGGGATATTCCTCAGCATGATAGTAAAATGGGCAGGCGGGTCCCTCACATTGATGGAGATTGCACCGGCCACTCTTATTAACTTCCAGCCTGACGCCGCCACCAACAGTATCTTTCCCTTCCTCTTCATAGTGGTGTCCTGCGGAGCCATCTCCGGATTTCACGCCACACAGTCGCCTCTCATGGCCCGCTGCCTCCGTTCGGAGAAGCAGGGAAGGCAGATCTTTTACGGAGCGATGATTGCCGAGGGGGTAGTGGCAATGATATGGGCCACAGCAGCAATGAACTACATGGGCGATGTACACGGTCTCACCTATGCCTTCACCCACCCCCTGGCTGACAACCCTGTCATCAAGCCTGATCCGGCATGGCTGGTGAATGAGATATGCAGGTCATGGCTCGGTAAGGCAGGCGCCATCATAGCAGTTGTAGGTGTTGTGGCATGCCCGGTCACCTCGGGTGATACGGCCTTCAGGAGCGCCAGGCTGACAATAGCTGACATGCTCAGCTTCTCCCAGAAAAAGGTCAGCTCACGATTGCTGATAGTTATTCCCATTTTTGTGATCGCATTCATTCTTACCTTTGTGATGAAGGATGAGTTTGCGCGGATATGGAAATTTGTAGGGATATCTAACCAGGCACTGGCCGCCATCACCTGCTGGACAATTGCCATGTACCTGGGTATCAAGGGTAAAACGCATTTAATGATGTCCCTGCCGGCATTATTCCTGACGGCCGTTTGTGTTACGTATATACTCACTGCACCCCATTCCGGAGGAGGGTTGGCTCTGCCCCTGGGAATATCTGTAACAGCAGGTGTTGTGGCAGCAACGGCTGCCATGATCCTGTTCCTCTCGGTGCTCAGGAAAAAGAAGACGGAAACCAACCGGTGATTAATGCATTATGTTGCTGTCCGGTGTATCCGTGCCAGTCAGGCCAGATCTGTCCCTGTCATCCACAGGCATATCACACCCAAGTCTTGCAAGCTCACGCCGGAAAAAGATGAATGAGATCACTGATGATACAAAATCGGAGATCGGGTTGGCAATCCAAACCCCTGCTGTGCCCCAGAACTGCGGCAGAATGAATATCAGCGGTAACAATACGATTATCTGCCGGAGCAGCGAGAGGAATGCAGCCAGTTTTGCCTTTCCGATTGCCTGGAAATAATTTGAGGCAATTATCTGGAATCCGACCACCGGCAGCACGGCGGTATAGATGCGCAGGCCAAGCACGCCTGCCTCACGCAGCTCTGGACTGTCGGAGTTGAAGATACTGACAATCACCCCGGGCAGGAACATACATATCAGCCACCCGCCGGTGGCAATAAGGACAGCATACCTTATAGCCTTCATCACCGTTTCCCTGACCCTGCAGAAGAGCCCGGCGCCATAGTTAAATCCGATTATGGGCTGGACGGCCATATTGATGGATATTATGGAAATCACAAGCAGCATGGTGGCGCTATTGACAATGCCGAGTGCCGCCACGGAGATGTCTCCACCATATTTGATGAATTTTGCGTTCATAACCCCCCAGACGATGCTCGATGCAAGGTTCATGGCAAAGGGGGCAAAGCCTATTGAGATGATATATCTGATAATGTACGGGTCGGGGCGAGTATTGGCGAGGGTAAGCCTGGTAACACTCCTGCGGCCGCGAAAATGGGAAAGGACCCAGACAGCAAGTACCGCGTGTGAGATTACAGTGGCGAGGGCGGCCCCCTTCACTCCCATCCCGAGGCCAAAGATGAATATCGGGTCAAGGACAATGTTGAGTCCCGCGCTGATGAAGATGGAATACATCGCTATGCGCGGGTTGCCCTCAGCCCTGATTATATTGTTCATGGAAAAGCCGGTCATGGCCAGTGGTGTTCCGAGAAGAATAATATTGAAGTAATCTGAAGCATATTGGATTGTCTCGGGTCCTGCTCCGAATATGTGCAGAATGGGATCACGCACCAGGAAACCCACCCCCATAAGTACGAGACCGAAAACCAGTGACAGGAAGAAGGCATTACCCAGGATATGGTTAGCCCTGTTAAAGTCCTTCTCGCCGAGGCTGAGGGAGACGCGCACGGCTGATCCCATTCCCACCAACATGCCGAAGGCCATGATGATGATCATCAGGGGGAATACAACAGTCAGTCCGGAAAGAGCGAGGGCATCGACGCCCTGGCCTATGTAGATACGGTCAACCACATTATAGAGTGCGTTGGCCATCATGCTGGCAAAGGCAGGCAGGAAGTACTTCCACATCAGCTTGCCGGGCCTCTCGTGTTCCAGCTCGTATACCTGCCTGTGATCATTCATTCTGCAAAGATGGGAGAAATAGAACAAAAGGCAATAGGCAAGAGGCAGTAGGCAAGAGTGAGGCAGGGCAAACAGGACTGGGGATTTTCGATTGCCGATTTGGCGATGGCGATTGCTGAGTACTGACTGCAGACTGCCGACCGGCCTGCAGGGCATAAAGAATTGCAGGCTGCCCCGTATTCCTGAGCAGCCTGCACATTTAAACCAATAAACCTTGTTCTGTTACATCATTCCCGGCATTCCGCCGCCGCCCATAGCCGGATTCGGCATCGGGTTCTCCTCTTTTTCATCAACAACAACAGCCTCGGTGGTGAGGAACATGCCTGCTATTGATGCTGCGTTCTCCAGTGCTATCCTTGCCACCTTGGCAGGATCAATGACGCCTGCTTTGTACAGATGCTCAAACTTGTCAGTCTGGGCATTGTATCCATAGTCATCCTTGCCCTCACGGACTTTCTGAACTATCACTGCACCCTCCTTGCCTGCATTAACAACTATCTGGCGAAGAGGCTCCTCTATGGCCCTCTTGACTATCTCAATTCCGGTATTCTGGTCCTCGTTGTCACCCTTGAGTGATTCAAGTGCAGGAATAGCGCGGAGATAGCCAACGCCGCCGCCGGGGATAATACCCTCTTCAATGGCAGCACGGGTTGCATGGAGTGCGTCGTCAACGCGGTCCTTCTTCTCCTTCATCTCCACCTCTGAAGCAGCTCCTATATAAAGTACTGCCACGCCGCCTGCCAGTTTGGCAAGTCTCTCCTGAAGCTTCTCCCTGTCATAGTCGGAAGTGGTGGTTGATATCTGCTGCTTGATCTGGTTGATGCGTGCCTGGATCATATCCTTCTCACCGGCACCATTAACTATGGTTGTGTTCTCCTTGTTGACGGTCACTTTGTCAGCAACGCCAAGGTCAGCCATTGTGGCATTCTCCAGCTTCATACCCCTCTCCTCGGAGATAACGGTACCGCCTGTCAGAATGGCGATATCCTCAAGCATCTCTTTCCTCCTGTCGCCAAAGCCCGGAGCCTTGACGGCACACACCTTCAGTGAGCCTCTCAGGCGGTTAACCACGAGAGTTGCAAGAGCTTCGCCCTCAACATCCTCGGCAATGATCATCAGGCCACGGCCGTTGCGAGCGGTCTCCTCAAGCACAGGAAGCAGATCCTTCATTGATGAGATCTTCTTGTCGTGTATCAGGATATAGGGATTTTCCATCTCTACTTCCATCTTGTCAGGATTGGTGACAAAATAGGCTGAGATGTATCCGCGGTCAAACTGCATACCTTCAACAACCTCTACCTTGGTTTCGGTACCTTTGGCTTCCTCAACAGTGATTACGCCTTCCTTCTTTACCTTATCCATGGCAGTGGCAATCAGTTTACCGATCTCCTCGTCATTGTTGGCAGAGATACGTGCAACCTGTTCAATCTTCTTAAGGTCATCGCCAACGGTCTGCGACTGATTCTTAAGACTTTCTACAACCTTTGCAACAGCCTTGTCAATGCCCCTCTTGAGGTCCATCGGGTTAGCACCCGCTGTGACGTTTTTGAGGCCGACATTTATAATGCTCTGTGCAAGTACGGTGGCGGTGGTTGTGCCATCACCGGCATTGTCAGCAGTCTTTGATGCTACTTCTCTTACCATCTGGGCCCCCATATTCTTGTAAGGATCAGACAGTTCGATCTCCTTAGCAACGGTCACACCGTCCTTGGTGATCTGTGGTGCCCCGAATTTTTTCTCAAGCACAACATTACGGCCCTTGGGACCAAGGGTAACTTTAACCGCGTCAGTAAGCTGGTCTACTCCTTCTTTCAGAAGTGCGCGCGCTTCGATATTGAATTTAAGTTCCTTTGACATTGTTATTCTGATTTTAGGTTATTACGAAATATAGAGAACATCAGACTGAGACAGAAGGAGATAGTCAGTGCCATCGATATTCAGTTCCTGGCCTGAGTATTTCCCGTAGAGAACCACATCTCCCTTTTTGAGTTCCATCTCTTCATCTTTCTTGTTAGCACCTACAAGAACAACAGTGCCTGCACGTGGTTTTTCCTTTGCTGAGTCGGGGATAATGATACCGCTGGCGGTCTTTTCTTCAGCCTCATGAGGCTTGATAAGAACCTTGCCTGCCAGCACTTTTCCTTTTAATTGTGCCATTGATATTAGTTTTATAGTTAAACATTGGTTTTCCTGCTTCAGATTGTCATATTCTGTGCCAAATGCCAAAGAGGTAAAAAAAAGTGTCAGTTCATGACAAACTGACACTTCTGTTTCTCTTATATGTCATTTTTATTCGTTACCCCCTTCAGGTTGTTCCTGTACAGGTGTCTGTGTGGGCAGAACAGGTATAGCGTTGGGATCCTGTGCTCTCTCAATTGATGATCTAATGACTGATTCCTTTTCGCCCTGGCCTCTGGGGATTGCTGCTGTTGCTGCCAGTGAAAGGATCAGTATGGCAGCCCCGAGAGTCCATGTTGCTTTCTCAAGGAAGTCGGCTGTCTTGCGAACGCCCATCGACTGGCCGGCAGAGGTGAAATTGGATGCCAGGCCGCCTCCCTTGGAGTTCTGGACCAGGACTACCATAATAACCAGTATGCATACAAGTATTACCAGGATTGAGATGAAGATATAGATTCCCATTGCTGTACTATTTTATTAAGTCGTTGATCTTTTCAATACGGCTTGCAAAGTAAGCACTTTTTTCCGGATATTGCAACGAGAGTTTTTCATAAATATTTATGGCTTTTGTATAGTAGCCCTGGTTGACGTAAATCTTTGCAAGTGTTTCCGTTATGAACGTCCCCTGCTCACTTGCACTGGCTTCTGAGAGGTCCGGAACGGGCTGGTAGTCGCCCGGGGTCATCCTCTCTATGGTCGGACTGCTCCTGATGAACCTGTCAATCAGGTCAGCAGGTGTCGGTTGTGAGGCAGGTTCCTGATCCTTTACGGGTTCGTCGGTTATCAGTTCAAGAAGCTCTTCGGATTCATATTCAGGTACGGGCGCCGGTTCATAATCCATGGCAGGCACTGGCTCAGTTTCAACCTCCATTACCGGCTCCGGTTCAGCTTCCGGTTCCGGTTCCGGCTCAGTTTCCATCACAGGTTCCGGTGCGGGTTCCGGTGCGGACTCAACTTCCATCGCAGGCTCCGGTGCAGGTTCCGGTGCGGACTCAACCTCCATCGCAGGCTCCGGTGCAGGTTCCGGTGCGGACTCAACCTCCATCGCAGGCTCCGGAGCAGGTTCCGGTGCGGACTCAACCTCCATCGCAGGCTCCGGAGCAGGTTCTGCAGTCGTCGATTGCACCGGCTCAGGTGATTCAACCAATGCTTCCAGGTTTAGCTGTTCCAGCTCCCTGATCCTGGCCTCCAGTTCAGCCAGCAGTTCCTCGCGGGTGCGTTCACGGCTTTCGTCGCTTTCCGGGGCAGCGACTGATGAGACCTCCTGACCGGAGGGCTGCTTCGGCACCTCTTCACCGATCTCTGTTGCCGGCACCTCTTCACCTGTCTCTGTTGCCGGCACCTCTTCACCTGTCTCTGTTGCCGGCTGCTCCTCACTAATCTCTGTTGCCGCGGCCTCCACATCAGGCCTTCCTGAGTCTTCATCACCGGCCTCAGCCGTCCTCTCCTCCGCTATCATAACTGCATGAGTCTCATCCGGCGTTTCATCAGGCATCACCTCTTCAGGTTCACACCTTACCGGAATTTCTGTCAGGGCTGGTTCTTCTGAAGATGGAATCTCCTCCTCCGCGGCAACAGGTTCATCAGCAACTGCCATTTCTGCTTCTCCCTGGGCAGGCTCTTCGGATGATTCCGTCTCCGATGCCACCGGGGCTGGTTCTTGCGAAGATTCCGTCTCCGTCTCATCCGCGGCCGTCTGTACTTTTTCCTCAGCCTCAATAAGAGTGGCTGAGAGCGGAACAGTGGCATCCGTTAGTGGTATACCCGCCCCGGCATCATCATCACCCTGTAAGGTAAACAGATAATGGTAGAGCACCTCCCTGTCATTTACTGACAGAGCAGAAGTTTTCAGCTGTGGATCAAACCTTATGTCTGAGTTTTCCCGGAGACCTCTGAGTAGTAGCAGGTGTGCCGAATGGAACCAGGGGAAGAGCTCCAGCAGCTCCCTCAATCCATCCAGGTCACCGGGACCCGGGAGGTCGATGCCTGCAATGAACCTGTTGAATTCGTTCCTGTTCATGAGCAGTGCTACCAATTGACAAAAGCCCTGTTAAAAATATCTTCCGTGAGCATCTTGATTATCTCGTCAGTAAGGCCGGGAGCAACATCCTCAAAGAGAAGTGTGCTGTTATAATCCTGGTACCTGGTAAAAGTCTGATCAAAGCTCAGTTCCGAGTTAAAGCTGTTGGTATAGATAACCCTTACGGAGATGGAGAACCGGTTCATCGCAGCCTGTTCATCGCCGCTGACGGTCAGAGGCTGTGTCTTATAATCGGTTATCTCACCCTCAAAGCTGAGGTCGCCTCCGGTAGTGGCGATGTCCAGGTTCGTCTGGGCACGGCACATGTCAATGAGCGCATCGGTGACAGTCTGGTTCAGTCCCGGCACCACCATGCTGGCCCTGTTCTGGAATGTCTCCACGCTTATAGTGGAGGCCTCCAACGGTATGGAGGCTCCCGTGAAGGAGTATTTGATCTTCACTCCGCAACCTGAGACTGCTATGAGGAGCAGCAGAGGCAATACTATGCCGGTAATCCTATGCATCAAGTCCGTACTCCTTAATTTTCCGGTAGAGAGTCCTTTCAGAAATGCCCAGCTCAGCTGCTGCCAGCTTCCTTTTGCCATTGTTCTTTTCAAGTGCCTTCTTGATCAGTTCCTTTTCACGATCGATCAGTGAGAGTGATTCTTCTATCACCTCTTCGGTATCTTCTATCACCCTTTTCTCCCTGGGGGAGACATAACCAACCTGGACAGGAGGCGCCTGGTCAAAGGATTCTCCGGGCACTATTCCCTGGCCGTAGATGTTTTGCGCAGCAGCCGATCCGCTCTGCGGCGCGCCCTTGCTGTAGAGGTTACGCAAGGCCCTTGCCCCGCTTTCGGTAAGGTTACCCGGGTCGCTGCTGAGCAGGTCATATACCAGGTTCTTAAGGTCGTGCATGTCACTCTTCATGTCAAAGAGCACCTTGTACAGGATTTCCCTCTCGCTGCCGAATCCCTTCTCATCCTGCCTGGTCCTGACCGGGACGGGCAGGCGGTCACTCTGAAAGTCAGGCAGGTACCTGGAAAGAATGGCTGCAGTGATATCACGTTCCTTTTCAATTACCGAGATCTGTTCGGTAATATTCTTTAGCTGTCTCACATTCCCCGGCCAGTAATAGTTCAGCAGCATCTCCTTTGCCTGGCTGTCGGGCCTGATGGCCGGCATCCGGTATTTTTCGGCGAAATCAACTGCGAACTTGCGGAAGAGGAGGATAATATCCTCTCCTCTTTCTCTGAGTGGAGGAACGCGTACGGGTACTGTATTGAGCCTGTAGAAGAGATCCTCGCGGAATCTGCCTGAGTGTACTGCCTGAACTATATCCACGTTGGTTGCAGTTATGACCCTGACATCTGTCTTCTGCACCCTTGATGAGCCCACCCTGATGAACTCGCCCGTCTCCAGAACCCTGAGCAGCCTCACCTGTGTGGACAGGGGCAGTTCAGCCACTTCATCAAGAAAGATAGTACCTCCGCTGGCTACCTCGAAGTAGCCTTTGCGACTGTCTGTTGCGCCGGTAAATGCTCCTTTCTCATGTCCGAAGAGCTCTGAGTCAATGGTTCCTTCCGGTATGGCGCCACAGTTAACTGCAATATAGGAACCGTGTTTACGCAGGCTGAATGTATGTATCACCTGGGGAAAGACCTCCTTTCCGGTGCCGCTTTCGCCCGTGATGAGTACAGAGAGATCGGTAGAGGCCACCTGAACTGCAATATCAATGGCCCTGTTCAATCCCTCGTGATTGCCTATGATTCCAAACCTCTGTTTAACACTCTGTAAATCCTTCATCAGAATCCAATGAACTGCGAATTTACGACTTTTTTGCATTATGTTAAAGGCGATTTTTAGTAATTTGGGAGCATGAATGATAGCCACTCAACGCGATTTACAGGTATAATACCTGCACGCTATTCCTCCTCGCGCTTCCCGGGAAAACCTCTTGCCATGATCGGGGGCATGACAATGATTGAGAGGGTATACCGTCAGGCATCACTGGTATTGGAGGAGGTGTGGGTTGCAACGGATGATGAGCGGATACGTGACGTGGTCACGGCTTTCGGCGGGAGGGCTGTGATGACCGGATCAGGGCATCGCAGCGGAACCGACCGTTGCGCCGAGGCAGCGCTGATGATCACTGAAAACAATGAGAACACCGTAATAATAAATATACAGGGTGATGAGCCATTTATCAGGCCTGAACAGGTCAGGTCACTAATGGGTTGTTTCAGTGATCCGGCCGTCACCATTGCCACCCTGATCCGCATTGCTGAAAAGGGAGAGGAGCTGTTCAATCCCAACAAGCCAAAGGTAACGGTCAACAAAAACATGGATGCCATCTGTTTCAGCCGGTCAGTGATCCCTTATTTCAGGGATGCGCCGGAAAACGAGTGGAACAGCAGGCATACGTATTATAAACACATCGGCCTCTACGGCTACCGTGCCCCGACGCTGCAGGAACTGACCCGCCTCCCGCAGTCGCCCCTGGAAAAAGCTGAGAGCCTTGAGCAGATGCGCTGGATAGAGAACGGCTATTCCATTCGCTGTGCGTTGACGCTGTGGGAAAGCATAGGCATTGACACACCTGAAGACCTTGAGAAAGCCGCCCGGATGCTCAGAAAGAAATAATTGTAAACTTTTACCCTCCCTCATTGTTATACTCGTTGAGTAAGTAACATTGAGAGAGATGAATGCAGGAAGCACGACATACTCCATAAAGGATCTGGAGAATTTCTGTGGTATCAAAGCACATACCATCAGGATGTGGGAGAAGAGATACGGGATCCTTACGCCCGAGAGGAGCGATTCCAACATAAGACATTACACTGAAGATGAACTGAAGAAACTCATCACCATCTCCATCCTCAACCGTAACGGGATGAAGATATCAAAGATTGCAAAGCTGAGTGACAGTGAACTGCTGCGTGAGGTTCTCAGGACGGGAACAGGCGACGAATCCGGTGACGGCTCCTTCAAGCCCGGTGAGCTGATCATGTCAGCACTGCGTTTCAGCGAGGAGGAGTTCAGGGAGAAGCTGGTGGGATTCATCCGGGAGAAGGGATTGACCGATGCGTACCTGCAGGTATTCCATCCCCTGATGCAGAAGGCCAGGGTGCTATGGCTGACCGACTGTATCTCAAAACCCCAGGAGCAGTTTATCAGGCATGTTATCAGGACCGTTCTTATTTCTGAAGATATCTCACATGATGCTGCCGGAAACGGTCAGAGTGCGGCAATCATTAACCTCGGGGATACTGAGTATGAAAATAATCTCGTATTTCTTAAATACCTTCTGCGGCAGAAGGGCTACAATGTGGTTTATACGGAAGGGACTCTTACGGCAGATGACATAAGAGGCATTCATTCCGTCAGACCCTTCAGCGTGCTGGCCATTAATCTGCCTGCCTCAGAGCCTGATGATGAGGTTAAGGTCTTCTGCAGTACCATGGCCAAAGAGCTGGAGCTAAAGAAGATACTTGTGCTGGGCAGGTATGATAGCAGCGGTTCATGGAGCAATGGCAAAGCAATGGCTGTCTGTTCCCCGGCCGGATTGGCAGAGTGGGCTGACAGCCTCTGAAAAAACTTTGATAATCTTTATTTATTTACCTCTACAACTATAGAGTCAGCTATCTGCAGCGCCGTGGTGATGGTGCTCAGATCAGTGAACAGCTCGCCTGTTTCCCCCAGGGGATGGCTGTGACCAACAGGTTGGAGCAGATATCTTTCCTTAAGATCATCAAGATCGATGATGCTCTCATAAACAACTGCCGGCTGGGCATTGAACAGGTAGTTCCTGTTACCCGGGTATTTGTCATTTGTCCAGTACTCATTCCAATCCCAGTTCTGATTAACCTCAAACATCACCCTGAATCTAGCGGGTAGAGGATTGTCCGCACGGCTCCTGAGCACGAAACTGGTTGAAGGGGTGGCTCCGCTGTAAGCATCGGCTACCGGGTTATCCGGGTCAGGCATGTAAAGTCCGTCTGAGGCACGGATACCTCTCTTGTGCGACCAGTATGGCAATGTCTGGGGAGCGCGTTTGGCTGCCTCAACCCATTTGCCCGTGGAATTGGAGCCATACTTAAATACTCCGGTAGCAATGGCCCTGGGAACGAATAATGTCTGTATATATTCCTTCTCCTCATCCTCCAGCCATACGGCCATGAGCGGATAATAGAGCGAGGGTCCGCCATAGAATCTCAGCTCAATTTCCTGACCTGTGCCGGCCGTGTTGGTCACCACATCGGTAAAGGTCTGCCTCTGGGCAAGCCGTACTGCCGACGGCTTCGGGGAGCAGGAGGCAAGAAGCAGTGACGCTGTTACTATTATAATTATGTATCTCATCTTAGCCATGTATTTCAGATTTCAATTATTATTCCTATTGTCGGGAGCACCGTGCCGGCTTCAGCCTCAATAAATTTCAACAGATAGCGCTCCGGATCAAGCGGATCTACCAGGGCTGAACCGTCATTATTGGTCTGCAGAACCAGTATATCCGGCTGATCAGCCTTGAAATTATACACATTCTGTACGTCAACATACAGCATAAGCGACCATTTGTCAAAATAGAATTGCTTATCAACGCGGATATCGAGCTGGCTGAATCCTTTAAGCCTTTCGCTGTTGAAGCGGCTGTAATCAAGATAACCCTGCCCTGTGACGTTCCATGCATCAATGTATGATGATTTGTCGGTCTCAAAAGGAGTATAAGGAGCACCACCCACATACCTCCAGCGGAAACCTGCATCCCAGCTCTTCCCGATACTCTTTGTTGCAGTCACACTCAGAAGATGCCTGTTATCCCAGGCAGTTGGAATATACTTGCCATCAGTGCCCTCAAACTCACTTCGCACGAATGTGTAGGAAAAGACCATGTTAAGGCCCTCGAGATCCCTTGCACGGCCCATCAGCTCAAGTCCGTAAGCCCTTCCTTCTGCCGTTGAAACCAGTGCCTCATTGCCAAAAACGCCATACCCGGCGCTTTTGGTTGAGAGGGGTACCTGGTCAGCCACGGAGAAGGGGTAATCAGAGTAAAGCTTGTAGAAACCCTCAAGGGTGAACTGCAGCCGCTCGTCTGGGATTACCTCCACACCACCCACAAGGTGGTCAGCGGCTATGTACTTAAGTTCATTCTCCCTGTTTATGTAATTGCCGGAATTGTCTTTCAGCCCGAGTGAAGTATAAGGTGGCAACTGGTAGTACCGGCCGACGTTAAAATTGAGATTCAAAAGACTGTTCAGCGAATACGAAGCTGACAGGCGGGGTGATATCTGCGTCAGGGGATTGGCCATAACGGATGAAAATGAATTGGCATCAGTGCGCAGGCCAAAGGATAGTTTCAGTTTCTCGTCAATGAAGGCACGGCTCACCTGACCGAAGGCCGCGTACTTGAAAAAAACCAGGTTGGTGTTGTAAAACTCCGTCTCGAGTCCCCCGCCGCCGAAGAACTGACGGAAAGTGTCATTGCGGTAACGCGACATCTCCGTGCCGGCGCCATAACTCACTCTCAGGGAGTTGGGCCAGACCACGGTACGCTCATACCAGAGACGGATATCGCCCTCGCCGCTCTGGTAATCATATGTTTTGTTGTCAGGATTGGAATCATCATTGTTCAGATACTTGAACTGGGTATTGTTCAAGTAGTTGCGACTGAGCACAAACATGTCGGAACCATTTGACCTGAAGTGTCTGTAGACGGCTCCAACCGTATAGCTGTACTGCTCCTGGGTGGGAATGTAACCAAGAATGTATCGCTGGTATTCTGTCTCATTGGCGTCAAGGTTAAGCCTGAAATCGTCCTTTGCCCCTATCCCGAGCACGGTCAGTTCATTCTTCTGATCAAATTTCACCTTGTACTTGAACTGAAAATCAGTATAGGTTGGCAGGAAAGGCAACCCTATAACACCAAAGAGGAACTGGAGGTATGACCTGCGCGCCGAAACTATCAGCGAGCTTCTCTCTCCCACAGGGCCGTTGAATGTAAGGCCGAGGTCCGAAGCGCCCACGGTGGCGCGGAGCGAACGCTTTTCCCTGTTGCCGTCGATCATGGTAAAGTCCATCACTGAGCTGAGGGCGTTACCCCTGGAGGCAGGGAACGCCCCCGAGAGGAAATCGACTGACCTGACGAAATCAACGTTTATTATACCTGTCGGTCCGCCTGATGATCCCTGTGTGGAAAAGTGATTCAGATAGGGAATCTCTACGTTGTCAATGAAAAACCTGTTCTCATTCGGGCCTCCGCCCCTGACTATCACGTCATTCCTGAACGCCGGGGTGGATGCAACTCCCGGAAATGACTGGATGACACGCGAGATATCACGGTTGCCACCCGGATTGAGCTCAATCTCCTGGATACTGATTATACGTGCGGAGATGGGACTTTCAACCGACTTGCGGAAGGGGGAGGGCCTTACAATCACATCACCCACCTCAACCACGGTTGTTTCCAGCGGGATAACCAGGTTGACCTCATTATTGTTTGTTACCATGACCGCTTCAGATACGTAGGTCTTGTATCCCACCGAGGAGACCCTCAGTTCCACGAAACCCGGCTGCACCCCCGTGAAGCTGAAATAACCGTCGAAGTCGGTCATGGCGCCGGTGGTGGTATTCCAGATCACCACACTGGCAAATGGCACAGGTTCGTTGGAAGTGGCATCAACCACCTGCCCGCGAATGACTCCTCCTCCCTGCTGGGCGACGAGGCTGTAACTCAGGAGAAACAATAATATTAATAAAGAAGATATTTTCATATTGTTAAGTTTTCGTCTGACAATACAAACCAGGAGGTTTTTTGTTCAACTTTTAAGATTTTTTATTGTACATCAGTTCTTTAAAATATTTCTCCTCAGCTGAAAGATCGAGGAAGGGAGCGCGATTTTTGAGATCGTTGATCCTCTCTAGCATTGCTGTAGCAAAGGGGGCAGCTTCAGAGGGGCTGCCGGATAGCCGGTGTGCCATTGCCCGGGTGATCCTTGCAGCCTCATTCCAGACTCTTTGTACATGTCCGGGCAAAAATACTGAACTGAATTTTTCCCATATATAATTGATTGCCGTTTCTGACGGATGGACCATATCAGGGGCATAATAACGGTAATCGCGCAATTCGTCCATGAATATTTCGTAAGCCGGGAAGTATCCTTCAACCAGGGGATGTCCGAGCAGTTCCTCCGTGGCCAGCAGGAGGTGGGCCTTGCTCAGCTGGTTGGCATGGGCGCCGTCGGACAGGTGGCGAACCGGGCTGACAGTGAACCATATTTTTATATGCGGGTTAACTGCAGTGAGACGGTCAAGTGTCTCTTTCCAGCATGCTACTATCTCCTGCCATGAGGCCTGCCTGCGGTTGAACAATGATGAGGGTAGCTTGTGGCAGTTGGCAACAATGACATCGTTCTCCTTAAGAGTATAAATATAGGATGTGCCGAATGTAACAAACAGGAAGGTAGCTTTCCTCAAAAAGGCAGACGAGCTCCGGCTTACGCCGTTCAGCCTCTCTGTCAGAACATCGCGTTCATACGAGGAGAATGCTGTATGGTGATCAAGGCTCATGTACCTGTTCTGATGGAGATAGATATCCTTTTCCGAGTAGACGTAACCGGATGCAAAACGGTCAAGCGCCCTGGCCACAGAGAAGGGGTTGAAGAGTGTGCCATGAGGGTTTACCATCACAGGCAGTTTCCCGGAAGCCATGCGATAGCCAATCTCGCCAGCAAAGCAAGATCCGAGAAACATCACGGGTGTGTCAAAGGTGATAGCCGATGTGGCGGAGGGAAGCGGCACCCCGGTCAGAAGCTCCATTCCTTAAATATTATATTAAGGTATCCATCCACTCCGTAATGAAGGCGAAATGTTCATCCTTCAGCAGGTCGTTGTGAAGCTCATGGTAGCCTTCATCCCATAGCTTCAGTGTTGCCCGTGGGGCAGCACCGGCTACCCTGACCGAACCGGAGGATGATGTTATCATGTCATTGCGACCATGAGCCAGCAGCAACGGCACAGATATTTCAGCGGCCCGTGACAGCGTTTCGGCAGCCGCATCAGACATCCAGTGGTAAAGCCCTGCAGAGATCAGACCATGAACAAGTGGATCATGACTGTACGCCGTAACCACTTCCGGGTCACGGGAGAGATACTCCGTTTTGAGCCCTGATGGCTTCGTCATGCCGGGCATCAGCTTGCCGGCCACATTTACCATCAGCAGCTTCAGGGCGGGCGGCGATTCGGAAAGGATCACCCAGGGGGAGGTGACAATGGCCCCCGTGACTTCAGGCTTTCGCCTGATGAGATAATTAAGCACTATCCCTCCGCCAAGACTGTGACCGTACAGGAACAGCGGCAGCCCCGGAAAGTCGTGGCCTATCCCGACAAGAAGAGCATCTATTGTATCATATACCTTCTCAGGCGAAGGCACCACACCCCACCGTCCTTCCGTTCGTCCGTGCCCTGGCAGGTCAAAAGAACGCAGAGTCACCCCCGTCTTATTGAACCTTTCAGCCCAGCCGGCATACCGGCCGGCATGCTCTCCCAGTCCGTGCACCAGCAGAATGATCGCACGAGGATCAACCGATGAATCAAAACTGTAAAAGGCTGTTTTACCTGCAGGATAATCTCTTAGCTCCATAAGACGCTTTTTTTGTAAATATAGTCAAAAGAGAGGAAAAGCTCAAGCCTCATACCCCCCGGAAAAACCAGTTGAACAAAACGGGAATATCGGCTGTGACATAAGTTGTTGATAATGTAAATGATAACTTACAACGCAGCTATCCCGCCCTCTGCTGTGACTCGTTTCAGTGACAGTCCGACTGAAAAAAACACCTACAGGTCTTAATTTAGACACGGTCATCTTAATTCGCTGTTATTCTGCCTCTTATCATTTAGAAACAGTTGTTTAAAAGCTGCTTTTAACAATAATTTAAGATATTCGGATTTGGATATCTTATTTTACCTGTTTAACTTTGTGTCAACAAACAAAAAAACAAGAGAGATGACTGCACAGGAATTCACAACAAGCATAATAGATCTGAAGGGCAATCTTCAGAAGTACGCCCTCAGTCTCACCCTTGACCGCGACAACGCGCTTGATCTCGTTCAGGACACGTTTTTAAAAGCCATACAGAACCAGGATAAATTTGTGGATGCCACGAATCTGAAGGCCTGGGTTTTCACAATAATGAAAAACACCTTCATCAACAATTACCGTCGTAAGATGAGGGAGAATACCATGATGGACGGTACGCAGGAGCTTTATTATCTCAATACGCCCTCTGACAGGGGGAGTATTTCTCCCGAGTCGGCATACGCGGGTAATGAAATTGAGAAGGCCATTGATGAGCTTAATGATGATTACCGACTTCCTTTCCGCATGCATGTTGAAGGTTACAAGTATGAAGAGATAGCCGAAAAACTGAATCTCAAGCTTGGCACGGTGAAGAGCAGGATCTTCTTTGCCCGTCAGAAGCTGATGAGTGTTCTTAAAGATTACAATGGTTAGGTTAGGTTCCGGGAGATCCGGGATTATGCCGGGCCTTCCAGGTCCGGCATTTTTTTACGGCAGGGTTTTTGACGCTTGTAATAACAATAACACTTTTTGTCTACCTTTATAGAATACAGAACCACGGAAACAGCCATGGAAAAAATCTCGCAGGAAGATTTGATCATAAGGTTTCATCCGGGTTTTGAACTGTCAGTAAACACCTAATTCAGGAACGAATGAAAAAATATCTGTTTGTTGCTCTTTTCGCGATAGCGTTATCTTCTTCTACTCTTGAGGGGCAGGAGAAATATATACAATGTCCCGTCACCCATGTGACAGTTTTCAGGCAGGGAGCCCAGCTCTCAGGTGCTGCCGAATTCATGGTACAGCCGGGAACTTATGATTATGTTGCCGGGGGGCTCTCTCCCTACATTGATCCCAACAGTATCCAGGTGCGTGGTGAAGGCGATTTCACGGTTATGGGAGTCACCCATCGCAACAACTATCTTGAGAATCCTGCCGAGTCAGCTGATATAAGCAGTCTGCGGGAAAAGATAGAGGCGATTGACCTGAAGATAGAGGATGAGAGCACGGCCATGGAGGTATTGCTTGAGAAGGAGCGATTCCTGAAGGCCAACTATGATGTAGTAACCAACAAATCGGCGATCACTCCGGAGCAGCTCAGGGCCCTGATAGAGATATACGGCACCAATATGGAGACTGTAAAGAGCGCCCTTCTCAAAAAGACGCGTATATTGAAGGAGTTAAGGGAGGAGAAGGAGAAGCTGGAAAAGCAGCTGGCGGGCTCACTTGACCGTTCGAAGATGCCCACCGGGGAGATTGTTGTGACAATTGCCGGCAACAAGTCTGCCAATGGCAGGCTCAATCTCTCCTATGTGGTTATGAATGCCGGCTGGCGGCCCTCCTATGATATCAGGGTTGATGACATCTCCGATCCGGCTGTAATAGTTTACAAGGCTGACATCTGGCAGCACAGCGGCATTGACTGGAAGGATGTCAGAGTCAGTCTCTCCAACGCGGCGCCTATGACCTCCGGGTTCCTGCCTAATCTTGAGCCCTGGTTTATCGATTTTCATCAGACTTATGCTCTCAATGAGATGGTTGTTACCGCCTACGGCTCCAAAGGCAGGCCGGCAGCACGCCAGTCGAAGGCAGACGACGCAACGATGGTTGAGTTGGAGGAAAGCGCCCCTCTGCCTGTCACCGTCAGTGAATCGAACATCAGCTTCAGCTTCGATGTAAATGTACCCAAGACCATAGCCACCGGGGGTAAGCCGGAGAGTGTTGAGCTGCAGCGGCTGACCGTGCCTGCCACATACAGCTATGCAGCCATCCCCAAACTTGCTTCCACGGCGTACCTGATGGGATATATCACCGACTGGGAGAAATACAATCTCCTGCCGGGCCAGTCTAATATTTACTTCAGCAACACCTTTACAGGCAAAGGATACATCAATACCGCAGAGCTGACTGACACGCTCCGGGTATCACTGGGGGCAGACAACAGCATCACCGTGAAGCGCGACCGCCGTACAGATTTCACCTCCCAGAAGCTTATCGGCACCAACAGGGTGGAGACCCTCTCATTCCTTATCTCTGTACGCAATAATAAAAGCCGGAATGTTAACATCAGGCTCAGGGACCAGATCCCGCTGTCGCAGAACAGCAGTATCACAGTTGAGGCTGTTGAGCTTAGCGGCGGTAACCATAACAGGGTAACGGGGGAAGTTACCTGGGACCTCAGTGTGGCGCCCCGTGAAACAAAAGAGGTAATACTGACCTACAGTGTCAAATACCCCAAAAACCAGAAAGTAATACTTGAGTAACAGGCAGTTGCATCTTTCCGACACAAGAGGTTATCAACAATTGTTGATAACCTCGCTTTTTATGACCTATTTAGCTCTGGTTCTTTACTTTACAATTGTTAATAAACTTGTTCGTTTCGTGTTACTTTCTTAATGGAAGAAATGCACTGAAAAATTTGACGGTAAGCCACTGACTTATTATATTTGTTCTACCATGTGAGCGATAAAGAGTCGCTCTGAAGCATGAGAGTTCTTTCGAATGGTTTAATTATCACTCTGAATCAACATCAGACTTCAGAGTCTCACACTGAAGGGCTACGGTCCGGAAGTGTCCGTCACGGGTGCAGGCTGAGAAGCCTTCCCATCCTGGCGGTCTGACGGAGCAATTATCAAACGGTGTAACAGCCGGGAGACAAGAGCAACACAAATGCAGGGCTGAAGGCTAATAAGGCAGCAAATGTGTCCGTTCAGAGAGAGGGTCATCATGCCACCCAAACCGGCGAGGATAGGATGGAGATGATCTGGGCATGACAGCAGCTGTCCCTTCGGGGAGTGTCATGCTTCAAGGGTTCATAACTCCGCATCTCAGTATGCGCCCGGAAAGCCGCAAGGCCGGTACGGATAACAGAAGAGATACCGGAAAGGTCAGCAGTCAGCCTTCGGGCAGACACCGACAGACCAGGGAAGGGAGGAGTAAGAGAGATGAACCGACTGAAATAACAGTAGCATGGCGGCAGTGACGGTCATGGCTGTCATTCGCCGGAATGGGAACTATTACGTACAGTATGGTTCCCATTCGTGTTTTATACCCCTCATAATTCCCGAAGGACCAGGGCAGCAAACAATAAAAAAGGGGCTTACCGCCCCCTGATGACTCCCCGCTGAGAGCTCTTTATAAACTGAAGAATATAATCGCGTTCCGGGGTGGGTTCCAGTGTGGAAGCAATATACTCCAGCGCCTGGCTGCCGTTCATGCCCATATTGTAATATGCCCTGTAGATCTCATGCAACTCCCTTATCTTTTCCCTGGCAAAGCCCCTTCTCTCCAGTCCCACGCTGTTGATGCCCATATATGCCAGGGGCTCCCTGTCTGCCTTGATGTAAGGCGGTACATCCATGCGGACCTTCGCCCCTCCGCCCACGAAGGCATGATTGCCTATACGGACGAACTGATGCACCACCGTGCCCCCGCCCAGCGTCACCCAGTCGCCCATCTCCACCTCACCTGCTATGCCTGAAGAAGCAACCATGATCACGTTGTCACCCAGGATGCAGTCGTGCGCAACATGTACATAAGCCATCAGCAGGTTGTTCCTTCCGATGACAGTCCGGCCTTTGGCACGGGTACCCCTGTTCAGGGTGGCAAACTCCCTGACGGTGGTATTGTCTCCTATCTCCAGGGTGGTCTCCTCTCCGCTGAACTTCATGTCCTGAGGTATGGCAGAGATCGAGGCGCCGTTGAAGATACGGCAGTTCCGTCCTATCCGGGCCCCGTCATATATAACCGCCCCGGCGCCTATCCAGGTGCCTTCTCCTATAACAACATCACCGTAGATCTTTGCGAACGGTTCAACCGTGACCCCCTCGCCAAGCTGAGCCCCGGGATCAATATGTGCCAGTGGAGAAATCATATGATTTTATTTATTCTTTATAACCTGTGCAGTCATCTCACCCTCGGCAACCAGTTTCTCACCAACAAAAGCCTGGCAATACATGATCACTATATTCCTTCTTATGGGTTCGGTAAGATCAGCTCTTACCACAATCGTGTCACCCGGTATAACCTTATGCTTGAACTTCATCCTGTCAATCTTCAGGAAGTAGGTCGAATATTTTTCAGGTTCATCCACGGTATTGAGCACCAGTATCCCCCCTATCTGTGCCATGGTCTCCACCAGGAGCACTCCCGGGAATACATGTTCCTGTTCAAAATGGCCCTGGAAAAAGGCTTCATTATATGTGGTATTCTTTATTCCGATCACATGGGCAGGGGTCAGCTCCAGTATCCTGTCAACCATCAGGAACGGGAAGCGGTGTGGCAGCAGCTTCTTTATCTGCTGTATATCCATCACTGCAGGTTTGGTGGTGTCAAGCAGCGGTATCTCCTTCCTGGTGGCATGCCTTTTCATCTGCTGCCTTATCAGCCGTGCCATCCTGGTATTGGAGTAATGACCCGGACGTGTTGCCACCACCTTGCCTTTGATGGGCTGCCCCACCAGCGCCAGATCACCTATCAGGTCAAGAAGCTTGTGCCGGGCCGGTTCATTGGGATATCTCAGTTTGGTATTGTTCAGCACACCCGCATGATGCTCGGTTATCCCGGGTTTGTTGAACATTTTCGCTATGCGGTCAATCTCTTCCTGCTCCACTTCGCGCTCAAGGATCACGACGGCATTCTCCAGGTCGCCCCCCTTGATCAACCCCATACGGAACAAGGGCTCCAGCTCATGAAAGAATACAAAGGTACGGCTTCCGGCAATTTCCTTCTCAAAATCGTCAATCTGATCAAGGATAGCATACTGGTTGCCAAGTATTTTCGAATTGTAATCAATGAGTACATGCGCACTGAAATGGTCGTCAGGGTAGACAATAAGGTCAACGCCGTGCTCCTCGTCAGAGAATGTGATCTTCTCCTTTACAACGTAATAATTGCGTTCCTCTTCCAGTTCAGTGATACCTGCCTTTGTAATTGCATCCACGAACATCCGTGAACTGCCACCCATTATAGGGGCTTCAGGCCCGTCAATCTCAATGAGAGCATTGTCAACACGCATCCCTGCAAAGGCTGCAAGGACATGTTCAATGGTTGCCACCGAAGCCTCGCCCTGTACCAGTGTCGTTCCCCTCGAGGTCTCGGTAACATTGTCAGCTATTGCATCAATGACCGGGGAGCCGGGAAGGTCAGTGCGTACGAATTTATATCCATGGTTCGCGGGCGCCGGCTTGAAGGTCACTTTCACATCTATCCCTGAATGGAGCCCCTTGCCGTTGAGACTCACTTCCTTAGCCAGCGTCCTCTGCTTGTCGCTCATACCAGATCAGTTTTTAATCGTGCAAATTAAGGCAAAATTTTCCGAACGGCATAAAGAAAAACCTTACATCTGTGTGATGTTCAAATCATTTCCTTTGGACCGGACTATGGAACTATCTGTTTTTTAAAGAATCAACGGCTTTTGTGAGTGCATCCACCCTGCTGCTCAGTTCAGGAAGCTTCCTGATATAGACAACGCTTTTGAGAAACTGCTTGCTGTCAGTGGCAGGGTACCCGAGAAGGGTTGTGTTCTCTTCACTGATGGTACTCATGACGCCTGACTGCGCCCCTATTTTGCAGCCGTCAGCAATGCTGAGATGGCCTGCCAGTCCCACCTGTCCGCCAAACATGCAGTTACGGCCTACCCGGGTAGATCCGGCCAGTCCGCTCTGAGCCGCAATCACTGTGTTTTCTCCTATCTCCACATTATGTCCTACCTGAATGAGGTTATCAAGCTTGACGCCCTTCCGGATGATTGTTGAACCCATGGTGGCACGGTCAATGCAGGTATTGGAGCCGATCTCAACATTGTCCTCAATGATTACATTGCCTATCTGGGGGATCTTCATGTAGTTGGCGTCAGTGACCGGTGCAAAGCCAAAGCCGTCGGCGCCAATGACTGCCCCTGCATGGAGGATACAGCCGTTGCCAATGACACAGTCCCTGTAAACCTTTACCCCGGGGTGCAGTGTGCAGTTTTTGCCAATGGTTACATTTTCACCTATGAACACCTGCGGATGGATGGAGCATCCGTCACTGATAACGGCATTTTCAGAGATGACGGCATGAGCGCCTATGAAGAGATCCTCACCCATGGTGGCCGTATCATCAATCACGGCGGAGGGGTGGATACCTTTCTTTGCAGGTCTTGCCTGTTCATACCAGGCCAGCAGTCTGGCCAGAGCCTGGTAGGGGTCATCAACCCGGATGAGGGTGGCCGCCACATCTTTCGAGGGTTTGAAGTCTTTGTTCACCAGAATTGCAGATGCACCTGTGGTATAAACAAAAGGTTCGTATTTGGGGTTTGACAGGAAGGTGAGAGCGCCGGCATGACCCTCCTCTATCCTGGCAACGGTGTTGAGCCTTATCTGAGGGTCGCCCTCAACCGTGCCGTTGAGCACCCCGGCTATCATTGCAGCAGTAAATTCCATATCTGATATATTATTATTTCATTATCTCCTTTGGGTAGCACAGGTAATATCTGGTCACCTTCTCTGACAGTGCATCCTTATCGAACAGGTCTGACACTGCGGTAATGTCACGTGTGGTTCCGTTTTTCAGCAGGATCCGTACCTCGGGGGTTCCCGGCGCATAGGTCTGGTTATATACATCTCCCGTATTGACATAGAACCCAACCTCATCGTCATTCAGTTTAAGCAACTCCTTTGCCCTGTTCTTCGTTAACGTGACCCTTTCCAGGTCAAAGGGTTTTCTCTGCAGTTCTATGCCCAGCAGGTTCCTGTAAACGAACCTCCGGCAGAGGTCTTCCAGCACCCTGTCACCGCAGCTCATCCACACCTTTGATGCTGAAAGAATGTCACTCTCGTCGAGGGCGGTAAAATGTTCAACCAGTTGAGCCCTCTTCTCACCGGAAGCCATGTTGTGCTTTGGCTCAAGGAACCAGGCCAGTGCACGTGAAGCGAAAAGCTTATGGCCCCGGGCAGTCACCTGACGGGCTCTGACCAGCAGGCTGGTGAGAAGTTTTTCGGCAGAGATGACTGTTCGGTGGTTATATACCTGCCAGTACATCATGCGCCTCGCTATCAGAAATTTTTCAACTGAGTAAATGCCCTTTTCATCAACCACCAGACGGTCATCAGAGACGTTCAGCATCCTTATGATACGGTCTGAACCCACTGACCCTTCAATCACCCCGGTAAAGAAGCTGTCGCGCCTGAGGTAGTCCATCCTGTCCATATCCATCTGCCCCGTCAACAGGTCATGGAAGAACCGTCTCGGGTACTCACCACGGAAAATGGCAATGGCATCTGACAGCCTTCCTCCCATGGCGCCGTTGAGCTCTTCCATGATCAACAGTGACATGATCTCATGCGGCATATCCTCTATCAGGGAGTGTTCCAGGGCGTGAGAAAAAGGACCGTGCCCGATGTCATGAAGCAGTATGGCGGCCAGCGCTGCTTCCTCTTCCGCTGCCGAGATCTCCGTTCCCTTTGTTCTCAGGGTATGAATAGCCTGGCCGGTAAGATACATCGCCCCCAGGCTGTGCTGGAAGCGACTGTGTACCGCACCGGGATAGACCAGGCTGGTGAGGCCCAGCTGCCTGATGTAGCGCAGCCGCTGAAACCAGGGATGCTCCACCAGATCATAGATCAGATCACATGGCAGGTTTATAAACCCGTATACCGGGTCATTGATAATCTTTCTCCGGTTAGTCAAACAGAGTGTTTTTATGCCCGCAAATTTATTCAATTGTTTCCAAAACAGGGCAAGAAAAGCTTCATATACAGCACTCCCCTTAATTTTTACAGTCAGGGATTGATTGCATATTGAAAAAATGATATTATCTTTGCACCCGAACAGAAGGGTACGAATGGCCTAGGGGACAAAAGTCCCCTATTTTGTTATCAAAAATCAGACTATGATTACAAAGGACCATATAAGGAAACTTGTGACGGAGCACCTCAGCGGCACCGGCATCTTCCTCGTGGATGTCAGGCTGAGCAGTACAGGGCGCATCACCGTTCTGATTGACAGGCCGGAAGGTGTGAGGATTGAGGACTGCGCAACGCTGAGCAGGCAGATAAGCAATGACCTGGGAGAAGAGGGGGGCGACTATGAACTTAACGTCTCATCGCCCGGACTTGATATGCCGCTGCTCGTACCCGAACAGTTTGTCAAAAACGAGGGAAGAATGGTATCCGTTGTAACAAACGAGGGAGAACGGCTGAAGGGTGTGATGATGAACGTTACAAGAGGCGGGTTTGACCTGGTGAGCGAAACGAAAAAAAAGAAAGAGTCAATCACGGCAGTCAGATCACTTAATTTTGAGGATGTTAAGACAGTTAAAATTATAATCTCATTCAAATAACAGTATAGATTACAGCGATGGAAAATGTAAATCTCATAGATACTTTTTCAGAGTTCAAGGAGCTGAAGAATATTGACAGGCCCACAATGATGAGCGTGCTTGAAGATGTGTTCAGGGGAATGCTTGCGAAGAAATACGGCTCGGCAGACAACTTTGACATCATTGTCAACATTGACAAGGGTGACTTTGAGATATGGCGTAACCGCGAAGTAGTAGAGGATGAGGATTTCACTGACCCGAACACCCAGATACCGCTCTCCGAAGCTCATAAGATCGACGAGGACTACGAAGTTGGCGAGGAGGTATCCGACGAGGTCAAGTTTCTCGATTTCGGGCGCAGAGCGATCCTTGCCCTGAGGCAGAATCTGGTGGCACGTATCCTTGACCTTGAGAAGAACAATATTTATCTGAAATACAAAGACAGGATAGGTGACATAGTAACCGGCGAGGTCTACCAGGTATGGAAGCGCGAAACCCTCGTACTCGATGACGACGGCAATGAGCTTATCCTGCCGAAACCGGAACAGATCCCCTCCGACCACTTCCGCAAGGGTGACACCATCCGTGCGGTAGTCATCAGGGTGGAGATGAAGAACAATACACCCAACATCATCCTGAGCCGTACATCACCTGTCTTCCTCGAGAGGCTCTTCGAGCTGGAGGTTCCTGAGATCTTTGACGGCCTTATCACCATCCGCAAGATTGTAAGGGTTCCGGGTGAAAGAGCCAAAGTGGCCGTTGAGTCATATGACGAACGTATTGACCCGGTAGGTGCATGCGTGGGGATGAAGGGATCGAGGATACACGGCATAGTACGCGAGCTTCGTAATGAGAATATTGACGTTATTAACTATACATCGAATATTCAGCTCTTTATAACCAGGGCTCTCAATCCGGCCAAGATAACATCCATCAAGCTTATAGAATCAGAAAAGAAGGCTGAGATATACCTGAAACCCAGTGAGGTATCGCTGGCCATTGGCAAAGGCGGACTGAACATCAAGCTGGCCGGACAGCTTACCGGCTATGACATAGAAGTATACCGCGAGCCGGATAATGAGGATGAGGAAGATGTGAACCTTGATGAGTTTGCAGATGAGATAGAAGGCTGGGTCATTGATGAGCTTAAGGCAATAGGGTGTGACACTGCACGCAGTGTACTCAGGCTAACGGTCCATGACCTGGTGAAGAGAACAGACCTTGAAGAGGAGACCATCAAGGAGGTGATCAACATCCTCAGGTCAGAATTTGAAAAAGAATAACCTGCTTCCCGGAAGGCAGTATTGTGAAATTTTAAAAGAGGTTATCATATAAGTAATATATGACTGAAGACAAGAAGGCCATACGTTTAAGCAAGGCAGCCCGCGAGTTCAACGTCGGGATCCAGACCATTGTCGAGTTCCTCAATAAAAAGGGATTCGACATCTCCCATGATCCCAACTGCAAGATCCCTCCTGAGGCTTACGCTCTGATAGTCAAGGAATACAGCGGTGATCTCAGCGTGAAGAAAGATGCCGAGAAACTGGCTCTCAAGGAAAAAATCACTCCCAAGAAGTCGCTTTCCATTGAAGATATGGAAACAGGCAGGGAGGGTGACTCGGGTGAACCCGATGAGGAGATTCTCATCACGGATATCTCAGGGGTAAAGAAACACATTGACCTTCGTACCGAGATACGCAAGCCTGAGGTCCGGACCGTTGGCAAGGTTGATCTCACACCTCCAGCCAAGCCGGCTAAAAAGGAGCCTGAGGCTCCTGCAGAAAAGCCTGCTGAACCCGCACAGCCGGTTGCAGAAACAAAGCCGGTGACTCCTGTCACGGAGAGTGAAGAGGCAACTGAAAAGAAGAAGCCTAAAGTGGTTGGAAAGGTTGACCTGGAGAAACTGGCCAGGCCCGAAAAACCAGCAAAGAAGGCAGCCGCTAAAAAGACTCCGGAAAAGGTTGAGGCTGAACCTGCCCCCGTGGAGGAAGCTAAACCCGAGCCCGCCGCCGGGCCGGCTGAACATGAGGAGACCATACCCGCTCCTGAACCCAAAGAGACTGAAATCTTCCGTCCCGGATATGAGAAACTTTCCGGACCAAAAATAATTGACAAGATAGAACTTGTACCCGAGGTCAGGAAAAGTCGTGAACAATCTGCTGAAGGTCGACAGAAGAAGGACAAAAAGAGAGAAAGAATCAAGCCTAAATCTCGTGAAAAGGTTGCACTTGATTCTGCACCTGCACCGGCAACGGAAACCAAAAAGGAAAAGAAATCACCAGGGAAGGATCACCGTGGTGACAGAAAGAAGTCGTTCCGTGCCCTCAGACCAGAGGTAGACAGGGAAGATGTGGACAAGAACATCAGGGATGTGAACCTGCTGATGAGCAAGAGTAAGTCGAAGGTGGCAAAACACCGTCGTGACAAGCGTGATGCCATCAGCCAGAGGATTAAGGATGAGTCCGAAAAGAGGGAGCTTGAAAAGAGCGTACTCAAGGTCACCGAGTTTGTTTCGGTGAATGAGCTGGCCACCATGATGGATGTACCTGTGGTTGACATCATCTCCACGTGCATGAGCCTGGGGCTGATTGTTTCAATCAACCAGAGGCTTGACGCCGAGACCATGGCCCTGGTGGCTGAGGAATTCGGTTTTACCGTTGAGTTTGTCAGCGCCGAGCTGCAGGAAGCGGTCAGGGAAGAGGAAGATGATGAAACCAACCTCCAGCCGCGTCCGCCGATAGTCACCGTGATGGGTCACGTTGACCATGGCAAGACCAAGCTGCTCGACTATATCCGCAACACCAACGTGATTGCCGGTGAGGCCGGCGGCATTACTCAGCATATAGGCGCCTACAGCGTCTCCCTTGATGACGGCAAGATCATCACCTTCCTTGACACACCCGGTCACGAGGCATTTACCGCAATGCGCGCCAGGGGTGCACAGATAACTGATATTGTTATTATTGTGGTTGCCGCTGATGACGGGGTGATGCCACAGACCCGCGAGGCTATTAATCACGCGCATGCCGCAGGTGTTCCCATTATCTTCGCAATCAATAAGATAGATAAGCCTACAGCCAATGCTGACAAGATCCGTGAGGAGCTTGCCAATATGAACTTCCTTGTTGAGGAGTGGGGCGGCAAGTACCAGTCGCAGGAGATATCAGCCAAGAACGGCATCAACATTGAACTCCTTTTGGAGAAGATACTCCTGCAGGCTGAACTGCTGGAGCTGAAAGCCAATCCTGACAAGTATGCTCTGGGCACAGTGCTTGAGTCATCACTTGACAAGGGGCGCGGTTTTGTGGCAACCGTGCTGGTTAAGGCCGGGACACTCAGCGTTGGCGATGTGGTTATTGCAGGGAGCTGCTACGGGCATGTCAAGGCAATGTACAACGAACGAAACCAGAAGATCACCGAGGCCGGCCCCTCGATGCCGGTGCTGATACTGGGTCTCAACGGCGCACCACAGGCCGGAGATAAATTCAATGTCATGGAGTCAGACAAGGAGGCGAAAGATATTGCCACCAAGAGAGCACAGCTTCAGCGCGAACAGGGATTGCGCACGCAGAAGCATATTACCCTTGATGAGATAGGGCGCCGTATTGCCATCGGCAACTTCCAGGAACTCAATATCATTGTCAAAGGTGATGTTGACGGTTCAGTGGAAGCACTCAGTGACTCACTCATCAAGCTCTCCACCGAGGAGATACAGGTTAATATCATTCATAAGGCCGTGGGACAGATATCCGAATCGGACATCCTGCTCGCTGCAGCATCCAATGCTATTATTGTGGGCTTCCAGGTGAGGCCTTCTCTCAGCGCACGCAAGCTGGCCGAGAAGGAAGGAATTGATATCCGCCTCTACTCAATTATCTATGATGCCATTGAAGAGATAAAGGCTGCCATGGAAGGCATGCTTTCACCTGAGATCAAGGAAGAAATCGTTGCTACCGTTGAGGTGCGCGAAACCTTTAAGATCGGCAAGGTGGGAACGGTAGCCGGATGTTTTGTACGGGACGGTAAGATCACCCGTAACACAAAGGTCAGGATCATACGTGACGGTATTGTGATCTACACCGGCGACCTGGGATCACTCAAGCGGTTCAAGGATGATGTCAGGGAAGTCACCTCAGGTTACGAGTGCGGACTGAACATTGAAAACTTCAATGATATCAAGGTGGGAGATGTAATTGAGGGCTATCAGACCGTACAGGTAAAGAAAACACTGTAGGATTTGCGATTGTCGGTTCCTGATTGTCGATTAAATCCGGCAATAAAAAAAAGAGCTGCAGAGGTGCAGCTTTTTTTTTTATCGGTTGTCAGTTATGCACCAATGAGCTTCTTGTATGCTTCGGCATCAAGTAGTTCGTCGAGTTCTGCCGGATCAGAAAGCTCAACCCTGATCATCCATCCCTGTCCGTAGGGATCACTGTTCACAAGCTCGGCAGCAGAATCGAGCTCCTCGTTCTTCTCCTTAACCGTGCCGCTGACAGGCATGAAGAGATCAGATACGGTCTTGACTGCCTCCACCGTTCCGAAAACCTCTCCGTGGCCAAGCTCTTCACCGACAGTTTCGATCTCAATAAACACTATGTCACCCAGTTCATGCTGGGCAAAATCGGTAATGCCTACGGTTGCTTCATTGCCTTTGACAAGAACCCACTCATGATCCTTGGTGTACTTCAGGTTTGTCGGAACGTTCATTGCTTGATATTTTTATGTTAGACTTTGATCTTCAGGTTTCAGGTTGTCAAAAATACATCTTTTTTAATATTTATTCCCTGATAAAGGCTTTTTTTGACAGGGGCCTCCCTTCATCACTGTACCAGCGTGAATCTGAGACTGAAACCGAAATTGGTGTTTGATGTCAGGAAGGTGTTGGCTACAAACGGGTCATTCATTGAATGATCAGCATACACCTGCAGGTTAAACCGGTCACTGAGCACATAGTCAGCCGTAGCGCCAATGGTAAATACCTTCTGTCCTGCCACCGGCTGGTTCACCTCTTCTATCAGCTTACGGGCCAGCGTTTTGTTATCCCTGATGGAAAAATCAAGCTTGATGTTCAGATCGCTTTTCAGTGCCCTCTGCCCGGTACGGGAACGCAGCGTTATAGCCACATCGTCAAAGCGGTATCCGGCTCCGATGGTAATCTCGTCATTCCTTATGTCAGCCACCTGGTTGCTGGCCAGGTTGAGCGTAACGGTACGCGACTTCCGATACTCGATCCGGGTGGTCAGCGAGTTCTTCCACCCCATGTCAATGTTGATGAACGGACTGAACTGCTCATTGATGGTCACGGTATTGATCTCATACTGAGGAATGAAATTTGATTTCATGTCGCGAATCCGGCTTATGCCCGACTCATCCGGATCATAATAGAGACTGGTGTTGAATGAACCTATGGTATAGGTTGACCTGTACTGGTGGGAAAGACTCACCGAGTTAAAGACTTTCCTCACGGCTTCGAATTTTGTCAGTCCCTCAAAATTTATCCTCCAGTTAGGCATTATGTGAAGCATGGAGGGGAAGGATGAGAGTGTTATCTTCCCGGGGTCTCTCCTTGTATAGGCGGCAAGAAATGCCGGAACAAGGACCTCGGCCGAGGTGAGGCCATAACCGCTGGCATAGGGGCCGGTGACCTGCCCGCCTGTCACAGGGTCAAAATGAGGATCATACAGGTTGTCTGTCTGCTGCCGGTCATTGGCCCTCCTTTGAGAGATAATGGCAGTGTAATCACGGAAGCGTTCAAAGGTCGCGGAGACATACTCGCCTGATTTGGGAATCTTCTCAAAAGCGGTTCCCCATGATACTACTGATATTGTGAAGTTGCCGGTGATGCGGGTGTTCCTGGTGCTGTCCGGAAAGTTGCCGTTTCTGTCTGCCCGGAGGTAAGCAGAGATGGTCTCTGAATAGCGGCGGTCACCCGTCACATCAATGCGAAGCCCGGGGAAAGGCTCAATATTGCCCCTGAGGTTGATCTGCTCGCGCTTGCTGAAAGTGGCAGCATTGTTCAGAAGGGTGTCGGTGGTGATCCATCCGTTGATGACAGCCTCATCAAAGAACCGCTCATCCGTAAGACCCACCAGGAACCGCCAGCCCGGTGATGACATCCCTCCATAGTTCTGTTGTCCGAGGAGAGATGTTCCCGGCATGTATCCCGGGAGTATATGTCCCTGCTCAACGGTATAGGTGGCTGAAACGTTACGCAGTGCCATCAGCCCTCGCACTGCATATCGGCCCAGGATGCTGGCCATGCCCGGCTTCTTCTCCACCCTTCCCTTAATGTCAATGCTGGCACTTTTAACATCATTGTCAGGCGTGAAATCCACGCGCGTATCTGACACCACCTCATGCTTGCCGCTGACGATAGTGCCGTCAGATGCCGTGACGGTGATTGTCACATCCCTGGTTTTGAGATTATGGTTGATAATGCGCGCTCTTCCGGCCCTGAGGGGGATGCCCCTGCGCGAATGGGTTACCTCTTCATAGCCCAGGCTCATGCGCCGCCGGGCACCTGGCTGGGTGGTGGTCTCAATCTCCTTCAGGAATTTAGACTTGTTATATAGATTGGTCAGATTGGCCTGCAGGGTGAACTGACCGTTGTTTGAGTTCTTGATGGTATTGCCAGGATTAATATTAAGCGAGTCAGGGAAGATGGTTCCTGCCAGCCAGTCGTACCTGGCGCTGTACCTCGCGTTGGAAGTCACCCATGAGAGCAGGGGCAGCTTATTGACCGGAACATTGTAGTTCAGGTTCAGCAGGTGGTAGTAGTTCGTTGTCCGACCGAACTGGCCAAGGTTGGTCATTATTGAATCACGCCACACGTCAAACAGTTCCGGGTATCTCCGGCGGTCAACGCCTCCTTCCGGTTCATCTATGCGGGCTATGCTGCTGGCAGTGAAGTCCACCTTTAACTGCTTTGTAATATCATACTTGACGTCATAGAACCGTGTCCACTGGAAATCTTTTGTGAAGACGGGCTCGATGAGCAGGTCTGGGTTATTTATGTTTCGGGTCTTGACTTCGTTATAGTACCTGTAGAGGTCTGTGCGCACGGTGATATGCTTCGGGAAGAGGTAAAGGTTAAAGTCCTTGATAAGCCTGAAGGCCGGGGAGTTGAATATACGGGCTTTCTGGAAGGGTGTGATATTTTTTGGCCGGGCATCAAAATCGTATGCAATACCTCCCCTGTATGTCCTTTCTACGTCGACCTCAGTTGTAGGATCAGTGTTAAATACCTCGTTGAACGCGTAGCTGACGGTGACGTTTGCCGGGTCCCATGCGTGAGGCTTCTCTCCTCTCCTGGTGGTTCCGGCATTGCTTACTGTCAGTGTGCGGCGGCGGGAATATTCCTCCGAGAGGTTGAGGAGGCTGTCTCTCTCTGCCTTCGTCTCAAGGTTGTCAAGTGCATCATTGAGCATGATGTCAGGATCAAGCGGATCATACTGCGGCCTTATGCGGTTTTCCGAGAAGCCCATATACACTGGTATCCGGATGCCTGCTTTCTCGGGGAAGAACTTGCCCAGTTCCAGGTTGGAGGAGAGATCATACTGAATTACCTGCTCCATGCTTCGCTGGTTGACATTCTTGTCTATGCTTCCCCAACCGGGGGTGCTGGTCTGGCCAACCAGGTTAACCGTTCCCAGATCGGCCAGCCTGGCCTGCATCTGCGCGTTGGCGGCCCACCCGCCATCCTCGCGGAAATCGCTCAGGCGCAGCTCATTGATCCACACCTCCACCGAACGCGGCGACCCGTCATCATACTGTGGACGACGGGTCCTGATCGGGTTCCTCACACCCACCATCACAACCCTCACATTGCTGAGATTGGGATTGCCGCTGACGGAGATGCGCGCCAGGCCGGACTGGGTGGAGTAGATATCTCCTTCGCTGATGGATGACCCCGGCTGTCGCATCGAGGCATCGCGGGCCTGCTTCGCGTCAAGCAGCAAGGAAAGATCTATGTCTATCTTGTTCGCCTCAGGCCAGACAATAGCCCTCTGTTCCTCTATATCATTGTTATACCGCCCATATGGGGTCAGCTTCAGGGGAATCTCATACTCGTAGAAATTGCTCCGGTAGTCTGATCCCAGCCTTACGAAGACCGTCATCTCATCATCATCAAGCGGCTCGCCAATGAGTGCCTCAGCATGCACCTCCATCTTCAGCCGCCTGTACTGCCTCATGTCAAGGGCGACAGTCTTGTATGTAGCCCGGGCATCACCATCGGCCAGCTCGCGTACACGAAGGACCATAGATTGCTCATTGAGCTGTCTCAGTGCCGGGTTGGCGGGATCAATCACACGGTCAAAACCGGGAGGAAGGACATAGTTAACAGGCTCCTTGCCGGCATTCTCCTCAATGCTCACCGAGCTGATCTCAAATGTACCATCATCCTCTTCAGGGATGGTTATGCGCTCTCCGCCCTCAAAGAAGGTGAGATTGTATTTCCGCCATTCTGACCTTACAAGCTCGAGGCGGGCAAAACGCATGATGACCTGCTCGTCAAAATTGCGCATGAACATTCGAAGGAACCGTATCGACTTGAAATCGCGTATTGACCCTATCCTTCTCTCATAATCAGTGACAGGGATCTTGAACTGGTACCATCTGACAGGCGACTTCTCCCCGTTGGCAAAAGTTGCAGTATATTCAAGCTCATCAACTATAAAGTTCTCTCCTACAACCATATCCTCGGGCCTGAGGCTGATGTGATACTGGTAGTAGCTCTCCGTCTCGCTCAGTGTGTTGTCACGGTTGATATCTTCCATGTCCGGCAGGGTGGTGCCGCTGGTGGGATAGGATTCATCCGACATTTCGGACGTGGGTGAGTTGCCATCGGTGCCATTGAACCTCTTGTAGCGTTCAAGAATGCCAAGCTCCAACCTGTCATAGTCGGAACCTCTGAAATAGTGGAAGTCGTCATTTGACGGATCATCCAGTATCTGATCAAGGACCTCGGGACTGACTACTACGCCAACCTCCTGAAGGAAGCTGTCAAAAAAAGATGCCTCATCCTCGTTACTGAGGCCGTCAAGCCCCACATCCTGGTAGCGGCGTGAGTCAATGTTATTGTCAAAAGCATGGACCACGGCCTGCACTGTGGGCACGCGGCCCCAGACAGTAGTATCAACGTTGACCAGCAGCGGTGAGTTGGGCAGCCCGTTCTCAAACTGCTTCCGCGAATCACGAAGGATATCCTCAGAGATGTTGCCGAGGTTGAAATAGAGATCACCACCTTCATGATCAGGGTTCTCCACGAAGGGATCCATGACCCAGAACTTTATGTACTGAATATTGGCAGATTCAAAATCGTTGGTGAGCAGCTCGCGCATCATCCCTCCCCATCGCGTGCGGGGTGAGTTGAGCAGTCCGTCGGTATTCAGGCCTGCCGAATAGGCTCCGGGAAGTACATCAAAGTTGTAGGGTCCGCGCTCCTCAGGATAGAAGGCTACGTTGAGCACAGAGATATTGGTGGGAATACCGCTGGGCGATTCCTTGAACGGAAAAATCTCGGTCTCGTAAATCTCACGGACAAAGTGGCTCGACTGCAGGTCGGGATTGGCGCGTATGTGCCCGGGTGTGGTGGAGCCGTTACGCAGGAAGAGGGGATCAATGACATACCATGCCGTCAGGGCACGGTTCATGCCGGAGCGGATATCCTTGCTCAGCCTTGCCTCGGGGAAGAGATGATCCTGTCCCTGAGGCACGCTGGCAAGTGACCATGCATTGAAGGCCCTCAGATCAAGCGATATTTCACTGGCTTCAAAATCATCAATATAGACTGCCCCCTCAGAAGTGATTGCTCTGCTGTGCCCGGGTACCAGGTGGGCAAACTCGCCGAAGAAGTTGATGGATGAGGGGGCCTTCGTCTGAATGAACGGAAGCCAGTCAATAGCACTGGTGAGGAGCTGTGATTCAGCCCGGTATGAGGCATCAAAACCATATATGGTGTTGGAGATGGGATCCTCCCCGTAGGTTACCTTCTGAGTATAGGGTCTCTCGGTCAGCCTGAGAACTGTTCCTCCCAGGTTGAAATTTTCCGAAAAACGATAATTGAGATGGGTCCCTACCAGGGTCTTTGTCTGCAGGCCGAAGAACTGGTTGCTCTCAAGCGAGACCTGGACAGGCGTCTGTGATTCTATGATGGCTGAGTTGATGATCTTGACCGAGCCCATGTTGTAGTCAACAGTGTAGTCAACATTCTCAGTCAGGGTTACCCCTCCGGCAGTCACCTTTACCGATCCGGCCGGTATGTTAGCCACATTCAGCCTTATCTCTGACCCGGTGGCAGAGGTGAACTGCCCCCGCAGGAGATACTTGTTCTTCTCGGCCATCTGTCTTGCCACGGTCTGGGTTGAATCATAGAGCTCGGTGAAGACATACTTCCTTATTTGCTCAGGATCAGTGATATACTTTAACAGATGCCGCCCAAATGGCTCCAGCACGGGGAAGATGATCCGCCCCCTGTCAGCCATTACCGTAACCCCTTCAACAAAGTCAAACAGGCCATCAGGCTGCCTGTCAAGCTGTGAGTTGAGCTGGTCAAGACCAAGTGCCTGCAGCAGCACCTTGCCGTCAAGGGGCGTGCCTGGCAGGTAGTTCAGTGCATTGCCCGTCTTGTCATCCTGGTAGAGGATATTAACCTGAAAGTCCCTGGGTTCCAGCCGCCCTGACCCGACGTTGTAGATATTCTTCATCATCAGCTTCCAGGTAGGGATCTGCGGACTCAGGGTGGTACCCTTGATGAGTTTGAGTATGAGAGCATCAGGGGCTGTGATGCCGTCGGTGGAGAACTCGCCTACCTTGAAGACCTGGCCGTTCAGGGTGTATTCGTATGCCACTGCCAGCACCTCATCATTATTCAGGGCAATATTGAGGGAGATGTAACCCAGTTGCCTGTTGATCGTGTACTCCCGCTCGGTAAGCTTGCGTGCATTCTCAATCTTTTCATAGTCACGCCCTATCTGGAACCCCGGATACAAGCCTGCGAAAGCATCAGCCACCTGGTCAATATTGCGGATACTGGCATAGGTGGTGTTTAGTTGCTCATACATACTGTTCGTATTGTTCGACGGGTTGAGGGGTCCGCCGGGCATCTCCTGGAACTCCGGGATGGTATTATAGATGTTTGCCTGGTTCTCCGCCAGATCAAGGAACGCAACTATATTCCTGTTGCTCACATCTTCAAATCGGCTGGTCTCATTGGTGATCCATACCTCTATCTTCTCAATGTTCAGCCCTGTGCTGACTATGGGGAGGTTTGAGAGTGCCCCGTCAAAGTTTTCCCTGAACTGCTGCGAGAGGAAGAAATGACGATTGGCCTCATAACTGTCAGCGGTGATTTCGTAATCACTTATCTGTGATCCGCCCTTGACCTCCACCACAGATGACTCACCCTTCTGCTGGGAGAATACTGATGTCATGGTCAGCTTGCCAAATTGCAGCTCCGTCTTAAGCCCGAAGAGGCTGTAGCTGCCGGTAATAAGTGTGCCGTTCAGCGGCAGGGTCACATCACCCGCCTCAATCTTTTTGATGATCTCATCCTCCTTGCCTGAGTACTCCAGTTTGGTACGGTTCTCAAACTCAAACATTGCTTCCGTATTGTAGTTGATGCCAAGCTGCATCTTGTCTCCGATGGTGCCGGTTACATTCATCTGGATCTTTTCCTGGAAGTCGAACGTGGGTATGGTACGCAGTCTCTCCGAGAGGGTAGGGTTCTCTGTGTGGGAGATATTGATCCCGAAAATAAGCTCGGCCGATCCCTGCGGGACGATATTGATGACATTGCTGCCAAAGATGCGGTCAAATGTTTCACCTCCCACCTCTATCTGGGGAATGAGTGACGAACGGAATCCGCTGGCGTCTCCCCGGAGGGTGGCATCCCAGTATTCGCGCATAGCCTGGTTAAACTCATACCTCCGGTACTCCTCCGGGGTCATGTAAACAGGCGGCCGGTAGTCTATGCTGCCTGCCTTCTGATAAATGATGTACTGCCTGTTCCGGCCGTCATATTCAACCCTGGTGGTGATATTGGACGGATTGCTGAGGGAGAGGGGAGATGACTGCTTTGCCTCCCATGGAAAAGCGGGATCATTGTTCAGTTTGAGAAGCGTGTCACCGGGGAGTGTCTGGGCAGAGAGTATAAATGGGAACAGAGCGAGAAGTGTCAATAGTCCCACCCTGATCCAAAGATCTCTAATATGTGAAAAAAACTGCAATCCGGCACCCTGTTTATAACAGTTTCAGCGCCCTTCTGACTATTTCTTCCACCTGGAGTTTTTTGTCTTCCCTGAGGAGGTTATCAACAACCTTCGTGGCGCTGTTCCTGGCAAAGCCAAGCATCACTAAAGCAGATAACGCTTCTTCACGTGCAGTATTGTCGGAAAACGCAATTATTTCGCCGGAACCAACATGTTTTCCAATTTTGTCTTTCAGGTCTACAATGATACGCTGGGCAGTCTTCAAACCTATCCCCTTGACTCCCTTGAGAATGCCGACATCACCACTGATAATTGCTTCTCTCAGGTCAGGCGGTTTGACCGATGAGAGCATGATCCTGGCTGTAGATGCGCCAACACCTGAGACGGTTATCAGCTGCCTGAAGAGATCACGCTCATCCTCTGTGGCAAACCCGAAGAGGATATGAGCATCCTCACGGATGGATTCATGTATCATTATCTTGCATCTGTCAGCCCTGTCAAGTGCAGCGTATGTATTCAGGGAGATGTTTATGCTGTACCCTATCCCGTTGCATTCAACCACCACGCAGGCAGGATTGAGCTCGGTCACTGTGCCGGTAATATAATCGATCATAGGTGATGGTCGTCATTTTCCGGTTCGGGAGGCAGCTCATCCACATGCTCGGGATGGATCTCTATCTTCTGCGGCTGCAGAGGATTGCGGGTTATCTCTTCATACATCTCCCTGTTGCGGTAAATATCAACAGCTGAATAGATGGCCTGGCGCATGGAGTTGCCTGATGCTTCATTTTTCCCCGTTATGTCGAAAGCTGTCCCATGTACCGGGGAGGTTCGTATTACCGGCAATCCGGCCGTGAAATTCACGCCTGTGTCAAAGGCGAGCGCCTTGAAGGCCCCCATACCCTGATCATGATACATGGCCAGAATGGCATCAAACCTGCTGAAGGCGCCTGATCCGAAGAATCCGTCTGATGAGTAGGGCCCGAAGGCCAGTATCCCCTCTTCGTTCGCCCTGGTGATAGCGGGGATAATAATATCCTTCTCTTCATTGCCCAGAAGTCCGCCGTCGCCCGCATGAGGGTTGAGGCTTAACACCCCTATCTTCGGCCCGCGGATGGCAAAGTCCTGCAACAATGACCTGTTCAGCAGTCGGATCTTGCCAAGAAGACTGTTCATCGTGATGGCTCCGGCCACCTCGCGCAGCGGGAGATGCTCAGTGGCAAAACCTATTTTCATGCTCTCGCTGATCATCAGCATCAGCACTTCATGAGAGCCGATCTTCGACTTCAGGTAATCAGTATGGCCTGTAAAACGGAAACTGTCAGACTGTATGTTGTGCTTGTCAATGGGTGCGGTGACCAGCACATCAATCTTTCCATCCGCCAGGTCGGCAACGGCACTCTCAAGGGCAGCCAGGGAGGCCTGACCTCCCTCGGGAGTGGACTTACCCAGCTCTACGCGCACATCATCACCGAGGCAATTGACCAGATTGACTTTTTTTTGGTTCGCTTCAGCGGCAGAACGGATGTTGTAGAAATTGAAATTGTTGATATTAAGCACCTTGCGATGATATGCCGCCACCTTGGGCGATCCGTAGACAACCGGTACGCACAGGTCGGTGACAGCGGTGTCAGACAGCGCCTTCATAATGATCTCATAACCGATGCCGTTAATGTCTCCCTGTGTGATACCTGCAATTATCGTTTTCTTATCCATTGTGATTCATCTCTGACCGGCAGCGAAGAGGCTGACCGGGTTGGTAAAGTTAATCAAATTATTGAATGAATTAGCTTTAATGTATTACCTTTACCTGCTCCGGCTACAATGCGCAGGAGGTCACAGGATGGGTATCAGAGAACATTTTTATGACAGTCTGTACGGGGGCGGCCGTATCACCGTCGGGGAAGCATTAAACCTCTGGCATGATGCTCCGCTTGAGGAACTCATGTACGTTGCCGATCTGCTCCGAAGGAAACTGCATCCGGGAAAAATGGTGGGATGGATGATTGACCGCAATGTCAACATCACAAATGTCTGTTTTTCACAATGCCGTTTCTGTAATTTCTGCCGTACGGCTAAAAGTGATGACGCCTACGTAACAACAGATGAGGAGTATGACCGGAAGATAGAAGAACTGCTGGCTCTCGGGGGTGAGCAGTTGTTGCTGCAGGGCGGCATGAATCCTGATCTGGGACTCAGCTTCTACACGGACCTCTTCAGCAGGCTCAAGAGCCGCTGGCCAGGCGTCAAACTGCATGCCCTGGGGCCTCCGGAGGTTGCATGGCTGGCCAGGGCTGAGAAGATGAGTTACCGTGATGTGCTGTCGGCACTGCACGATGCCGGGCTTGACTCGCTGCCGGGCGCGGGGGCGGAGATACTCTCTGACAGGGTCAGGAAGCTGGTCTCACCCTCCAAGGCAACCGTAGCGGAATGGCTGGGAGTGATGAGGGAAGCACACAGGCTGAACCTCCCCACCTCCGCAACAATGATGTTCGGGCATGCCGAGACGGTGCAGGAACGACTGGAGCACCTTGACCTGCTGCGCAAGCTGCAGGATGCACGGCCTGAAGGTCATGACGGTTTCATCACATTCATACCATGGCCTTTCATGGACCGTGGCACCAGGCTGGCGGAGAAGGACGGGATACGGAGCAGGGTTACTGCTGCGGAGTATCTTAAGATGATTGCCATAAGCAGGATGATGCTTGATAATATCAGTAATATCCAGTCGTCAATACTGACAGTGGGAAAAGAGACGGCGATGATATCCCTTCACTGCGGCGCCAACGATCTGGGATCTGTGATGATAGAGGAGAACGTGGTGAGCGCCGCCGGAGAGCCCTTCCGCGTTAACCCGGAGACCATGCAGGAGATTATACGTGAGGCAGGTTTCACGCCGAAGAGGCGGGATCAGCGCTATGATTTTGTGGATTAGGAGTGCCAGTCGGCAGTACCAGTAGGCAGTCGGCAGTACCAGTGGGCAGTCGGCAGTACCAGTCGGCAGTACCAGTCGGCAGTCGGCAGTACCAGTCGGCAGTCGGCAGTCGGCAGTCGGCAGTACCAGTAGGCAGTCAGCAGTCGGCAGACG
>ENA-UOUL01000665-UOUL01000665.1-bioreactor-metagenome-genome-assembly--contig:-NODE-665-length-57407-cov-6.966318_pt1 | contig 57407 bp, 59 predicted proteins | sample MGYA00249838_ERZ747220 | MGnify/ENA primary metagenome ERZ747220 (study PRJEB28778, sample SAMN05720191) | bioreactor metagenome | isolation source: Anaerobic biogas reactor | place: USA:Washington... | reverse complement strand
TTGATGACCACATCCACGAGCCCCGCGCCGTCGGGGGCGGCGCCGTCGGAGGCGGCACGCTCAAGGCCGGTGCCCCCCGGAGCCGCGCTCTCCAGCGCCGGCTCCCACGGCGGGCGAATCCGCACCCTGCCGATCACGATGGGTCTGAAGTGGTCTTTCCAGCCGTCCACCCAGTCGCGCGAGACATCCCGGGTCTCGATCTGCACCCGGCCCGAGGCGCGCAGTTCCGCGGGCAGAGCCGCCAGCACCTCTTCGAAAGACGGGGGCTCGCCGGTCGCCGAGTCGCATGCCGGGTAGAAGACGAGGGTGGTCGCATGTCGACCCGGTTGCTCCTCGAACGGGCCGAGGAGGTCCATCAGTACGGCGCCGGCGGTTTCGGCGAGCTCGCTCGGGACGGTGAGCCGCAGGGCCCGATCTACCCCGGGATCTTCGCGCCCGACGCCGCCGCTCATCAGCCGGCGAACCAGTTGCGGAGCTTTTGCAGGACGCTTTCGTCCGGTTCGTCGTATTGCTCCGTCCCGCAGGCTTCGTCGAAGTCCTGCAGGATGCGGCGCTGGTTATCGTCGAGCTCGCGCGGGACACGTACGCGCACATGGATCTCCTGGTCGCCGCGGCCGTGGCCGTTCAGATGCTGCACGCCTTTGTCTCTGAGCACCTTGACGTCGCCCGGTTGCGTGCCCGGGTCGAAGGTCACCTCTTCGTCACCATCGAGCGTGGGGATGGTGAGCGTAGCTCCGAGCGCCGCCTGCACCATGGTGAGGTCGATACCGTACAGGATGTCGTCGTCACGCCGCTCGAACACGTCGTGCGCCAGGACCTGCACGCGCACGTACAAGTCGCCGGGCCGCGAGCCGCGCTCGCCCGCTCCCCCGCGGCCGGTCACCCGGATGCGCTGGCCCGAATCGATGCCGGCCGGGATGTTGACGGTGACCTTGCGCTCGGCGAAGACCCGCCCCGTGCCCTGACACTCTTTGCAGGGTGACTCGATGATGAGGCCCTGCCCCGCGCAGCGCGGGCAGGGCCCGGTCTGCACGAATTGCCCCAGCATGGTGCGGCGGATGGTGCGCACCCGGCCCAGTCCTCCACACTCGGCGCAGGTCTTCACCGACGAGGGGTCGGTCGTCCCCTTGCCCTCACAGGTCTGACAGGTCCCGTGGGCTCTGAAGGTGATCTCCTTTTCCACCCCGAAGGCGGCCTCTTCCAACGTCAACTCGACCTGGACGGCCAGATCCTCCCCCCGGGCGGGTCCGGCGGGCTCACTGCGTCCGAACGGGCTCCCGCCCCCGAAAGCGCCGCCTCCGAACGCGCCACCGAACAGGTTCTCGAACAGGTCGCCGAAGCCGCCGAAGCCATCGAAGCCGAAGCCGCCGGCGCCCCCGGCGCCGCGGCGCAGGCCCTCGTGGCCGTAGGTGTCGTAAAGGGTGCGCTTCTCTTGATCGGAGAGCACCTCATAGGCCTCGGTGGCTTCTTTGAACTTCTCTTCGCAATCGGGATCGGTGCAGTTGACATCGGGATGCAGCTCCCGCGCCAGCATACGATAGGCCTTCTTGATCTGCTGTGTATCCGCGTTACGGGGTACTCCAAGGACCTCGTAATAGTCGCGTTTCCCCTCACCGTTGTTCATTCGTAGCGTTCCCCGACTAGTTCAGACAGTAGTTGCGCGGTCTCCCTCACAGTGGCGATAGCCATCTGATAATCCATCCTCGTTGGGCCCACCAGACTGACGGTGCCCAGACTCCGCTGCGGTAGGCCGTAGCCGGCCGCGACCACCGAGAACGGCTGCAGAGCCGTGGTCTCGTGCTCGCTTCCGATCCTGACAACCACCGTGCCCGTGCCCAGAGCGGCCCGAAGCATCCGGAGAAGGAGAAAACGTTCTTCCAAGAGCGAGAGCAGATCGCGGAGCGACGAAACGTCCTGCAAGCGGGGCTCGGCCAGTAGCCGTGATGCCCCACCCACGTAGAGCTCCTCCTGATTGTGCTCGTCGACCAGCTTCTCGAAAGCAGGTCCCAAGATGCCGAGAAAAGCGGACTCGCGCGGACTCAGCCCCGGATCGTCCAGCGCCCGCCTGATAAGGCGCCCGGTGAGCGGCTGGTCGTCGAACGACTCGTTCAGATAGGTGCGTGCCCACTCCACCAGCCCCGGGTCGATGGGCTGAGGCAGGTCGATGACCCCCTTCATCACCGCCCCGGTGGAGACTATGAACACGTACATCAACTGATGAGGATGCAGCGCCAGCAACTCGACATGGCACAAGCGGGCGCCACTCACCCGCGGGCCGAGTACGAGGGCCAGCAGGTTCGTCGCGCGCGACATCGCGTCGGTGGCCTGCCGCAGAGCGGTGTCGATCTCCCCGGCCATCTCCTCGGGCAGCAGCGGTTCGACAGCGCCGGCACATAACCTGGGGCGCAACGAAGGCCGCACCCCCCCGCCGCCCATGAGATAGTCGACGAACTCCCGGTAACCGAGATCGGTCGGGACCCGGCCGGCCGAGGTGTGAGGGTGCGTCAAGTAGCCCTTCTCTTCGAGCAGGGCGAATTCGTTGCGCACCGTCGACGACGACACCTCGAGCCCGGGGGCGCCGGCCAGTTCCTTGGAGGAGACCGGCGTACCGGTTGCGATGTAACGCTCGGTGACGGCGTTCAGTATCGTCCGTTGTCGTTCTGTGAGTGCCATGCCTACCGGCGTACAGGAGATTCAGTCTTCCGGCGGAGCCAGAAGTGCTCCGATCACTGTGTTGCTGATATCCAAAAACCCTGGATTCAAGCGGAGTTTACCACAGTGCCTCTGCAGACAGCCCTGCCTCAGCAGGCGGTCCCGAGCCTCCTCGTCCACTACCGGCCGCACCTCTTCCTCGTCCACACCCTCGCTGGTCCGCAGACCCAGCATGGCCTTCTCCCACAGGCGGGTGCGCGGCATGATCACCTCGATCTCCGGCGGGTCACCCGCCAGATACCCTGCCACGGAGCGCGGGTTCACACGCCGCTCCGCGCAGGCCGGCCCGCCGGCCCCTGGCTCGTCCATGCTCACCGTCGAGACCGCCGACGCCCCGATGCCCAGATAGTCCTCACCCCGCCAGTACGCCTGGTTGTGACGGCACTCGTGGCCGGGCAGCGCGAAGTTCGACACCTCGTAGCGCCGGTACCCGGCGGCCTGCAGCCTGGAAACGGCGTCGGCGTAGTGTCGCTCGGCGAAGAGGCCCGCGGCTTCTCGCGCGTCTGCGCCCACACGCACCGCGTAGGCCGGCGAATACGTCAGATCGTACAAAGAGATGTGCGTGGGACCGGCGGCCACAGCAGCCTCCAGGTCGGCGGCCGCCGACTCCCAGGTCTGCCCCGGTATGCCGAACACCAGGTCAAGATTCCACTCCAGCCGGCCGGCAGCCGCGACCGCGGCCAAGGCGTCCTCGATCTCCCGCTGCGACACCCGCCGGCCCAGCGCCGCGCGCAGACTTGGCGAGAACGACTGCACTCCCAGGGAGAGCCGCGTGACCCCGGCGTCGGAGAGGCGCTCCAGGAGCAGCGCGTCGATGGTCCCGGGATTGGCCTCGATGGTGAATTCGGGCGCCGGCCGGGCCGCGCCTGTTTCCGACGCGCGCGGGCGCGGCCCTGCCCCACCCGGTTCCGGCGCGCGCGTGAGCCGCGCCGCCAGGTCCGCCACAAGATCCACCAAAGCGTCGGCCGGGACCACCGTGGGCGTGCCGCCCCCCAGGTAGATGGTCTCGAACTGCCCGCGGTCCGCCAGCTCCGTCCGCAGTGCCTCCAGGTACGGCGCCACCCGGTCTGCACGGATGTGTGGCCCCACCGGCTCGGAGAAAAAATCGCAGTAGGCGCACCGCGAGCGGCAGAACGGGATGTGCACGTACAGGTGTTTCATGGCGCAGGCCGGGTCAGCTGACTACGCAGCGCGCAGGCTTTTCCGCCGAGCGGCGCTCCACCTGCCGTCAGTATCCAAGCACTCCGAAGATCACCAGGACGATCCCGAGTACCACACTGAGACCACCCAAGATGGCCGTCCATGAACTCCAAGCCTTGCCGCTCCGCTTGGCTGCCCGCGTCGCCGCATCCACCTCGCCCTGCCCGGCGCCCTCGGCGTTCTGCAGCCGGCGAGCAGCCAGTTCCCGCTGCTCGGCCTGCATGGCCTTGCCGGCCGGTCCATGGCGGAGCCAGGTCTGAACGCCTCCCATGACGATCAACAGAACCCCCAGGACGATGTACTCGGTGGTCATTTCTTCCCCTCTTTCCCTTCCCCCAGGTCGAGGACCGCCAAGAACGCCTCTTGCGGGATCTCCACGTTCCCCACCATCTTCATGCGCTTCTTGCCCGCCTTCTGCTTCTCCAGCAGTTTGCGCTTGCGGGTGATGTCGCCACCATAGCACTTGGCCAAGACGTCCTTGCGCAGCGCGGCCACGTTCTCCCGCGCGATGATGCGGCTCCCCACCGCCGCCTGGATGGCGATCTCGAACATCTGCCGGGGGATCTTCTTGCGCAGCTTCTCCACCAGCCCCCGCCCGATGTAGTACGCGCGGTCTTCGTGCACGATCAGGCTGAGCGCATCCACGATCTCGCCGGCCACGCGGATGTCCAGGCGCACGAGCTCGCCCGGCTCGTAGTCTTTGAGCTCGTAGTCGAGGCTGGCGTATCCCCGGCTCTTGGTCTTGAGCAGGTCGTAGAAGTCGAGCACGATCTCGGCCAACGGCAGCGCGTAGTCCAGCCGGACGCGGTCGGAGGTCAGATATTCCATGTGCTCGAAGCGGCCCCGCTTGTCGTTGCAGAGCTCCATGACCGGCCCCACGAACTCCGCGGGCACCAAGATAGTGGCGGCGATGTAGGGTTCGCGCACCTCATTGATGGAGCCGGAGTCGGCGGGGAAGTCCACCGGGTTGCTGATACCCAGCACCTCGCCGGTGACCAGCTCTACCTCGTAGTGCACGTTGGGTGTGGTGGCCAACAGGTTGAGGCCGAACTCCCGTTCCAGGCGCTCGCGGACGATCTCCATGTGGAGCAGGCCCAGGAACCCACAGCGGAATCCGAATCCCAAAGCCTGGCTCGTTTCCGGTTCGTAATGGAGAGATGCATCATTCAGCTTGAGCTTCTCCAAGGCGTCGCGGAGCTCGGGATAGTCTTCCCCCTCGACCGGGAACAGGCCGCAGAACACCATGGGGGTGATGTCGCGGTAGCCGGGCAGTGGCTCTTTGGCGGGACGAGTGGCGCTGGTGAGCGTGTCGCCCACGCGCAGGTCGCCGACCTCTTTGATCCCCAGGATGATGTAGCCCACTTCTCCGGCGCGGAGCACGTCGGTCTTGAGCATGTCCGGGCTGAAAATGCCCACTTCTTCGATCTCGCTGCGGCGCCCGGTGGCCATGGCGAGCAAGGGGTCGTCTTTGCGGAAGCTGCCGTCGCGCACGCGCACGAAGGCCACCACGCCCCGATACTGGTCGTAGACCGAGTCGAAGATGAGGGCGCGAGGCGGACCATCCGGGTCACCCTGGGGCGGCGGCACCATGTGCACCACGGCCTCCAACACTTCAGCAACGCCCTCGCCGGTCTTGGCCGAGATCTCCAGGATGTCCGAACGCGAACACCCTATGACCGAGACGATCTCGTCGGTCCGCTTCTCGGGCTCGGCGCCGGGCAGGTCGATCTTGTTCAGCACCGGGACCAGCTCCACGTCGTTCTCGAGCGCAAGGAGAGTATTGGCGAGAGTCTGCGCCTCCACCCCCTGCGTGGCGTCGACCACCAGGATGGCGCCTTCGCAGGCGGCCAGGCTCCGCGACACCTCGTAGGTGAAGTCCACGTGGCCCGGCGTGTCGATGAGGTTGAACTGGTACTCCTTACCGTCCTCAGCTTTGTAGTAGATGCGGACGGCCTGGGCCTTGATGGTGATGCCCCGCTCGCGCTCCAAGTCCATGCGGTCGAGTATCTGCTCGCGCATGTCGCGCTCGGCCACGGTGTTGGTCATCTGCAGGATGCGGTCGGCCAGCGTCGATTTCCCATGGTCGATGTGGGCGATGATGCTGAAATTGCGGATGTGGTCGAAGGCGGTCATCAGAGGACGTATTCTAGCGGATGGGGCGGGCCGGAAGCGGGGCGAGGGGGCCGTTGGCATCGCTAGGCGATTGTCTGTACCATGAGTTGGTGGAGGTGTAGTCATGGTGCACGAGCTTGAAGAGAAGAGGCAGGCCGTGGTCCAAGCATGCCGGCGCTTCGGCGTCGCTCGCATGTACGTCTTCGGGTCGGCCCTGCGCGATGACTTCCGTCCAGGCGACAGCGATGTTGACCTGCTGGTGGAGTTCGAACCCATGAATCCGCATGACCTTGTCGATGCGTACTTCGACCTTCTGAATGAGCTGAGGTCCATCCTTGACGCTCCCGTGGACCTGGTGATGTCGGATGCCGTCAAGAACCGCTATATCGCCGCCGACATCGAGCGCACGAAGCAGGTGCTCTATGCCGCGTGATGCGCGCGTACCTCGCCGACATAGTCGATTCCTGTGATGCCATCCACGTCGCCGTGATGGGGATCGACCTCGAGGCCTACCAGACCAACCGGATGATCCGCTCGGCGGTCGAGCGTGAGTTCACTATCATCGGCGAGGCGATGCTCGTCCTTTCGCGGCGAGCCCCTGAGGTATTCGCGGCCATCACGCACACACGGCGAATCATCGATTTCCGTAACCAACTCACCCATGAGTACCCGTATGTGAATGATGCGCTCGTTTGGGGCATTGCCGATCGGGACGTAGAGGTACTCCGCGCGGAATGCATGGCCTTGCTCGAGAGCCTCGACGGCGGGGAGTCAATCTAGGACCTTATTGAGCGGACACACAGCATGGCGCTGTACTGAGATGATATGAAGGCATACCGAGCAAGCTGGACCTCTTGACCAGAGGGCCGCACGCTGTCGCCTCAAGAGATTGGGACTCATTCGGGCTCAGGTCCCTCCCGGTCACTGTATCTACCGGACGTTGCAGGCGCTAGAATCATACAAGGGCATGACCGCTGCTAAAGCCCGACCCCTTGGGCCCATTGGCCATCGAGACGCGGGTGGAAAGCGGGCGTATTGCGGATCATGAACCGAGTTCGAACTGCCTGTCAGCGAACGAAAGACAGTGAGGCATAGGATAGCTCCCGTCTTGCGGACGAAGAGGGTATGACGTAACATCATACCTGGAGGTGAGTCTATGGGACGTGCAAAGATAGCCATAACCCTCGACGAGGAGACACTCGGCGAGATCGACCGACTGGTGTCAGAGCATCGCTTCCCAAATCGAAGCCTTGCCATCCAGGAGGCTGTGGATGAGAAGTTGGGGAGACTCTCGCGTGCTCGTCTCGCGCGGGAGTGCGCCAAACTCGATCCCGACCACGAGCGGGCGTTGGCCGAAGAAGATATGGGCGGGGAGTTGGCCGCGTGGCCCGAATACTGAGGGGTGAGATCCGCTGGGCCGACCTTGACCCGACCCGTGGGAATGAGCAGTCGGGGAGGCGTCCGGTTCTCATACTGAGCGCCGACGTTTTCAACGACCGCTCAGGCACAGTCATTGCCGTCGCCCTGACCAGCCAGTCCCCCCGGGCCGGCTTTCCTCTGACGCTCGAGCTGGATTCTGTGGAACTGCCAAAGACCTCCTGGGTGAAGATCAGCCAGATACGGACACTGTCCACGGAGCGCATCGGCGACAAGATCGGCGCGGTCTCGCCGGAGGAGTTGGCGCAGGTCCTCGACGGCCTCAATGAAATCCTGGGAGGCTGAGAGGATCTAGTCGCAGCATGGAGTCGTGACGCGGCAAGCCGCGGGGCCTCATTCTTTGGGCAGAGGAAACAACCGCTCGGACCTTGGCTCCCCACATCTGGCGCACTTGGCGTCATACCAGCTCATAGGCAGGCCGCACTGGGGACACCGCCAGCGCTCTTCTTCATCCTTGACCCATTCCTTGACGCCCAGCTCGCGCATCTTCTTCAGGTTTGGCAGGTATTCATCACGGTGCAGATAGTCGCCCATCGCCATCAAGTTCGTGATGCGCCGCTGAGACATCCGTCGCAGAGAAGGCCATCCATCCAATCCGCAGGCGGAACGTTTTTCAGTGCCTTCCTATGATCGGATGAAGACCCCGTTTCACCCTTCCTGCCTGTCTGCTCATCTTTGCTGTGTTTGGATATGTAGGCCGGGCAGGCTCCGCAGTATGTTCCACATGCTGCCGCCAGATGTTCTTTGGCTGTATCGGTCACCCTGGGCTCTCTCCTTTCTCCGCTGCCGTGCTCCGAGATCTTCACTCGCGGCTGGCCCGTACAGTACTGGGCAACACTCTCGACCGCAAGCCTGAGGAAGACGACCCGCAGACTGCCGATGAGGATCACGGTTCGCCGCCCGCGACGCTATCGATGGCGTTAGTCAGCCGTTCCCGCTCCTTGTTGATCCACCGGCCCTCCGAGTAGTTCTGGAGAAACGTCTCGGCGAACTCCACAGGATCGTCCCCGACGACCGCGCGGATCGCGGTTCCATTCGCCGCGTTCTGCTCGAAGAGATCGGCGAGATCGTCCAGCATCGACATCAAGGTGTCCCCATTCGAGATCGCCCCGAAGTACATCAGGTACCGCTCCAGCGCAGCGATGGCCGTGTGATAGTCCGCGGGAAGCTGCTTCGTGCGGGCCTTGTACTGCCGGTAACGCCGCTTCTCGGCGATCATCCTTGAGATGGACATGGTCATCTGCCTCCTTTGTGGAGCTGTTCGAGCTGTCGTGTGAGGAAGCTCCACGTCCTCCAGAACTCTTCGAGATACTCGTGTCCGTGAGTGTTGAGCGAATAGACCTTGCGCGGCGGCCCCTTCTCGGACGGGATCTTCTCCACATCGACGAGGCCTCTCTGCTCGATCCTGATGAGCAGCGCATAGACGGTGCCCTCGGCGATGTCGGTGAAACCCATATCCCGCAACCGTGCCGTGATCTCGTAGCCGTACGCGGGCCGTCCGGACAGGATGGCCAGGACGATGCCCTCCAGTGTCCCCTTGAGCATCTCCGTCATCTGTTTGCCCACAAACACCACCTCGACCTACTTAGTACTACTGGCTACTGGTACATAGTAACACTTAGTAGCCGAAACGTCACGACGTCGCGCCCACCGTTCCAAGTGCCAGGGCTATACTGCGGCTGAGCAAGGAGTCTGAACTTGGGGGAGTCTCGTGACGCAGCAGTCGCTTGGTCGCCGGCGCTGGCTCAAGAGTGCGAAGATCGTGGCCTCAGTGCTGGGCCTTGCGATGGGTGTCGTGGTGCTTCTTGTGTTGACCGGAATCATCGCGGAGCCGGAGACGGCGATCGAGAGCGTCGTCAGAGCGCTGTTCGGGAGGTAGCGCTCGCTTGATTCCGATGACGGCGCCGTATTCACGGGAGATCTCATTGATCGGGCCAGATCCGAACACCGCGCACCCCATGGAGGGATTCCCACAGGTCTGCTTCATCAAGAACACCGTGCGCAATCCCAGCATCATCATCGGTGACTACACCTACTACGATGATCCGCTCGACTCGGAGGACTTCGAGCGTAACGTCCTCTACCACTATCCGTTCATGGGCGACAAGCTGATCATCGGCCGGTTCTGTGCGCTGGCCACGGGTGTGCGCTTCATCATGAACGGCGCCAACCACAAGCTCGATGGGCCATCGACCTACCCGTTCAGCATCTTCGGCAATGGGTGGGAGCGCGTGACCCCCGCGCCCGACGATCTTCCCTTCAAGGGCGACACCGTTGTCGGAAACGATGTCTGGATCGGCTACGAGTCACTGATCATGCCGGGCGTGCACATCGGCGATGGCGCCATCATCGCGGCGCGTTCCGTGGTCGTCGGCGATGTCGAGCCGTATACGATCGTCGGCGGCAATCCTGCCGTGCCCATCAGGCGCCGCTTCGACCCGGACGTCATCGACGAGCTGATCAAGATCGCTTGGTGGAACTGGAGCGCTGGGCAAATCACGGCCAACCTGGAGGCGATCGTCGCGGGGGATGTGGCGGCGCTTCGGGCTGTCGGGCGAGACGGCTAACATGTGCCACCAGCCGGCGCGTTGCGCGCGCCGCTCGCGAGCTCTGGACCGATCCACACGTCTCGCGGAAGATGCTCGCCTTCCACCTCGACCCCACCGTCGACGCCGCCTCGCGGAACCACGGATTCGTCGATCGCTCGGCGGACTGGATGGTCTCGCATTTCGGGTTGTCCCTGGCTCACGGGTCGCCGACTTCGGCTGTGGACCCGGGGTTGTCGCGGTGCTACTCATGTTGACGGCCATCATCGCAAAGCGGGTGATGGTGGGGTTCACACAGGTCTGCCCCGTTCCCTATCCCAGGTCTGACAACTACTCAATCCGGGCGCGCCGGGGCGCGCCCGGCCCGCTTGACTCGCTGTAGCGCGGCATATACTGTCTGACCCGCACCGGTTGTTCTATCGCGTCCACGATAATGCCGTATGGGTGGTCGGTGTATGGCATGATGCCCAGATTCCGGATGAGCCAGGTGAACCTGCGAACGCCTCACACGCCGGCGCAACAGTCGACCTCTGGTCGCAGCTGACCGGCCGAAACGTCAAACCGTCGAAGGAATACGAATCATGGACACTTGGAAGTTCTACGACATCACGCACCGCGAACACGTGGTATGCAATCCCACCAGCGAGGAGAAACTGACGCGTCTCGTGGAGCTTCTGCGCCTCCCCACCAACGCACAGGTGGTCGACATCGCGTGCGGTAAGGGCGAGTTCCTGATCCGCTTGGCGGAGGCCTATGACGCTCGTGGCATGGGCATCGATATTTCTTCTTTTCACATCGCCGATGCTGAGAGAAGCCTCAAAGCGCGGGCATCGGGCGCCGGCATCACCTTCACTCAGATGGATGGTGCGGCTTTCAAGCCGGACAAGCCGCACAGCTTGGATCTGGCGTCGTGCATCGGTGCCAGTTGGATCTTCGGGGGGCATGCCAACACTCTGGGAGCACTGGCCGGCATGGTGAAGACCGGCGGCTGGGTGATCGTGGGAGAGCCATACTGGCTCCAGAAGCCGTCCAGCGATTACCTCGAGGCCTCCGGGTGTACGCGAGAGGACTTCGGGAGCCACTTCTCCAATGCAGAAGCCGGAGAGCAACGTGGATTGGATCTCGTCCACACCATGGTGAGCAGCAAGGACGACTGGGACAGGTACGAAGGCCTCCAATGGTTCTCGACCGCCGAGTACGCCCGCGCCCATCCGGATGATCCCGACTTGGTGGAGTTGGTCGAGCGCGTGAGCAATGCCAAGGCTACATACCTGCGTTGGGGGCGCGACACGATCGGTTGGGCGATCTACATGTTCAGATCACGGTCTGGAGATTAAGTGCACATACAAGAGGCTTTGGATTCGAATCTAGAGGACGTTCTGAACGTGGAACGCACCGCGTTCGGCTACAACAAGGAGGCTGAACTCGTCCGCGCTCTGCTGGACGACCCCACTGCCTTGCCGCGCCTCTCCCTCCTTGCATTCGAAGGTGAGCGCGCCGTTGGCCACGTCCTGTTCACTTCCGCCCGGCTCGAACAGAACCCTGAAGCAGTCTCAGTCGCACTGCTGGCTCCACTGGCCGTCGTGCCTGACTTTCAGAACCAAGGAGTCGGCGGCAGGCTGATCGAGCGAGGCATACGAATACTCGCCGGATCTGGGGTGGATCTGGTCTTCGTCCTCGGACATCCGGGATACTATCCTCGCCACGGGTTCGAGCCTGCCGGCCGTCTCGGCTTCGCGGCTCCCTATCCCATCCCCGACGAAGACGCCGATGCGTGGATGGTCCAGGCTCTGCGTCCGGGTGTCATCGGGAAGGTTGAAGGAACGGTCGTTTGCGCTGAGGCACTGAACAGACCGGAGCACTGGCGAGAGTAGTGTCAGGTGCAGACCTTGGAGTCGCTGCCGATGGCCGGCGCTCCGCCGGGACTTAAGGGGAGAACGTGAACCTTCGCATTGCTGCAGCCGACCTTACCGATCCGCTCGACGCGAGCGGCGTGCTCGAAGTGCTCGATTCCTACGCCGCGGACCCGGTGGGCGGCGGCCGGCCCTTGACCAAAGACGTCCGCGATCGCCTGCCATCGATGCTCCGCGACCACCCCGGCGCACTGGTGCTCTTGGCGTTCGCGGACGAACAGCCGGTCGGAGTCACCGTCGGCTTCTTCACTTTGTCGACGTTTCGGGCTCAGCCGTTGCTCAATATCCATGACGTGGCGGTTCTCCCCGCCTACCGGGGTCGGGGCGTCGGTAGAGCCTTGCTACAGGCGGCGGAGGACCGGGCGCGACAACAGGGTTGCTGCAAGCTGACGCTCGAGGTCCAGGACGACAACACCACCGCGCGTACCCTCTATCAGCGCTTCGGCTTCGTGGATTTTGTGGTCGGCGATTCGGCTCCCACACGGTTCCTCGCCAAAGAACTGTCGGAGTAGCGCAGCGCATGAGATGGCAGCCCATTCGATCGTCGCCCGCGGTGTTCCTATTGCCGCGTTGCCGCCTTCGCCGGCTGAGTCCTCTCCCGTCATAGATCTTGCGGTGTACTGCATCGGTCGCGGCGTAGCAGTCCACTCGACTGGTTCCGACGAGATCTGGGAATATCGCCCGGACAGGCCGTAGACGCAGGCCCACTCGACGAAGCCGCCGGTCGATGGCATGATGCACGGCACGCCGATACTGTAGGACCAGCCACACGGCATCATCACCAGTGAGGAGACGTGAACCGATGAAGATCAAGGAAGTACTCGCCACCAGAATGAGCTTCTCATTCGAGGTCTTCCCGCCCAAGACCGATGCCGGTATGGACAACTTGAAGGAAGCCCTCCCCCACTACTACAAGTTCGCCCCCGATTTCATCAGCTGCACCTATGGCGCCGGTGGCGGCAACGCCGGTCGTAACGTGGAGGTCTGCGAACTCATCAAGGCAGACGGCGCCACGGAAGTACTGACCCACTTCACGTGCATCGGGAACACCCGGGACAAGATCGACAGCGAACTCAAGCACTACCAATCGTTCGGCATCGAGAACATCCTCGCCATGCGTGGTGACCTGCCGGCCGGCTGGGAAGGGACGCACGGCGATTTTGCCAACGCCGACGGACTGATCAGGTATATCAAGACCAAGTTCCCCGATTTCTGCATCGCGGCCGCCTGTTACCCGGAGAAGCACATCCTGGCGCCGTCCTTCTCGTCCGACATCGCCCACCTGCGCAGCAAGCAGGACAACGGCGCCGAGTTCCTGATGTCGCAGCTGTGCCACGACGTGGAAGCCTTCAAGGTGTTCGTGGACCGCATACGTAAGGCCGGCATCACCATTCCGGTGATCCTCGGCGTCATGCCGGTCCTCAGCAAGGACGCCATCATCCGCATGACGCTCAGCAACGGCTGCTCTATCCCGGCCGATCTGGCGGTCATCATCGGCAAGTACGGCGAGGACCCGGAGGCCTTCAAGCAGGCAGGCATCGAGTACACGGTCAACCAGATCTACAAGTTCATCGAGGCCAACATCGACGGTCTGCACATCTACGCTCTCAACAAGTACGAGGACGTGGAGACCATCATGGAGCTTTCTGGGATCCGCAAAGCCCACAACCCGGCCGACGACGCATGACCGCCGGCCCGGAAAGCCCGGGCGCAGCGTTTCACCACGTCTGAAGGGATCGACCGTGAAGATCCTCGCGATCTCGTGCAGCCCGCGGGCGGACGGCAACACCGTCGCCATGCTGACGGAAGTGCTGGCCTCGGCGCAGTTGGAAGGCGCCGAGGTCGAGCTCTATAGCGTCGCCGGCAAAGACATCCGGCCCTGCGACGGCTGTTGGACCTGTATCGAGGCCGGCCGCTGTCACATCGAGGACGACGTCGGCACGTTGTTCGAGAAGATGTTGGCCGCCGACGGCATCGTCTTCGGTGTGCCGGTGTACTTCCATGGTATGACCGCACAGGCGAAGGCCATCATCGATAGGACCATATCGCTCGGCGCTCCGGAGCGGCGCCTCGCCAACAAGGTCTTGGGGGTGGTGGCGTCGGCCGGCTCGCTGGGCTTGGTGCAGGTACTGAAGGATTTCACCTACTACGCCCACGTCAAGAGCATGCTGCCTGCCAACCATGTCGCCGCCTATCTGGGTCCCCAGACCGGCCTTGAGCAGATGCCCAAGTGCCGGCAGGAGCTACGCGACCTGGGACGCCAGATGGTCGCGCTCGTCAAGTTGGGCTTCCAGTTTCCACCCGAGTTCGTCGGCAGGTTCACCACTTTCGGCACCCATACGATGTGATGTCTACTGCCATGGATTCCCTTTACCGGCTGACCTTCCGGGACGCATTCCACGCCGGCGAGGCCATGGCCGACGCCTTCAGGCGGGACCCGCTGTGGCACAAGCTCTTCGAGGGCGAGACAGACCTGGAGCGGAGATATCAGGCGTGCTTCGAGGTGCCCGTGCGGCACTGCCTCAAGTACGGCGCGGTCTACGCCACCTCCGAGGATCTCGAGGGCGCGGCTGCCTTCGTTCCAGGCCGGTTCGCCGACATGTCGTTCTGGCGCATGCTCCGCAGCGGCGCTATGGGCTGCGGCCTGAGGATGGGAAGCACCGCCGCCCGCAGGATGTCCGACCTCAGGGTCCTCTCTGTCGATCGCAAAACGATCACTGCAGAAACGCCGCACATCTACCTGCTGGTCTTGGGAGTGCGGACGGCGCATCAAGGCAAGGGACATGGCGGGGCGCTACTCCGCGCCCTCATCGACGATTGCGACCGTCAGGACCTCGCCATCTACCTCGAGACCGAGACCGAGGAGAACGTCCGGTTGTACGAGCACTTCGGCTTCCGGATGATCAAGCAGATCCGCCTTGAGCATCTCGGTGTACCCATGTGGGAGATGATGAGAGAGGCATCATCCGCCCGGCCACGGCGTGAGGAGGCATGATGAACCTGGGGATCCATGGAAAGAAAGCCATCGTCTGCGCGTCAAGCCGCGGACTGGGCCGGGCGTGTGCTCTCGCCCTCGCCGAAGCGGGTGTGTCACTCGTCATCAACGGACGCGATCCCGTGGCGCTCGAAAAGGCCGCCCAAGACATCAGGCTCGCTTGCGACGTCGACGTCAAGCCCGTGGCCGCGGACGTGAGCACTCCGGAGGGCCAAGCCGCGCTGCTCGCCGCGTGTCCGGAACCCGACATCCTCGTCAACAACAACGGCGGTCCTCCGTTCCGCGACTTCCGCTCTCTCGACCGATCCGCGATGCTCGACGGGGTCACGATGAACATGGTGACCCCCATCGAGCTCATACAGGCCGTCATCGACGCTATGGCGGCCAGGGGATTCGGACGGATCGTGAACATCACCTCCATCGGCGTGAAGATGCCCCTTGCCGGGCTTGACCTATCCAGCGGGGCCCGAGCCGGACTGACGGCCTTCGTGGCCGGTGTGGCACGCTCGGTGGCCGACCGGAACGTCACCATCAACAACCTCCTTCCCGGCTACTTCGACACCGAGCGCCTGCGTAACGGCTTCGTGGCGTCGGCGGAACGCACCGGCGGCTCCGAACATCAGATCGCCGCTGAGTGGGAGGCCTCGGTCCCCGCCCGCCGCTTCGGCGACCCGTCCGAGTTCGGCCATATGTGTGCGTACCTGTGTAGCGCGCACGCCGGGTACATCACCGGCCAGAGCATCCTGATGGACGGCGGACTCTACCCCAGTACGTTCTAAGCAGTCCCGCGACCGACATCGGCGGTGATACGCTGACCTCATGGAAGAAGACCAGGCAGAACGGTTCATGCGACGCGCGATCGACCTGGGGCGCCGGGGCGCCGACGCAGGTCACGGAGGTCCCTTCGGAGCGGTTATCGTCAAGCAAGGCGAGATCGTCGGCGAGGGCTGGAACCAGGTCATAGCAAGTAACGACCCGACGGCCCACGGCGAGATCGAGGCGATCAGGGATGCCTGCACACGGCTCGGCAGCTTCGACCTCGGGGGCTGCGATCTCTACACCAGCGGCGAACCCTGTCCCATGTGCCTTGGAGCCATCTACTGGGCGCGCATCGAGCGGGTCTTCTACGGGTTCAGCATCCAAGACGCCGCCGAAGCCGGTTTCGACGACAGGTTCATCTTCGAGCAACTCGATCTGCCCCGCAAGAAACGCGAGATCCCCGCGACGCAGGTGCTTGGCGACGAGGCGGCGGCGGTACTCAGAGCCTTCGCGGCCGATCCCGACCGGGTCAGATACTGAACGGGCAAGGGCTGGACCACCCGGACAAAGACGTCCGGTGGATCATGAAGGAGAACCTGGGCAAGGCCCGTCTTGCTAGGATGGATGCGGACTGGGTGGAGGCCTGCCGCCTCCGGACCATAGCCGACAAGGGAGGATGACCATGGGCAAGCATTTCGTACTCATCCACGGCGCCTGGCACGGAGGATGGTGCTGGGACGGCGTTATCGCCGAGCTGCAGAAGGCGGGCCACACCGCTGAGGCGCCGACCATGCCGGGCCATGGTCCGGATGACGACCGTTCGACGGTCGAGTTCGGTGACTACGTGCAGGCCATCGTGGACGTCATGCAGCGTCAGCCCGAACCGGCCGTGCTCGTGGGTCATTCCAGCGCAGGCTTCCTGCTCATGTCGGCGGCGCCGAAGGTCCCCGACAAGATCGCGCAGCTCATCTTCCTCAACGCCTTCATCCTGCCCGACAAGACGTGCCAGTTCGATCTCGTCCCGCCCGAGGCGTCGGAGGGCATGACCGCCGCGGCCATGGCCTCTCCCGACAGAAGCGTGCCAGTCATCGAGGACTTCGTCCGTGGAGCCCTCATGGCCACCGAGCCCGTTGAGATGCAGAACGCCCTTCTGGAACGTCTGGTCCCACAGCCGCTCGCCCTCTTCACCACCAAGATCGACGCGGCGCCGTTCCAGAGCGTCGCCATCCCCAAAGCCGTCGTGTTCTCTCGAGAGGATGCCTCTCTGCCGCCCGGTGCGTTCATGGGCATGGCTCAGAGTCTCGGGGAGCACCGGTTCGTCGAGATCGGCGGGAGTCACGAGGCGCTCTTCACGAACCCGGCCGTAGTCGCCAAGGGCCTGTTGGACGCTATCGCATAGCGTGAGCGCCCGTGTGCAGATCCGGGTCGCGACGCCCGCCGACGCCGAGCTCCTGGCCGACCTCGGCGCCCGGACCCTGCGGGACACCTTCGGGCCCGACAAGACCGAGGCGCAGGCAGGCTATCTTGCCCTGACCTTCAACGCGAAGCTGAAGTCGGGGGATCTTTCCGATCCAAATGCGGTCTTTCTCGTCGCGGAGGTGAAGGGCGCCGCGGTCGCCTACGCCAGACTGCGTTTCGGCTACTCACCGGACTTCGTCGGCGGAGTGACGCCCGTGGAGATAGCCCGCATCTACGCCGACGCGCCCTGGGTGGGCCGCGGCGCCGGCAAAGCCCTCATGAAGCGCTGTCTGGCGATGGCCAAAGACCGGGGCTGCGACATTGTCTGGCTCGATGTGTGGGAGAAGAATCATCGGGCCATACGGTTCTACAAGAGATGGGGCTTCACCGCCGCGGGCAGCCAGGCGCCCGGTTGGATCACCATGAAAAGGCCGGCCCTCTCATGACTCAGACGCGCGTGCATGTTTTCTATAGCCCCGACTACGTCGGCTCGGCTTATGCTTTCGAGACCACCCGCAAGGCACAGTGGGTAGCCGATTCACTGGCGATCTCCCCCATCGAGGGCATCGATCTCGTGGAGCCGCCGCCCCTCTCCTGGGACCAAGTCGCACAAGTGCACGATCCGGACTACGTGCGGGCGGTGCAGACCGGCGTTCCGCGGCACCTGGCCGAGTCGCAGGGTTTCGAGTGGGACCCCGGCCTCTGGCCCATGGTTCTCTCGTCAAACGGCGGCGCCGTGGCGGCGGCGCTCGCCGCGCTCAAACACGGCGTGTCCGGCTCACTCTCCAGCGGCCTGCATCACGCGCGCCGCGGTCACGGCGCCGGGTTCTGCACCTTCAACGGGTTGGTGATAGCCGCTCGTGCGGCCCTGGCGGCCGGAGCCGAGTCGGTGTTGATACTCGACCTCGACGCCCACTGCGGCGGCGGTACGGCGTCCCTGATCGCCGAGGACCTGCGCATTTGGCAGGTGGATGTCGCAGTGAACGCCTTCGATTACTACAGCGTCGCGGCCACTCCGGCCGACCCGGCCGGTGCCGCCGGCCGGCGCATCCGGCTCCGGGTCACGCAGAGAGCCGACCAGTATCTGGCCGACATCGAAAGCAATCTGGAGCAGGTCGCGGACCGTCTGGAACGGTTCGATCTGTGCCTCTACAATGCTGGGATGGATCCTTTCGAGGGATGCTCCACCGGCGGCTTCCCCGGTATCACCCGCGAGATCCTCGCCGCCCGCGAGCGACTGGTGTTCAACTGGTGCCGGTCGCATGCGAAAGCGACCGCCTTCGTGCTGGCCGGCGGATACATCGGCTGGGGCCTGGATGCCGCGGGGTTGGTCGACCTGCACAGGTTGACGCTATCGGCGGCCGTGGGATCTGATGCGGGCCTTGACCTACTGCCATGAAATGCCGATAGACGTCGTGAGCCGTGCCACATGAGGCACGCTGACGCTGCCGAGACACGACACGACGCGGACCACATGATGCCTCCGCAGAGCGACATAGGTGCGCCGGACTCCCTCGCCAGGTGCGCGATGGATTCCATCGGTGACGGCCTCGTCGTCCTGGACAAGGACTACCGCATCCTTCTGGCCAACGACATCATGGAGCGGCTCCATCCTTCCAAGCTGCCCTTTCAGGGCAAGAGGTGCTACGAAGTCTTTCACGACCGCCCCGCACCCTGTGTGGGATGCACTTACCCGGAGGTCCTGGAGACCGGCGAGCCGCTGACCATGCTCTTCGAACACAAGCCCCACGACAGCGACGCGCGGGTCTACGAGATCTCCGTGCACCGGCTCGAAGACGCCGACAACAAGGTCATAGGCGCCGTGGAGCACATCAGAGAGGTGACGCAGCGCAAACAGGCCGAGCAGCGTCTTCGCGACGAGATAGCCCGGCGGCGCATGATGGTGGAGAACTCACCGGACGGCATCGTGATCCTCGATCAAGACGGCTCTGTGTATGAGGCCAACGAACAGTTCGCCCGTATGCTGGGCTACAGGCTCGAAGAGGTCTACCACCTGCGGGTCTTCGATTGGGAAGTGGCCCACCCGAAAGAGGTGGTGCTACAGATGATCGCCACCGTGGACGAGAGTGGCGACCACTTCGAGACTCGCCACATGCGGCAGGACGGTACGTTCGTCGAAGTGGAGATCAGCAGCAACGGCGCACTCTACAATGGCAGAAAGCTCATCTTCTGCGTGTGCCGCGACATCACCGAGAAGAAGGCTATGGAGAGGCAGATCCGCGATCTCGCGGTGCGCGATTGTCTCACCAACGTGTACAACAGGCGCTACATATTCGAACGCCTTCCTGAGATGGTGGCAGAGTATTCCCGCGGTGGCGGCAGTTTCTGCGTGTCCATCCTCGACCTCGACCACTTCAAGCTCATCAACGATGTCCACGGTCATCAGGCCGGCGACTTCGCCCTCGATCAGTTCGCGCAGACCATCGCACCGATGATCAGGCCCTACGACCTGCTCGGCAGATACGGGGGTGAGGAGTTCATCATCGTGTCCCGCAGGGCCGGCGCTCAGGAGACCGCCGCGATGATAGATAGGATCATGGAGGTGATACGCCGCAAGACGTTCACCTTCGAAGAACGTGAGATGCGCCTCACCTTCAGTTGCGGGCTTGCCGACAGCGCCGAGTTCCCGCGAGGAGCATTCACCATCGAGGAACTCATCGGCCTTGCCGACAAGCGGCTCTACGACGCCAAGGCCTCCGGAAGAGACCGATGCGTAGGCCCGGCGGCGTCGTCTCAGGGACTGATGGTATTCTCTCTCCCGAGGGGGATGGCCACCGAGGGTGGAACGCCATCGAAGGAGTAGCTCTTGAACGCGAACCGAGCGGAGTCCGCGGAGAAGGTGATCCCCTCTCTCTGCCACGGCTGCGGATCCTACAAGCCCCAATGCGGGCTGTTGTGCTACGTGAAAGACGGCAGGTTCACCCGCGTCGAGGGTAATCCCGACTCTTTCAACAACGGCATGGCCGGCTCCACGTCGCTGTGCGCCAAAGGCCTCACCGGGCCACAGTACGTCTACGCTGCCGACCGCCTGCAGTACCCCATGAAGAGGGCCGGCGCCAAGGGAGAGGGCAGGTTCCAGCGCATCACCTGGGACGAAGCACTCGACACGATCGCCGACAAGCTCAAAGAGACCAAGGAGAAGTACGGGCCGGAGTCTTACGGCGTGCTCTCCCCCGAGTACTGGCCGGTGCTCGCGACTCTGGGACGCCGGTTCCTGAACGTGCACGGGAGCCCCAACTACATGCACAGCGCCATCTGCGCTACACCGCGCATGGCCGCCTCCAAGGTCACCATCGGCTACGTCAGCATGGCTCCCGACGACTGGAACAAGACCAGGCTCATCGTCAACTGGGGCGCCAACGTGGAGAACTCCGGCGTGAACCAGGGCGCCCCCCGGGCGATCTTGAACGCGCTGGCGGGCGGGACGAAGCTCATGGACATCCGCCCCATGCTCGAGCCCATGGGGACAAAGGCCGACGTGTGGCTCCCTATCAGACCGGGGACCGATTGCGCCCTCGCGCTCGCCTTCCTCAACGTGCTCATCTCCGAGGGGCTCTACGACAATGGCTTCGTCGCTGAGTGGTGCCACGGCTTCGACGGGTTGGCCGATCACGTGCGAGGACTCACTCCCGAGTGGGCGGCGCCCATCACCGGTCTGCCGGCCGGGCAGATCCGCGAGGCGGCCCGGCTCATCGGCACCACCCACCCCACGTTCATCAGGATGGGCAACGGCATAGGCGACCAGACCAACGACGGCACTTCCACCATCCGCGCAGTCTTTCTGATAGCGGCCATCACCGGCAACCTCGACGTTCCCGGCGGCCAATCCGCACCCCCGCCGGGCGCCCGTCCTGACCCCACCATACCCCTCTTGGACGAACTCGCCCCCCCTGATCTGGTGGAGCGGCTGGTGGCCCCGGAAAGCCCCATCTGGTATCAGACGCCGGGGAACTGCGAGAGCGGCCCCACCACCGCCTACTACAAGGGGCTGATGAGCATCCTCACCGAGAAGCCCTATCCGCTCCGCGTCCTCAACGCGAGTTGCAGCAATCCCCTGTCGGCTACGCGCAACCCCAGAAAGGTCGCCGAGGCGCTCAAGAAGCTCGAATTCATGTTCGTCATGGACGTCTCGCACGCTCCTCATGTGGATTATGCCGACATCGTGTTGCCTGCGTGCACCAGCTATGAGCAGGGAGACTACTTCAGCGCGAAGAGGACTCCTCAAGGCATCAGGCTGGCCCCATACAACAAGGTCGTGGAGCCATTTGGAGAGTCACGGAGCGACTGGCGCTTCTACCTCGACCTGGCCGTCCGCATGGGCTACGGCGACCATTTCTGGCAGGGCAGCATAGACGGTCTGATGCAGGAGATGCTGGCCCCCTTCGGTGTCACACTCGAACAACTGCGTGCAAACCCGGGCGGCATGTTGGTGGAAGCGCCGCCCGCGCCGCCCGCGGCCGAAGGCGCGGCGGGCCGGCCTGCTCCCCAGCCTCAATACCGCAAATACTCCCAGCTCTTCAAGGACCTGCCTCACGGCAAGGTGCAGTGCCGCAACGAACTCATCGGGGGCAAGAGGGACAACCTCGATAAGGACACCCTGCCCTATTTCCCCGAGTACAAGGGCCCTCCCGAAGGCATCGCCGAGACTCCGGACCTCGCCGAGGAGTACCCGCTGATCCTGAGCGACGTCCACGCCCATCGCCTTTCCCAGCACAGCTACATGCACAACGCGGCCTACCTGCGGGAACTGCAGCCGTATCCCTGGCTGAGGATCAACCCGGCCACCGCCGACAAATACGGCATAGCCGACGGCGACTGGGTCCGGGTGGAGTCGCCCCACGGCTGGAGCAAGTTCGTGGCGGAGTATTTTCCCGGCATGTCGCCCGAGGTGGTCATGACCAAACGTGGCTGGTGGCAGTCGTGTGAAGACCTGGACCTGCCTGGTTACGATGCCTTCGATGGAGGAAGCGAAGTCAACAACCTCTACAATTCCGACGAGGGTCTCTTTGACAGGTTCTTCTCGCAGATGGCAAAACAGACCCTGGTCAAGATCAGCAAATGGGAAGGAGCGTAGGCCGTGTCCAAAGACTACGCTTTCAGCCACGACCCCCAGCGGTGCATCAAGTGCTACACATGCGAGATCGCGTGCAAGCAGTGGCGCGGCATCGCCCCCGGCGCCTTCAAGCTCCGCAGGGTCTACGAGGTCACCACCGGGTCGTTCCCGCAGGTCACGCGGACCTTTCACTCCATCGCCTGCATGCACTGTCCGGACGCGCCTTGCATACCGGCCTGCTCCCCCGGGGCGATCAGCAAGAATCCGGCCGACGGCATCGTGAGAGTCGACGCGTCGAAGTGCAACGGTTGTCGCGAATGCCTCGAAGCGTGCCCCTTCGGCGTGCCTGCCTTCGACTCCGACGGCATCATGCACCTCTGCGACCTCTGCGCCGACCGCTTGGCCTATGGCAAACAGCCCATCTGCGTCGAGGCCTGCCCGACACACGCCCTGCGCTGGCGTTTGTCTGAGAAGGGTTGCGGGTAGTTTAGTAGCCGGTCAGGTCCTGCGCGAATATCAGTCCGTCGAGGCTGTGAGATCTACTCAGGGGGGCCGCGGTGATGAAGCCGATCGGACTGTTCGGTAGGCGACCCAAACGCTTCTGGACTCAAGAGGAGTACCACAAGACCCTTGCCGAGCAGCTCAAGCTGGGTCCTGTATCCCTGGAACGACTTGCCGAGTTCAGCGTGGGCACTGAGGACCAGTTCAAGTTGGAGTTCCTCTTCCATACCGATGTCCGCCGGAAAGCGCTGAAGCTCGCCGGTGATCTGGAGGAGCTCGGCTGCCAGGTGGAGCACCAGCAATCGGGTGCCGATGAGGCTCTCACCGTCATCACCGGACGGACGCCACCTCTCGCCATGACTGCGGCGATCCTCCAAGCATGGACTCAACGGATGTGCCGGCTCGGCTTCGAGCGCGACTGTAGATTCGACGGCTGGGAAACCACCTAGGAGGCTCTGGGGATGGACCTTGACGCCCGGCGCTACCAGGCGGCGCTGGCCCATCAGGCATATGGCGTCGTCCTCCTGGGCGACGACCGACGCATCGATTTCGTCAATCAACAACTCTGCGACCTCTTCGGCCTGCCGAAGCGCCCCACGGAGCTGATAGGGCTCACAGCCGAGCAGTTCTTGGAACTCGCGGCGCCCGCTTTCGCTGAACCGGCGGAGACCGTGTCGCGTATCCAGACCATTCTGAGAGACGGCTCAGACCATCTGAGAGACGAGATCCAGCTGCGCGACGGACGTACGATCGTCCTCGACTCCACCCCCGTCATCCTCGACGGCAGGCCCGCAGGCAGGCTCTGGTCACATCGAGATGTCACCGAAGGCAAGCGGGCGCAAGAAGCGTTGCGACTCAGCGAGGAGAAGTTCGCGAAGGCTTTTCAGACTTCCCCCTATGCGCTCGCCATAACCCGCCTGGAAAACGGCGTCTTTTTGGAGGTGAACGACACCTTCTCTACGCTCACCGGATTCTCGCGCGACGAACTGGTGGGCCGCTCCGCCCTACAACTGGGCATCTGGGCCGATGAAGACCAGCGCATAGCCGTAGCAACGGCCCTGCAGCGCCAGCAGTCCGTCGTAGGACGAGAGGTCCTGTTACGTGATAGCCGCGGCGGACTATCAACGTGTGTCTTCACGGCACAACCGATCAACCTGCGCCAGGGTCCGTGCATCATCTCCAGCGTCGACAACATCACCGAGCGCAAGAGGGCCGAACACGAGCTCCAGAGCAGCCGTCGCCTACTGTCTGACGTGGTCGAACACGCCGGGGCACTGATCTCGGTCAAAGACCGTGACGGACGCTACGTACTCGTCAACAAGAAATGGGAAGAGGTCCACGGGCTCACGCGAGAAGAGTGCATCGGGCGAACGGACACAGACCTTTTACCCGCCCCCGTGGCAAAGAGATCGCGCGCGAACGACCTGAGGGTAATGGAATCGCAGACCGAGTTGGAGACCGAAGAATCCTTCACCGACGCCGACGGCAAGCGGTTCTTCATCTCCATCAGATTTCCCGTCTACGAGGATGACGGGGGCGTGCATGGCGTCTGTGCCATGGTCACGGAGATCACGGCGCGCAAAGAGATCGAGGACAGGATCCGGCATCTGGCGACGCACGACAGCCTCACGGATCTACCCAGTCTCAGCCTTGCCAAAGACCGTCTGAGGATGGCTTTCGGTATGGCGCGGCGGCAGAAAGCCGAGGTAGGGGTCATGTTCGTCGATCTGGACGGGTTCAAATCGGTGAACGACACTCTGGGCCATGAAGCCGGCGACCGGGTGCTCCAGGAGACGGCCAAGCGATTGCTGTCATGCGTGCGCGAGACGGATACGGTGGCCCGCATCGGGGGAGACGAATTCCTGATCGTGGTAGGCGGGCTGCACGGCAAAGATGACGCGGCGCGGATCGCCCAGAAGATCGTCGGCCGAGTCGCTGAACCAGTCGGCCTGGACGACGACCGGCAGATATCGGTAGGAGCGAGTGTGGGAATCGCGCTCTGCCTCGTATGCGGTGACGACACCGACAGGCTGATCAAACTGGCCGACGCCGCGATGTATCGGGTCAAGAATGCCGGCAAGAACGGGTACGCCTTCGCCGACCCGGCCGATCTCTAGAGGGGCAGTCGCGTCCGGCGTGTCCTGGTAGCATTCCCACCTATGGATAGTCCGGCCATGCACATACGCGTCGCCACCCTGCACGACGCCGCCCTTCTTGCGGAGTTCGGGGCAAAGACCTTCCACGACACGTTCGAGGCCGACAACACCGAGGCCGATATGGCCTCATACCTGGCCACCGCGTTCAGCCCTGACGTGCAGGCCAGGGAACTGCAAGACGAAAGCTCGACCTTCTTGATCGCGCAGGTGGATGGAGCCAAGGTGGGTTACGCTCGATTGCGTTTCGGGGAGTCCCGCCCTTGCATCGATGGCCGGAATCCGGTCGAGATCGCTCGTCTTTATGTTGACAGACCGTGGATAGGACGCGGTGCGGGACCGGCCCTCATGCAGACCTCGCTCGATCTGGCAGCCCACAAGGGTTGCGACGTCGTCTGGCTTGACGTGTGGGAGAAGAACTATCGCGCGCTTGCCTTCTACGCAAAGTGGGGGTTCGAGGTCGTTGGCGAGCAGCATTTTCTCCTCGGCACCGACCTGCAAAACGACCTACTCATGGCCCGGCCCGTCAGCGAGATGCGTCCGCGGTCGCCAGGATCCGGCACCCAAGAAGACCCAAGCTAGTACCAAAGCACTACAGCCGCATTCACTGTGTGGGCCATACTGCCGATAGAGGATAGAGAATCACGGCGGCCACGCCGTCGTGAGCGATTCAAGTCACCCCCGGCCTACTGTGCAAGGCTTTGAGAACTGCTGCGCAATGGAACGAGAACATCTTCTGGATTGTCTGCTCGACACGATCCAAGACGGTATCGTGTTCCTTGACGCCGACCACAACATCCTCTTGATCAACAAGTTCATGGAGAGGATAGTCGCGCACAAGCTCCCGGTAGTCGGAAAGAAGTGCTACTCGGTCTTCCATCGGAGGCAGGACCCTTGTCCTGAATGCCCCTTACTCAAGGATCAGCAAGCAGAGATGCCCCGCTCGCGGGTCTTCTCACATCCTCCGGAAAAGACGCCCCCCAGCTGGTATGAGCTGCGCGTCTACGAGCTGCGCAATGACCATGGCGTGGTCACCGGAGTCCTGGAACATGTCAGAGAGATCAGTGAGCATAGACGGGCCGACGAGCGACTCAAGGACGAGATCACCCGGCGCCGGATGCTGGTGAAACAATCCAGAGACGGCATCGTGGTGATGAATGCAGACGGCAGCGTGTACGAAGCCAACGACCAGTATGCCCGTATGCTCGGTTACTCCTTGGAAGAGGTCCAGAAACTCCATATTTGGGACTGGGACACCGAATTCGAGAAGCATGAACTCCTGGCCATGATCGACGCGATCGACGATGCGGGCGATCACTTCGAGACGCGCCATCGCCGTAAGGACGGAACCGAATTCGAGGTCGAGATAAGCAGTAACGGCGCCGTTCTCGACGGGAAGAAGTACGTGTTCTGCGTCTGCCGCGATGTCAGCGAGAAGAAGGCCATGGAGAAGCAGATACGCGAGCTCGCCACCCGCGACCCACTTACCGAGGTATACAACAGGCGTTACGTGTTCGAGCGGCTTACCGAGAACGCCGCCGAATACTCCCGCGGCGGAGCCGCCTTCTCCGTCGCCATCCTCGATCTCGACCACTTCAAGGCCGTCAACGACGACTACGGCCACCTCGCAGGCGACCACGCGCTAAGGGAATTCACCCGTATGATGGGGTCGCTGATCAGGGAGTACGACCTGCTGGGCCGGTACGGAGGCGAGGAATTCATCCTCGTTTCGAGAAACGCCATCGCAGCAGAGACCGCCGCCGTGATCGAACGGCTCCTTGACGCCCTCAGACACAGAAGATTCGGCTTCGAGGGTCACGAGATCCGGCTCACCTGCAGCTGCGGGCTGGCGGATAGCTCGGAGATACCTCGTGAAGGCTTCTCAAGCGAAGCATTGGTGAACCTCGCCGATCGACGGCTCTATGAAGCAAAGGACACCGGACGAGACCGCTACGTCGGCCCCGTTAGAGAGACCGTTCGATCATAGAGCCGCGCTTGAGGCGCACTTCACGCTGAAGATCGTGGTACAAGTCGTAGGTCACCGGCGACATGTTCGGAGCCCCTTGCAGACGTCTGTCTTGATGGCGCCACGGTCAATGGCTACACGCTCGTTCCCCAAGGTCCGGCACATCACACACTCTCTGAGGGCAGGATGAGATCAGACCGGGCTTCTACTCACCGGGGGTGGTGTCGATGACCTCGTCGGTCGAGGCCGGCCGGCGCCGGCGCCGGATGATACTCACCACATCGTGCAACTCGGGCATCCGCAGAGCCCAAGCGGCCAGGATGTAGGCGGCGCCACCCGCAATGTAGGCAACGACCACTGAGACGATCTTCTGCCACAGGCCCTGGCCAAGAGCGGTGTCCAAGCCGTACCACACTCCGTAGGCCACCCCTGAAAGCGGGATGAGCGCGATGATCGCCCGCCCTGCCGACCAGGCCACCCGGCGCGCATCCACACCGCCGATGCGGGGGCCGAGCAGAACCATGAGGCCGAAGAAGTTGATGATGCTCACCACCGAGGTGGCCAGCGTGATGCCGCCCACCCCCATTGGCTTGTAGAGCAGTAGCATGAGGGCCGCGTTGACCGCCAGGTTGGCTCCCCCCATGATCAGCGGCACCCAGGACTTCCGGATGCTGTAGAAAGCCCGGTTGAGCAGGGTGTTGACGCTCACAAAGGCCATGCCGACACTGAAGAACAGCAGCGCGGTAGACATCCCTGAGATGGCTGTTTCGTCGCCCACCACCTTGCCGTACTCATAGACCAGCCTGATGGTGGGCTTGGCCAGCACGGAGAAGAACGCGGCGAACGGCAATGTGACGAAGAAGATCTGCCGGATGCCCAAGGACAGATCGTCCCGGAACTCCACCATCCGCTTGGCTGCGCCGTGCCTGGAGAGAGCGGGGAAAAGCACCGTCCCGATGGCGATCGCGAACATGCCCTGCGGTAGTTGGAAGAGCCGGAACGCCTTGTCTATGTAGGCCGGTGCAACTTCCCTCATGCCCGGTATGAGCGTCGCCACCACGGTCCCGATGAAGGAGTTGAAGTTCACGATGCCCAGGCTCAGTATCACAGGCCCGAGAAGGATGCCTACCTGTCTGACCTCGGGGCTACGCAAGGCCAGGCGCCAGGGCGAGGGCTCGTCCACGGGTCGGGTATCCACGGTCCGGGCGTCCACAGCTTGCGAGTCGACAGTCCCCAGGCCAACGCCACGCCGCCACCGGCGCTTCCAGACGGGTGGCACCTGCAGAAGCAACTCGGCCACGGTGCCCAGCATGAACCCCCATGCGATCGCCTCGAACCCGTACTGCTTCGCGAACAGAACGATCACCACGATGATGATGATGTTCCAGACGATGGGCGCCAGCGCCGGCGTCGAGAAATGGTTGTACGAGTTGAGGATTCCCATGAGGATCCCCGCGAGCCCCGTGACCAAGACCGTGGGGAACATGATCCGCATATAGCCCGCCGCCATCTCCACCGAGTCGGGGAAATCGCTCACCCAACCCGGAGATACCACCTTGATGATGGCCGGCGCGAAGACCACGCCCAAGACCGTCACCACCCCCAGGGCGGCCGTCGCCGCGACGGTCACGGTGAAAGCCACCTGCCAGGCCTCGCGGCGCCGCTCTCTCTCGAGAAGCGCTGAGAACACGGGGATGAACGCGGCCGACAGAGCCGTATCGGCCAGCAGGGTGCGCACCAGGTTGGGCACCTTGATGGCCTGCGTGAAGGCCCCCATGTCCGCGCCCATGCCCAGATAGATTCCGGGAAGTATCTCCCGGATCAGACCGAGGATGCGAGAGCCGGCCGTCGCCGCCATGAGGAAGGCGGCCGCCAAAGCAAGTCTTCTCTTGTAGCCCGGATCACTGTTGGTGTCATTGTCCATGCGCGACCGTTATGCTAGACTGCTGCGACTTTTAAGGGAAGACGGGAGGAACGAGGGTTGGCTAATACTAAGCAGCAGCGCAAACGAGTGCGCATCGCCCAGCGGCAGCGCTTGGAGAATCTGCGCTACAAGTCGTCCATCAAGACGTACTTCCGGCGCCTCAACGACTCCGTCACCGCCGGCGACACCGACACCGCTGCCGAGACAGCCAGGAAGCTGACCTCCACCATCGACAAGGCTGCCGCCAAGCATGCTATCCATAGCAACAACGCGGCGCGCAAGAAGTCGCGGGTGGCACGGCTCCTCTCCAACTCCTAGAGCTTTCCCCGCGCCGCTGTGCCGGCGCTTCGTGACGCTCCCCTCACCGGCAGAGATGCTTCGTCTGCTCACGCGCTGAGCAGCCGGCCCAGACACATCTGCAGCTCCATCTCGGCCGGCAGCGTGCCCATCCCTTTCATGCGGGCGTCGGTGTCGGCAAGCACAGCCATCCTGCGGGCGATCCCGTCCGTGCCCAGCAAGGACGCCTGTTCCATGAGCTTGCGTACCGGGTAGGGCTTCATCTTGAGCTCCGCCTGGATGGCGTCCTGTTTCATGCCTTCGTCTCTCATGGCCGCGACCCTACTCAGATTCTGGAAATGACGGAGTATGCGATAGAAGAGCACCTCGGTGCGCTCTCCCGCGGCCAGCAGGTCATCAGCGGCCGTGAACGCCGCCGACCCCCGGCCCAAGGCGAGGGAATCGAGCAGATCGAAGATACTGGCCTCCACCGTCGGCGTGGCCAAGACGCGGATATCATCGGCGGTGACCCTCTCTCCGTCCGCGTAGAGCTGGAGTTTCTCCAGTTCCCGCAACAGGATATGCTGGCTATCGCCACAGCGTTGGACCATGAGGCGGGCTTCGCTCAAGCCCAGACTCATGCCCAGCCGCTCGGACGCCTGTTGGACGAGCCACTGGGGTAACTGGCCTTCCTTGGGCGCGTGATACTCGAGGACCTCACCATGTTCCTTCATGGCCGAGCGCAACAGATCGTTCGCCGGGATCTTCGCCGCTACGAGAGCCAGCAGGGCATCCGGCGCCGGTGACTTGAGATACGAGGCGATCGCCTCTTTGTCGGCCTTGAGCCAGGCCTGGACGTTGTGTGCGAGGACCAACCGAGTGCCGCCGAGAAAGGCCAAGGTGTTCGCGGCGCCCACCACCTCCATGCCCGAGGCCTCGGCGGCATCGAACTCATCGATGTTGATGTCGCTGCCCGACTGCTCCGCGACTCGCATCCTGAGGCGCTTGAGGGCGGCCTCGATCTTGGGCATATCATCGCCCACTATCAGATAGGCGGCCTTCAAGGGCTGACGAGCCTTGTTGCTCACTGAGCCGGCGTCCTCTCCGTGGTGATGGTCATCTGGTCCCCGTTCACAGTACAGGATACCCAACCCACCGTATCGGTGCGCAGCACGGTCGCGACCGACTCTTCAAGCAACGAGACCGTATCTGCGCTGGGATGCCCGAAGGAGTTGCCCTCGCCCGACGAGATGAAGGCGGCCTGCGTCCCCCACTCGCGCAGCAACACCTCCGATACCGCCCCCCGGCTGCCGTGATGGGGGACGACTACCGCCTCCGTAGGGGGCAGATGGTAGCGACGAAGCACTTCCGCCTCCGCGTCGCCCGGAATGAGCACATCGATGCTCCCCACGCTGATGACCGCCACCACCGACGCACCGTTGAGTTCGTCTCCGGACGGTTCGCCACCCCGCGCAGCCCAGGGATCCGATCCATCGACCATGACCAGAGGTCGTGTCGGGGCAAACAAACGGATTGATACCCCGCCCACGTCCAGCGAGTACCCGGTCTGAGCGAAGACATAGCGGCAACCGTCCTCGGCCAGTTGATGGCGCAATCTCAGATACTCGCCGGCCTCGGTCCCGCTGCCGCCGGCCGCCGGACCGGCGCGGGTGTCTCCCGACGCGGCGGCCCACTCCGCACTCGATATCACCTGCACCTGGTCGACGAGGGCCTCTACGTCGAGATCGTCGATGTCTTCGAGCAGTCCTGCAAAGTGGTCGGCGTGCGGATGCGAGATCACCACCAAGTCGAGCTTCCGCACGCCAAGACCGCGCAATTGACCCGCCAGATCGCGGCCGGCCGGCCCGCCGTCGAAGAGCAAGGCATGATGTCCAGGAGTACGGACGAGCACAGCGTTGCCTTGCCCGATGTCCAAGACCCGCACTTCCACCTGATCCGGCCATCCTCGGCCGTGAGCCGCCGCCTGCAGAGCCCCCCAAGCTCCCGCGACCGGTGTGTAAGCCAGAGCACCCGTGACCAGGCCCACTGCCACGATCACGACGCCCGTGGCCGCGGCCAGACGACGGTTGCGCGGTCGATGTGCCCGCAACCACCCCACGGAGCCCCGGAACAGCGGCAGGGGCACGTCGAACGGGGTGCGAACCACGCGTCCGGTCACTGCCAGGGCGCCCGGCAGCACGACGGCTCCCATGGTCATCGCAAGCAGGGCCCGCCCCGCGTGACCCGCCTCCAACACCGGCGCGACGGCCATCAGGCGTGAGACCTGGACGGCCCACATCATCGGTAGCGAGGCAAGCGTGTCAAGCGCACTGCTGAAGCCATTCCACACGAGACCCAGCAGGACGCTGGCCATGCCGAGCCCCGTCACGAGCGGCAGCGCGGGGACCACAAGCAGGTTGGCGAGAGGGGACACCAGAGATGTCTGGTCGAAGACCACCAGCGCTACCGGCGCGGTGCCCACACTCGCAGCTACCGAGACTGCTACGTTTGAAGCGATGCCATCCGGTAGCCGCTTGAGCGCCCTTTGAACAGGGCCCAGAAGGAGCAACATCCCAAGGAATGCCGCGAAAGACAGTTGAAAGCCGACGTCGAACAGCGCAAACGGATTCAACCCCAAGACCACCACCGCGGCGAATGCCAACACCTGCCACTGGTCGCGGCCCCGACCCACCCAGCGCCCCGTGAGGACCACACATATCATGGCGGCGGCCCTGATGATAGGGGGCGAGGCACCGACGAACGGGATCATCAGAAGAGCCGCCCCGCCCGCCAGCACAAAACCGACCCAACGCGCCGCCCGCGCCAACCGGGCCAAACCGATCATGATGGCGGCAAGACTGGCCACATGGAGTCCGCTCACCGACAGCATGTGGGCCGTTCCCGAGCGCCGGAACGCCGTCAGCCAGTCTTTCTCGATGCCCACGGTGTCGCCCATCACTACACCTTGGAGCACCTCATTGACCGCCGGGCTGGGCCCTCGGCTAAGGTCAGCCTTCGCCGAGGCGCGTAGGCGATCGAACCAGCCGGATACGCCCCCGCGTTGCCCGACGACCCTCACGGAGCCCGCGCTCTTCGCCCGGAACACCACCTCTATGCCTTGATGCAGCAGTTGCCTGGCCTGATCGTACCCAGAATCGGAAGGCCCCTCGGGAGCTTCGATAGTCGCCCTCAAGACCACGATCATCCCTTGGGAGAGCGCTCGAGGCGCGGGCGAGCCAGCCGGCGCCTCATCAGCCGGGGGCACTTCCAGCAGCACCGTCTCGCCGACGCCCTGGCTCGCAGCGCCGGTGGAGTCCGCGCTCAGACTTCGCACGACCGCCGGGGCGCTCTGCCATCCTCCACCGGAGCGCACCTGCCCGGTGATGCAGAGTTCGGCTTCGACGGTGTCCCCGACGCGCGACTGCAGGACGCCACCCACCAGCGCCGCCACCCGCACGTTGCCAACCAAATACCCGCCGAAGAGCCCGACCAACAGGACCGACCCTATCAGCAACCAAGCCCCCACGGCGCACCCGGGGCGTCCCGGGCATCGAGATCGCGCTCTGTTCAGCCCGACCCCGACCAAAGCGCCCGCCTGCGCCGTGGTCAGCCCGGCCAGAGCCACCGCGGGCCGCGCGCCAGTCACCGCCGCCAACGCAAGGCCCAAGGCGCAGGCAAACGTGGTGAACCGCGCGAGACCTGCCCTCCGGACGACCCAACCGGCCACGTCTCTACTCCCCACCGCGGCATCCACGCGAGCGATCAGATGCCCACCAGTGGTCGCAACTGCTCGAGCTTGGCCGGACCTATGCCGGGAACATCATTCAGTTGGTCGACGGAGGTGAACGGCCCTTGTGTATCCCGGTAGGTGATGATCTGCTGGGCGAGCGAAGGCCCGATACCCGGCAGACTCTCGAGTTGCTCCGACGTGGCAGAGTTCAGCATCACGGGGCTCGCCGGCAGCCCGCCCGATGAGGAACCGGCGCCCCCTCCTCCCACGATGCCTTCCGAGGACTGAACGGGCGCCCGCACCTCGCCTACAGTGGACTCACCCAATCGCCTCACGTATACGGTGCAGCCATCACTCACCTGAGCGGCAAGCGCGACCGCCTCCTGGTCGGCGTCATCGGTGAAACCACCGGCCTCCAGCACCACCTCGAACACCCGGGCGCCGGAGGTGACCTGGTAAACGCCGGGGCGGCGGACGGACCCGGCTACGTGCACCCAGATCTTCGGCGCCTCGGTGGTAGTCGTGGTGAGAGTCGCACCCGCGAAGGACTCCCCCACTACCGCGACGGCCTCGAATGTCGCTTCCCCAGCGCCAGCCACACCGTTGCCGGCATCGATGACCACCGCCCCCTCCGAGGAGGCCGGACCGCCCCGCACCGACAGCAGTCCGAACGTCCCTACGATCAACACCACCAGTCCGGTGACGACGTAGACAAGCAGTCTCTTTGTCGGGATCGCGTGCATGGGCGCAGCGTAGCGCCCGGCCGGCCTTGGGAGGCTACGACTTTAGACCAAGCATGGCGAGAACGACCGGTGCCCCCGCAGGCGGAGCAAGTGTGAAGCTAGTAGTTCTCCCCGTAGAGCTCGAAGTAGGCCTGCGGTTTCCCACACAACGGGCACACCTTGGGTGCCGCGTCGCCCTCGTGCACGTGACCACATTCAAGGCATTTCCACACTCGCGCACCGTCCCTGCGGAAAACCGTGCCGTTCTCCACATTGGCGAGCAGTTTGCGGTACCGGAGTTCGTGATACTTCTCCGCTCCGGCGATCTTGCGGAACAGGGCGGCCGCCTTCTTGAACCCCTCTTCGTCGGCCACGTCGGCGAAGTCGGGGTAGAGCGTCCCCCACTCCATCAACTCACCGTCCGCGGCGGCCCGCAGGTTCTCGGCGGTCGTGTGCACCGGACCCGCCGGATACGAGGCAGTGAATTCGGGCATGCCCTCATCGAGCAGGCTGAAGAACCCGTAGGCATGGGACCGCTCGTTCTCGGCCGTCTCGAGGAAGAGGTTGGCGATCTGCAGGTAACCCTCCTCCTCCGCCACCTTCGCGTAGAACGTGTACCGGGTGCGCGCCTGGCATTCGCCTGCGAACGCCTTCATGAGATTCTGTTCGGTCTTGGAGCCCTTCATTTCCATGGGTCGCCTCCCCTTTTCATCTTACGGATGCTCACGCCTCAGCCACCAGCCTCTCGGCTAGGAACGTCGCCACCCTCTCCCCTACTTCACGGTGTCTTCCTTCCAAGAAGTGTCCCGCATTCTCCACCACGCCTAACATGTAGTCGAGCCCCAGGCTCTTCAGCGCCTGCTCCACATCATGCGGCCGGCCCATGTCGTCGTTCTCTGCGCAGAGCGCGAAGACCGGCCCCCGAAAGGCGCCCAACCGCTCGAACGTGTCGGCAGGCAGCTGGTCCCATCGCACCACGAAGCCCACCAGGACCAAAGCCTGCACATACTCCAGCGCAGCCGCCGCCCGAGCCGCCATGATGCTCCCGAAGGAATAGCCGGCAAGCATCACGGGGCGCGTGTTCGGGCCGGGCACCGCGTCACCATCCAGGGCCGCCAGCCGGCCCCGGAGGAACTCACCGGCGGCAGCTACGTCCCGATCTTCCTCGGTGCCGCTGAACGTCCCGAGACTGCCCTCCACTCCGCGGAAGTTGAACCGCAGAGTGGCCAGACGGCGTTCCCGGCAGGACTGCGCGATGCGGTAGACAACCGGGAGGGCCATCGTGCCCCCGTGCGGCGGGTAGGGATGGGCGATCACCACCCCGCCTTTGACGACATCATCCCGCGGCCAACCCAGCATTCCCTCCAGGCGGTCGTCGCCCGGGAAGAAGACGCGGCCCTCAGCGCCCGCCGGGCGGCTTCGGCTCGCGGGCTCGGCCCGGCCGCCGGCGTCGCTCGCAGTGTCGCTCATTCGCGATAGTTGACGAACTGCAGCGGCATGCCCAGGTCGGCCTCTTTGAGCATCTGGATGACGTCCTGCAGATCGTCCCGCTTCTTACCGGTGATGCGCACCTCGTCCCCCTGGATGGCCGCCTGCACCTTGAGCTTCGTCTCCTTGACCAGCTTCACGGCCTTACGTGCGGTATCGATGTCGATGCCGTTGGTGACGGTGACGGTCTGTCTCAGCATGTCGCCACCGGCCTTCTCAGGCTGTTCAAAGACGAGCGCCTGAGCCTCGATGGAGCGGTGCACCACCTTGGCGATGAGCATGTCCTTGATGGCGCGGAGCTTCATGTCATCCTCGGTGAGCACCTGGATCTTGCCCTCTTTGCGATCCAACTCCAGGCTGGTTTTCGACCCCCGGAAGTCGAACCGGGTCGCGATCTCCTTCTTGACCTGGTTGATTGCGTTGTCCATCTCCTGCATGTCCACGCGACTCACTACGTCGAAGGACGGCATTTCTTCTCCTTCCTTTGGCGGACGTGTCCCTGGGCCAGGATACCTCACACGCGTGCTACCGCGCCCGGCCGGGAGAAGGTCCGGAACGTGCGGTGCGGCTTGGGCTCAGCACCGGTGTTAGGATGGACCGATGGAGCACGACCAGATATCTGTCACAGCCCAAGAGGTGGCCCGCATCCGGCGTGAACTGAAGCGCCCCGGTGACGGCACCGCCGGGGCAGCCGACGAGCAGCGCTTCCTGGCCACTCTCGGGGACGGACCGTCACTCATGAAGCGCCCCTATCTGGCCTCGCGCACGGTCTTCTTCGACGACTGCGTGTTGTCCGCCCAGCAGGAGGGTGTTCCTCAGATCGTCCTCGTGGGCGCCGGCTACGACGGCCGCGCTCTACGCTTCCGCTCTCCCTACACGGTCTTCTTCGAGCTCGACCACCCGGCCACACAGGCGGACAAACTCGCACGTCTCAAGGATCTCGAGATCGATGTCAGTGCTATCCGGTTCGGAGCCCTCGATTTCACGACCGACCATGCCGGTCTGGTTCTTGCCGCGCTTGGACACCGCGCGGACCTTCACACCCTCTACCTCTGCGAGGGGGTGGCGGTCTATCTGACCGAGCCGGTCCTACGGCAGCTACTCCGCACACTCCGAGAACACACCGCCCCCAACAGCACGCTCGCCGTGAGCTTCGCGGTCACGACGGGGAATCAGGAGTTCGAGGCCCTCCGGGCGGTCGAAGAACAGAGACTGGCCCGGCTGGGCGAAGAGCCCCGCACGCGTCCAAGCCGGGAAGAGGTCTACCGCCTACTCCGCGACGCAGGGTGGCGGCCATGCGAAACGGTCAGCCCCGAGAATCCCGAGTTCGGCGCCGACGCGTCGGAGGCGGTGTTCGTCCGCGCGCTCGCGACGGCCTAGGGACCGGCCGGCAGGTGCAGGAAGACTCCTACCACCGGTTCGTTGCCGACCACGCGCGTACGGTGACCCTGGCCTGACACATCCTCGATCAGGACGATGCTGCCCGGGCCTATGCGTCGGACCTCGCCGTCGCCCACTTCCACCTCGAGCTCGCCGGATAGGTGCAGACTGTACTGGCGCCGAGGAGCCGGATGCCAGTCGGCCACAAGGCCGGGCTGCATCACCGAAAAACGAGCCGCAGAGAGGGCGATGGCGCTTGACACCTGAAGTGGAGGAGCCAACGAGGCAGACTCGGTGGCGTCAAGCTCTATGCGCAGGTCCTCCACATGTGACCGGCCCGACTCGTCTGCAAAGATCCTGATGCCGGTGAGGGCCTCCATCCGCCCGCCTCCTCGCCTCGTGGAGTATCGTAGTCAGGGTCAGCCTGATCGTGCAGGCACCGGCCACCATATCACGACGCCCTAGGCAGTGACTTCATAGGAGATATGCATGCTCGCTCAAGTCATCTTGACCCCGACTGAGTCCAAGAAACTGATCGGCCTGGCTGTCGCAGACATGCATGTAGTCAAGAGAGCAGCGCAGCAGGGGTTGGTGGTGCTGCATCCCAGCAGCAGCACGTGGTTCGTCGTCGAAGCGCTCACGGGGAACATCCCGACCACCGATGTCTGGGTCTGCGGTGCGATAACTCCCAAGGGCGCCTGCGGGGACATGGGAGTGCACGCCGGAGAGCGGTCACTGAACAAAGTGTCGGGGCCGGGCGGCTTTCCTCATTCATGGGTGATCAGAGGCGGCACGCTGTCGGCAGGAGAGACTCTCGCGGATCTGATGGCGAACATGGGGCCCGATGACGTCTACATCAAGGGTGTGAACGCCGTCGACCCGCAGGGCGATGTGGGCATCATGATCGGGAATCCCACGGAAGGCGGGACGATTGGGTTCGTCGTGTCGGCCCTCAAGAAGAGGCCGTTTCATCTGATATTCCCGGTCGGCCTGGAGAAGCTCATCCCGCTCCCCGTGGAACAGGCCGCCAAAGAGGCGAAGCGCGCGGGGTGCGAGTACGCCATGGGTTCCGCGGTAGGCCTGTTCCCGTGCGCCGACGGGAGGTCCGTCACCGAGGTCGACGCCATCAAGATGCTGAGCGGCGCCGAGGCCGTGCCCATAGGCGCCGGCGGTCTGAGCGGCGCCGAGGGCGCGATATACCTGGTCATCAAGGGAGAGGACGACCAGGTCAAGAAGGCCATAGAACTCGTCGAGCAGTGCAAGGGCGCGAAGATCCCGCAGGTACGTCAGTTCAACTGCTACCAGTGCCCCAACAAGATGTGCGCGTTCCCCGTCGCCGGCAAGAGCTGGGTGACGATGTAGGAGGCCTCTACTAGGCCAGCGGGCCCTCGACGCCGCCCGGCCTTACCTTCACCGGGATGCCATGCGGCCCGTCGGCCAGGTAGGCGACAGTAGCCGGGCGGGCCGTAGCCGCCTCCGATTCCCGGCAGGCCTGGGCGACAGCCGCGGCCACGAACTGCGCGACCGCGTCTCCGGGGTCGGCAGCCCCCCCGGTTGCCGTGTCGCCGCTCAAGAGCGGACGAGGATCCACGTTGGGCAAGATCGCGTAGTCCTCCGGCGCCGTCTGGGGGCTGTAGTAGAAGATGTGCTCCGCCGGCACCCTAAGGAGCAGGTGCGCCCATACCTGCGCGCCCCACTGATCGTGGACGAACTCCCAGTCGTCGGCCATGATCGCCTCTATGAAGGCCTCGGGGCCCATCGTACTGAGCCGCGCCATCAGGCCGCGATAGGACTGGGTGCCCAACGGGTCGGGCTCGGTGGTGTCGGCCACCACGACCAGATAGCCGCCCTCCCTGACTGCCTTGCCGGCCACATCCACGGCCTTCTCGGCCTGGTAGTGATTGACCCCCACCAGCCCGCCGTGCGCCACCACCACGTCGAACTCCCGCTCGATGGGGATCTGAACGAACCCCAGCATCTGCTCCACCGCGGCGAGATGCGCCAGTTCCATATCGCCGGCGAACACCCCGGCCACCCTGCCGTCCTTGCAGGCGGTCACGTTGAGGATGAGATCCGGCCGCACCATTCCGGCGATCTCCATGGCAACCGCATGGCAAGGATTCCCTTCGAGCACAAGTGCCGTGGCCTTCGGATGAGCCACCGTCTTGGGGCCGTGGAACTCCCGCACGCTCTGCACGTTCACCAGCCCGGGACAGATGCTCTTGCGCCCCCCCGACACACCTGCCATGAGGTGGGGCTCCACCAGACCGGTGAGGATGCGCAGATCGGACTCCACGTACACCGTGTCGATGAAGACCTCGTCGCCGTTCTTTCTGCAGCCCACACGGGTGAGCGACCCCGGGTCGGCGGCGTTGTGACAGTGCACGCGCACGCCCGCCTCCCGCGCCCGCTCATCCAAGAACGCCCACATCTCGTCGTCGGAGAGCACCCGGTGAGTGCCGGACGACACCAGAAGGGTCACCGACTCCGGCGAAAAGCCCGCAGCGAGCAGCGACTCCACCAGGGGCCACAGGATGCCGCCGTCGCCCTTGTAGGGGACGGTGCGGGTGTTGTCCGAGACCACGACCACCGCCGACGGTCGCGGTCCGCCGCCGGAGGCCGGCCGGGCCAGCACCCCCGCACAGATCTCAGCCAGCGGCGCGCTGCCGATCGGGTCTGCCAACGCTGCCAGCACCGCCGCTCGCACGTCGGCGAGCGGCTCCGGGTCGGGAGTCTTGAGGATCTCCGTGCCCGGCGGCAGGACCAGGTCGGTCGCGAACGACCGCAGCTCCAGCCGGGCAGTCACACGTTCGTCCGCGAAACCCACCATAGAGCTGCTCCTTTGCCAGGTGCTTGGTCGAGTTCCCTAGTCCGCCGTAGTGCCCAAAGCTTCGGCCACCTTACCCCACTCGTCGTAGAGTGAGGTGATCTCATCGGCCAACGCAGTGGCTTCCGACTGTGCGGAAAGCAGTAGCTCGTAGTCGGACATATTCACCGGGTCGCTCATGAGAGCCGCCAGTTCCTTTTGCCGTTCCTCGGCCGTCAGGATCCGCTTCTCGATCTTGCGGTAGCGACTGCTGAGCTCTTTGCGCTCCTTGTAGCCCAATTCCACGGTCTTCGTGCCGGCCGGGCGGACCTTCGTCTGCGCGCCCACCGAAGCGTCATCCCGGGCCGCGCTCGTCAGAGCGGCCGGCCCGCCGGTCCTCTCCGCGGGCGCCTTGGCGGCTACCTCCGCGACAGGCCGGTCCTGCTGGGCCTTCTTCCACTGGTAGTACTCCCAGTCGCCCGGGTAATGGTTCAAGCGCCCGTCGCGCACCTCGATCACCTTGGTGCCGATGGCGTTGATAAGGTGCCGGTCGTGGCTGATGAAGACCACCGAGCCCTCGAACTGGCGGAGCGCCTCCGTAAGGACGGCGCGCGAGTCCATGTCAAGGTGGTTGGTCGGCTCGTCCAGAAGAAGGAGCCCCGCGGGGTCCATGAGCATCTTGGCCAGGGCGAGCCGGGCTTTCTCCCCCCCCGAGAGCACGCCCACTTGCTTGGTGACATCGTCCTCACCAAAGAGGAACGTCCCCAGATAGCTGCGCACCTCGACCATGCGCCCCGCCGGTCCGGCGACATCTTCCATGGTCTTGAGCACCGTGCGTCCCGGATGAAGCACCTCAAGCTGGTGCTGAGCGAAGTACTCGCGGAGCACGTTGTGCCCCAGGACCACCGAGCCGCCGTCCGGCTCGATGACCCCGGCCAGCAGTTTGAGCAGCGTGGACTTGCCGGCTCCATTCGGCCCCACCAGGGCGATCTTCTCACCGCGCTCGATCACCAGGTCGAGCTTCTTATATACCTGGATGTCGCCGTACGACTTCCTGACCTGCTTGATCTCGGCCACCACGCGGCCGGTCCGCGGGGGTTGGGGAAACCGGAACCTGATGGTCTTGCGCTCCAGGGACGGAGCGTCGATGCGCTCGGTCTTCTCCAATTGGCGGATCTTCTGCTGTACCTGCTTGGCCTTGGTGTTCTTAGCGCGAAAGCGGCGGATGAAGGCCTCCGCCGAATCGATCTCGCGTTGTTGGTTCTTCGCGGCGTTCACCAGGGCTTCGTAGCGCTGCTTCTTCTCTTCTTCAAAGTGATCGTAGTCGCCCGCGTACAGGTCGATGATGCCCCGGTCGAGGTCGGCGATGTGCGTCACCATGCGGTTGAGGAAGTAACGATCGTGGCTGATGACGACGAGCGAACCCTGCCAACCGAGTAGGAAATCCTCCAACCAGATGAGGCTCTCCAAGTCGAGATGGTTGGTGGGCTCGTCCATCAGAAGCAGGTCGGGCTGCTCGAGAAGAAGCCGCGACAGGGCGACGCGCATGCGCCAGCCACCTGAGAGCTCGGCGATGGGCCGGTTGAAGTCGGAGTCTTTGAAACCCATCCCGCGCAGGATGGTCTGCGCCCGGCTCTCGAGCTCGTAGCCATGCACGCTCTCGAAGGCGGTCTGCAAAGCACCCAACTCGCGGAGGAGTTCCTCGGGATCGCGCCGCGCCGCCGGGCGCGCCCCGGGCGCAGCCGGGGCGCCGGTCGGGTCCGGCCCGTACGCCTCGCTGATCTGATGACCCAGCTCGACCATGCGCCGCTCGGCCGTCAACACCTCAGCATGCGACGCCAGTACTTCGTCTATGACCGCGTGATCGGCGATCTCCTCGATCTCCTGCGGAAGAAAGCCCACACGAAGGTCTTTGCGGGCGCTGATCTCGCCGCCGTCCAACGACATCTCCCCCACGATGAGCCGGAGCAGAGTGGTCTTGCCGGCCCCGTTGGGGCCGACCAGCCCCACCCGCATTCCAGGCTTGACATGCAGGCTCGCGCCATCCAGTAGGACCTGGGTGCCGAACGCCTTGGAGATGTCGGTGAGATGCAGCATCGACCGGTAGGATAGCAGTCACGCTCCTATCAGTCGTCCCAGAACAACCCCTTGTCGGAGGCGGGGATAACGCCGAAGCAGGCAGCAGCCTCGAGCAGTCTCTCTATGGCTTCGCTACCGTCGTCACCATAGTCGAGGGTGAAGTCGTTCACGTAGAGATCGATATGAGCCCGGCAGACTTCAGGATCCATCTCCTGAGAGTGCGCCCGCACGTAATCCATGGCTTCTTCAGGATGAGCGCGCGCGTGCTCGACGCTCGAACGTACGGCTTGATCGATCTGGTCTTGAAGCGACCGGTCGAGAGAACGGGACACAGCGATGCCGCCCAAGGGGATGGGCAACCCGCTGGTCTCCTCCCACCACTCACCCAGGTCGACCAAGCGGCGCAGACCATAGGACCCGTAGGTGAACCTCCCTTCGTGGATGATCACCCCAGCATCCACCTCGTCGGCCGCCACCGCCGGCATGATACGGTCGAAGGGCATGGCCACCGGGCGCCGCAGGCCGCCCGTGAAGAGACCTACCAGCAGCGCTCCCGTGGTGAGCTCACCAGGTATGGCGACACGCGCCCGCGTCAGCTCATCCGCCAGGACGGCCACCCTGTGAAGTGAGGGGGCCGGGCGTAGCGGGCCGTCCTTCTGACCCACCACAAGCGGACCACACCTCCGGCCCATGGCTCCTCCGGAGTGCAGCAGAGCGTACCTGTCTCGCATGTGGGCGAAGGCATGCATGGAGACCTTGATGACGTCGGCCCGGTCTTGCAGAGCCATGGAATTGAGCGTGTCGATATCCTCCAGCTGCTCCTCGACAGCCGGAGCTCCGGGCAACAGGCCCTGGACCCAAGCGCGAAAGACGAAGGTGTCGTTGGGACAGGGCGAATACGCCAGCCGCAACACGCCTTTCGCGCCCATGCTCACGCCGCTCCTTCCGGCACCGCCAAGGGAAGCGCGTCAGCGGCCCTCATAACGGCGAGAGTGGCACGACCTGCGACGGCGATCGCCCGCTCTACCTGCCACGAGGCCCGGTCCCTGTCGACCACAATGTTGCTGATGCCCCGTATCTCGAGGAATGGCACACGGTAGAGCGTGCACACGTGCGCAGCGGCCGCCCCCTCCATCGACTCGGCCAGCGCGCCCCACCGTGCGGCCGCCTGTTCGGCCTGACCGCGTAGTCCGGTCACGCGTGAGGCGGTGAGGCATGTGCCCATGAGGACCGCGGGCGCAGCGTTCGGCCTGCCCACCCCTGTCGGCCATGCGGCATCCTCCGGCGCAACCGCGAACTCGGGGCCGGCGATATCCGACCAGTCGATGTCTTCCATGGCTCCGGTGGCAGCCAAGGCGAGATCGACATCAAGGGGGAACGTCCCACCGAGCTCGACGCCGTCCACCTGGGCGATAGGCAGGCCGAGTTCGGCCGCCGAAAGCCACTTCTCGGGACTGGAGCTCCCGGTGTCGGAATAGATCTCGTGCGTCGCCACAACGATGTCACCCACCCCTGCGCCGGGCCCCGGGCCCGCGCTGGGGAACGCCCCGCCGATACCGAACTGCACCACCAACCGGGGAGCCGGGGTCATAGCCTGAAGCAGGCAGGTGAGGAGATGAGCCGCGTTGGCCTTGTCGCACCCGCTCACCCCCAGTGCCACGCGCACCGTGGGATCACCCACTCCCGCCCTCGCACCGCTCACATCCACGGGCAGCCCGCCCACGTGGATGCTCTTGGTCGCCACCAGATGCGACTGCGCTCCTCTGAGCGCCGCCCGGACCGGTTCCGCCTCAGCGTCGGTGGCGCACAGCAACACGGCCCGGCAGCCTTCGGTCGCCTCCCGCAACATGTTTGAGCCATCCAGCCGCACTAGACTCCCGGCCCCTCGTGAGATGCACCCGCCTCCTTGTGCCGCGCGACGTTACCTGCGCGCAGCTTGCGGATCTGCTTCTTGAGTTCGTCATCGGTCGCAAACTCATCGTCCCGAGCCCTGTCGTAATGCACCATGTCTTCCAGATGGCGCATCAGCTTGGCCGATGGACCACTCGGCATGGCGGTATATCCCACCGCCAGCATCTCGTACAAGGTGATGAACTCGGGGAGGTTCAGGAGGTGCTTCACCAGCCCCTGAACCTTGGCGCTCTTCACCGACGAGACCGGCTGGGCGGCCAGGCCGAGACTCTGGGCCCCCAGCCAGAGGTACATGAAGACGTTGGCCAGCGAACAGTCGAAGATCGAGTCACCCTTCAGCCTGTCGTGACGTGCGTTCATGGGGAGTCCGGCGCGGCGCCGGGTATCCCCGAGGATGAGGATGTAGACGGCTGCTAAGGGACACTCCGGCCGCCCGTGCGTGGCGGCCGTCCAAGCCGGGCCCTGCCACTCCTCCCTGGTCGCCTCCAAGGCGAAGAAGTCGCAGTCCACCCAATCGTCGACGAGCTTCTTGATCTGCAGGCGAAGCTCCGCATCTTTGACGACCAGCAGTTCCGCCGGCTGCATGTTGAAGCCGGTAGGCGCCCAGCGCGCGATCTCCAGCAGTCTGGCGAGAGTCTCGTCGGGGATCGGATCGGGCTTGATGGCCCGGACGGTCCGGCGGCTCTGCGCAAGGGCGAGTAGCTCTTCGTACTGCATGGAGCCCTCCTTCTGCACGCTCACAGTCGCTCCTCCATGGTAATCACGATGGCTCCTTGGATCTGGCCCCGCCGCAGCCGGTCGAGAGCAACGTTGGTCTCCTCGAGAGGGTACTCCACCACCTCGGTGCGCACCGGCACCCGGGGCGCCAAGGCGAGGAACTCCTTACCATCCTTGCGCGTGAGATTGGCCACCGAGCGCAGCGTCCGCTCGCCCCAAAGGATGTCGTAGGGAAAGGAGGGGATGTCGCTCATGTAGATGCCCCCACACACCACCACGCCGCCTTTGCAGACCGCCCGGAGAGCCACCGGCACCAGCTCGCCGGCAGGCGCGAATATGATCGCGGCGTCGAGTTCCTCAGGAACGGGCTCGACGGTGTCACCAGCCCACTCGGCACCCATATCCCGGGCGAAATCCTGAGATTCCGTGTCGCCGGGGCGGGTGAAGGCGAAAACACGTCTGCCCTGGTAGCGGGCGACCTGCGTGATTATGTGCGCCGCCGAGCCGTACCCGTAGATACCGAGGCGCTCGGCGTCGCCGGTCATACAGAGCGAGCGGTACCCGATGAGACCGGCGCAGAGCAGCGGCGCCGCTTGGGTCGCCGGATACCCGGCCGGGATGGGAAACGCGAACCGATGGTCGACCACGGCATACTCCGCGAACCCTCCGTCGAGGTCATAGCCGGTGAACTTCGCCTGCTCGCACAGGTTCTCGCGCCCGCTGAGGCAGTACCGGCACAGCCCGCACGTCCAGCCCAACCAGGGCACGCCCACTGTTTCGCCGACGGTAACGCCGGCGACACTCTCACCGACGGCGTCGACTACCCCGACGATCTGGTGCCCCGGCACCAACGGCAGTTTCGGTTCGGTGAGTTCTCCATCGACCACGTGTAGGTCGGTCCGGCAGATGCCGCACGCCTGCACCTTCAGCCGCACCTGGCCGGGTCCGGCTACCGGCATGTCGATCTCGGCCGGCCGCAACGGCCTCCCAGCCTCTTCCAAGACCATGGCTCGCACAGTGGCCTCCCTCACATGTCCGTCACTGACGGCGCCGCGGCGCCTTTCCTAGGTCGAAGACCTCGTTCATGTCGGCTACCGCGACTTTGAAGTCCAGCTTCTCCTCCAGCAGTCCCTTCAGCGTGAGGACCGCCGTCTCCTCACCGTGGTTCAGTATCACCAGGCGAGGCGATCTGACGTGCGATGCCCAATCGAGCAACTGTTCTTGGTCGGCGTGAGCCGACAGTCCGGTGAGCTCGTGCACCTTGGCCTTGACGGCGATCTCGTCACCGAACATCTTCACCTCATCGACGCCGTCGCGGAGACGACGGCCCATGGAACCCTGGGCCTGGAACCCCACTATGACCACATGAGACTCCGGCTTCCAAAGGTTGTGCTTGAGATGATGGCGCACCCGGCCGGCGTCGGCCATGCCGCTGGCCGAGATGATGACGATCCCCTTCTTTTCGTTGAGCTTCTTCGATTCTTCCGCGCTCTCCGTGTAGTCCAGCATGGGAAAGTCGAAGATACCACCCGGCTCGCTCACGATCTTCCAGGCCTCTTCATCGAACACCTCATGATGCTGCCGGAAGACCTCGGTTGCGTTCGTGGCCATGGGACTGTCGACGTACACCGGCATGTCCAAGTCGGTCTCGGCGAAGATCTCCCGCAGGTAGTACAGGACCTCTTGGGTGCGCCCTACCGCGAAGGCGGGGATGATCACGTTCCCGCCGGTGCGATGCGCTTCTTTGAGGATCTCGGTGAATTGGTGCTTCGGCTCGCCGTTACGCTCGTGCAGACGGTCGCCGTAGGTGGATTCCAAGAAGAGGTAGTCTGCCTCTTCGATGATCTCCGGATCGCGGATGATGGGCTGATCGGGCTGTCCGACGTCGCCGCTGAAGACCACCTTCGCTTTGGTCCCAGCCTCTTCCAGATACAGCTCGAGGATGGCGGAGCCCAAGATATGGCCTGCGTCCCGGAAGACCACCTCCACGCCCGGGGCCAGCTTCCGACGCTCGTGGTACTGCACCGGCTGCAGAAGGGGCAAGGTCTTGCGCGCGTCGTCTTGATCGTACATCGGCTGCACGTCCTTGCGACCCGCTCGCCGAGCCTTACGCGATCTCCATTCAGCCTCCGTCTCCTGGATGTACGCTGAATCCAAGAGCATGATCTCGGCGAGGTCGCATGTCGCCGCCGTAGCGTAGATCGGCCCCGAGAATCCCTCCTTGACCAGGCGCGGAAGCCTGCCGGAATGATCGATATGAGCATGTGTCAGCAGTACGAAATCGAGTTCGTCGGCGTCGAACGAGAAACGCTCGTAGTTGAGAGCCTCCTCCTTGTCTCCTCCTTGGTGCATGCCGCAGTCCACCAGGAATCTGGTATCTCCCACCTCTACCAGAAAACACGATCCGGTGACCGCGCGCGCCGCTCCACAGACCTGTACGAACATCAGTCCTCCTAGCTCCGATCCGCCGGCCTCAAAGACCCGGATGATCCCCGGCGGGCCTGCTGTTATCTACTGCATACTGTCTCATACAGCGACCCATGCGTCCCAGGGCCACGTCTGATTCGGCGGGCAGCCGGTGTGCTATTCTACGTATGTTTTGCGCTCAGTCCCCGATTTCGATCGGGGTGAGTCTGCTGTAGGGAAATCTTCTGCACCGGAGGAAAAAGTGGCGAACGAATCCCCTGACGAAAAGATCATCGACGTATCACCAGAGTTCCAGAAGACTGCTTGGGTCTCGAGCATGGAACAGTACCAGGAGATGTACCGGCGGTCGCTCGACGACTCCGATGCGTTCTGGGCTGAACAGGCCGAGAAGCGGCTGCACTGGTTCAAGAAGTGGGACTCGGTGCAGAACCACGACTTCGCGGAGGCCAAGGTCCGCTGGTTCGAGGGTGGCAAGCTCAACGTTTCCTACAACTGTCTCGACCGTCACCTCGAAGGCCCGACGGCCGACAAGGTCGCCTACTACTTTGAGGGCGACTCCCCCGATTCCACCCGCGTCATCACCTACCGCCAACTGTGGGAAGAAGTCACCAAGTTCGCCAACGTCCTCAAGAAGAAGGGTGTCAAGAAGGGCGACCGGGTGGTCATCTATCTGCCCATGATCCCCGAGCTTCCCGTGGCTATGCTGGCGTGCGCGCGCATCGGTGCCATCCACTGCGTGGTGTTCGGCGGCTTCTCAGCTGAAGCCCTCCGCGACCGCATCGTGAACGCCGAGGCTACCCTCATGATCACAGCCGACACGGGTCTCCGTGGCGGCCGTCCCACCCCGCTCAAGACTTCTGCCGACGCCGCCATGGCTGAGGCTCCCTCGGTGAAGCAGTGCATCGTGGTCAAGCACACCGGCACGGATATCCCGTGGACCGATGGCCGAGACGTCTGGTACGAAGAGGAACTCGCCGCGGCCGACATCACCACCGACTGCCCCTGCGAAGAGATGGACGCGGAAGATCCGCTCTTCATCCTTTACACCTCGGGTTCCACGGGTCAGCCGAAGGGCGTCATGCACACCACGGGTGGCTACCTGCTTTACGGCGCCATGACGCACGAGATCGTCTTCGACTATCACCCAGACCAGATCTTCTGGTGCACAGCCGACATCGGATGGGTCACGGGTCACACCTACATCGTCTACGCGCCGCTGTGCAATGGGGCGACCAGCGTCCTCTTTGAGGGGATCCCGAGTTATCCGGAGCCCGACCGCTTCTGGGCCGTGGTCGAGAAGTACAAGGTCAACATCTTCTACACCGCCCCCACCGCTTTGCGGGCCATCGCGCGCGAGGGTGACGACTGGGTCACCAAACACGACCTCTCCTCGCTCCGCGTCCTCGGCACCGTCGGCGAGCCCATCAACCCCGAAGTCTGGATGTGGTACTACGAGCTCATCGGCGGCGGGCGCTGCCCGATCGTCGACACCTACTGGCAGACCGAGACCGGTGGATTCCTCATCACCCCGTGCCCCGGTGCGATGAAGATCAAGCCGGGTTCGGCCACCCTCCCCTTCTTCGGTGTGGAGCCGGTTCTTGTCGATGAGAACGGCGAAGAGATCACAGGTCCGGGCGTGGGCAACCTCTGCATGCGCCGCCCGTGGCCCGGCATGATGCGCGGTGTCTACGGCGACACCCAACGGTTCAAAGAGACCTATTTCATCCAGTATCCCGGCCTCTACTTCACCGGTGACGGTTGCCGCCGCGATGACGATGGTTACCACTGGATCACCGGCCGCGTGGACGACGTCATCAACGTCTCCGGTCACCGCATGGGCACCGCCGAGATCGAGTCGGCCCTTGTGAGCCACGACAACGTGGCCGAGGCCGCCGTGGTAGGCATGCCGCACCCGATCAAGGGCCAAGGCATCTACGCCTACGTGACCCTGAACGCCGGTGTCGAGCCGAGCGACGACCTGAAGAAGACACTCGTCAAACACGTCCGTGCCGAGATCGGCCCGATCGCCACCCCCGACGTCATCCAGTGGGCCCCCGGCCTGCCGAAGACCCGTTCGGGTAAGATCATGCGCCGTATCCTCAAGAAGATCGCCGCCAACGAGATCGGCGACCTGGGCGACACCTCGACCCTGGCCGATCCGTCCGTTGTCGAGAACTTGGTGGAGCATCGCCAGCAGTAATCACCACCCGGATGGGCGACATAGTCGCTGCGTATGGAAGGGGCGGCCGCAAGGCCGCCCCTTCTTGTTGCCGGAGCCTTCGCAACCCTCACTTTGACGGCGGGCCCGCGCCGCTGCTAGTGTGACACGGTCGCATCGACGGTTCGGGGGGCCATGCCACGTTCTCACTTCATCGCGGCCGGGAGGCATCGCTTGGCTCACCGGCTTATCTGCATCGCCCTAGCCGCGCTGTGGATGGCGGTTTCGCTGCAGGCGTGCGCGGACCGTGATCGTGTCCAGGTGGATGCCGGGCCGGTGAAGGACCTCAGACTGTCCACGGTGTGGGAAGCTCTGGCTGTGGATGGAAGGTTTGACGGCGAGACGGCCCTTCTCGAGTCCCTCCTGCTGCAGTACTCCGACATATGTGTTCTGCGCTCAGCGCGGTTCCAGGCCTGGACCGACGGGCCCAGACTCCTGCAGGTCGGCTTCAACGCCAACGACCGGGCCGGAGAAGAGCCCGTCCGCATCGGCGGTCCGCTGAGTCCTATCGATCCCGCGGTCGCCTCCGTCGCCTTTGGCGACATGCTACCCCTCGTCGCGCAGGTCTTTCGGGCGATCGACCTTGTCGGTCCGGAGAGCATGATCAAGTTGCTACCACCCTCTGGGTACGACGGTATCTACGCCTTCATTTCGGCGTACGAGATGACCAGCCCCCTGCAGCCCATCAGCCCTTCCGCAACCGTCTATCTTTGGGACGAATCATGCTTCACGCAGGTGGCTGCCTATAGCAACTTCAGGGAGTTCGCCGGCGGCTACGAGTATCTCGTCGGCTCCACGGCGAAGCTCGCCTCTTCCACCAGCAGCGACGGGGTAATCAGCAAGGCGTGGGAGGGCTCGGGCGAACCCGTCTACTTCGTCATACCCGCACCGCGCCTCTGACGCCGACGGAGCACGAAGACGTGACACCGCATGCCCTCCGCGGCTGGACGCCGAGGCTCGCGCCAAGGGGGGGCAGGCAGGCCTAGAGCCCCATGATCTCCTCATAGACGGGGATGGGGTCATCGGTCAGCACCGTGGCCTCAACCACCTGCGGGTCGGGGAACGCACGGCGGCCAAATTCGAGGTTCTCCGCTGACGGCTCATCGCGGTAGGCTTCGACGATCACCCACCTGCCCGGCTCCATGCCGTCCAGGTTGCTGGAGTTCTGTACGATGAAGTAGGACTGCATGTCGCCGAAAAGCGGGGCCACTTCATCAAGGAGTGTCCGCGCCGCTTCTTCACTGTCTAGGCTCGCTCCCACCAGGAAGTACAGCGTATGGCCTCGATGCGGGGCTCCGCCCAGATCCTCGGCGTACACCGAGGCGGCGGCCGACACAGCGACGGTCGCCGGCGGGTTCGTGGCAGGTTCTGTCGCGGCGGGCGATTCAGTCGAAGGCGTCGGGGCAGTTGTGGATGACTCCGCCACAACGGTGGTCGTGGTAGCAACCGGTTCTGCGTCTTCTCCGCCGCTGCAGCCGCCCTGAACAGCACCCAGACTCACAACAACGCCCACGAGCACCATATACACAGACAAGCGGCAACCAGGCTTCCTCCATCCGCGTCCGGCCATCATCGACCTCCCCGCTGCCGGTCCCTTGTCTCGTCATGGTCAAGCATATCAGCACCCGTATACAGCCGCATCATGCGAAGAGATGGACGCTGTCTGTGCTCGGATGACCGAGATCGGCCTAGCCGGCTACCCGTCCGACCTGAACACCGCCATGCCGGACCAGTAGAGGGACTGTCTGACGCGGCCATGCGCCGCGCGGCTCAACATGTGCCGTGGGCCCACTGATCATCAATGTGCGGCGATGTACATCACGCCGGGAAGGTCCGCGAGGTCGGCGTCTTGTGTCCAGACTGAGGGTGTATCTTGGCCGCCGAGGAGCCGCACGTCCTCGGCGAGCAACAGACGATCGGTCGGGCCGAACGCCTACCATCGTCTTCTCGCGGTCCCCTACTTCACCACCAGGCTGACCAGCCGCCCCGGCACCACGACCTCTTTCACCAGCGTCATGCCTTCGAGGTACTTCGCCACCCCCGGGAGCAGCTTGGCGGCAGCGAGCACGTCGGCATCGGCGGCATCAGCGGCCACGACCACCCGGTCGCGCACCTTGCCGTTCACCTGTACGGCAAGCTCGATGGTGTCGGCGGCAAGAAAGCGTTCGTCGGCGACCGGCCACGGAGCGTCCCAGATGTCGGTGCCACCCATCATCTGCCACAGCTCAGCGCCCACGTGCGGGGCGAAGGGCTCGAGCAGGCGGACCATCATCTGCACGGAGTGGGCGAGAACGGCCTTGCCGGAGGGGGTCGCCGCGAGGCCGGAGACCCGCGCGGCGCCGATGTCGTTGGAGAGCTCCATGATGGTCGAGAGCGCCGTGTTGAAGCGGAAGCGCTCGCCGATGTCCTGGGTGACCTTCGCCACTACCTGGTTGGTCTTCACGAGCAGGGAGCGCTCGTCCCCGGAGAGGGTCGCCGGGTCGAAGTCGGCACCCAACCCAGAGCCGCGGCCTGCGCCCTTCAGCAACCCTTGGTCGATGGCGTCGGTCACCGTTCTCCACACCCTGCCCAGGAACCGGTACACGCCCTCGATGCCCTGGTCGTTCCACTCGGCGTCACTCTCGGCCGGGCCCATGAAGAGCACGTAGCTCCGCACCGAGTCGGCGCCGTACTTGGCCACCATCTCGTCGGGGCTCACCACGTTGCCCTTGCTCTTGCTCATCTTGGCGCCCTTGTAGTAGATCATGCCCTGGGTGAACAGCCTCTTGAAAGGCTCCTCGAAGCCCACCAAACCCAGGTCGTAGAGCACCTTGGTGAAGAAGCGGGAGTACATGAGGTGCAGGATGGCGTGCTCCACCCCCCCGATGTACTGGTCCACCGGTAGCCAGTAGTCCACGTCGGCGCGGTCGAAGGCCACGTCGTCACGCGTGGCCGAGGCGTAGCGCAGGTAGTACCAGGACGAATCCACGAAGGTGTCCATGGTGTCCGATTCGCGGCGCGCCGGTCCGCCGCAGACCGGGCAGGTGGTGTTCATCCAGTGTTCGGCGGCAGCGAGGGGCGACTTGCCCTTGGGCGCGTAGTCGGTGATCTCGGGGAGCAGCACGGGTAGCTGATCGTCGGGCACCGCGAGTTCGCCGCACTTCTCGCAGTACACGATGGGGATCGGGGCGCCCCAGTAGCGCTGGCGTGAGAGCAGCCAGTCGCGCAGCTTGTAGTTGACGGCGAAGTCGGCCTTACCCTGTTCCTTCAGCCACTCGGTGACCTTGACGATAGTCTCAGCCTTGGGCAGCCCGCTGAACTGCCCGCTGTTGACCATGAGCCCGTCGCCGGTGTACGCGGCGGTGAGGTTGCCGTCGGCGTCCTTGTACTCCGCCGGGCTGTCGATGACCTCGATGACGGGCAGTCCGTACTTCGTCGCGAAGGCGAAATCGCGCTCATCGTGGCCCGGCACCGCCATGATGGCGCCGGTGCCATAGTCCATGAGCACGTAGTCGGCCACATAGATGGGGATCTGTCCCCCGGTCACCGGGTTCACGGCGTAGCGGCCGGTGAAAACACCGGTCTTCTCCTTCTCGATGCTCGCCCGCTCGATGGCCGACGTATTCATGGCTTTGGTCACGTAGCGCCGCACCTCTTGCTCCTGGACGGTGTCGCGCACCAAGTCTTCAACCAGCGGGTGCTCGGGCGCCAAGATGAAGAAGGTCGCCCCGAACAGCGTGTCAGGCCGGGTGGTGAAGACGGTGACCTTGAGGGGAGGGCCGGCCGGCGCCGCGGGCGCCGTGCCACCGGACGCGGGCGCGCCCGGCGCCCCGTCGGCCTCCAGCGGCGCGATCTCGAACACCACGTCCGCGCCCGTGGACTTGCCGATCCAGTTGCGCTGCATGGTGATGACGCGCTCCGGCCACGACTCCAGCTTGTCGAAGTCCTCGAGCAGCCTCTCCGCGTAGTCGGTGATGCGGAAGAACCACTGCGACAGTTTCTTGGCCTCCACCGGGCTGTCGCAGCGCTCGCACGCGCCGTCGATGACCTGCTCGTTGGCAAGCACCGTCTGGCACGACGGGCACCAGTTGACCGGCGCCTCCTTCTTGTAGGCGAGACCCTTCTTGTAGAACTGGAGGAAGAGCCATTGCGTCCACTTGTAGTACTCCGGCCGGCAGGTGACCACTTCTCGCGGCCAGTCGATGGCAACGCCCAGCCGGCGGAGCTGCCGGTTGATGGTGGCGATGGCTTCTTCGGTGAACTTGGCCGGTGGCTCTCCGGTCTTGATGGCCATGTTCTCGGAGTTGAGACCGAAGGCGTCGTAGCCCATGGGATGCAGCACCCGTTGCCCCTGATGGCGCCGGAAGCGGGCGATGATGTCGCCTATGGCGTAGTTCTTGACGTGCCCCATGTGGGCGCTGCCCGAAGGGTACGGAAACATCTCGAGCACGTAGGTAGCGTCAGACCCCTTGCCGCCGGGCGCCGTCCCGGGCGCCGGGTTAGGGATCACGAAGGTCTGCTGCTCTTCCCAGACCTTTTGCCACTTGGTCTCGATCTGCTCGGGGTCGTACTTGGGCGCCATCGCTGGTCCTTCCGCTGTATAGGCCGTCTGTGGACCCAGGCTACCAGCCTAGGTCTAAGCACCCATCATTTTAGCCCGAACCGATTCGTGACAACGCCCCGCTTCTCCCGGCCCTACACTTCCGGAGCCGGCATGTCTCCGAGTCGCTCCCTCTCAACAGCGGCTTTGCCCTTCAGCTTGAGCTTCCTGTAGTCCCTGTAAGAGATCTTCTCATTGGGGCGTCCCCATCCCATCTCCTTCAGCACCTCGACTACCTTCTTGAGCTGAGGCTCCATGTCTCTGGGGCTCAGCCCTTGAAGATGCGCGGGGATCACCTTCCGCTCGTCGGGCTCCAAGGCAAGCAGCTCGCATATGGCCTCGCACGCATACCGGGCGCCCCTCGCAGGCGGAGTCTGGTCTCGGCCGTCTTCGAAGTTGGGATGACCCATCGCGCACTTCTCTTTCTCGTACATGGCGAAGGTCAACTCGAGGATCCGAGCATCCGGATCGGTGAGATCCAACGCTCTCTGAACCCTGTTGTACCTGACCCTCAGGCAATCGATGGCCCCGTAGTCCTCCTCGAAACGGTCGATCACCGACTCGACAGCCGGTATGGAAGAGGCATAGTTGAGATTCCCATCCCTGGCCAGATCGGCCGATGAGACACCCACCACATAGCTGATAGCGAACGTGGCAGCGGTCACCGCTCCGCAGGTTCCCACTCCGGTCATGGCCACACCGCCATGCAGGCCCACCATCCCCTGAGTCACCGCATCTTGCGTCTCCGGGGAGAAGAGTTCGACGCCCTCGGACTTGAAGGCCTCACAGATAGCCACGAACGTGGCCGGGCAACAGGCGAGAAGGTCCACTCCCACTTCGTCGGCGAGATGGCCCGCGCGGTCGATGATCCTTTGTCTTCTGTCTTCTGGAATATCGATTCTGGGCAGCATGGACGGCCTCCTACCTCTCACCCTCGAACTCTCGCTTGAGCTCGTCATGTACTACGTGCGCGTTTTCCATGAACTTCTCTTTGCCCATGCTGTAGGCGGGCAGATCCCAATCCATGGTCTTGAGATTGTCAACGATCTTGGACAGCCAGTTCCAGGGTATGGTTATGAGGAGCCGGCCCTCAGGGAACACCTCCCTGCCCTTTCCGCCAAAAGCCAGACCGGTGACAACGTAGTTGACCTTGCCGCTCCGGTAGGGGTAGGCGAACATATACGCGCAGGCCAACACGTTGGTCGTCTTTGATTCCAACAGACCCCCGTCCGAATAGAGCATTGCCCGGAACACGATCTCCGCCTGCTTCGGCGTCGCCAAAACGAACAGCAGATCCGGATCGAACGTCAGCTTGTCGAGCTGGCAGAAGATGATGCTCTGGACCACGTCTCTAGAGAAGCGGGGAAGATCCATGTAGACCTTCTGATTGGCGCGGGGCTCCTCATAAAGACCCCACCATGCGCCTATCAGTCCGCTCTCGGCCCAAGGCGGCATGTCCACCCAACCCATGGGGGCCGACCCGACACAATCCTCGTTCTCCTTCGTAGCGTAGAACGGCTCTTCCCTCTCTTGAGCCTCTCCTATCATCGCGCAGAGAGCCATGCTCTTGTCCAGTTGCTTCACACCCTCCGGGATCCGGGGGAGAAACTTCACCCCGATGGCGGGCTTCTCCAGGCCCAGCCTATCGAAGATACTCAGGTCACATTTGGGTTTGTCCATCATCATGTACTGCCTTTCGTTGTTGGTAGGCATCGAGATGCTTTCTCGACCGGTTCAGCCCCCCAGGTACGCCTTCTTCACCACATCACTAGAACGCATGGTGGCAATGTCGCCGGACAACACCACTTTCCCCACCTGCAACGCATAGCAGGAGTGCGCCACTTCCAAGGCCAAGTGCACGTTCTGTTCAACCAACAGGACGGTGACACCCTTCTCGTTGATCTCTCTGATGGCGCGTCCGACGGCTTCCACCACGATGGGAGCAAGACCGAGAGAAGGTTCGTCCATGCAGAGCAACCTCGGCTTGCCCATCAGCCCGCGGCCGATAGCCACCATCTGCTGCTCGCCCCCGCTGAGAGTGCCCGCCTTCTGGTTCTTCCGTTCTTCGAGTCTCGGGAACAAGCGGTACACGTCTTCGAGTGTCCGCTCGATCTCGTCCTTGTCACTGATAAGGCTTGCGCCCAATCGAAGATTGCTGAGAACGCTGAGATAGGGAAAGAGCCTGCGCCCCTCAGGTACTAGTATCAGTCCCCTCTTCACGATCTCGTTGGTCTGTTTGCCGCTGATCTTTTCTCCGTCGAAGACGACCTCGCCGGAAGACAGCGGCTTCAGACCCATGAGCGTTCTGAGAAGCGTACTCTTGCCGGCGCCGTTCGCGCCGATGATGCTGACCACGTCGCCTTCGCTCACCTGCACTGACACGTCCTCTATAGCCAGGGACTTGCCGTAATGCGCTGTTAGTCTATCGGCTTCAAGTAGAGGCATGCTCGCCACCAAAGTACGCTGATATCACTTCCTCGTTCTCCCTGACTTCCTGGGGCAGGCCTTCACATATCTTCTGACCGAAGCTGATGACCACCACCCGGTCACACAAGGACAGTATCTGCATGTTGTGCTCGACGATAAGGACCGTCGCACCGCTGTCACGGGCCTTCGCGATGGCTTCCAGGCTGAAGTCGATCTCCGAGGGGTTCATCCCGCCCAATGGCTCGTCGAGCAGCAGCAACTTGGGGCTGGTTGCCAGGGCCCGGGCAACTCCCAGCATCTTCTGGAACCCATGCGGGAGATTCCTCGCCAGTTCGTCCTTGTAGTTCTCCAACCCCAACAGTTGGAGGATCTCCAGAGAGCGTTCAGCGATACGCGCCTCATTGCGCCGATAGCGTCTCGTGTTGAAGTACATATCGAACAGGCTGGAGCGGGGATTCACCTGCGAGGAAGCCGAGACGTTCTGAAGCACCGTGAAATCGGCAAAAAGGAGGTTGAGCTGGAAGGTACGCCCGATACCCAACTCCGCGACGGTATGAGGTTTCTTCCGAGTGATGTCTCTGCCGTCGAAGACGATCTTCCCCTTGGTGGGCGGGAATACTCCGGTGATCAGATTGAACAACGTCGACTTGCCGGCGCCGTTGGGTCCGATCAACCCAACGATCTCGCCCTCATCCACGTGGGCAGTGAATCCGTCGACGGCCGTCAATCCTCCAAATCGTTTCGTCAGACCCTCAATCTGCAGCAGCATTGCCCGTCCTTCCGGCTCTCCACCCCTTGATGCGGGCCACCGCGAGTTCAAATAGGCCGGCGAACCCGTTCGGCATCAGATAGACAAAGAGGAACAATATGCCCGCCGAAATGAACGGCGAGTACGTCTTCAACGAACGGAAGTACTCGGGGATGAGTATCAAGATGAACGTGCCGACGATCGGTCCGTAGAAATTGTTGATGCCGCCGACCAGCACGTACATGAACAACCACATGGTCGCCATGAAGTTGTAGTTGCTCGTCGCGATCGTACCTACATAGTGGGCATAGCCTGCACCCGCAAGCCCAACGAAGAAGCTCCCAACTGCAACGGCCAGGATCCTGTACTTCGCTTCGTCGATACCTACGCTCTCGGCCACCAGATGCGACTGCGAGATCGCTTTGAGATTGGTGCCGATCCTGCTCGACTCAAAGCGATACAGAGCCAACGCACTCAGGATCAGGAGCCCAAGAGCCACGTAGTACCAGGTGACCTTCGAATTGTCGAACATTGGCGGGATCCCTGAGAGGCCACTGTAGCCGCCGGTCCACGTGCCACCGGCGTTGAGGATCTGCACAATCGCGACCCCCAGAAAGAGGCTACCCATCGCATAGTAGAGAGCCCTCAGACGTGCGAAGGAATAGGCGACCAGGATCCCTATGATCATGGTGAACACGGCCGCGCCGACGATACTCAACCCCGGCGGCAGACCCAGCCACTTGGAGGCCATCCCACTGGCGTAGGCCCCTATTCCCATGTACGCCGCGTGGCCCAGAGGAAATTGCCCCGAGATGACGATCGCACGCAGGCTGAGAGCCGCGATGACGTAGAAGAAGACCATTATGAGGATGTGTAGGTTGTAGAGCGATTCCACGACAAGAGGAATCACCACCAGCAAGACAACCGCTGCGACCGGGATGACGCACCTGGAGAGACCGCTGCTCCGGGAAGAAAACCAGCCCGCCAGCTTGCCCGCTGCGCCGTTCTTGGAATCAGTCATGTATCGATGTCCTCTACCCTCAACCCTCGCGGCCGAAGAAGCCCCGAGGTCTTATGAGAAGCACGATGACCACTACTACGTAGGGGATCGCGTCGCTGACCGCGCCACTGAAGAGCACCGGGGCGACC
>ENA-UOUL01000664-UOUL01000664.1-bioreactor-metagenome-genome-assembly--contig:-NODE-664-length-57456-cov-6.488227_pt1 | contig 57456 bp, 41 predicted proteins | sample MGYA00249838_ERZ747220 | MGnify/ENA primary metagenome ERZ747220 (study PRJEB28778, sample SAMN05720191) | bioreactor metagenome | isolation source: Anaerobic biogas reactor | place: USA:Washington... | reverse complement strand
TACGGCACATAGAGCTCCTTTCTGCGCGCGGGCGCGGCCGGTCGCTAGGAAGTATAGACAGAGGGCGAAGGCACGCAGGGACGCAGGGGCAGGGATTGTTAGCATATGCGCAGCAATGGCGACGTGTGCGCGATCTTGCGGCGCGAACCAATGGGGAGAATTAGGGCGGGGGTTTAAGAAAGGCGTCCCCGGATTTACCCCCGGATTGATCCCTGCCCCGGCTCGCCCCCGGGTTGACTCGGCGTCGGAGAATCGTTAACTCGCAGCGATGCCAAAGACGCGCCCAGGGTTGGGCCCCGCCACGGCGGCGAGCATGACGCCATCACGAGGGTGGGGCAAAGATACGTGGCAGGCACGTGCTGTGGCCGTGCTGGTGGCGGCAACTCTCGTTGCGGCTATTGCGGTGCGCGTCTATGACTTGGGGGGCAAAGATCTGTGGATCGATGAAGCCAACGGCGTGGTGTTGGCCAAAACGGGGGTTGGCGGACTGCTGGACGGTCTCAAACGCGATTCGAGCCCGCCGCTGTATTACCTGCTGCTGGCGGGGTGGATGAAGGTGTTTGGGGACGGGGAGGCGGCGGTTCGGACGCTATCCGTCATTCCCGGCGTGCTGACGGTGGGAGCGCTCTTCGCCATTGGCCGCCGGTTGTTCGGCACACAGACCGGCTTGCTCGCGGCGGTTCTGGCGGCCGTCGCGCCCACGCATGTGTTCTATTGCCAGCAGGCCCGCATGTATTCCCTGCTGGGACTGCTGGGGCTGCTCTCTTCCTACTGGCTGTGGCGGGCGATCGAGGACGGCCGCGGGCGATTCTACGTAGCCTACGTGCTGGCCACTCTGGGAGCGCTGTACACGCATAATTTCGCCCTGCACCTGCTGCCCGTGCATGCGCTGATAATCCTTACCTCGGGCGCACTGCGCCGTGCGCCCTGGCGCTGGACGGCATGCGGCGCGGCCATTCTGGCCGGCTATCTGCCATGGCTGCCGACGTTCCTGATGCAGCTCGGTAACCGGGAGCAGTACGTGTGGTTTGCGACTCTGACGCAACGCTTCGGGTCAAGTCGCATCCCGTTGAGCACGCTGCGCTCGTTTTCTCCCGGTGATCCACAGCCCTTCTTTCTCTTCGCACGGGAGCAGCACACGTTCTGGACGCCGGTCTACTTGTGCGCGCTGGCGGCGGCCGCCGGCCTGGCGCAGGCGTGGCAGCGCGGGCCGCACGGGCTCAAGGTGAACCCGCGTGGGCTATGGCTGGCATGTGCGACGGTATTGCCGTTCGTGTGCGCGGCGCTGACGTCAGTCATCAGCGTCCCGAACTGGGTGCCCGGGCGCGTCGACCAGTTGGTCTACCCGTGCTTTGCGCTGCTCGTCGCGCGGGGCCTCACGGGCCGGCACTGGCGGACGGCCGCAGTTGCAGCCGGGCTGCTGCGCTATTGCCTGCTGCTGGTGTTCTGCGTCTACTCGTGCGTCGGCCTGGCGCATCTGTACGGCAATCAGCTCGCGAGGGGTGACCGTGCAATGGCACAAATCATTGCTCGCGCGGCCCGGGCCGGCGACGCGGTCCTTTGCACCGGCCTGACGCGCGCCCCATTGCAGTACTATCTGGGGCGGCTGGCCGTGCCGGTAAAGCTGTTCTCTTACCCGCGGGAAATGGCGCTGCACATGGCCAGTCAGGATCAGGCTGCCTGGGCTGAACAGCCGGACCGCTTGGAGGAGGAGATCCGCGCGGTGGAACAGGAGATCGCCGCGGCGTGCGGCCCGCAAAGCCAGCTCTTTGCAGTCATCGCCGCCACGCAGCCAAACCAGCCACTGGCTGCGTACCTAATGGAGCAGTACGGCGGCCGCGTGGAAGACCTGGGCGTGTTTCGCCTGTCGGGCACCAACACCAACGTGTATCTCTGGTTGCGCCGGGCGGAATAGGCGGCGGCTGGAATACGCAGCGGCCGGAATAGGCCGTATTGTGGGCGGTTTGTCACCCGTTGACCGGTTGAGAATTGGTTCCACAGCAGAAACGCGGGGGGGATTGTCAGCGGCTGGCGGTTCGTACAGACTGCGCGGCATGTGGGTGACTTTGCACGCCATACTGCTGCTGGCCATCCCGCTCGCGACGGTGGGCGGATTGCTGCTTCTGCCGGGCCGGCGCGCGACTCTGCCCGCCCTGTTTGTTGCCGTACTCGTTCTCTATCTGGCCATGTCCATAATACCTAGGGTTCACGCATGCGGCGAGGGAGGGGCCCACACGCAATTGCTACTGTCCGGCGCCTGCCTGGTGCCCTGGCTAGTGCTGATCAAGCCGCGCCTGGCGCGTTTCGGCGGGGGCGGTCTACTGCTACTGGCAATGTTCGGGCTGTCGGAGCACTTCACTGACGTTGTCCATCTGACGGGCTGGACGGGGAACACGTCATGGCGCCCAGAAGAGAAACGGAGCCGCGCCGTTGTCGAGAGTTTGTCAGAATCAGGCGACCGGATTGCAGTTGAGTCCGGGTGTTCGGAAGAGGTCTTCCCGCCCTGCTGGCTGCGCGAGCTGCCGATGGCAGGCGTGATTCAGGAGTACACCGGCCCATTCAGTCCCCGGCGCCGGGAGTGCCGCACAGCGTGGCACACGTGGCTCACGGGGCTGTACCCGTACGAACTTGTCCCGCAGGACCTGTGGTATCCAGGCGGGCCGCTGGGCGAAGGGCTGCGGGCAGTGGAGTTGCGCGACCGGCGGGAGTGATACGGCGAGGGTCGCGGGCAGGCGGCAACGGGGCTGGGTACAAGTACAGCCCGAAGAATCGCGGCGCGAAGCAGGGCTTCGAAGCGGGGGCGGCGTGTTGCCTTCAGCGCTGGCGGTGTTCTACAATGTGACATTGACGTTGGATTCGTGCGACTCAAACCGACATTGCAAAGCAGATCGCCGGTATGAAACTAACAACGCCTGCGGTTGCCAGGGTAACCGGGGCCAGCGAGCGGCAGCTTCGACACTGGGCCAAGACCAAGCTGCTTGAGCCCTCGGCCAAGAAACGCGGGCATCGACTATACACGTTCCCCGACGTGGTCGTGGCCAGCACGATCGTCAAGCTGCGGGCCGGCGGCTGCTCACTGCAGCGGATTCGCAAGGTGGTGCCGCGCCTGACGCGCCAGCTCGCAAGCCACTCGGTCAAGGAACTGGCCGGCCTGACGCTGCTGGCCGACGGCAAAGATGTCTACATCCTGGATGACAAGCAGCTTATCGAGGCGGTGACCGGGCAAACCGCGATGTTCTTCGTCCTGAGAATCGGCCCGCTGATCGAGGAAGCCGAGCAGCGAACGCGAGCCTTGCGCTTCGAATGGACGGAGCCGGTCAGCGTGCGCGGCGGCCGCTACACGCTCGTTATCACGCACGACCCGGATGATCAGGTCTATGCCGTGCAATGCCGGGAATTGCCCGGGGCGATTGAACAGGGCGACCCGCCGGAAATGGCCGTGAGGAACGGAATCGCGGCGATCGAGTCGGTGCTGGATTTTCTCAGCAAGCGTCAGCGGCCGGTGAAGGCGGCTGCCAGTGGCCACGCTTAAAAGCTGCAAGCGCCGGAAGGTCGATATGCGATGCAGCGCAACGAGCGGGCTTCGACCGTATCCATTTTTGGGACCGGCTTATGAAGTGGCATGCGCCTTGTCTGGCCCGTTTTCCTGAACCGTTTGTCAAATATACAATGGTAGAGACCAAGTTCAGAAGGAGGACGTTCATGTTTACTTCGCGAAGTCTCAGAATGGCACTTACATCAGCATTGCTCACGCTAACTGGCTGCCCGGATTCGCCGGGGCCGCAACCGGTGGGTACGAATCCGCCGGTTGCCTATGCGGGCCCTGACCAGGTTGTGCGCGTCGGAGACCGCGTTCAGCTTCACGGGACCGCCTCCGATCCGGACGGCGATCTCACGCGAATCGAGTGGTCCTGGAGCGGGTCCCCAGACCCGGCGATCATCCTGCACGATGCCGCCAGCTTGGACCCGTGGTTCCTGCCGCAATTGCCCGGACAATACCAACTTCTTCTGAGTGCCTTCGACTCACGCGGGGCCGGATACCACGACAATGATCTCGTCACGATTACCGTCTTGCCAATCACGGATTGCTCCGCTGTCACCCTGGCATCTGGCCAGACGATACGCGCTTCGATTGCCGCCGGCGAGACCGATTCGTTTACCTTCTGTGCCGAAGCTGGTAGCACCGTAACTATCGAGGTCAAGTCCGTTGAAGGCTCCGACATGTTTGTCCCCCGACTTGTACTGCTAAGCCCGGCGGGCGAGACTCTAGCTAATGTCAAAGCCGTCCCGGCTGGCGAGTTAGGCCGCGCCACCTGGGTAGCGACCGTTCCGGATTTGCCGGTAAGTGCCTCGGGAGTCTTCACAATCTTGTGCAGCGCCGGAATTTTTCAAACCGGTTTCTACGACATAACGTTAACAGTTACGCAATAGTGGCGGGAATGGGTGCCAGGCCGGCGTCCCCGTTGCGCGCTTCGTCCGAATCCGGGGACATCGCGCTTCTTTCGTCACCCCGCGCGAATCCGCATCGCTTCAGGCGTCCCGACGAACTTCGGCAAGGGCGGACTGTGCCTCAGCGTTTCACGCTGGGCAGTGCTCGCGCCGTGCTTGCGTTGCTCGGAGAAATCGGGTGGTAACCGCTTCACGGGCGCCTCGTACTGCGACGCGGTAAGAGGCGCCTGCAAACGCCGAGGCACCTTTCGCTTGTTTGGCTGTGAGCGCTTTCCGTGGAATAACGTGCAATCTGGTGAATCGAGCCGTCGGCTGGGGGCTGAGCAGATTGGTTACACTTGCTCCTGGAAGAGCGGCTGCGATTGCGAGGTATGTATGGAGCTCGAAACCGGGGGCAAGCGGATCGCGAACGTGTCCGCCGATGACGTGGTCAGAGAGCTGCGCGCTGAGGACGAGTTCGTGATCTTGAGTGCCAGCAAGGAGGAATTTGTACAAACCGGTGGTGGCGTGCTCGAGTATCACGAGAATGGCCGGCACTTTCGGGCCGCCCGAACGCCAATCGACGCCTCATTGATCGAGCGCGTCTTTCTCTCGTATCTCGCGGGCGACGGCAGGTGGCGCCGCCTCGTTGAGTGGGAGGATGTGACCGACGAACTGCGCCGTTCAGGGCACTGGCAGATGTGGATCGCGCTGGCGGCCATAGCAGCGCTGATCGCCTGGCTTGCCTATCGGCTGATGTCCGGCTGACACACGGCCGAGAGAGTGGATAGTAGAGAGGAGTCGCGGCCGTCGGCCGAGAAAGTTGAGCGTAGACGCTACTCGCGGCGGCGAATGGCCGTGGAGATCGGATGAGGAAAGAGAAAACAAACGGGGCGTTCGCGTTACGCACCGGGGATTGAAATCCCCGGCTACGTTCGCGCGCCCTCCGAGCGAGGAAGCTGTGGCCACCGCCCTCCCGACGGGAGGCGGCCGGCCAAACCCGCAACAGCTTGGCAACCTGGCACTGGCCATCCAACCCTAGCTAGCGCTTCGGGCTCGGATCAAGCGGGCGAGGTTGTTGGCGGCAATCCGGGGCGGCACGCCCCGGCTCTGTGTGGGGACCGGATGAGGAAAGAGAAAACAAACGGGGCGTTCGCGTTACCCACCGGGGATTGAAATCCCCGGCTACGTTCGCGCGCCCTCCGGGCGAGGAAGCTGCGGCCGCCGCCCTCCCGACGGGAGGCGGCCGTCAGGCGAGAGAGGCGGCTCGGTGCCAGTCACGCCTCCCGTCGTGGACTGACAGCGCGCCGCAAGCTAAACTCTACTCGGGCGCGTGCGAGGTGCGCGTATGTCAAACGTAAAGCGGCAAGTGCAGGAGATATTGAAGCGCCTGCCCGAGGATTGCTCGGTCGAAGACGTACAGTATCACCTGTACGTCATTGAAAAAATTCGTCGCCGGCTAGAGTCGGCGGCGCGCGGGGAGTCTGTCCCGCAAAGCGAGGCCGAGAAGCGGCTTGAAAAATGGCTCATCAAGTAGTCTGGCTGGCAGCAGCGCTGGACGATTTGGATGCTATCGCCGCCCAACCTTATGCGCTCGCCTTGACCGGCGTCAGCCGATAGACGCGGCCGAGCCGCGTTGCCGCGGCCAGGTCACCCTGCCGTAACGCCGCCCGCGCTTCGTCGAGGCGCTCGGCGTCGGCCAGCGACAAGTACGGCCCCCAGCCGTCGGGCGAGTCGCTCAGCTCGACATCCAGCTCAATCACGTAGTCGCCTTCGCGAATCAGCTTCGTTGTGCGCCGGTTCATGGCAGCCTCACTCAAAAACCGCTCGTCCACTTCGCCGGATCGGGCCGATAGGCCGTGATCAGAACAGCCGGCCCGTCCTGCCCGCGCGAAATGCCCCACAGCGCATGGAGTGGCGCGCCGCGTTCGTCACGCTGAAGCACCAAAACGCACGGGCCCTTTCCGTACGCCGGATAGTCCTCCACGACCTGTCCGGCCTTGATACCGTCCACTACTTCGCGCACTGTCAATCCGTCGTTGCTCAATTCATCATAGCCATGGTCGGAGACCTTGACCTGCCCGGTCGCGACCAGTTGCCAAACGCGCTCCAGCGTCGTGCTCATGCGGCCTATTCTACAAAGTTTCGGGGGGGTTGGCGTTACCCACCGGGGATTGAAATCCCCGGCTACGTTCGCGCGCCCTCCGGGCGAGGAAGCGGCGGCCGTCGCCCTCGCGACAGGAGGCCGCCGTCGGGCGAGAGAGTCGCACGGCGGCAATCAGACTTCTTATGCTTCGGCACTGTCACAAACGCGCCGCGACTATCCGGAAGTGATGCCCGAGAATGGCCAGGGTGGCTGCTTCGACGAACTGGCGCGGGTGAAACAGTAGCGAGCGCAGCATGAACTTCCAATACTCGCGGCGGCCGTTGGTCCACACGCCCATAGTCCAGATCGAGTGAAGCAGGGCACGGACGTCCGGCCAGCGCACCGGGGCACGCGGGCCGCGCGGCCGATATTGCCTCAGAAACGTCAGAGCGCGGGCGTAATACATCTGTGGCGAATAAAGGTGCTTCACCAGATTGCGGTAGCCTTCGACCAGCACCTGGCGGTCGAGCTTGGGCACAAAGTTCAGGACCGCTTCGACATTGTTACCGGTGCTCTCGCTCAATATGCGGCCCTCTTGCTTAAGGCGCGCGAACAGGCGCGTCTGCGGCAGGGCGGTCAGCAGGCCGACCATCGCGGTCACCACTCCGGATTCCTGGATGAACCGCAGTTGCCGCTCGAAGATCGTTCCGGAGTCGCTGTCGAAACCGAGGATGAAGCCGCCCAGGACCTCGATTCCGGCGGCCTGCAGGGTTTTGACATCCGCGACCAGGTCGCGCCCGGTGTTCTGCGTCTTCGCGCACTCGGCCAGGCTGCTTTCCTGGGGCGTCTCGAGCCCGATGAAAACCTTCTTTACGCCGGCTTGCACCAACAGGTCGATCAGCTCCGGGTCGTCAACGAGATTGAGAGAAGCCTCAGTTGTGAACGAGAGATTCACGCCACGCCGCGACCGCCAGTCGATAATCGCCCGGAGCAAGTCTTTAGCGCGCCTTTTATGGCCGATGAAGTTGTCGTCAACGATGAACACGCTGCCACGCCAGCCGGCGTTCACCAGCGCGTCCAGTTCGCCGATCATCTGCTGCGTGCTCTTGAGCCGCGGCACGCGCCCATAAATCTCGACGATGTCGCAAAATTCGCAGTTGAAGGGACAGCCGCGAGAGTGCTGGACAGACATGGTCGCGTAATCGCGGAAGTCGATCAAATCCCAACGCGGCAAAGGCGTGTTTGCCAAACTCGGGCGTTCGTGACAGCGATACAGGGGGCGCAGCGTGCCGGCCAGCATGTCGCGACATATCTGGTCCATCAACTCTTCAGCTTCGCCGACCACGAGGTGTGGAATTTCGGGGAAGCGTTCGGGCGAGGTGGTGAACAAGGGCCCGCCGGCAATGACGGCTTTGTTGCGACCGGCACAGCGGGCGGCGATCTCGCGCACCGATTTCTCGTGAATCATCATTGCCGACAGCAGCACGTAGTCGGCCCACTCGATGTCGTCGTCAGCCAGGGCGCGCACGTCCAAATCGACCACTTTGAGCTCCCATTCGGGCGGCAGCAAGGCGGCCACGGTCAGCAGGCCCAGCGGCGGGAAGGCGGCCTTCTTGGCTACGAATGGCAGGACGTGCTTGTAGCTCCAGAACGTGTCTGGCGTAGCCGGGGAAACCAGGAGTACTTTCATGCGGGTCCTTTGAAAGGTCGGGGGAGAAGTTACACGCGTCTGCGCGATTGTATCCGATGTGGGGGGATTTGGACATCCGCCCAAGGTCCTAAAAAGCGGCCCGCGACGACAGGTTAGATTGGCGTTATTATGTGTCTCCGAGCGCGAACAAAGTGGAACGGCGATGGGACACGAACACCGGCGCTGCGCCAGCGTGCTAGGCGCATTACTTTTATTGGGGCAGTGTTGCACGTCAGCCCTGCTGGCGACAGAGATGGATTTGGGCCCGGCCGAGACGCAGCCCGTAGTCCAAACGGCCGTCAGCAGCTCTACAACCGCCAGTCAGCCGGCTACAGAGTCGGCGCCGGCTTCGTCGCAGCCCTCGACAACCCAAGCGTCGGCCAATCACGAGGAGTCGGTGGCCACGATCACGCCTGAAGAAATTCAGGCGCGCATGGCCAGCATCGAGGCCTCCACAGAACTTCCCGAGCCGATGCGCGCCCAAATTCTGGAGATTTATCGCCAGGTGCTGGAGCAAATTGCGTCCGCGCAAACCTGGAGCTCCAAAATCTCCGAATATCAGCAAGGTCAGAGCAACGCGCCGGCCGATCTCGAGGCGGTTCAGAGGGAGTTGGATGCGGTAACTAACGCTCCGGCCGTCAAGCTCGAGTTAGCCGAGAGCACAACTCTGGAGGATCTTGCTCAGAAAATCGCTACCGCCGACAGCGAACTGCGTCAGAAACAAGCCGCGGCCGACAAGCTGGCGGCCCAGGCGCAGAATCGCGCGGAGCGTGCCCAAGCCATACCGGCCCTGCGTACGGCGGCCCAGGAACAGCTTGAAACATTGAGTGCCGAATTGGCCGGCGCGGCCGAGGCGGGCGTCCCTCCTCAGCTTGCGCTGGCGCAACGTTCTTTGCTGCTCGCCAGGCGCAGCGCTATTGAGCAGGAGATCAGAGCGTATCAGGAGGAATTGGCGTTCTACCAGGCGCGCAGCGAGGTGTTGGCGACCAGGCGGAGCAAGGCCCGCTTGGAGGTGTCGCAGGCGCAAGCGCTGCTGGACGAGCTACAGGCCAAAGCGAACGAGCTGCGCGCGGCGGAAGTGCAGAAGCAGAAGCAGCGCGCCGCGGAGGGGCTGAAGGACGCGCCCTGGGAAATTCAAAGGCAACTTGAAATCAACCCGCGTCTGGCGGCGCAGCGGGAGAACGTCAGCGCCGGCTTGGCCGAGGTGCAGGCGAAACTCGAAAAGGCGCGTGTGGATGAAGAACGCATCAGCGCCCGGTTGGGGCGGTTGCGGCAGCGCGTCGAGCAGGATTCGGACCGCGACCTGCTGGGCCCGCTGATGCGCGGGGCGCGGCTCGACCTTTACCGGCTGCGTGATGCGGAGCGGGAATCGCTTGAAACTCGCAAGAAGTACGCGCAGGTCCAGAGTCGACTGAGCGAGGTGCGCGAGCGCCTGCTGGTTCTGACGGATGTGGACGCCGCCAAGCGCGTGATGCTGGCGAAGCTGCGCGAAGATGATCCGAACATCGATCTGGCGCCGCTGGAGCCCAAGATTCGAGAGATGTTGGAAACGCGGCGCGAGCTGCTGGAGGGTCTCAGGACCGACTACGAAAGCTATTCCACCGAACTGCTGCAATTGGTGGATGTACAGACCCGCATTGTGAACAGCGTGCGCGCAACGCGTGAAGTCGTTGACCGCTATTCGCTCTGGCTGCCCAGCACCGCGCCAATCTTCAAGGCGGAGTGGCCAGACGATCGGGAGGGTGCGACGCGGCGTCTTGGCGCGCTGCGGCGACTGCTGCTGCCGGAGCAGCCCGAACAGCGCCTCAGAGGCCTGATTGTATCCGGCCTGGCCCTGGTGGTGCTGCTGGCGTGGCTAAGCGTGCGGCCGCTGCTGGCCGCCAAAGTGCGCGACACGGGTTTGCGCGTGGCGAAAATCCACACGGATTCTTTCCGCCACACGCTGGTGGCGCTGCTGTGCTCGATCCTGCGGGCCGCGTGCTGGCCGAGCGCGCTGTGGTTCGCCGCCTGGACCGTCAGAGCCGCGGCGGAAGCCAGGGATGTGGCGGCCTACGAAATGGCCCAGACGCTCGGCGCGGGCCTCATTTCGGCCGGAATGGTCATTTTCTTTACGTCGCTGGTGCGCGAGATTTGCCGGCCCGGCGGTTTGGGCGAGTACCATTTCCGGTGGAATGCCGCAGGGCTGCGGGTGGCACGGCGCAGCGCGCTCTCGCTGATGGCGGTCGCCGCCCCCGCCCTGTTCGTGATCGCCGCCATGGAGGTCTACCCGGACGCCGAGGTGCGCGATCTGATCGGCCGGTCGGCGTTTCTGCTGCTTATGGCGGCCGTCATCCGGTTCTTGTGGCGAATCGGGCATCCAGAGCGCGGCATTTTCGTTGATTGGCTGCGGCATCACAGTCCGTGGCTTTATCGTTCGCGCTACGTGCTGCTGGTCGCGCTGCTGATGTTGCCGCTGCTGTCGGCGGTGGCCGCGGCGGTCGGCTACTACTACACCGCCCAGGAAATGGCGCACCGGCTGGGGCAAACGGCCCGGCTGGCGCTGATTGTGTTGTTGATACACGCATTGCTGCGCCGCGCGTTCTTCGTTGCCCAGCGCCGCCTGGCGCACGAACGGGCGCGGCGCAAGCGCGCCGCGGCGGCGGCCCGGCTGGCCGAGCAAGGGGCCGCGCACGAAGAGGCGCCGGCGGTAGAGGATGAGGAGCTGGACCTGATCAGCATCGGCGCGCAGACGCGCAAGCTGCTGCGAGCGGTGGTGATCTTCATTATGGCCATCGGACTGTGGCTCTGCTGGTCGGAACTGCTGCCGGCCCTGAGCGTCGTAGGCGAGACCAAGCTCTGGTCTTACACGGGCACTGAAGCGGCCGGGCAGAGCGCGGAGGGCGTGGCGGCCGTGGGCGGCGCTGCGGCGCGGGTCATCAAATACGTGACTCTGGGAGACGTGACGACCGCGGCGTTGGTAGCTTTGGCCACGCTCGTGCTGGCCCGGAATATCCCGGGTTTGCTCGAAATTGCGATTTTGCAGCGTTTGCCGCTGGATACTGGGGGGCGCTTCGCGGTTACCGCGGTAGCCCGCTACCTCATCATTGTGGCGGGCGTCGTCATTGCGTTTGGGGAGATCGGCGTGGGCTGGTCCCGGGTCCAGTGGCTGGTGGCGGCCATGACGGTCGGCCTGGGTTTTGGGCTTCAGGAGATTTTCGCGAACTTCGTGTCGGGCTTGATGCTGCTGTTTGAGCGGCCCATCCGCATCGGCGACACGGTTACGATCGGCGAGATCAGCGGCGTAGTCTCGCGGATTCGCATCCGGGCGACCACGATAACCGATTGGGACCGCAAGGAGTTGGTCATCCCCAATAAGGAGTTCATTACCGGCAAGGTGATCAACTGGACACTGTCCGACTCCACGCTGCGCATCATCATTCCGGTCGGGATCGCGTACCAGTCGGATACGGAGCTGGCGGAGCAACTGCTTTACAAAGTGGCACGCGCGCATGAAAACGTGCTGTCCGATCCGCCGCCCCGCGTGTACTTCATGGGTTTCGGCGACAGTGCATTACAGTTTGAGCTGCGCGTCTTCGTGGCTTCCGTCGACTTGTCGATGAGCACGCGGCACGATTTGAACAAAGCCATTGACCACGAATTCCGGCAGGCGGGCATCACAATTGCCCTCCCGCAACGTGACATTCACGTGCGGACTATTCAGCAGCCGCTGGCCCTGCTCCACCCTGAACATCACGACCACGGCAAATCGCGAGGCGGGTTATCTCTTGGTGAGGCGGCGCCAGAACAGCAGCGCAACCTGGACGACATTCTGCGCACGACCACTCCGAAATCTCGGGATGACAGCCGTTAAATTGCGCCGCACACGAAGGTGCGTTCCGGCGGTTAATTCGCTATAAAGTTGTGTGTAGCGCTGCGAGGCGCTGTTCGGGCAAACTAGGAGTTCCAGAATGAACATGCGTTCCGTGCTGCGTAGTCTAAACGTGTGGGCGCTGCTGGTATGCGGCGCAGCACTGGCGCGGGCAGAGACGGTCGACGAGGTAAGCCGTATGCTGACGGAGAAGATGCGGGCGATCACCTCGCTCTCGGCCAAGACTCAGACGGTAGCCGAAATGCGCTCGCCCGGATACTCGGAGCAGCGAGTCAGCAAGGGCGTTTTGGAACTGGTGCGCAAGGAGGGCAAGGTTTTCTTGCGAAACGAGTCGCGGGAGGTCGTTACGACCGAAGCGGCCGGGCAGACCGTCAAGCAGGAAGGCATGGCGCTGGCCATTATGGACGGCACGGGCCATGTCTACTCATATATTGAAAACGGCGACCAGAAGACTGCGTATAAGACCAAATCGCAGGTGGACTGGGACGCCAACCCAATCGAAGGCCTTAAGGTGCTTTACGACATAGAACTGCTGCCTGAAGAGACCATTGACGGGGCGCCGGTCTGCGTATTCAAGCTGACGCCCAAGGCGGGCTCCGGCGGAGAAGGCAGCGCGCTGGAGTATTTCCGCAAGGACTGCGGCTATCCGGTAAAAATCGTTCATTTCGACGCAGACGGCAAAGCGGTTATGACCGTGACCTACACGGATATCAAGTTGAATCGGGAGATCAGCCCCGAGCGGTTTGTTTTCAACACGCCGCCAGGTGTGGAGCTGGTCGACCTCACTGAGGTTGTGGTTGTCCCGCCTGAAGGACCGGCCGCCGCTACGGCCAGCGCTCCCGCAGCGCCCGAAGCCGGTGAAGGCAGTGTTCCGGCGACGCAGGCTGCGGAAGCGGCCGAGCAAGCCGCGCCGGCCGAGGCCGCCGGCGAGTCGCCGGAGCCGCGCAAGGCCAATGAAAAGGCGAAGCCGGTGAAGAAGGGGAAGGCCAAGAAGGGGGATGCGAAGAAGGACGGCAAGAAGGGGAAGCAGAGAGGGAAGCCGTAAGGCGAACCAGGCCCGTAGGGCGGACGACTGCGCGGATGGGAGGTTGCTGGCGGTATTCCGGGGCGACACGCCCCGGCTCTGCTCTCTGCACTTCTTGATCCCTGGATCCTTTGATCCCTCGATTCTTCTCCATGTTCTGTGGGGGCATTCCAAAATGCGCAGCTACACCCGTGCAAGTCAGCGCTCCGCGAATCGCAGGATTATTTCACGCCGCTGCATCAGTGTGTCCACAATGTATTGCGCGTCCGCGGGATTGCTGTATCGGGCTTCGGCCACGATTGCCTCCAGGTGCGGCCGCTCCAGCAAGGCGATCTTGGACGCAATCCAGCGGCGGTCGGCGCTGGTCATGTGGGCGTAGGCGTTGTTCGGCCATTGCGGCGTCCAGAAGGCCGGCTTGAAGTGCGAGCCTTCGAATCGACCAACCGCGGGCGAGACGACTGGCTGGCGCGGGTCGGGCTCGCGGGCCCAGAGCCCCAGCGTCATGACCCTGCCAATAAGCGACGGAACATCGCCAGCCGGCTGCCAGCCGCGCCAGGATTCCTTCGGGCGGCCCTGCCATGACCCCAGCGCGCTGTTGAAATCGACGAGATAGACGCGGGCGTGACCGTGTTCAAAGACCACCAGTGTGTTGTGATCGTTGCGATCGGTGTCGTTAACCCAGGCGGCGACCAAGCCGAGCCCGCGCAGCTCGCGCCGGTAACGCAGAGCATCAAAGGCAATGTGCCCCTGGCCGCCTTCTATCATGGCCGAAGCACTTGCCCGGCGGCCATCGAAGGCCGGGTCGCCGGTGCCGGAGATCGTCACGATGTACTCGGCCGGGACGTGGTACCCTAAAGCCCAGTAGATGCGCGACGCGATCACGACGGCGCCGCTACCCAGCTCCGGATAGTACGGGTCATCCGGCTTGAAGAGGTACTCGCGGCCGCGTGCGTCGCGCCCGATGAACCCGGCCGTCGCGCCGACCGACTTCTTTTTGATTATCGTAAACGGCGGTTCCGGCGGGGGCTCGGTACAGGGTCCGCGCGCGACGCGCTCGGGGGTCAACTCTTCGAGCAAGCGGTTGGTGTAGAACGAACCATCCGGAACCTCGTGCCCCTCAACATTCCAGGCCGGGCTACCAAATACCGCGCGTCGCAAGGGGTCGAGCAGCAGAATGTCGCGCGCCGGGACGAAGTACATGTTTCGGGTGTATATGTGCAATGGTGAAAGCGTGCTCGGCTGGAAATCGGCGTCCAAGTATGCGGCAGTGTTCTCGTAGCGCAGGTTGCGGCAACCACCTATGAAGGCGGCGCCTATGAGGATTGCGGCGCAGGTTGGTTTGATGCGCATGCCACTCGTCCATCCGTTCTGACTGCGGAATGATAGTCAGGCAGCGGCCGGGCCGGGCGCGCCGGCGTGGTCGACCGCGAAGCGCGACAGGTTCGGCAACAGCATGGCGGCGCGGTGGAAAACGATCTCGTTGAATCCCAGATGTCGGTAAATCTCGATCGCCCGAGCCGGCCACGAGGCCGTGGCCGCGATTTTGGAATAATCGCGTCCGAGCCATGGTCTCAGCAGCGTCGTTGCGACTGGGACCGGGAAGTCGCTGCCAAAAACGAGTTTGGGGTGTAGTTCCTGAGCGCGTGCCATACGGCGCAGCCAGCCCAGCTTGCTAAAGGCTGTCAGAGCGGAAATGTCGGCATAGAGCGGGGCGTCGGCAAATTCGTCCAACAGGGCCGCCAGCAGCGCGGCATGCGGGCCGCGATCGCCCCACGGTAAACCCGGCGTGGCGACATGAGCGATGATGCAGGTCGGCATTTCTCCGGTGCGGCGCAATTCGCGCAGCACTTTCAACAGCGGCTGGATCGAAACGAACTGCGGATGTTGCGTGGCTAAAGTAAATTCTTCGCCATAGTGCATGAGCAGCGGCAGTCCTAACTTGGCGCAGTGCCGCAGCACGGCGATGGTCCGCGGATCTTCGCAGTTGATGTTCTGATGCAGCGGCAACCACTTCATGAGGCACGCGCCGGCCGCGAAAACCTCGTCCAGGCAGGCCAGCGCGTTATTGCGATAAGGGTGAATCGAGGCCCCGAACACGAATCGGTTCGGATGGCGGCGGCATAGGTCGCGAACCAGCGAATTGGATGTATACATGTCGCTGCCGAGCTGGCCGCGCCGCTCGGGCGGCGGCGGGGCGCGGCCGGCATCATCGTGATAGCGGTCAAACGCCAGCAACACGGCCCGCTGGATCGGCCCGTCTGCCAGTAGATGCCGCTCATACCAGGCCTGCAGCTTGCGATCGAAATCTGGGCCGGGGCGCGGCTTCCAGCCTAGTCCCGCCAAAAGCGGGGTGATGCTCCAGATGGGGCGCCGAAATATGCGCGGCGCCAGGAAGGAATCCAGCGCCGGCGTGCCATCCGCCTCGATTTCCGGCTCGAAGCTGAAGCGCTCGAGCGGCGTTGCACCGTCGGCCAACTGCGCGGCACGGCGCGTAAGTGTGTAATGGCAGTGGACGTCGACGATCATGGGGCGTCGCCTGGCTTCTGCGGCGGCGGGCAATCCGGCGGCTCACGCTTCGCCCAATCTTCCAGGTCAGCGGCGAGGTTGATGCGCGGTTCGCGCTCGGCGTGCAGCTCACGCAGGTTGTGGCGCCGGAAGCCGCGAGCGCGGCGGAGCATAATCACCGTAATGATGAGCCCCGCCAGAACCGCCAGCACCATCCAACGCCAATCCGGACCCGTTTGGCTTGTCCGCCCGGCTGTCCGGCTGACCTGGCTCGGCCCGCTCGCCACAATCAGCGCTGATAACCCTGGCTCGCCGCTCTGGCGCGGGAAACGGTTGATCTTTACGAAGTAACCGGTGGCTTGCAGCGTGGCGCCGATCGGAATATCTGCGACGTCCTGGGTGAAGATGAGCGTACAGCTCACCGCCTGATCCGGGCGCGAGAGTTCCACTTGTGAAACCGGGCGCAGCTCGGGATGGCGCGGATGCACGTATGGATCCTTGTTTCGGCCCACGACGCCTTCTACGGTAACGGGCAAGCCGCGGTAATCAGCCGGCCGCTCAATCAGCACGCGCCAGTCATCCACCACGATCGGCGGCGTATTGAAGCCCGGCGCTTGCAGACTGTTCTGCACGAACGCGAGCAGATGGTAGTAGGCCGGGTGGTCGAAGTCGTAGGTGAAATCCTGGATCGCCGCGAGTTCTTGGTCGAGGTTGGGCGGAAGTTCGGTGCGGGTATCTGCGAATCCGCGCTGGACTGAAAACAGAAGTGAAGCGGCCGTCAGCAGATACCTGGCGCGTAAGCTCATGGACCCTCTTCGTCCCACGGATACGTCGGCGCGCTCGTGGTAGCCGGCGCGCGGTCGGACTCAGACATTGTTTCGGATCCGGGCTGCATCGCCGCGGGCGCGGGCAGCATACGCCACTCGCCCTCCTCTTTAAACGCGAGGATCGCGACTTTGTCGGTCTTGCGCCGCAGCTTTACCTTGCTGTCAGGAGGGAAATCGACTTTGCAAACGACCAGGTAGACTTCCTCGGCCAATTCGGGGAGGCTGTGCTGCTCGATCGATTCCACATGCAGCCCGCGAATGCCATGGTAGATCGTGGTGAATCGCTCGCGGCTCTCCGGCTCGCGCCTGCGACTGGCGAGCAAGCGGTAGCCGGCATAATCGCCCGCCAGGCAGGTTTCCAGGAACTGTTGCACGAACATCGCCGGAGCGGGGTGTTTCTCGCGCAGGCCTTCGGCGAAGGTGTACTCCGGTTTTATGGGCGGCGGCGGCACGTAGGCCGATTGGGCGCCGGGACCGCCGGCGCTTGTTTTGTCGCTCTCTTTCCGGCCGCAGCCCGCGTTGCCAACCACAGAAACACAGAGACACAGAGAAGAATATAGAAAGATGCGCCGCAGGCGTTTTCGGCTTGGCATTTGCCTTCCCTCTTTTGCCTTCTCTTCTCCCGTGTCTCCGTGGCTGCTTCAGCCTTAGCTCTGGCGTCGAGCGTAACGGACGGCCTGTTTCAGCCAGGTGACCGCCTGCTCGGGCATTTCCTCGACGCGCTCGAACTCGAAGAACTCGAATCCTAACTGAAGTGCGTGTGAAAGCGACCGGACCAGAGCATCACCGGCCTGGCTTCGCGGCGCGAACAGATTCCAAATCAGACCCGTAATTGGCGCCGGCTCGCAACTGCTTACGTAAGGGGCCACACTGCCGCCGTTGAAGTTGATCGACGCAGGCGGCTCCGGCGACTGATCCGGGCCGCTTGCATCACGCGCGTCGAACCGTTCATCCCGTTCGAGCCGAGTGACTAATCCGGGACCGACCGGCTCGCCCACGGCGTACACCATCCGCGGGGCGAGAGCTCGCGCAATCTGTTCAAGCCAATCATGCAGATCGGTTTGGCGGGCGTCCCAATATGGGCCAAGGTGCTCCAGCTTCTTTCCCAACGCTGCGGTGAATCCGGCGCGCGCGTATTCTTGGCCGAAACTCTGCACCGCCGCGGCCGCCGCATCGACGTCGACTCCCGCCCGACTCCCGATTTGCCGGCACGCCGGACAGAAACAGGTGTGAACCCAGTACTTGAGCAGCCCGTCCCAGAGCAGCGGCCGCGAGACGCCGAGCGGCAATTCCTCCTCGCCCGATCGAATTCGGTCCAGCTCGAAGCCGTCCGGCTCATAGGCGGTCAGGTCCGCCAGCGTGGCCTGAACCAGCTCGCGAAAGACCGGGCTGCTGGTACAGGCGCCGTAGCCGGCGAGTTCGCCGGCCCATGCGGTTCGCATGCGGGTCTCGGGCAGAGCCATGAGCGGTCCTCGAAAGCCCCGAAAATTCAGGCGCATGACGAATTTCAGGGCGTGTTTGGCAGCGTACTCGCGTATCGGCCCGAGCGTGTCCCGGGTGCCGGCCCAACGGGCCACGTGCGGGCGGGCGCTGATCGCGGCATACAGCTTGGTTCGGGGCGAAAAATGCCACCCGCCTTCGGTATAGAAATAAGGCTCCTGAGACTCGTCACCCAGGCGAAACTGAACCATGGGACCGGTGACGGCGGGTACGGTCAGATGATCGATGCCGACTTCACCGACGACGCGGTCGAGCAGGTTGCCCGCGGTGCGCGTGAAACTCCAAGGGGCGAAAACGAGTCCAAAATCCACCGGCATAGCCAGACTCCTAAAACACTAATAAGAACCGGAAGTGCCGGGTGAGGCAACCGCGCGCGGTGCCGCGGCCCGAGTTGCGGCGCGCGGAATTTTCGCTGGTGAGATGGCGGGTAAATATCGGACCGACGCGCTCGCCGGCCTCGGGGCACTTGCCGCGGGAGAGTCCGGGTGGCGCGCCGTTCAGCGTGCGGCCAGCGGGTGGGGCAAGAATCACCCTCGCCCGCCGTCGATTGGTTGGTTTTTAACTTCCTCTCGCGTGGCGGAGGGCGTCGGCGGTTACTTCAGCTTTTTCTGAGTTTCTTCGGCCATCTTCAGGTGCTCGCGCAGAACGGGCAGCGTTTTCTCGGCGAACTCCTTGACATCACCCTGGCTGGCGGCGATCTGTTTTTCAAACAGCGCGATGTCCGCCTTGTGGTCTTTGATCATCAGTTCCACGTAGGCCTGCTCGAACTCAGGGCCGCTGAGCTTTTCCAGACGCGCCAGCTCCTTGCGCTGCTGTTCGTTGGGCTCATTAGGCAGCTCGACATTGTGCTTGGTAGCCAGCCTCTTCAGCTCAACGTTGTTGGCAGTGTGGTCCACTATCAGCCGGGTGGCCAGTTTGCGGACATCCTCGCTCGTGGTCTTCTTGTGGGCCAGTTCCCCCACGCGAACTTCAAATAGGTTGCCTTGCGCCGCCTTCGTCATAAAAGCCTTGTCAGCCTCGTTCTCCTGGTCGGCGGCATAGGCTGGGTTTACCAGGCAGGTCATCAAGAGAAAGCTTGTTCCAACGCACAGCTTGCACATATTCAGCTCCGAGTTGACTGTTTGGCGCCACTTTAGCCCGACTTTGGAGGCACTCCAGACTGCCTCTCTTCATTGGCTACCTTCAGGACATCAGAATAATAGAAGCCAATGCAGCGCAGGCACGTATCAATGCGGTTAAACCTCGAATATGCGGCTTTAAGTCGGTTTTAACCCGCCTGTCATCAGGTATTCACTTTCGGATCGCAAAAGTAGTTAAGAGAAGTGCGAATGGCGGCAAGCGCACTGCCGGGTGGATGCCGGCAGTGCAGCATTGATAATTGTCGAAGGAGAACCCTCGTGAGGCTGCTGACAAACTGTGCGATATGTGGCGTGATCGTAGCGGGCTGGGCCCTGACACTGCCCGCCGCGGGCCAGACTTCAGAATCCAAGCTGTGGATACCGGATGAGTCGGGCCGATTCGAGCACGGCTGGTTCTGGGACCCGACGGCCGAGGCTTGGAAATACGGCTGGTTTCAGCCCGGCAACATCCAGCCGCGTACGGTAACGCGCGAGTTCGCGCTGGCGGGCGGCGAAACTCGAACAGTAGGGGCTGTGAGCGCGCCCGTTGCGACCGTAACTGCGCCCGTTGTAGCTTTATCCGCGCCTATGCCCACGGAACTGCGCGGCACCGTCTTGAACATCGAGCAGCGGCGTATCAGCGACTTCGCTCCGCCAGAGGTTTTTGTGACCGTGCACACCGAGGACGGTGCCGTCCGGACGCTCGATTTGGGCGCCGCGACGTTCGTATTCAGGACTGTTCCTGATTTGCATACTAACCAGCAAATCGTGCTGCGCGGGAATATTCAGGGCGCCGCGGGAGGCAACATATTCGTTCCCATTCAGTTAGTAACGGCGCGCAGCATGCTGGCGCTGCCGGTAGCCGCAACTGATCGCCAGGTGCGCGGGGCACTGGTGAATCTGTATACCATTCCGGGACAGGCTGATTTCGAGAAGATGTTGGTCGCGCAGATACGCACGCACTCCGGCGATCTGGTGGACGTCGTACTGGGCTCGACCGATCAGGTTGGCAACCGCTTCTTCAGCTTGCGGCCGGGTACGCCGTTTATCGCCGAGGGCTTCCTGGAGCAGACGCCCAGCGGCAGCCGGCTGTACGCACAAAACGTGCGCATCCAGGAGCAACAGCCGGCCCAGGTAGTCGTGGAGCAGCCTTCAACGCTGGTGTTCAGCACCGAGCCGGTGCGGACGGCGCCTTTCGCGCCGGCCGCGGTCACGCCGGCCCCGGTGTCGCCGGTTGAGACCGTTCAGGGACAAATCGTGGGCTTGCAGACGCAATTCATCGGAGGACAGTTGCACCTGTTGGCGGATCTGACGACCGACGCCGGCTACGTCGTGCGGGCCGATCTCGGCCCGACCGCCGCGCTGGATTACTTGGGCCTGGGAACCGGAGAGTTGGTCAGTATCACCGGCCAGCGCCTCTTCGTGGACGGTCAGCCGATATTGGTGGCCGACCAGCTCGGGGTGCGCGGCCAGGTGATCTATGTCGGGTCTATGCCGCAGTTGGTCGGCGCGGTTGAAACCCCGGCCGCTGCGCCGATGCAGATGTACCACGGGCGAATTCTGGCCAAGCGTACCGAAGATATTCCCGGCTACCGGGACAGTCGCCTGGTGGTTGACTTGCGCCTGGACGACGGGCGCGTGGTTCCGGTCGACTTGGGCCTGAAGCGCTGTCTGCGGAAAATGGACCTGGACCGTAATGATTACATCACGGTCTGGGCTACGAGCGGACCGGTGGATGGCCAGCCGGGACTTATCGCGACGCAACTGGCGGACGACGACAATCGTTACATCGTGGCCAGCCACTGCGAATAGAAAATTTGCTTCGCACAGCGAAGCTGCACGCTGGTAACGCGGCGCGCGTGATGGGGACGCTGCGCCGCACGGCTGGTTGGCCGGCATTCGGAATTCAGCTTTCGTTGGCTGCTGGCGAGAGGCTCGTCCCGACCGGCGAGACCAGCACGCGGTCCACGCGGTGCCCGTCCATGTCCACCACTTCAAACCGGTAGCCGCCCCACTCAAAATGATCCGCCATGCGCGGAATGCGGCCGAGCTGGTACATGCAGAAACCGGCTACGGTCTGGTATTCGCCCGCCTCGCCGGGCAACTCGGTGAGGTGCAGGATGTCTTGCATTTCCTCGACCGCCAACATGCCGTCCATCAGGTGCGAGCCGTCTTCTCGCGTCACGACCGCCGTGTCATCGCGCGCCTCGCCCGAGGGAATATCGCCCACCAGGGCTTCCATGACGTCCGCCAGCGTCACCAGGCCGGCCACGCCGCCGTATTCGTCAACCACGATTGCCAGGTGCCGCCCGGCCTGGCGGTAGGTCTCCAGGAGCTTTAAAGCGGGCATAGCTTCAGGCACGAAGGGCACGGTCAGGAGCCCTTCTCGGAGGTCCGGGGGCATGCGGTGCACCATCCGCGCCCACTGGCTCTTCACCGACACCACCCCCATTACGTTGTCAATGTTGCCTTGGCAAAGCGGATAATACGTATACCCGCCGGCCGACATAGTACGCATGCTTTCGCCGATCGGCCCGTTGGCATCGACCCAGACAATTTCGGTGCGCGGCGTCATGAGCGAGCCGACCCGCCGGTCGCCCAGGCGGAACACGCGCTCTACCAGCGTCTTCTCCACCCGCTCAAATACGCCGGCGCGCGCCCCCTGGTCCAGCAAAATCTTGAACTCTTCCTCGGAGACCGGCACCGGAGCGACGGCCCGCATGCGCAGCAGCCGCATCACCGCATTGCTCGAGCCGCGCAGCAGGGCGATGGCCGGGTAGCCGACGCGTGACAGCCATTTCATCGGGCGTGCCACGGCTCGTGCAATCGCCTCCGGATGCGCCAGGGCGATGTTCTTGGGGACCAGTTCGCCGATCACCAGTGAGACGTAGGTAATGGCGGCCACCACTATCGCCAGGGCAACGGCATGCCGGTGCTGAGCCAGCCAAGGCACATCGGCCAGGCTATCGGCCAGGCGGTCTCCCAACTGGGCCCCGCCGAACGCACCGGCCAGAATGCCGACCAGAGTCACGCCGACTTGCACGGTTGCCAGGAAGTAGTCGGGGGCGCCGGCCAGCTCCAGCGCGACGCCGGCCTTTGCGTCGCCCTTGGTGGCGCGTGACTGCAGGCGGGTCTTGCGGGCCGAGACGATTGCGATCTCGGACATGGCGAACACGCCGTTTAGCACGATAAGGGCCAGAATGATCAGAATATCCGTTGTCACATCCCACATGGACGTGCTCCTGCGAGCGGCGCGTTCGGCCGCACGCAACGGGAGAGCGAACCTCCTGAACCGCAGGGGCGAGCCTCCCGGCGAGCGGGCGTCTTCGCGCGCGCCAATCTTAACCGCGGGCGAGTTTCGGCGGCACGTCCTGCCGGGCAAAGCTCCGCGAGGTTTTGCCCTCGCTGGCGCTTCGGGCTCGGCCACCGACTCGCGCGAACAATAGCTTAACGAAAGCCCCGCATCACGGCAGCATGTGCCGGCCTTGCGATCCTGCGGGTTACGGCTGCGTCAACTGGTCGATTTGTGACTGCGTCAGATTGTAGATGAAAAGGGAATAGCCGACGCGGTCGTCTGGTCGCCGATGCTGAAGTTGGTTCAGCAGCCGCCAGCGGCGGGCGCTATCGTATTCCTCACGCATGCCCTGCCATTCCTGCAGGGCTTCTGCGGATTCGGCCGGCGGCGGGGCGGCGGCCGCCGCGACGAGTTCGCGGTAACGGCGTTGCACTTGCGGGTCGGCCCAGGTTTCATCCCGCGCCTCGGGCAGGCTCAGGCCGAAGAGCTGGTTCACGCTGCAGGCATACATGCCGCCCGTCAGCTCGGCCGGGGCCGCGTCGAGCTGGCGCAAGCTGGGTAGAGCCGTGCACTCAATGCCGTAAGCGGCCGGGTCGGCGGTCCCGAAGTACGCCAGTTTGAGCGGCTGATCGGCGTGCTGCTGGGCGTATTGGGCCAGGCGCTTGAGGTCCTGCCCCCAGTCAATGTTGCTGTCGAGCAGGTACTTGTGACCGTCGGCCGGTCCGCCGATTAATTCGTTGAAGTACGCTAGATAATGCGGGTGAATCCACAAGGTGGCCCCGCAGAGCCATACGCACGCCGCCGGAATGGCCCAGCGCAGACGCGGCCTGCTTAGCCAGGCCACGGCCGCTCCGCCCAGGACGAACAGCAGCGGGTACAACGGCAATAGGTGACGATGCCCGATGTTAATCTTGCTGGTCAGGGCGGCCGCGGTATAGGCGGCGCCGAACGCGGCCAGGCCGCAGAGCAGGACCGGGTCGCGCCGCCGCAGCTCAGGTTTGCAAATTACGGCCAGGATTCCGGCGGCCACCAGTAGAATGGTCGCAATAGGGGTCTTGATGGCGAATGCGAGGGGAAAGTAAGCGGGGCGGCCGACAATCGAGTGCTGGCCCATGAAGTAGGTGTCGCGTGCTTCGGTGCTGCGCATGGCGCTGTTGAAGCCGTACAGGTAGGCTTCCGGCAGGAGGCGGTGAAAGCGGACCCATTCGCTGAGCGTCAACCGGGCGCGTTTGAGTGCGCCGCCGGGCTCATGGAGCATTGTGCGCCAGTCCGCACGGCGGCTTTTTGCCATCGCCGCGTTGTCCTCGGCGATGAGGGGCGACGCGGCGGATGGCGGGCTGGGGATCATCTCGAAGCGCCAGCCGTAACAGGTCCAAATGGCGGCCCAGGTAGCGGCGACCATGAACAGGCAAGCCAGTGCGATGCCGCCGGCGCGCGCCCGGCGGGTGCGGAGCAAATGCACTTCCGCCGCGCCGCGCGGTGCGTGATGCAGCAAGCTGGACTCCAATGGCGCATTTCGCGCCAGCGCCAGGACAATCATGACGCCCGGGCCGATCAGCACTACCGGCCAGGAGAACTTGACCAGCGTCAGGACGGCCACGGCGCCCGCGGCGGCCAGCAGGCGCGGCCAGTCCATGCGTTGCAGCAGCCGGGCGAACGTGAGCAAGACCAGGGCGGCCGCCAGAGCCACCGGCATATCGGTAGTAACCAGCCGGCCATGCGCGAGCAGGGTGGGACTGAAGGCGGCCAGGAGGAGTGCCAGCAGCGCCGCGGGCGGCCCGAAGAGCGTGCGTGCCAGGGCATAGATGGTCAGGCACGTCGCCAGAAGCAGCAGGACCATCATGAGGCGCGCGGGTACTATGAGGCGGTCGGGGTGGTTCAGCTTGAACAGCCACTGCTTGCCGAAGTCATAGTGACGGGCGAGTTGCCAACTGGAATCGTCGGGGGCCGGCCAGCGATGATCGACAAGCAGCAGCGGCAGGGCCGCCCAGATTTTTGCCAGCGGAGGATGGTCGGGTGCGAGGCGGAAATCGCCGGTCTGGAGGTAGCTCATGCCGGCGGGCAAATGGCTGGTTTCATCGAAGGTGACGCTGTCGCCGACCAGCGAGGCGATGGCCAGCCCGGCGGTGATCGCGAGCAGGCCCGGAACGGCGATGGCGTGCAGGCGCCGCGAGCAAAGGGCGGCTGACCACGGCGATTCATGAGCAGGGGCGCCGGCGGCAGCGGCCGGATGAATGGGCGCGGGCGTGGTGGCTGGCGGCTCCTTCAAGGTGCGGGGCTGGTTGCGTTTGGGCATTGGGCGAGGTTTTCCCGGCCAGGCGCGAAGCGGCTCGGCATCAGAGTCTGACACGCCGACGGGCTCCGGTCAGATCTGCGGCTCGACGCGGGCCGGCTGTGCCTGGCTCTGCGCGGCTCCTTGATCAATCTATGGCGAGGCGCGGGGTGGGACAAGTTCCGCGGTGCTTGCTCGTGCCGGGGCCGCTCATATAATTGACATTTTGGTTTCGGCGTAGCCCGGAACACGCGAGAATGAAGGGATAACTCGTGGCAGTAGCAGAAAGTTGGTTGAGCCGGAACCATTTTCTCGTCCGGCGTCTGCACTCATTGACCGGGATCATCCCGGTCGGCGCGTTCCTGATTGAGCACTTGCTGACGAACTCGCTGGCCCTGCGCGGGCCGGAGGCGTTCAACAAGCAGGTGCAATGGATTCAGGATATGCCGTTCCTGCTGGCGCTGGAAGTGATCTTCATTTTCGTGCCGCTGGCATTTCACGCGATTTACGGGGTGGCGATCGCCCTGGAGTCGAAGCCGAACCAGAACCAATATCCGTACATGGACAATTGGCGCTATACGGTTCAGCGGGTAACGGCGTGGATTGCGGTGGTGTTCATCCTGGCGCACGTGCTGCACTTCCGCTTCGCGTATCTGTTCGGCGGACCGGTCTACGGCGAGGCCCCAGGTGAGCTGAAATACTATCTGCTGACGTGGCAAGGCTTCCGCGTCGTCTTCCCGTTGGGGGTGTGGATCGCGATCTACGCGATCGGCACGCTGGCGGTGATTTACCACTTCTGCAACGGCATCGCGACGTTCTGCATCACGTGGGGCATCACCGTGGGCGACAAGTCGCGGAAACGCGTGCTGGCGGGCGCCAGCGTGGTGGGCGTCATCCTGGCGATCTGGGCCGGTATGTCGCTCTACGCTTTCGCCGCCAAGCCGCTGCCGCCGCAGGCCCCTGACACGGTCGCCGGCTTCGTGGTGCACTGAGCCAAGGCGACCGCCAAGACGCCGAGGCAAGCGCCAAGAGGCTGAGAGCGCCAAGACCGCCAAGGACCAGGAGTTGTAGCGGGTACGGGGGATCTTCTGCGCGGCGTGAATTACGAGGGCTCGGATCTGGTTCTGGCGACTCGCTGTCGCTGGGGCTCCGCCGTAAAATCTGGTTTTCGGCCTTCGTGGTTCTAGAAAGGCGGATCGCATGCCCCTGCGAGTATTCAACACGCTCGGTCGCAAAACCGAAGATTTCGTCCCGCTTAACCCGCCGCGCGTCGGGATGTACGTCTGCGGCCCAACCGTTTACGGCCACAGCCACCTTGGGCACGCCAAGAGCTACGTTTCGTTCGACGCCATTTTGCGCTGGCTGCGCTTCAGCGGCTTTGAGGTGAATTACGTCCAGAACATCACCGATGTCGGGCATCTGACGGACGACGCGGACGAGGGCGAGGACAAGATCATCGCCGAAGCGCGCCGCCGCGGCCTGCACCCGATGGCCGTCGTTGAGCTGTTCATGCGCAGCTACTTCGACGACATGGACGCCCTGAACCTCCTCCGCCCCGACATCAGCCCGCGGGCCAGCGGCCACATCCCGGAGCAGATCGAGTGCGTGCGCAAACTGCTGGAGAAAGGCTGCGCCTACGAGGTCAACGGCTCGGTCTACTTCGACGTGCAGTCATTTTCCAAGTACGGCCGGCTCAGCGGGCGCGACGTGTCGGAGCTGGAAGCCGGGGCGCGGGTCGAGGTCAACCAGGAGAAGAAACATCCGGCGGACTTCGCGTTGTGGAAGCGGGCCGAGCCGGGCCACATCATGCGCTGGCCGAGCCCGTGGGGCGAAGGCTTCCCCGGCTGGCACCTCGAGTGCTCGGTCATGAGCCAGAAGTACATCGGCGAGACGCTCGACATTCACGGCGGCGGGATCGAGAACCAGTTCCCGCACCACGAATGCGAGATCGCGCAAGGCGAGTGCGCCACCGGCAAGCAGTTCTGCCGCTATTGGCTGCACAACAACATGGTCACGCTGAACGGGCAGAAGATGGGGAAGAGCCTGGGCAACGCGATCAGCCTGAAACAGCTCTTCTACGAGGGGCATCCGCTGCTGGAGAAAACGTTCGAGCCGGTCGTGATCCGGCACTTCATCCTGACCAGCCATTACCGCGCTCCGCTGGATTTCTCGAACGAAGCGTTGCGCGGGGCTGAAAGCGGGTCCTACAAGCTGCGCGACGCGGCCCGCGAACTAAGCCAGGCCGCCGCGGCAGCTCCGGCCAAGCCACGCGCGGACGCGATCCGCGCGGCGCTGGAGCAGACCGAGAAGGGCTTCGCCGAGGCAATGAACGAGGATTTCAACACGGCGGCCGCCATCGCAACGGTCTTCGAATTCGCCCGGCAGACCGGCACGTGGATTCGCGAAGGCGCCGGGCGCGAAGATCTCACCGCGGCCGACGTCCTCATGCGCCGCCTGACGCAGGACGCACTCGGTCTGAAGTGGCCGGAAACGCCCGCGGCGGCCCAGTCGCGGCTCAACGACGTGATGCAGATTCTGGTCGATCTGCGTAACGAAGCTCGCCACAGCAAGAACTTCCAGCTTTCGGACCAGATTCGCAGCCGCCTGACGGCGTTGGGCATCGAGCTACGCGACCTGCCCGAAGGCACGAAGTGGACCGGCCTGTAAAGAGGGCGTAGGCAACGCCATGATCGGTTAACGGCGCGGGGGCTGCCGGATCAATAGCGCCCGCCAACGCAACGGACATTGTCCGGCCCGACGAGCCGGCCGAGCTCCAGGATCAGTTCTTCGCTGGAGTCCACCGCCGCGCGCTCTCCGGCTTGGATGACGACCCGCTCGCCAGCCCGCGTATCCACTTCGAAAAACAGCGGGCAGCGACCGCGATGGGCGGCGCAGGCCTGTTGCAACTGCGGCAGCACATCGTCCGCGATCATGCTGCGGATGCTAACGACCAGCCGGTTCGTCAACGTGCGGCGGGCTTCGTTGACCGGGATCACGCGATTGAGGCGGATGCACGGCTCCTCGCGACGGGTGTCCAACTCGCCTACGAAAAACAGCACCGAGTCGGGTTTGAGCAGTTCGCGCACGCGATCCAGCATGTCCGGGAAGACAATCGCCTCAACCGAGCCCACGAAGTCCTCGATGGTCAGCACCAGCATCTTCTGTCCCGCGCTGCGGCCCTGGCGAATGGCTACCGGGCGGATTTTCGAAAGCAGCCCGCCGATGACGACGGTCGGACCCTTGTTCCGCCCGCCGTTGTTATTGCCACGGCCATAGCGTTCAGCCAGGGCACTGAGCCCCGATGTATCGACCGAGCTGAGCGACTTGACCAGTTCCTCGTACTGCGCGAGCGGATGCTTGGTGATGTAAAAGCCGAGCGTGGCCTTCTCATAGGCGAGCATTTCGGTGTCGGTCCATTCCTGGGTGCCGATGTGGGGGCGCGGGACGTCGGCGGCGGCCATACCGCCGAAAATGCTCAGCTGGCCGTTGCGCCGGTCGCGTTGCACATCCTGGCCGGCCTCGATGGCTTTTTCGAGCACGTCCATCAGCGCGCGGCGCATAGCACCGGTGCTGTCGAAGGCGCCGGCCTTGATGAGGGCTTCGAGGACGGACTTGTTGACGGCCGTGAGGTCCACGCGCTCGCAGAAATCGAACAAATCCCGGAATTTCCCGTCGCGGCGAGCCTCGCAGATGGCCTGCACGGCCTTATGACCGATACCGCTGATCGCTGCCAGGCCGAAACGAATCTCGCCCCGCCCGATGCTCGGTTTATCTGGGGGCGTCGTGCCTTTTAGCCTTTGTGCCTTTTTGACGTCCGGGTACGCCACGGTGAACTCCGCTTCGCTCTCGTTCACGTCCGGGGCCCGGACCGGTATGCCCGTTGAACCATCGGGTTGGCGCACGCGGCGGCATTCGTCGAGGTACTCGGCGATCTTGTCGGTATTGCCGCTCTCATAGGTCAGCAGGGCGGCCATGAATTCGACCGGGTAGTAACACTTGAGGAAGGCGGTCTGGAAGGCGACGACCGCGTAGCCGGTCGAATGCGCCTTGTTGAAGGCGTAGCCGCCGAACTTGAGGATGTCGGCGAAGATGTGTTCGGCGACTTCGCGTTTCACGCCGTTGGCCATGGCGCCTTCGAGGAAGGGCTCGCGCTCGGCGTTGATCATGGCTTCTTTTTTCTTTGAGATGGCCTTGGCGAGGCGGAAGGCGCGGCGCAGCGGGACGTTGCCCAGGCGGTTCACCAGTCGCGAGACCTGCTCCTGGTAGACCATGATGCCGTAGGTCTCCTGGAGCACCTCGGTCATGACCGGGTGCGGCGTGGTCCAGGGTTTGCCGTGCTTGCGGGCCACGTATTCGTCGATGTACTCCATCGGGCCGGGGCGGAAGAGGGCGTTGGCGGCGATGAGGTCCTCGATGCGGTTGGGCTTCATTTTCATGAGGACGTCGCGCATTCCGCCGCCTTCAAACTGGAATACGCCGCGTGTTTGCCCGCTGGTCAGCATCTCGTAAACGCGCTGGTCGGTAAGGTCAAGTTTGTCGAGTTCGATGCGCACGCCATGGTGCTGCTCGATCAGCCGGCAGGCCCGGTGAATTTGCGAGAAGGTTCGCAGCCCGAGGAAGTCCATCTTCAGCAGGCCGACTTTCTCGACCATCGGACCTTCGAACTGCGTCGTGACTTCCTCGGCGTCGGCCGGTTTGTGCAGCGGGACGAGCGTTTCGAGCGGCACGTCGGCGATGACGACGCCGGCCGCGTGCACCGAGGCATGCCGCGCCAGACCCTCCAGCCGACGCGCGTGGTCGATGACCTGGCGGATGGTGTCGTCCTGCTCGACCAGGCGCTTCAGCTCGGGCTCGCGGTTGAGCGCCTTGTCGATGGTCATCTTCAGCTCTTCGGGCACGAGCTTGGCCACCCGGTCGGCGACCGCCAGCGGCACGTCCAGCGCCCGGCACACGTCTCGGATGGCGGCCCGCGGCTTGAGACGCCCGAAGGTGATGATCTGGGCCACGTGGCCGTACTTGCGGCGGACGTAGTCGATGACTTCCTGGCGGCGGTCCTGGGCGAAGTCGATGTCCATGTCGGGCATTTCGTCGCGCTCGGGATCCATGAAGCGCTCGAAATACAGGCCGTAGCGCAAGGGGTCGACGGCGCTGATGCCCAGGCAGTAGCCGACGACGGTGCTGCAGCCGCTGCCGCGCGCGACCGCCAGGATGTCTTGCTCGCGGGCGTAGCGGACGAAATCCCAGACGATCAGGAAGTAGCCGCTGAAGCCCTTGGATTTGATGACTTCGAGTTCGTAATCGATGCGCTCGCGCAGCTCGTCGCTGATCTGGCCGTAACGCGTCTTGGCGCCGGCGTAGACCAGTTCGCGCAGGTATTCATCCGGCGACTTGCGCTCGGGCGGCTCGAACTTGGGCGCGAAGCGCTGCGAGAAGTCGAACTCGACGTTGCACATTTCGGCGATGCGCAGCGTGTTGGCCAGGGCGTCCGGCCAATCCGGCAGAGCGGCCGCCATTTCCGCGGGCGACTTCAGGTAGAACTGGTCGGCGTCGAATTTGAAGCGCTTCTCGTCTTTGACCTTGGAACGCGTCGAGATGCAGCATAGGACGTCGTGCGCGGCGACGTCGTCGTGCGTCAGGTAGTGCACGTCGTTGGTGGCGACGGTGGCGATGCCCAGGCGGCGCGCCAGGCCGTCCAACTCGGCGTTGATGGCCTTCTGCTCGGGCAGGCCGTGGTTTTGGAGCTCGATGAAGAAGCGCTCCGGTCCGAAGATTTTCAGGTACTCTTCGGCTACGGCTTTGGCCGCCGCGGTGTCCTCGCGCGTGAGCGCCTGCGGGATTTCTCCGCCCAGGCAGGTGCTGGTGCAGAGCAGGCCGCGCGAGAACTCGCGCAGCAGTTCGCGGTCGATGCGCGGCTTGTAGTAAAAGCCCTCCAGGTAGCCGCGGCTGGTGAGCTTCATGAGGTTGCGGTAGCCGTCGAGATCCTGGGCCAGAAGCAGCAGGTGATAAGCGACCTCGCCGCGCAGGCCGCGGGCCGCTTCGCGCTTGCGCCGATCGCCGGGCGCGATGTACACTTCGCAGCCGATGATCGGTTTGACGCTGGCTTTTTTGGCGGCGGTGTAGAACTCGATGGCGCCGAAGAGGTTGCCGTGATCGGTCACCGCCAGGGCCGGCATTTTCATGGCGGCCGCGGCCTGCACCAGGTCATTGATGCGGCAGGCCCCGTCCAGGAGCGAATACTCGGTGTGAACGTGCAGGTGAACGAAACCTGGGGTCTTACGTTCGGCCGAGGTCTTCTTTTCGGCAGGCGTTTTGGCCATTGCTCCTCCTATCCGCGCATATTACCGCCCCGGCGGCGGCCAGCGAACCTCGCTGGCGGGCCGGCTGTGGCTTGTAGCCCGGGACAGAGGCTGGGTAATCTCGAAGTCGCGGGAAAGAGAAATTTCCGACACAAATGGGGCTGGCGGCCCTTCGTCCTGTAAAAGCGTGCTTTTTGGGGGCGAGAACGCGGTGTCATAATAGGCCTCGCATTTCGGCTGGATAGTGCCGATAACTCGCTGCGCGCGAGCAGGAGAGAGGTGACGCCGTTGGGCGGAGAGAGAAGATAGGGGAAAGGCGAACAGGTGACTGAGGCGGCGGCGTGCGGCGATGCCACCCCAGGTGCTCAAGCGGTCTGATAAAAAGCCGTGTGGAATCGAGCCATGGGGGCAGGCGATCAGAAGCGCATGGTTTCTGTGCACTCGATTTTGATAACCTGAGGCCCGCCGCGGCGCGGAGAGAGGAGATAAGTGAGCGGCGAGCAGGGGACAAAGGCGGCTGCACGGAGACAGTTGATCGGTGACTAGTGAGCAGTGGGGACGTTTCGAATGCTGCATAGCGGGCGCCTTTCTGCGCGTGCGCGCGGTTCGTGCTGGATATTCTAGAAGGCCTTTCAGCGCCTCAGCTATCAGGCTTCAGCCGAAGTGCGCGGATTGTGGGTGGTTGCGCGCCAGTGGCGGGGAGTGGGCGAGTGGACGGGGAGGGTTGTTAGTTTTTAGCCTGAGGGTTGTTAGTTTTTAGTCTTTAGTGTTGGCACTGGGAGCGGTTTCGGGGGAGTTCCGACGCGCCAGGAATAGGCAACCGCGGAGGACGCAAAGAAGGCCGGAGGCTCCTCCTCAGATTTCACAGATTTGCGCAGATTCGGCGTGGGGCAGGAGCTTTCAGCTATCAGCGCCGGGTCGCCGCGGGGATTACGCCCCGCGGCTCCCACAAATCCGGACGTGCGCAATTAACGCATCCGGCTCGTCAGATCACGGTTTCGCTAGGTACGGACGAGCTATGTGGCCCACCGGTAGCGGATAAACCCGTTCCAGCAGCGCCCAGCGCGTCCAGGGGAGGCGGCCTTTACGCGAGCGGCGTTGTAGCCACTTGCGCCAGACGCGGGTGACTTCGTACCGGAAGCGCGCCAACGCCGGCGCGTTGCCGGTCAGCCCATAGTAGGCATAGTGCCCGCGTAACTTCCAGACCAGCATCTGCCATTGCTGTCGAAGCGGCCAGTGCCGGTGTCGACGGCACCACTCAGCCAGCGCACGCAGTGCCCGCGTAAAGCGGTCGCGCGCCGTCTGGCGGCCAATCACCCAGAAGCCCTTTCGCGATCTACACCAAAAGTGCGTAAAGCCCAGCAGGTCGAACGTACCCCGCCGCCAGGAACTGCCACGGCCAACGCCGGGACCGCCACGCGGCGGCCGGAATTCCACCAGCCGGGTCTTCTCCGGGTGCAGGGTCAGGCCGTACTTGCCAAAACGCAGCGGCAGTACTTCCAGGACCCGCCGCGCATCATCTTCGCAGGTGAACAACATGACCGCATCGTCCGCGTAGCGGATCAAGGCCGCCCGGCCCTTCAGCCGAGGCTTGACCGTCTGCTCGAACCACGTGTCCAGCACTTCGTGCAGGTAGATGTTCGCCAGCAAAGGTGAGATTACGCCACCTTGCGGACTGCCGGTTTCCGGATGTTGCAAGCACCCGTCTTCCAGCACACCCGCCTTCAGCCACTTCCCAATCAGCCGCAGCACAACCCCATCACCTACCCGCTGGCGCAGGATTTCCCGCAGATGGCCATGGTCCAGGCGATCGAAAAACTTGCGAATATCGATCTCCAGGACCCACCCGCCGCCCATGTTCATCGCCTGTTGCCACAACGCTTCCAAGGCCTGGTGGGCCGAACGCCCCGGACGGAAGCCATACGAACAGTCCAGAAAGTCCTGTTCGTAGACTGCCTCCAGTAGCATCAGCACGGCACGTTGCAGCAGCTTGTCTTCGAAGGTTGGTATGCCCAACGCTCGAGTCTCTGGTCCGCTGCCCTTCGGTATGTGCACACGCCGCACCGGCGGCGCCCGGTATGTGCCGGACTTGGCCCGCTCCAGCAGCAACGCCAGATTCGCATCCAGGTTCACTGCATATTCGGCGGCCGTTTGTCCGTCAACACCCGTCGCGCCATCCTTGCGCGTGCGCCGAAAGGCCTCACGCAGCCATTCCAGGTCGATGTGATGGGCCAGCGTGGTCAACACCATCGGCGGTTGCTGCCGCGCCAGTTCCGCTATCCGTTGCAGTTTCGTTAAGACGGTGCTGGAGCCCAACCTCTCCGCCGCCTTTCCCTCCAACGGTTCCATGATCCGGTCTCTCCTTTCCTCGTCCGGGTCCGGCCGGGGACCGTTCCCCGGAGTCCACAGTACTACGAGACACTCCGACTCCCGGCCGTCCTTCCCGTCGCACTTCGTTCTCCTTCGTTTGACGGTACCACGCCTACGCCGCAGCTTCGTTTCTCCCACGGAGCAGCGACGCTTCCTCCGCGGGCCAGGGGTTTTATCGCGCCGGTGGCCCCGCTCCGGCTCTTTTGGCGTGGAGGCGACCGGGTCTCCCAGGTTCCTGGGGGGACCCGCGTGTGCGTGCCCTGCTCTCGGACCCCGGCGGGACCGCCGCGCCAGGCCGTTACGGCGCGTCGGTGCGGCCTTCCGCTCTGATAACAGCGTCGGCTCCCGCGGTGACTGTCCTATCGAGGCTCTATCACACGGCCCGCCCACTCGCTGTCTACGCTTCGCAGTCCGGCTCACGCCGCGACCACGCAAGACTCGCTTCCGGCTGCTGGCCAGCTTTGCCGGACGGGTTTGGTTACCCGCTGGGTCCCTCAAAAGGTTTCTGCTTCTAACGCGTCTTCCTTTCCCAGGCTTCGCCTGGCGCAATATCAGCTCTCAGCTTTCGGCCGGAATCCGTGGCGCGGTTCACTGGGAGCGCATTCCTTACAGACGAGGTGCGAGACAGATTCACGCACCAGCGATCAGGGGACAGCGTCGGGCACAGTGGGGCCGCGGCCGGGGAGTGGCGGCGGGCAGGATGGTCGCCCTTCCGGGCGCGGCAATGCTTCCCAGCAGTAGGGGTAGAGGGGTATCCAGCGGTGCGGCACTGTGGTGTCGACGGGCGGCGAACGGCGGGCCAGTTCGCGGACTGCGTTCACACAGCGGCCCTCGAACTCGCGGGCTGTCTGATAAATCGCGTCCTGGTCGCGGTGATCGCCGCGCTCCTCATCGACGGCGCATTCCAGGCCCTCCTCGTTCAAGAACTGCATATATGACTGCAGTTGCACAAGCGGCCGGCCGGAGTCGACCGCGTAAATAGTCCCCACAATGCGCTCGGAATTCGGTCCACAGCGGTTCGCACTGTAGGTGAGCAACAGCCCGCCCTGCGCCCGCCGCGCGGCAGCGAATATGCCGGGCAGACCGCCCCCTTGGGCTTTCAAATCTATGGGTGAAAGAAACCGCAGATCGCGAATGAAACTCAGGCCGCGAAAGGCCTCGACCCACCGCCCCTGGTCGGCCGGCGACATGACGGCGACCTGCAAACCGTCATCGGCGACACAGGCCGGCATTTCGCTGGCCGGGCAGGCCGCATCGTCACCTGAGGACTCGGGCCGCGCCGAGGTTGGGGACGAGGTTTGGCGGTTGTCCGCGATTTCGGACTGAGCGCCAGGCAACACGGCGAGATCTTCGTCGCCGGTCAACTTGGCGATCACCAGCGTCGTTGCGAACCGCACTCCGCAGCCGTTATCCGCGAAGATCGTGCAACAGTTGCGGTCATCCGTGCCGGCCGCCAAGACTGTGGTAGCGGCTTGCGGTTGGCAAACCGGCTCAGCGGAGCGGCAGCCAGTGGTCATCGCAAGCACCAGCGTGCAGGTACCGAGCAGGGCGACGGCGGGCCGGCGGCCAGCGCGGCGCGCGGAGCCACGCTCGGGGCTGCGAGTCTTCACTACTGAGCGCGCAGCGTGATGAGTGACATCAGCCAAGCGTGACATGACCAGTCTCCGTGCAAATTTGGCCGCGGACCATGCCGGGCGGCCTCGTCCAGCCTTATCGGGTCGGCGCGGACATGACTTTGGGACTAAGGGTCATTAAAGAGCGCGGGAGGAACACAGTCGGCGGCCGCGCTGCCAGCGCAATGCGCGCTGCCGGCGTCCAACTGCGCGCGGCCGACACCCAACTGAATCGGCGCGGCATAGCAACCGATTGCAGCGTTATATCTTCGGACGCTTCGGCCGGTCGTGCCACGCGCAAGATCGGCAGGGCCGCAGCGTCCAATGCTTGAAGAAGAAGCGGGATGCAAGATGGCCATATTGGCCGGCTCGCGAATTGCGGCGAACGTGGGGGATGCGTCATCGGCGGCGCCGTGCGGCAGTGCGGCGCGGCCGGTGCGAGAACCGCGCAGCCTGACAATCCTGCCGCGAGCGGAGTCTGGGCGGGCCAATGTGGACGGACTTCGGCCGGCGGGCAGGGCCGAGAGTCCGGTAAAGGTGTTGCTGCGACACTTGGAGCCGATCACCTGGGCGTATTTCGATTTTCTACTGGTGAACGGGATCACCTGGCTCTGGTACGTGCTGATGATCTCGGGGCGGCCTACATATGCTTGGGTATTCGGACCGTGGATGACCGGGCTTATCTTCGGAAGCTGCATCACGCTGGCGGGACTGGTTTTCGGACTTTATGAGCGCAAAACGCTGTGCGCGCGAACTCGGATTCTGGTGCGCTCGGCGCTTACGGTTGGAGCCGGGTTGGTTCTGGCCTATGCGTGCATTTTCCTGTTCTTCTACGGCGACACGAGCCGGTGGTTGGGCTTAGCGGTAGGCGCCATGTACTGCGGGACGGCGTTGCCCTTGCGGCTGGCCGCGCATGAGGCAGTCCTGAGCCGCAGCCGGCGGGCTTTGTGCGTGGGGTACGAGGCGTCGGTCCGGAAGCTGGCGGCGTTCCTGGAGCGCGCGGTGCGTCCGCCGGTGCGAATTGTGGGGTATGTGGACGTACCGCGGGAGCCGGGCCAGAACGGGAGCGGCGGCGGCGGAGCTGGATGCGGCCCGGAGGAGGGAGGGGGCGGGCGGTTACCGCGTCTGGGCAGAGTTGACGACATCGGCCCGGTGCTGGTCCGCCATCAGATCGATGAAGTCATCGTCGGCAGCGAGGTGACGGCGCGGCCGGACGTGGGACACGCGGTGCTGGCGTGCTTGGATCATCGCTGCCGCGTTACCGACCAGCCGACGTTTGTAGAGAAACTGCTGGGAGAGGTGCCGGCCGAGAACATCGATGCGCAATGGTTCCTGCTGGCGGACGTGCAGGGCAGCGGCGGTTATGAGACGGCCAAACGGGTAGTCGACGTACTGGCCGCCGTGACGGGGCTGGCAGTGGCGTCGCTTTTGTGGCTGCCGATTGTGCTGGCGATTCGGCTGGAAAGCCGCGGACCGGCGCTGTTCCGGCAAAAGCGCGTCGGGCTGCACGGGCGAGAGTTCACGTTGTTGAAGTTCCGGACGATGCGGCTGGATGCCGAGCAGCAGGGGGCGCGCTGGGCGGAGCGCAATGATCCGCGTGTCACGCGCGTCGGGCGGTGGCTGCGGCTGACGCGGCTGGACGAGTTGCCGCAGCTCTGGAACATACTGCGTGGCGAAATGTCGATCGTCGGGCCGCGGCCGGAGCGGCCGGAATTCGTGGAGCAGCTAAGCCGGGTAATTCCGAATTACCGGCAACGGCACCTGATCAAGCCCGGGCTGACCGGCTGGGCGCAGATTCACCTTGGTTACGGGGCGACGGTAGATGATGCACGGCGGAAGTTGTGCTTCGATTTGTACTACTTGAAGCACCGTTCGATTGACTTGGACCTTTCGATTTTGATTCGCACGTTAGGGACGTTCCTGCTCGGGGCGCGTTGAATCCAACGCGGGGGCCGTGGGAGCAGAAGAGAGGGGGGGCTCGCTTTGGCGGGTCCGGGCCAAGGCGGCATCCGTAACGGCGCAAGCGCGGTGCATCGACGAGAGCACCATGTGCAAGCGGTTTTCGAGGTGCTGCAACTGCTGCGTGAAGTGTAACGGAACAATCGAGTCGGCATGACGCGGCACGTAAAGACCGCCTCCAGAGGGTAAGCTAAGCCCGCGCGTGGCACTGCTAAGACCGGCACCCGGCGGCGTCCGGGAGAGCCGGGCGGCCGCGGACGCTTGCGCGGCCGGAGGCTGCAAAGCCGGCCGATTGAGGAGCTTGACGCTCTTCCACACGGTGTGCAGGGGCTGTCGCGCGCCGTTAACGGCGTGAGCCGCGGCCAGTATGTCCGCGGCGGTGATGCGTGTCCGTCCGGCGCTCATGGCCTCCAGCATGGCGTTTTCGCAGAGCTGATTGAGACAGGCAGGGATGCCGCGTGTCAACCGGTGCATCTGGTCGAGCGCCTCGGAGGTGAAGAGGTCCTCCAATCGACCGCCGGCGGCCACCAGGCGGCCGTTAAGGTAGACGCACATGTCGCGGCGTGTGAGGGGTTGCAGGACGGCGGTGCGGAAAATGCGGCGGCGGATTTGCACCATTTCCGGGCCGGCCAGACGGCGCAGCAGGCCGGGCAGGCCGAACAGGCCGATTCGCACCGGTTCGGAAAAGAGCACTTCTCGGGAGAGCAAAATCAACACATCACGCCAGCCGTGTGAGGGCAAGCAATCGGCGTTGTCGACGATCAGGACTGTGGAAGGGCTGGAGCGGCTGTGTTCGCGAATCCAGTCCGAGAAATTCGCGAGCAGCGGAGGCTGGTTGCAGTCAGACCCGCACAGTGTGCCGCGGGGGAAGATGTAGATTTCGGAGTGCGTCTGCGGCTGCCCCAGACCAGGGAGCCATAAAACGGTGGCCTGGAGCGAGGCGGTGCGAGCCATCATGCGGGCCAGGAGCGTTTTACCGGTCCCGGACTCACCGACCAGCACGGTACAGGGCTTACGCGAATAGAGGGCGTATTCCAGAGTTGCCAGGGCCTCGGCGTGCGGTTCGGTGGCGCAGAACGCGCGGGGATCGGGCGCGGCCTCAAAGGGCGGGCGCTTCAGTTGGAAGTGCTGGAAAGGTTGCAAGCCGGGCTCCGGTTTATCAGCCGCAAAGAACATCGGAAGTCCGTCTAGACCGCTGAAATGAAGGGGGTCCCGAAAGTTTGTGGACGGTTCTCATAAGGTATTACACCCTGTGGCGGTTTTGGACGATTAGTCACGAGACGGGCCGCTTGGCAGATTGTGGCCTGGTCCGGGCGTCTTGAACAAGAAAGGAAGATTCGGCCGGACATGAAGGACGCGTGGAAGACAATCGAAGCGCGGTCACGACGTAGAGCGGAAGCGCTGGCGTTATGTGGCTGCATATTGCTCGCGACCAGCGCCGGGTGCCAGTCGCGGCACGCGCACCACGTGGCGTTCTTGCGGGCGGACGAGCAAATTGTTTCGACGGGCGAGTACATGGTAGCGCCGCCGGACGCATTGCTCATCCACGCCCCGGTGGCCCCGGAAATCGATGGTACGACGGAGCAAGTTCGCCCGGACGGCAAGATTGCGTTGCGGCTACTGGGAGAAGTGGAGGTCGCGGGGCTGACCACGGATCAGATTGCGGCCAAGCTGCGTGATCTGCTGGCCCGGTATTACGTTGAACCGGAAGTAGTGGTGGACGTGCACCGCTATGCGAGCCAGTACTACTATGTGTTTGGTCAGGTTCACAGGCCGGGTCCGAAGCTGTACACGGGGCGCGACACGTTGTTGCACGCGTTGTCGGAGGCCGAACCGACGTTCCTCGCGGCGAAGTCGCTGATTCGCGTGGTGCGGCCCGGGACGGAGGATCAGCCCAGCAGAGTTATTACGATCGATCTAGACAAGATGGTCAAAGATGGGCGTGCGAATGACAACATTCTGCTGCAGCCCGGGGACGTGGTCGAGGTTCCGCCGACGGCGTTGGCGTGGCTGGGCTTGCGGGTGCGCGAGTTGCTGTACCCAATCGAGCCGATTGTTGATACTTACAATAAGCCGGCTGAGACGATTCACTCCACGCACCTCTACGAAGGCCACTACTACAACCACCGTGATAACGGCCGCGGGCGCTACTGGCGCTAAGTGAAAACAGAGGCGAATATGACGCAGGACCGACCGATGGAGGATGTACGCAACACCATCGGTGAGTATGCGCGCCTGGTACGGAATCGCTGGCGTCCGGCTTTGGTGGGTTTGGCGCTGGTGGCATCGACTGCGTTCTGGTGTAGCCAGTGGTTGCCGCGGCGATTCGCGGCCAGCACGATTTTCGAGCGGCGCGACGACGTCGTGCTGCGGAATCTGATCAGCAAGAACTCGCCCTATAGCTTTGAGAGTCTCAAATCCACGCTGGTCATGGATATGACCGGCTCGCGGGCCATGGCGAACGCGGCCGTGACGCTGGGGATTCTCGCGCCGGAGGCCGTTCCGCCGGAGGGTCCAATGACCGAGGCGGGTATGCGTGCGCTGGACGAGGCGCTGGCCGAACATGGACTGCGGGCTTCAGTTCAGATGCTCCAGAGCACACCGAGCCTGGACACCATCAAGCTGACGTGTGAGGCGCGTGATCCGGACATGGCGCAGCGCTGCGTGGCCGCATTGCGCGACGGCTACATTTCGCAGACGCGCGACCGGATAACCGACGTATTGCGGAGCACGCGGCATTTCTTCCAAACCGAAGTGGAGCGCTTGCAGCAGCAGCTATCCAGTACGAACGAGGCGTTGAACGAGCCGTTCAAGGATTTTCCGGGTTTGGATCCGAACGACACGGCGGGCGCTGGTCACCGGCTGGAAGTGCTGCGGAGCGAACGCGAGCGCCTGCTGGAGCGCAAAGCCGAATTGGAAGCACAGGTGGGGGTGCACGAGCAATACGTGGCCCTGCTGGCGAGCGAGCCGGCGGGGTCGGCTGGAGCGGGGGAAGCATTCCAGCGCAGCGTGCGGGCGGCTATGGCCAAGATCGACCAGGAGATGGGCGAGGCCATGGCGCTGCGGCGCATGACGGCCGAGCACCCGGAGATACGCGGGCTGCAAGCCAAACGTGCGGCGTTGAGCGCGCTGCTGGAGGAGTTAGTCCGGCAGAGTCTGGAACACTTCAGCGCCGTGGGGCCTGAGGCCGGCGCGGCGGCTGCGGATGGCGAACGCTCGGCCCAGCGGCTGCGGGCCAGGTTGGAATTAGAGGCTCTGCAACGGCAACTGGAGGCAGTGCAGGCCAAATTCGAGCAAGCTGATGAGCGCGTCAAACGCTTCAGCGCGCTATTCGAGCGTTTGCTCAGGCATGGTGCGGGTTTGCGCGACCTGACGGATCAGGCCGCCACGCAGACGGACACGCTGGCGACGTGGCGCGAGCATTTGCTGCAACTCGACCGCATTATGGCGGCGGCCAGCGAGCAGCGCGGCACGTCATTCGCGGTGCTGGAAGAGCCCAAGAATTTAAACCGCCCGGTCTCGCCGCGCGGCAGTTCCGTTTTGGCGGTGTGCACCGGGTCGGGGCTGGCGGGCGCGGCGCTGCTGATCGCGATACTGGAGCTGCTGGACCGTTCGTTCCGCTCCACGGGTCAAGTAGCGCGGGCCTTGGGCATTCCAGTTTTGGAGTGCATCGGAGTGATTCCGACGCCGCAGGTGAGGCGCAAGCGGTGGCTGAGCCGGCTGTTGTGGACTCCGACGTTGGCGCTTTTGCTGGCAGTGCTGCTGACGACCGGCGCGCTGGCGTATTTCAGCCTGGAGCATCCGCGCGCCTACGACAGCGCCCTGACGAACCTGAGCGGCGCCATTCCGCGTTATGTCGGTCTGGGCGGCAACTGCGGCACGTCAGTGGGACCTTGAAACGTTCCGGGCTGGAAGGCCAAACATGGGTTCGATGATGGAAATCATGAAAAAGGTTCGGGACGAAGGGGACGCACCGGACCCCGCCGTGGAGGGCGTCGTCGAGCCCATGCCGGAGAACGCGGCGCGCGACGCGAGCGGGCCCGGGGCGGCGGGCAGCCGCTTCACGCAATCCGGACCTGAGGCCGCGAGTGACTTAGTGGCCGAGGCGGCGAGCGTCGCCTTCCCGAGTACGCAGGAATGGAATGCGAAGCTGATTGACCGAGCGGTGGTGGCGTTCCACGCCCGGTATTCAGTGGAATGCGAACAGTTCAGATCCATACGTGCGCGGCTGCTGAGCATGAACAGCGGCGGCGCCCCGTGCGTATTGGCGATAACCAGCAGCGTGCCGGGCGAAGGCAAGAGCACGTGCACGGTCAATCTTGGAATAGTGATGGCCGAAGGCGGCGAGCAGCGGACGCTGATCGTGGACGCCGATTTGCGGCGCGCCTCGATTACTCGCATGCTGGGACTAGATGGACAGAGCGGCCTATCCGATCTGCTGCGTGGCACGGGTTCGGTAAAACAACACGTCTACCCAACTCCGTTTGCGAAATTGAAAGTATTGCCGGCCGGGGCGGCTTGCGGCGCGAGCCAGTCCGAGCTGCTGGGTTCGGCACGCCTGCGGGAGGTATTCACGGAGTTGCGCGCGGCGTTTGACTATGTATTCGTAGACATGCCGCCCGTGAGCACGGTGGCCGACGCCAGCGTGCTGGGGCCGCGCTGCGACGCTGCCCTGCTGGTTTTGCAGATGCACCGGACGCCAGAGCCGGTGGCGCAGCAGGCGGTGCGGACATTGCAGGCGAACAAGGTGCGCGTCCTGGGGTGCATTCTCACGCGGCATCACGAGCGCCACGCACACATGTATGACATCAATGAGTATTATAACTACGGCTCGTGAAAGCGCCGCCGCTCGGCCAACAGCGCCGGTGGTCATAGAGGAAGCCGCAGCCACACATGCGGCCGGCGCGTGGGCCAGGTACGTGCGCGGGATGCCGAGCGGCACGGTGTTTCACGACCCGGCCTGGTGCGCCGCGGTTGAACGGACGTTCGGGCACCGGCCGTTGCACCGTGTGGCGCTGCGTGGCGGAAGAGTGGTCGGGGTGCTGCCGCTGATGGAAATGCGCAGCGTGCTGGCCGGGCGCCTGCTGGTCAGCGTTCCATACGGCAATTACGGCGGCATTTTGGGCGACGATGAGAGCGTCGTTGCCGCTCTGGCCGATGAAGCCGAGCTTTTGGCGCAGCGGCGTGCGGCGCGCGTGGTGGAAGTGCGTTCAATTGAAGCAGTCGCGCCAGGGTGGGAAACCGTTGACCGGTATGAGACGTTTCAGCGGCAGTTGCCCGCGAGCGCGGCCGAGTTGGAATGCTTTCTGCCGCAGCACGCGCGGGCGGCGGCTCGCCAGGCCCGGGAGAACGTACGGGTTTGCCATGATCCGCAGCAGTTAGTGGAGTTGTGGCAGCTTTATTCGCGCAGCATGCGCCGCTTGGGGTCACTGAACTATCCGCTGCGCTTCTTCACCGAACTGCAGACGCTGTTCGGCGAGCACGCTTGGATCAGCATGGCTTATCAGGGCCGGCGGCCGGTCGCGGGCGTATTCAGCCTGGTTTGGGGCGACACGGTGACGCCATACATTCAAGGTGTAGATGAGCGGGTCCGGCCCCGCGGGGCGGTCAATCTGTTGTACCTATCGATCATGGAACGGGCGGTAAGCTGCGGGCTGCGGCGCTTCGATTTTGGACGCACGCGTAAGGGCAATGTCGGCGCGGCGGCCTTCAAGCGCAACCAGGGCTTTCGGCCACGTCCGCTGGGTTATCAGCGCTATGTGCCGCCCGGACAGCGCGCTCCAGACCTGGCGCCCGACAGCGCCCGTTATCAGTTGGCGCGGCGCATTTGGCGGCGCTTGCCACTACGGATTACGCGGACGGCGGGCGCTTGGTTGGCGCGCTCGGTTGCGGGATGAAGGGGGAAGAATGCGGATACTGATGCTGTTGCCACGGTTCCCCTACCCACCCGAACGGGGCGATGCGCTGCGTTCGTGGACGGTTTTGCGGGGGCTGGGCGAGCGGCATGAGGTATGGCTGGCGTGTGTGGACAGCAGGATGCCGACCCGCGCACAGCTCGGGCCGGTGCGTGAATTATGCCGTGAGGTGGCGGTATTTGTGCGCTCGCCCGCGGCCAGACTGCTGGGCGGGGTGCGGAGCATTCTGGCGGGCGGGAGTTTCACGGAAGGCTACTTCGCCGACCGGCGACTGCAACGCACGCTGGCGGAGTGGTCGGAACGAGAACCCTTCGAGGCGTTGTTTACGTATTCTTCGTCTATCGCGCCGCTTGCGCGGGGGGTTCGGGCGCGGCGCCGCGTGCTGGACTTCTGCGACGTGGACAGCCAGAAGTGGATCAGGTATTCACGCGAAGCGGCCCCACCATTGCGCTGGTGTTACCGATTGGAGGCGGCGCGCGTGGCGGATCTGGAGGTCTGGGCGGCGCAGCGGCACGATGTGTGCCTGGCTGTGAACGAGCGGGAACGCAAGAAGCTTCGCCTGCTGGCCCCGCAAGCGGTGGTGGAGGTTGTTTCAACGCCCGTGGAGGTCGCGCCAGACGGCAACGGTCCGCCGCCAACGGCGCCGGTGATCGGCATGCTGGGCTCGATGTGTTACGCGCCGAACGTACTCGCGGTTGACTGGTTCGGGCGCTTCGTGTGGCCCCTGGTACAGCGCCGGCTGCCGGAGGCGCGCTGGCTGATTGTCGGGCGCGATCCCGTCCGTAGCGTGCGCAAATGGGGCCGGCTGCCAGGCGTCACGGTCACAGGCCGCGTTCCCGACGTGCGCCCCTATTTGGCGCAGATGCGCGTATTCGTCGATCCGGTGCGCGGGGACATTGGCGTGCAAACGAAACTGTTGGTGGCACTGGCAAGCGGCCGGCCGGCCGTGACCACGTCAGACGCAGTGGCGGGCCTGACATATAGCGGTCCACCGCCCTGCCTGGTGGCGAATACCCCGGCCGATTTTGCGTCGGCCACCGTCCGGCTGGCGCTCGATGCGCAACTGTGGCGCCGCCTGAGCCAACGCGGACTGGAGGTGATCGAGCAGAGATACGCTTCGCACCGACAGGTGAAGGTGTTTGAGCAGTTGCTGACAGCCGGCAGGCCGGCCGCGGTGCGGCGTGGAAGCGGGAGAGAGCTCGTGACCGCATGATTGAAAATCGAAACATCGTCTGCATTGCGAGCAGTTGGTTCGATCACCCAACCAGCAAGCACCATGTAATGCGCATTCTGGCCGAGCCGAACCGCGTGATCTGGGTCAATTACCACGCCTCGCGCCGCCCAAATTTGAGCATTCGCGATTTTCGGCTAGCGTTACGCCGTTTGCGGCGAAGTTGCGCGGGCCCGCAGCGTGTGCCGGCGGGGCTCACTGTTCTGTCGCCGCTGCTGCCGCCCTTTCCGCAGTCGCGGCTGGCGCGCGCCTATAACACGCGCGTGCTGGTGCGGCAGATCGGCGAGGCGCTGGCGGCACTACCCGCGGCGCGGCGGCAACTGTGGCTTTTCACACCGGATGTGCCAGAGTTGATTCGCCACTTCGAATTTGAGCGCGTAGTCTACTATTGTGTAGACGATTTTGCGGGGTTCAGCGGTTACGACCCGTCAGCCGTGGAAAAGCTTGAAGCCGCCACACTGGCGGCAAGCGACGTAGTTATTGCCACTTCGACGCGACTTTACCAAAGTCTGCGGGCGGTGCATTCGAATACGCATTTAATCCCGCACGGCGTCGACTTTGAGCATTTCGCACCGGCAGCCGAGCCGGGCCGGTTGGAAATACCGCCTGAAATGCGGCATGTAACCGGACCCGTGTTGGGGTATGTCGGGCTGATCAGCGATTATGTGGATTTGCACTTGCTGGCCCAGGCCGCGCGTGCCCGGCCGAAATGGTCGTTCGTGCTGGTTGGTAATGCGAATTGTCCGCTCGGAGCACTGAGCGCGTTGCCGAACGTGCACCTGCTTGGCGGCCGCCCGTATGCGGACTTGCCGCGTTATTGTGCGGCGTTCGACGTGGGCTTGATACCTTTTCGGATGAACCGGCTGGTCCGGGCAGTGAATCCGATTAAGTTGCACGAATACCTGGCGGCGGGCTTGCCGGTGGTTTCGGCCCCGCTCGAGGCGGTGCTCGAGTACGCCCCAGCGGTGTACCCGGCCCAGAACCTGGAGCAATTCCTGGCGGCCTGCGAGCTGGCGCTACGCGAAAACGACGAGGCGGCGCGACGCGCCCGGCAGAACCTGGTGCGCGCCGAGAGCTGGCACTGCCGGGTCGAGGAGATATCAGAGATCGTTTCGGCCGCTGCGGCACGACAAACTCGGGAAGACAGAGTGTCAGCTTTGCCGCTCGGGGTCGGACGATGATACTCGTGGGCGGACCTGAAGCTGCCGCGCGAACCGCATGTCATCACCTACCGCGCGTCAGGTCGTGGAATTGCCTCAGCATAGACGTCGAGGAGTACTTCCATTGCGAGGCCTTTGCGGGCACAGTGCGCCCGCAGCAGTGGCCACAGTTCGAGCGCCGGGCGGAGTCGCGACTAGAGCTGATCGCGGACTTACTCGAACGTTACGAGTCCAGAGCTACGTTTTTTGTACTGGGTTGGTTGGTGCCGCACCTGACACGTTTACTGCGTGAATTGGCGGCGCGGGGGCACGAGATTGCCTGTCACGGCTACGGGCATCAGCACTTGGCCCGTATGACGCCGGCGGCTCTGGCTGATGATTTGCGGCGCGCACAGGATGTCATTGGCAACTGCCTGGGCGTGTCGCCGCGCGGCTATCGGGCGCCGACATTTTCTGTTATGCGGCGGACCGCTTGGGCGCTGGACGTGATTGCCGCGGCCGGCTTCGAGTACGACGCCAGCATTTTCCCGGTGCGCCACGATCGCTACGGCGTGCCCGGTGCCCCGCTGACGCCATTCCACGCGGTAGGTCCGAGCGGTACGCGAGTGCTCGAGTTTCCGCCGTTGACAATGCAATGCTGCGGTGTCCGCATTCCACTAGGCGGCGGCGGATACATGCGGCTGCTACCTGGCTGGGCACTGCGTGCGGCCCTGCGCAGCCGCATGGCGCGGGGCGGACCGGTAATGCTCTATCTACACCCGTGGGAGCTGGATTCCGATCAGCCCGAGTTGCCGGCCGGGCGACTGGGCCGCTGGAGACACCGGGTAAACTTGCAGACCACGGCCGCCAAGTTGGAAGCGCTGCTGAAGAGCTTCACTTTTGAGACGGCCGGCGACATTCTGCGTGATTATGTGAGCCGGCGGGGGGAATTGCAACAGTATTCCCTTGCGGCTCCCGCTTGAAGAGAAATCTCGTTACCGGGCGTCTTGCAGGAATAGGGAAGCCGATTTAGCTGCCAATCGTTTCGGGAAAGAGGAGCGCCATAATCATCGTTCGTGCGTTGAAAAGTGCGTGCGCGGTGATCGGCGGCACGAGAGAGCGCGTCCGCAGCCGCACGTACCCCAAGATGACGCCCATGGTACACAGCGGCAGAATATCCTGCGGTTGGCCGTGAATCGCCCCGAACAAGACGCCGGAGATAACCACGGAAAGCCAGGCGCGGCCAGTCAGGCGCCAGACGGCGCCCAGGACCAATCCGCGGAACAGGAGTTCCTCGCCCAGCGGGGCCACCACGATAGCGGCGATCGCCAGGACGGCCGGTCCCCACGGTTCCATCGTGCTTTCCTTGAGCGCGAGCAGCACCGGATGGACCGGCAGGGTTTGGGCCGGATGCAGCCACTGCCAAATGGCGGAACTCATCTGCAACTGCACCAGGGTGATCGGGGCAAGAATCAGCCCGGTCAGCAGCCCGATTCCGGCTTTCCGGATTATTCGGGGGACGGCTGCATCTCTTGGAAAAAGCGAATTCCGGGCAAGCATGAAAATGACCAGGAGGCTGACGAGCAGCTTGGCCAGCGTGTCGGCCGCCTGCATCAAGACCCAGGTCCGCGTGCCGGGCTGAGTGGCGGCCTGCAAATCCTGCCCTGCCAGAAACGCTGCTACTGCCAATTGCGAAACGATCGCATACGCCGCCAGCGCAATGGCGATGTGCAGCAACGTTGGGCCTTGGGGGCCAAGGGTGAGTCGCGCCGCAGGAAGGCTCGGGACTTCGGCACGCCCCGGTTCAGCGGATTGGTCAACCTCGGGTTGATGGCCTGCGCCAGGTTGCCCTGGAAACCCGGCCATTGGCGCAGGCGTGACGCGCCACAGAGCGGCGGCCCGCACGCCGGCCAGCGGGTTGCGCCACTCACCCCGGCGGATCAGCCAGAACACAAATCCGAGTGCGCAAAGTCCCCCGCAAATCATCACGCCCAGGTCAATCGCCTCGACCGCAGCCCGGGTGTCGAGAGCTGCCACCAGCATGACTGAAGCCGTTTTCGCGGCGCCGAACATCGCCGGGCATTCTGCCGCACAAACGGCGGCAAGTCGAGCGGTCTGCCGCGGTCGATCCGTCAAGGTCGGAGGCTTAATCGGTGAGGCATGCCCGCGCTTACAGCTTGGGCACCCGGCTTGGGTATGGCACCCGGCGGTCAAGGCTGGCAGGCTGGGTCGGTCCGGCATGCCCGCGCTTGGCGCTTGGGCATGGCACCCAAGCCGCGGTCGATCCGTCAAGGTCGGAGGCTTAATCGGTGAGGCATGCCCGCGCTTGGCGCTTGGGCATGGCACCCAAGCCGCGGTCGATCCGTCAAGGTCGGAGGCTCAATCGGTCAGGCATGCCCGCGCTTACAGCTTGGGCATGGCACCCAACCGCTCTCGATCGCACCCAACCGCTTTCGTTCGCACCCAACCGTTCGTGATAACGTCCGACCGCTTTTGAGCCGACCGACCGCTCGCGATCGCCACAAGGGCGCACTCGCTGCTCGCCGTCGGGATTGCTCCCGTTATACTGCGGGCCGGTCAGCGAGGTCGAGGATGGACGAGATTCGGCTGCTTCCGGCAAACCTGGTAAACCGCATCGCGGCGGGTGAGTGTGTTGAACGCCCCGCTTCGGTGCTGAAGGAACTGGTCGAAAATTCACTGGACGCCGGCGCCAGCCGCATCGATGTGGCCGTGCTGGATGGCGGTCGCGAACTGATTCAGGTCGCCGACGACGGGATGGGCATGGGCGTGGACGACCTGCGGCTGAGCGTGGCCGCGCACGCGACGAGCAAGATACGCAACGACGAGGACCTGTTCAGCATTCACACGATGGGTTTTCGCGGCGAAGCGCTGGCCAGCATTGGGGCGGTTTCGCGGCTACGAATTGTCTCGCGCACGCGCGACAGCGAAGTGGCGTACGCGCTCACGGTCGAGGCGGGCGCCGTTAGCGAGCCGCTCGCGTGTGCCGGACCAAGCGGAACCTGCGTCGAGGTTCGTGACCTGTTCTTTTGTGTGCCGGCGCGTCGCAAATTCCTGCGAACGAACCAAACCGAGATGGGTCACATTACCGAGCAGTTTGCCCGGATTGCCTTGGCACATCCCGGAGTCTCGTTCACGCTCAAGAATCAGAATCGGCCGTCATACGACCTGCCGACGACGTCCGACCGTCGACAGCGTATTGCTGATTTTTACGGTCCGGAACTCGCCGAAGTTCTACTGCCAGTTCGCCGAGCGGGCGACCGAATTCTGGTTGAAGGCTACATTGCGCCACCGGCACAATGCCGACGATCCGGAAAGTGGGAATATGTATTTGTGAACGGGCGCTTTATTCGAGACCGATTCATCTCTCACGCCATCAAAGCCGCCTATCGCAGTCTAATTCACCCAGATGAGTTCCCCGTGGCGTTTCTGTTCATTACTATTCAACCCGACCAGGTTGATGTGAACGTGCATCCCACCAAAATGGAGGTGCGCTGGCGCGATTCTAACTACGTACACGGCCAAGTACTTGCGGCGCTGCGCGAGAAATTCCTGTCTACCAATCTCGACCGGCCGCTGCGACCACCCGTAGCTGAGAATGACGCGTATCGTGAGCGTGTGCGTGAGGCAATGGTCGACTTTTTCACGCACGCTAAACCTAAAGCGCCACATTCACCACCTATGTTGAACTCCGCTCCCTGCCCGTCAATCCAACCCTCGCCGGGCGATTCTGCGCCGGCTGTGCGGCCGGACCAGAGGGATTTCAGGGCCCCTCACTCTGAAGGCAAGGCATGCACGGAGTACGCGCAAAAAACACCTGCCGCGGATTTCTGGGCCTCGCCGAAGACCTCGAACGGGAGGCTGCCGCTATGCCGCGAAGCTGATCAAGTCACGCCGGGCGTACGGGCGATGCAAATCCACAACTCCTACCTGGTGGTGGAGGTGGAGGATGGGGTTCTGATAATTGATCAGCACGCGCTGCATGAGCGGATCTTGTACGAGGAGTTGCGGCGTCGCACTGCAGAACGGCCGCTCGAAAGCCAAAGGCTATTGTTACCGGACGTATTGCGCGTTCCGGCCGACCGAATGGAAGCACTGGAGGTGCATGCAGAATTGCTGCAGCGACTGGGGCTGGAGTTGACGCCGGCCGGCCCGCAACACGTAGCGGTACACGCATTTCCACAATTGCTGGCGCGCGCGAACGCAGAGGAGTTTGTGCGCGATCTGCTCGATCTGCTGTGCGAAGCGGGACAACGACCAAACTTGGAAGCGCTTGTACACGATGTTTTAGACATGGCGGCCTGCAAGGCGGCCATAAAGGCAGGCGATGCGCTCACGGCCCAGGAAATCGACGCTTTATTGGCCCAGCGCGAAGTGGCCGAACGTCGCAGCCACTGTCCGCACGGGCGTCCGACGACGCTGCATCTGACGTTGCGGGAGTTGGCAGGGCAGTTCAAGCGTCGGTGAGGTCCGGTAAAACAAGATCGGCTCATCGGGGGTGGAGAGCCGATAGAAGAGAGGCAGCACGGGCATGCACGGCTACGTTGCACCAAGTGTCTGTGCCGGATGGACTTGCGAGTGGTTGGGCCTGACGCTGTCCCATAACTTTGGCGTACACGGAGTGTGACCTGGAGGCCAGCGGCCTGGGTGATCGCCAAGAGCGCTGATTCCGTTTCGGGCGCGTTAATGCTCTTGCATAGGGCACTCTGAAGCCGTATATTTATTATGAGGCTCGAATGCGCTGCGTTCATGGGTGGGATGGGAGCAGAGAAGCATCACCCGTCCACTGCGCACAATGGCCGAGAGGCAGTATCTATGCCCGCTAGCCGTGTGGCTTGCATATTAGCGTTACAACGTGCGTTTATGTTTGCCGGTCGCCCAGGGTGCGCGGTGAGCCTGGGTTCAAACGGTTCCGCGCGGGGCAAGGGGCCGGCGATGTTTTGGCGTAGGGGTAGGAACACCGAAAGGAGACATCGATGAAGAGAGGCATGTGTTGTGTTTGCGCCGTACTCGTTTGTACGGCGCTGGTCTTCGCCGGCTCGCCCGCGCGGCCCGACGTAGATCAGAAGACCGGCGATGTGGCATTCACCGCCTCGCCGGCCCAACCGCAAACCATGGTAAGCTCCCTGGGCAACGTCTCGCTGAGCGAACTGTGGACCAACCGCGTGCTGGCGGGCGCCGCTACGCACGTCTGGACGCCCCCGGCTGCGGATAGCCGGGAGGTCGTGTACTCGTGCCCGGGCGGTACTCCAGAGGGCGAGCCGCCTTGCGGCACGGGCTACGAGGACACCTATAATGGTGGCTGCAACTCCGAGATACACGTCTTCCAGGTGCCTGCGGCTTTGGTGGAGGGCCTAAGCGGCTTTTATCAGGACACGGAGGGCGCCTGGATGCGGGACACCGACTGGTACGAGGTTGTGTGTTCTGAGCCGACGCGGATTACCTATACGGTATTCACCGACTTCTACGTGCAAGTCCTGCTGATTGACGGAACGCAGGGCTGCGAATCCAGCGTGTTGGTGACGTCCGCGCTGGCCGATCCGTGCAAAGAGGCCCTTATCGACTTCTGTGTTCCCGCCGGTCGGTACTGGCTGTGGGTCGGACCGCAGCCAGCTGCAAATCCGGAGGCCATGCCGTGCGACAGCTTGCACTACTGCGCCCGTCTGGAGCAGGAGGCGTGCCAAGTTCCGGCCCCGCCGGCCTGCCCGCCCAATTACCTTGAGAACGTGGGGCAACTGCCATACGGCGAGAACGAAGGCTGGCGGCTTTTCTTGAGCAACGATCGGTTCCCGGACTATGATCCGGCCAACGGCGTGCTGCGGTACGAGCACTTCACGGGTGTTGGCGCGACCAGCGGTGGGATCAAACACATCGCTTGGTGGGGCACCGGCGCGACCTACGGTGATCGGGGCAACCTGGTCGAGTGCGAGCTGGACCCCGGCACGTTTACGATTAGTTTCTGGTTCCACAACAAGTACACCAACCGCCCGTTCTACGAGGCGGATGGCTGGGAATGGGCACTTCCCCCCGGCGCAACCGAAGGCCTGTCTTACAGTTACACGGTAAGCGGCGCGGCCTTGACCAAGGAGGACACGGGGCACGTTTATATGGCTCGTGGGTCTGACGGCACCATTAGCAGGGCATACACCCTGTGGATGTGGAGCTGCGAGTTGCCCGTGGCCCAGAGCCTAAACGAGGGTTGGATCAGCATCCAGAACTCTGACAATTGCCCGTTCTGGTGGGCCGGCTCACCTGGTCCGGTGTTCGGCACGGGCGGCGTTCACGTTGCGGAAGATCAGGCCGTGGATCCGGTAACGCGCCAGGACGTTGACGGCGACTTGGCCTTCTGCCTGGGCTCCGACGAGGGCACGTCGTTCAGCGGAGCGTGCTGCGACCGGAGTTCCGATCCGGCACCGTGCCGCAACACGACCGCGGACGAGTGCGTGAATCCATACGATGAGTGGCATCCTATGGCGACCTGCGCTGCCATTAGCTGCACGCCAGAGTATTGGGCCTGCTGCACGGGCAGTGGGGCTTCCGGGTGCCATATTGGTTACGAGTACTCTGCGGCAGAGTGCACCGGCACGTGGCATCGTTGGTACGTTTGCTCAGCCGGCGATGCGGGGTACGATGCGAAGGCCTGGGGCGGTGCAGGCAACGTGATCGTGTGTGCGGGCCCGGGACAGGACGTGCCGATTACTTGTGATTCGGCTGGAATGAGCTTCGGCCGGGCAATAGGCACCGGCTACCTGTACATTTCCTGGGACCACGGCACAGGTGACCAGCGTTACGTAATCGACGCCTTCAACCATCCCTCCAGCGCCAGCGTCAGGCGCATCTACTGGTGGGGTTGCTCCACCAACGCGTGGGATGGTCCGGACTGCGACTTCGAAAACCCCGCGCCCTTCGCGATCAGATTTTATCACACCAGTGCCGGTGGCCCGGCTTACGCCTCCCCGCACAAAGTGTATGATCCGATCTACGCGACTTGGGAAGAGACGAACTACACTTTTGGAACTGAAGAGTATGGGTTAATCGAGCGCTACAATGTGACACTGCCCGACCCCGTTGTCCCCGGCACCAGTTGGCAGTGGATCTCCATCGCATCCAAGACAATCGACTGCGACTTCATCTGGGCGCCCGGAGAGGATGGCACGTCGGGTTATGGCCAGTGGTTCTATGCCAACGGTCAGTGCCAGGCTGAGCCCGGCTACCGGCACCGCAGCTTCTGCCTGTACACCAACGTCCAAACCGGCGCTTGCTGCAACGAGATCATGGGTACGTGCCAGAACGGCGTTCAGGAAACGACCTGCGCGACCAGCGGCCTGACATTCTATCCCAGCCAGACCTGCTCCCAGATTCCGGCTCCGGGCTGCTATGCGCATACCGGCGCTTGCTGCGACCGCAGCACCTTCCCGGCTAGCTGCGAGATGACAATCAGCTCGGCCTGCGCGGGTGAATGGATGGGTGTGGGCGTTGGTTGCGAAATGTGCTGCTACGCGTGCCCCGCGAACGGAGTGCCCGAAGGCGAGCCCGAGTGCTACGACAACTACGACGACACCTATAACAAGGGTTGCTTTACTCAGCCGACCTGGGAGTTCGACGACTTCGTCAACATTTTCGATGGCCAGGTCATCTGCGGCAAGACCGGCACGTTCATGGTCACGCTGGAAGGCGGCTCGACGGCCAGGTATCGCGATATTGACTTCTACCGCTACGAGTTGTCCGGGACGGATCCGGGATGCACTGTTCTCCAGGCCAAGGTCAAGGGCGAGTTCTTGCCCGAGGTCTGGCTGATGGACGGAGAGTGCTTCACCGACAGTTGGTGCGGCGTCGAGACAACCTACGTCAGCGTATACTCGCAAGACACCGCCGGGGTGTGCGATTACGCCATCGCGGCCGCGCCGCTGCCCAGCGATCCGCCGCGTTACGTCTACATTTTCGTTTCCTGCCTTGGCTCAGACGTGCCTTGCAACACGCCCTACACGCTGGAAATCGATAAAGTGGCAGCGGGCTGCTGCAGGCTGGGCGACGAAGAGGGCATCACCAGCGAAGCCTACTGCGTGGCTCTGGGCGGCGAGTGGACGGGCGGCGACTGCAGCTGCGGCGAGGAACCCCCGCCCCTCCTGGGCGACTGCAACTGCGACGGTTTTGTTAACGTGTTCGACATCGATGCGTTTGTGTTGGCTTTGACCGACGCGCAGCAGTGGGCAGCGACCTACAGCTGCGATATTCGCAACTGCGACTGCAACTGCGACGGCAGCGTCAACGTGTTTGACATTGACCCGTTCGTGCAGTGCCTGACCGGCGACTGCGCGTGCCCATAGCGGGAAGCGCGTCGCCGGTGAGCGGTCACTGACCGTTCACCCGGCCCTGCAGCGACGTCCACGACGTCGCTCAGGCGCCTACCGGCGGCTGGCCGCCGGCTGAAACGCAAAACCAGGCCGGCCTGAGGTGAAACGCCTCGGGCCGGCCTTGCTGTTTGGAGGCCTAACGCACCGTTGACAACTATCCGGCAGACGACCATCGCGCTGGCAGGGTGGGAAGCGCGGCAAAACTTGGGAGCCTGGCAACCGAACGCTGGACTTGGACACCCCGGGCGCTGCGCGGCCAATTCATCGCCGGTCCCGACAACCAGGCGCGGGTTAGCGCCGCGCGATGACCTGCTGCTCGCGTTCCAGGATGAGCGCCAGGGCCTCGGTTGGCTCGTCGATTTCCAGCAATCTGGCGGGCAAATCGGTGCTGAGCATCATTGCCAGACGAGCCAGCACGCACAGGTGCTGCCGCTCTTCATGACTGCACACGAGAAAGAAGACGTGCGTTAGCTGGCCGTCGGGCGCCCCGAACGGAATGCCCGCCGGCACGCGGGCCAGGCACACCAGCGGCTCGGCCGTGGCGTAGGGCAGGGGGCGCCTGGGGTGCGGCAGGGCCACGCCATTCGGCAGCGCCGTGGGGTACAGCTCCTCGCGCTCCTGCACGGCCGTCAGCAAGCCTAGCGGGTCGTAGACCAAGCCGGTCCGCTCGGCGAGGGAAACCAGCTCTTTCAACACGGATGCCCGCGAACGAGCCGGCAAATTCATATCGATGGCTTCCGGCGGCAGAAGGGCGCCGAGCACCTCGTCGTCGTTGCCGCCCGACATGGCCCGTTCGAGATTGGCGATGTGCTTTGGATCGAGGTTGTGTATCTCCTGCTGGAGCCAATCCAGCATTTGGGCCCGATTGAAGCGCCACTGGCCCTGCACCATCACGCCGGGGAGGCGGCCCTTTTCGGCCCACTTGCGGACGATGCGCGCATCCATGCCGATGTGCCGCGCGAGTTCATCAATGCTCATGTTGCGGTAAGGCATAGCCGGTACCGGGCATCCGGAATCCAAAAATTGTACCGCAGAGCGCCCACGCAAAAAAGAATATTTCTCCCAAAACAGGTGCGGGGCGAGAGAGCGCCTGCCAGCCGTGCGAACAGCGCAGTTGTCGCGCCCCCTGCAGCGCTGACGTCCGGCGGCGTGGCGTATTACGATTTCGACACGCCGGCGGGCGTGGGGGCGCCCGCGTCCGCGCCGGCATACTTCGGGACGAAAATCTTCTCGGCCAGGCCATGCTGGCGAGCGTATTCGTGCAGGCGCGGAAGGGTCTTCAACACGCTCAGGTCATCGTGGGTGTCGGTGCCGATCGAGATGAACACGCGGTGATTCGGAAGGATGTTGAACCAGCGATCATGATCCTCGAGCGGGATGAACTTCGAGTTAAGCTCGTAGAAAATGCGTGCGTTCGCGAGGGTGCGCACCACCTGATCCATGGACGTTGAGGGGAACTGCTGGTCGACGGCGGCGTGAGCCAATCCAACTGGGCACGGCCAGCGCCGCGCCTGATTGGCCAGCGTGGTGAGCCCCGCCCAGTCCACGTACTCGAACAAGACGTAATCAATGCCCGTCAACATGGTTTTGACCGTGTCCAGCAGGCCCTTGTTCATTTGCCAGTTGATCTCGGCCCCGCAGTAAATTGGCACCCGGTCGGCCCATCTGCGGCGCGCCTCGTGCACCGCGTTGACGTATTCCTGGGTTTCACGGTCGAAGACGCGGTGAAACTCGCGCTCGTTGCTTACTTCACGCGAAGATGGCGTGCAGAAGAGGTGATCGCAAATGCCGATGCCGCCCATGTTCAGCTCGGGATCATCCAGGTGAGCCTGGATGATCTCGTCGATCGTGTAGGCGCCGTCGGAAAACGGCGTGTGGTTGTGCAGGTTATACATCAGTTGGTTCATGCAGGCTCACTCCCAGACCGCATCCCGCGCAGGTTGTACGCCGCCGATCATGGCCTTAGGGGCCCCGACGCCTTCCCTGGCCCGCTGCCTCAAAACTGCCGTCAGGTCAGACGGCCAGTGTCAAGCTGAAGAGCCGAAAAACATGCCCCAGCCGGCACGTACCCTGAACCCGCTCCTGGCACGGCCATCACCCAACTCAGACTTAGTATAACCCGACGCGGACCTGCGGCAAGCCCATTTGGGGCAAGCGTGTGGGCCTAACGCGTGAATCAGGGCAGGCGCGAAGCTGACCGCGGCGCCCTGGGGGCATCCGCTACGCGGCTGTCGCCCGGATATCAGCGTTAGGAATCCGCGCGAGGCACAATCATGATGGGAATGGCCGGCAGGAATCCGGCTGGGCTTCGCACCGGCGGCTTGGCCGCTTCGCCCGCGCGCGGCGCACGACTCACGGTCACAAATGCTTCGACGATCAGATTGTCCGCGGCGCCCGGCTGCGCTAACTGCGGATCGGCTTTGAGCACGAGCAAAACCGTGCCTTTAGCCGGGCTGAAGGCGTTCTCCAGGATTACGCCCGGCGGCGGATCGCTGAGCTGAAACTCCAGTCCGCGATCAAGTTGGTGCTGCGGGATGTTGACGCGCACCTCGGCCGTCCCACCCACCGGCAGTCCGATCGGTACTGCGCTGTCCAGCACATACTGCCAGGCTGACGGACGGCGTCCCTGGACTGAAACCATCAGCTCCTGCGACGGTGTCAAATGCCGATACAGAAAAGCCTGCATCATGTCTTCAGCGGGGACGGCGTCGTGTCGCACCACGCACCCGTCAATCCGTGCGCGGCCCGCCACTCTCAACACTACCGGCTGATTGAACGCCGCTCGGCGCTCCGCCGCCGGCCGGCTTCCGTCTCGATCAGCGTTTCCCAGATTCGCCGCAAGAGCGACGGCGGCCAGAGCCGGCGGTTGATTTCGAGGGCGGCGGTGAGCCGTTTCATGAGTCCCGCGGGCGGGGCGCCAGGCCGCGCGGCGAACGTCGCGAGCAACCGCGCCTCGACTTCGTTCCAGACGGACTCCTCGACAAAGCCCTGCTGCTCGGCCACGGCCTGATGCGCGACCGCGTCGGTCTGCGTGGCCGAGCGAACGTCGAACTGGAGCCGCCAGCGGCCCGGGCCGCCGATCTGGCTGCACCAGAGGTCGAGCGTGCCGATTTCGGTCAGTCTTCCGTGGAGCGCGACCTGGGTCGTCTCGGCGGACTTGTTGCGCGTTTGGAGTACGGTGCGGATCGGCGGCAACGGCGTCATCTGCTCGCGATCGACGGCCACCAGTGCGCCCGCCGCGTCGGTCAAGCGGGTGCTCGAGACGTAGAGCGGAAACTCCACCGGCTGGGAGACGATCAGGTCCATGGGGCGCTGGGCGAGGTGGATTTCCTCGCCCGGCTCCACGCCGGCCGGAATCAGGCAGACTGCCGACGGCGGGCGGCTCTCGACGCCGATGAAGTACGACCTGGCCAGGCCGGCCGAAATCCGTTCCCCCCGCCCGCGGCGGACCATCCCGTAATAGGCCGCGCCGCGCGCCACGGCCAGGTCCAGACGGTCGTTGTCGAGCACGATCGGCGCCCAGGGCGGCTCGGCGCCGGAAGGCGAGAACCAGCCGGCAAGCACTTCCAGGAGCCTGGCGCGGAGCACGTCCGATTCGAACAGACCGCCGTTGAGGAGCACGATGTCGGGCCGCGCCGGGTCCTGCCCCGCCGCCAGTTCGACCCCGTCCAGCGCGACGTGGCGGTGCGCCGTCAGAAACGCGGCCAGGTAGCGGGTGATCGCCGGGTCCGCGGCGTAGGGGAGTCCGAATTCCCGGAAGCCCGATTGGCGGGCCGTGGGCCGGTCGCCGAGTCCGGTCTTGGGGAAAAACCCCTCGACAAGCAGTTCGCGGACCTCCTCCCGGGCGACCTCGATCTGCCGGGCGCCGCCGACCAGCCGCGTCCCGCCTCCGGGCAGGCTGACCGTGAGCGTTTCCGGAGCGTTCTTGCCCAGCAGAGTCTCCTTCAC
>ENA-UOUL01000657-UOUL01000657.1-bioreactor-metagenome-genome-assembly--contig:-NODE-657-length-57614-cov-5.903332_pt1 | contig 57614 bp, 48 predicted proteins | sample MGYA00249838_ERZ747220 | MGnify/ENA primary metagenome ERZ747220 (study PRJEB28778, sample SAMN05720191) | bioreactor metagenome | isolation source: Anaerobic biogas reactor | place: USA:Washington... | reverse complement strand
AGGAGAAAAGATGCAGAGGCGAGTCGTTGTCGAGAAGGTGACCGACGCCGTCCTTGCCGTCGTGATCTTCCTGATCTATCTCTATGCGTCCCGTGCATACTCCATCAACCAGGTCTTCTGGCTCCCCGTCCTTGTCATCATCGGCCTGCTCCTGACACGGATCGTCTTCATCGATGGTGGGGAGCGCCGCATCACCTTCGCGCGATCGGTTGTCTTCTACCTCATAGTAGCCATGATCGTTCTTCTGCGCTATCTGGCACTGGGGTATCCCGTTGTCCCCCTCCTCCAGGCAATCGCGCTTGTTGGTATCGTTTCTTTTCCCCTCCTCTACATCTGGGAAAGACGACGCACACCGAAGGGAACGGACCGATAATCGATGGATGACCTGCGGCATGATGGGTGTGCTCCGCACACCCCTGTGAAGGGCAGAGGGCTCATGACCGTAAAAACAGCGCAGGCACTCGCCGTTCTGCTCATCGCATGCACTCTATGCATTCCTGCAGTCGCGACCTCAACGATCTCCCTCGAATACTACCACATGGACCGGTGCCCGGACTGTAAGTTGGCTGGTCCGCTGATCGCGGACCTGGAAGGCGCCTATGACGGCGCCCTCGCGATCGAATGGATTGACGTCGAGACCGTGGAAGGATGGGAGCGGTGGAACGCGTACGAATTCCTCGAAGTCCCGGCCGTGGTCGTGAACGGCACCTTCAAGATCCCCAAGGAAGAGATCACCGAGGAGAGCCTCAGGGCGGCGATCGAGCAGTCCCTTGCCGGTGCTGAACCGCAGAAGAACCCGCCGCCAATAAACTGGGATATCCCGTTTGCGTATTCATTAGGCCTCTTCTCCGGGTTTTCACCCTGTCTGATGGCAATCCTCGGGTTCATCCTGGTCTACGTCACCGGGTCGGGCAAAGGGTTGAGAAGCAGTCTCCTGAACTCTGTAATATTTGGCCTGGGGTTGGTCGCCGCGTATATCGTCATGGGGTGCTGCTTCCTCCTGGCGGGGATGTCGCTCGGCGGTTTCGGTCCGTACCTTGCCGTTGCGGCGGGACTGATCACGATACTCGCCGGGGTGAACCTGCTCGGATTGATACGACTCCCGCTCTCCACCGACGACTACGTTAAGTCATCCATACGAAAGCATGCGACCACCCTTGCCGGGTTGTTCGTTCTGGGTATGATATTTTCGATCGTCAAGGCTCCGTGCGCCGCGCCGATGCTCCTCATTCTGTTGAACAAAATCCTGATCGGCGGCACTGTGCAGGATCTATCGCTCCTGCTGGTCTTCGGGGCCGGGGTGCTCACGCCGTTTCTCGGCGTCGGAGTACTCGGGGGATACGCCTCATCAAGCAGGATACGGGAATACAGGGACATCATTCGAGCGGGAAGCGGGATTTTGTTGATAGGATTCGGGGTCTGGATGCTTTTCTGGGGATAAGCGCCACTGGATCCGAAGATACTCGCCCATCTGGATCGGTTGGCATCTGGTTCTGTACCGTTTTCATCGCTCCCCAACGACGAATGAACGTTCAACGGGTAAGTCATATGGTCTTTGTCCCGGTACGGGATGTCTATGCGAAAACGCCTTCTCTCTGGTGTCCGCGTCCCTCAGGGCGGGATGGACCGTTTCACTTTTGCAAACAGCCGATGGACGTGTAAAGAAATAGGACAGAATTTATAAATCGATCGACGTCCATGTCATTGTGCGGAAGCCCAAAACGCGTTCGCAAAACCGCGGAGGCTCACCCCATCCGTCCAAGACCGGATGAACCCCCCACTACCCGAAGGCAAGAGATAGGTTTGCACTCCCTGTATTTAAGGACTGCCCCTCTTCTGCCTCCGGGGGCGTTAGAGGAGGCAAAAAGACGAAAGGAACCATTGGAATGCGGGCACTTTCCATGCTCCTCGCTGCATTGCTGGTGAGCGGAACGATAGTGCCGGCGGTGAGTGCAGATTGTGTGAAAAACCCTCCGGGTAAAACAGGCACAAACGACGGCTGCACCCTGGATCAGGAACTGTCGCTTGAACTGATACAACCAGGCTCTGTTACGATGTCTTCGGTTGTGGAAGTCGACAAAAAATTGCTGCACGGGGTTGCGATTCCTTCAGATTGGAAAGAAATCCCAGCAAAACAACTAAAGCCGACTGAAGAGGATTGGGCGTTCGTCAGGGAGCTCATCCGGGGTCTTCCGGATGATGACAGGAAACAATTCGAAAATACGGTGCGAAGCACCTTTGAAGGTGAAGCTTCCCTTTCTGAGGAAGAAGAGAAAGAGATTCTCTTACGACTATCATACCTTCTGGTCGAAGCAACGGAAGGAGATCCCATTGGTCCAAAATGGGCAGGCTCCCCAGGCCATTGGCACTTTTCAGGGACAGCCGGGGAGAATCTGGGGTATGTCTCCTCTGTACATAACGCTACACTCAGGGATTACAGCGGCTGGGCTGATGTTCATCGTGAGGAGCCTATCGGGATTGTACCCCCTTTAACGCTTAATCGTCACTCCTGGGTTTATATCTGGGATGTCCCACTACCGGGTGACAATTTAGGACCATACTCCTGTGAGTACTATATGGATACGGCGAAAAGTGACTTCGCAAACTACGATTCTGATTCTGCGTACATCAGTCTTGGCAAAGGACTTCACTATATTGAGGATCTCGGCTGCCCATTCCACACGTCGAGTGTAGTGGGACAGGCACACCATCTGGACTATGAAGAATGGGTGGGATCAAACTGGGGAGATTTGTTTGAAGATGCAACAGATGTTGATACCTATTACATCATCACCGACCCATCAGAAGATGCAAAAGAGTTTGCAGCATGGTCTCACCAGTATTTGGAGCCGATCTGTACAATTATGAACTACGATCCCGATTGGAGAACAAATACCAATCTCATCAACTATACACGGATACTCGTGTCAGAAACGGAGAAGATGACCATGGGAATGGTCATTTACTCAACGAAGACCGAATCTCCTGATACAGCCGGGTCAAGTTCGGTTCCGATAACCGATTACCAGACATCGTATGCTCATATTAATGACGTTGCCTGTTCCGACAGTATGCTGTTCACAATCCTGATCGACCATACCTACATAGCCGATCTGGATATCTGGCTTGGGTGGAAGGAAGAGGCGTGGGATGAGTACGCTGAATATCAGATCTGGGACAATCAGGGTGGAAGTGCAGATCACCTGGCACTCAGTGTTCGAGCAGAAAATTTTGCAACTATTCACGATTGGCAACTGAGAGTTGTGGACACATATGAAGGAGATGAAGGTGAGATCAGCGAGTTTGCGCTCTATATCGGGTGAACCGCTGGAACCTCGATGTCATGCGATGAAAACGCCCCTCTGTAGCGTATCGCTTGCGTGTGCTTCAACCATCTTCTTTTTCTTCTGGGTCGCCCCGTTCACCGGGCTTACTGCAGCAACATTCATATTGAGCGGAATCTCTCTTTTCGGTCTCCTCCTGTTCATCCCGGCAGCACGAGAGGAGACCAGACCACGGTATTTCGACCTGCTGCTCCCCGGCACCGTCTTCGCCCTCGGTGTCGTGAGTTTCCTGGTATACCCCGATGGGAACTCGTTCCTTTCGGACCCGGTGAGCGGGATCGAGGTCGTCTGGATCGGCCTGCTTGCCGCGCTGTCTCCGGCGTCCCTGGCCTTCGTTCATCTTCTCCCGGAACGCCTGAAGGCGAAGGCGCTCGTCCCTCTTCGGGCGATCGCGGGCATCGTACTCTTTGCCGCCATCATCTTTGCCTGTGTCGTGAAGGATACCGTTCTCTCGCCTTCGCCCACACTTCATCCCTGGAGCGGGCTCATCACTCTCTACTGGGCAGTTGGATTGCCACTGATCGGGTTTAACCTCCTCGCGATTGCGATCCGGTGCAGGGGGGACGATTGATCCGGCTCCCTGCTATCCATGGATTGTTCGCAGCCGGGAGCGGCGATCCCGACACCAGATACATCACCCTTCTGGTGCTCGGTCTCACCATTGCGGTGCTCGTTTGCAGCATACTCGCAGGTGCGGTAGTGACGCCCCTCCCCGGGCAGGGAAATCAGACCCAGATCCTGTATGGGGTCCACCCGAATGCAAAGACCAACGAGACGATCACCGCGTTCATAGCCGAACACGGGGAGATCTGGTGGCATGAGGGTATTTACAATCACACGCACAAGTACGTGTACGTCGTGCCGGTGAGCGCCTGCGAAGAACAGCTCGTCTACTTAAACCGGATAACCGACGAGCGCAGCGGCGAACAGTCTATTGAATGCATCTGGATCATCGGCTACGACGAAACGATGCCCCTGGCCGCGGAACTCACATTCCCGGAGATCTTTGCGAAGTACCCGGCGCTCAGCAACGACGGCGGGCTGCGGTCATACGTCGAGAATCAATCCCCTGGCCGCTACGAGGAGATTACAACCAGACCTTCGCGGACACAGGTCTACTTCATCAATGATGCCGGGGTGTTCACGGAGTACATCGTCGACCTTTCGGGAGGAGAGATCGTCTCCACCACCTACGTCTCGGAGGAGAACCTCACGGTCGGGAGAGCCGAAGCGGAGGCGCAGGCCCTCTCCGGACAGCCCCCGGGTGCCCGCGTCGAGAACATCGTGCTGAAAGTCTACGGCGGCGACCGGGTTGTCTGGGAGATCACCGTCCGGGCCGGTCGAGAGACGGAGATCGTGCAGGTCCCTTCAGACCTGGCGCCCGGGCAGTCGCTCCGGACGACGACGCCGGGGTTCGGGGCGGTCTTCGCGGCTCTTGGCGTCGGGCTGAGTTTCGCCCTGTACCGGAGGCGGGGATAGGACCGGAGCGGCAGGTGTATCCTTTGCAGGGGAACATGCCTTCCGTCCGGGCATGCACGCGCTCCTTCCGGTCACGAGGGAGCATCCCGCTCGAAGGCCGCAGGTCTTCTCGAACTCCGCCTCACTCTCCTTGAGCGCCGCTTGCCACGCCGCCCCGAAGCCCGGGCTGTTGATGGTCAGCCGGTCGACGGCGGTTTGATAGACATTGAGGCGCGCGATCTCCTTGCGTCCCGGTTTCTGGGAGTAGGTGTTGACCGTGATCCGCAGGTTCTCGTTCTGCTTCTTCAGCTCCTCATTCTCACTCCGGATCTTCAACAGTCCGTCACTCTCCAGGTCCATGCGGTCGGCGAGCATCATCTTCAGCCGCTCCTGCTCCTTGGTCGCGGCCTTCTTGTCGCCGCTGCGCTTGATGGCCATGATGATCAGGACGATGATGGCGACGACCAGCCCGATGCCCAATCCAATTGCAAAGTTCTTCATGAAAGACTCCTCTTGCTTCTGTCGAAAAGGTACTGTAAGGCCCCTCTTTTGTCAAAGCCATCAGAGGGCGAATCGCTCTTTCATCGCCGCGACCGAATTCTCGATCGCCTCGGGAATCTTGATCTGGCCGTCGAAGACCGCCATATCCTTGAATCCGGTGCCGGTGAGCAGGACGCAGACCTCGACGTTCTCTCCGAAGCGGTCCGCAATCATCCGCTGGTCGTTCTTGAGCGCAGCCCAGGCACACGAGGCGGCGGGCTCGACGAAGACGCCGGCTTCCTTTGCCAGTTCAAGCTGGGCCTCGAGGATCTCCCGGTCGTCCACCTCCGTCGCCCATCCCTCGCTCTCGCTGATGTAGCGCACCGCCATCCGTCCATTGGCCGGGCTCTCCACACTGATCGAGTCGGCGCGGGTGGTCGCCCTCTCCAAGTTGTTGAACTGCTGTGTCTTCCAGGCGCGGGCGATGGCGTTGCTCTCTCTCGATTGGGCCGCCACCAGGTGGGGAATCTTGGTGATGAGGCCGGCCTCCTTGAGGTCAAAGAAGCCCTTGTAGACTCCGGCGAAGATGCAGCCGTCACCGGTGGGGACGTAGACGACGTCGGGGACGCTTCGGCCCATCTGGAGGAAGAGCTCGATGGAGACGCTCTTCTTCCCCTCGATGGTCATCGGATTGTAGGCGGTGTTGCGGTTGATGCCCCCCGCCTCCTTGGTGTAGGCGATCGAGAGGGCGAAGGCGTCGTCGTAGCTGCCCTTCACCGGGACCACCGTGGCCCCGTAGAGGACGCTCTGCATCAGCTTGTTGGCCGGAGCGGTCTCGGGTACGAAGAGGATGATCTCAAGGCCATAGGCGGCTCCGGCACAGCTCATCGCAGCCCCGGCGTTGCCGGTGGAGGCGAGGGCGATCCTCGTCTCCTGGTGATGGAGCGCCTGGGCGGCGATCAACTGGCTCGCCCGGTCCTTGAAGGAACCGGAGGGCAACGCGCTGTCCATCTTGAAGCTGAGGTTGTTCAGTCCGTGCGTCCTGGCGAGGCGCCGGGGGCGCACGATCGGGGTGTTGCCCACTGGGTAACAATCGGGGTGGGGAATCGCATACGGCAAGAAGTCGGCCACCGAGAGCTCCGTGCGCTTCTTCAGTGTTTTCAGATACTGCTCGTCAAGCTTCACGATGACGTTTCCCTTGGCAAACGAGGTGCCGTCGTTGAGGGCGGCGCACTTCGGGCACTGGTAAAAGACTTCCTCGCTCTCGTAGACGGCGTGGCAATCATTGCACTCATAGACGAATTTCATGCTTCTCCTCCTCAATAAAAAGCCGGACCATCGGCCCGGCTCTCCTGGAATGTCCTGGCTTATGGGGCCAGGACCTCCGCATTGAATGCCTCGATCAGACGATCGATCTCGTCGGCCAATGGCGGGATGCTGGTCCAGTAGTCACGGTCGTACCACTGGGCGTTGAGCTCCTCGTAGGTCCGCCCCTGCTGTTCCACCCATGTGTAGTACTTCAGGTTGTGGACCCTCAGTCTTTCATAGTAGGTCAGCTCCAATACGCCGTCAATCGCCTGATGGTGGAGACAGCCGGCCAAGGCGCGGGCTGCTGCCAGTTCATCGAACTTGCCTTGGATCTCGGCCTGCTCGGTGACGCGGGAGGTGTACATCTCCTCACTGTCGGTCAGGAGGGTGAAGATCACATCATCCTCCTCCATCTCGTAGTACTTGGCCATCTTGATGGAGGCGAGGAGGTTGCCCAGTCCGCTGATGCCGTAGAGCGGCAAGTTGGCGATGTCCTCTTCACTTACGCCGATCTTGCGCAGATACTCGATGCCCACCGGCTCGTTGAAGAGACGCAGGATATCCATGCAGTCCTGGTCATCGATGGCGATGATCATGTCGGTGTTCTTGACGTTGTGCACCCACGGCACGTGCTTGTCGCCGATGCCCTCGATGCGGTGCGCCCCGAAGCCGTTCCTCAGCAGGGTGGGGCACTGCAGCGCCTCGACGGCCGCGATCTTCACGTTGGGGTAGTGCAGCTTCAACAGGTCGCCTGCCGCGATGGTGCCGCCGCTGCCGGTCGCCGAGACGAGGCCACGTACCCGCGCCGGGTCGATGTGCTCGAGCTCGTCGGCGATTTCCATGATGGCACCGCCGGTGATCTTGTAGTGCCAGAGGTAGTTGCCGAACTCCTCGAACTGGTTGAAGATGACGATGTGATGGCCCCGCTCTTTGTCCAGCTCGTGGCACTTGTCGAAGATCTCCTTGACGTTGGATTCGCCACCGGGGGTGGAGATGACCTCACCGGCGATTTTCTTGAGCCAATCGAAGCGCTCCTTGCTCATCTCCGCCGGGAGGATTGCGATGGACTGACAGCCCAGAAGCGCCGCGTTGTACGCACCGCCGCGGCAGTAGTTGCCGGTCGACGGCCAGACGGCCTGCTGGTTGACCGAGTCGAAGTTGCCGCTGACCAAGGCAGGGGCGAGGCAGCCGTAGGTGGCGCCGACCTTGTGAGCCCCGGTAGGGAACCACTTGCCGACCAAACAGATGATCCGGGCCTTGACACCGGTCAACTCACGGGGGACCTCGATGTAGTTGACGCCGGTGAAGGTACCGCCGTCCTTGGTGGGCTCATTCTTCCAGGTGATCCGAAAGAGGTTCAACGGATCGACATCCCAGAGCCCGGTATGCTTGAGCTTCTCCTTGATGGACGCGGGTACCGTGGAGGGATCGGCCATCTGTGCAAAGGTCGGAAGCAGAATTCCCTTCTCTTTGCAACGCTGGATATTTCGAGCGCGAACTTCCTCATTGACACGCAAATTGATCAACATCACTCTCCTCCATGAATCTGAAATAGCAGTATCGTGAGTCAAAGTATACCGCACCATTAAAAAAAGTAAAGAAGAATTCGTTAATGTTGAATTTTTAGAAAACAATTTGCGCAAAGACCAAAAATCGGTATATAATTTTATGGTATCGCATGGTTTCTGTGAGAGGCAATCATGTGGTGAACAATGGGTCCCTGCGGGACAATGAGGGGTAGATTTGTTGCGAGTTGTTGCAAAAATGATTGACTTCTCGCTAATCTACAGTAGAATAGCTATGGGCCCTGTCGCGTGGCCCAAACCTGTTTAGGAGTGAGTATGGGAGACATCATGCGCCCTGTTCCCTTCTCGGAACTGATTGAACGTATCGTCGGTGAGTATCGTACCCACCAGAGCATTTTTGGCATCGCCGAGGAACAGTTCTTCCGCGATTCGCAGAAGAAGAGCATCACGGTCTTCGGCCAGCGCTGTTCCACACCGGTCGGACCGGCCGCCGGCCCGCATACCCAGCTTGCGCAGAACATCATCGCCAGCTACCTCGTCGGTGGACGCTTCATCGAGTTGAAGACCGTCCAGATCCTCGACGAACTGGAGATTGAGAAGCCGTGCATCGATGCACGCGACGAGGGGTACAACACCGAGTGGTCGAGCGAGTACACGCTGACCAAGGCGTGGGATGAGTACGCCAAGGCGTGGATCATCCTCCACCTCCTCGATGCGGTGATGGGCGACAAGCCGTGTGAGAAGCCCTCCTTCATCTTCAATATGTCGGTGGGCTACAACCTCGAGGGCATCAAGAGTGAGCGGATGCAGACCTTCATCGACTCGATGATCGACGCCAACCGGGACGAGCGCTTCGCCCAATACCTGGGTGAGCTCGATGCCCTCATCGCCGAGGGCCTCTTCGAGGGGACCGCCTGGGAGGGGAGGGAGAAGAACCTCGCCGGCCTGACGGGGAAGATCAGCGCGAACATCTGCCTGTCGACGACGCTGTCGACGATGCACGGCTGCCCGCCGGCCGAGATCGAGGCGATCTGCTCCTATATGCTCACTGAGAAGAAGCTCAACACCTTCGTCAAGCTCAACCCGACGCTGCTCGGCTTCGAGACGGTGCGTGAGATTCTCGATACCCTCGGCTACGACTACATCACCATCAAGCGGGAGAGCTTCGACAACGACCTGCAGTGGGGCGATGCCATCGCGATGCTCACGCGCCTCATCGCGCTTTCCAAGAGCGTCGGGCGTGGATTCGGTGTGAAGCTCACCAACACCCTCGGTTCGGTCAACGACCAGGGGATGCTGCCGGGCGACGAGATGTATATGAGCGGGCGGGCGCTGCTGCCCATCTCCACCACGGTGGGCCAGCGCCTCTCTGCAGAGTTTGGCGGCACCCTCCCCATCTCCTATAGCGGTGGGGCCACGGCCTTCACCGTCAAGGCGCTCTTCGAGAGCGGGATCCGACCGATCACGCTGGCCACCGACCTGCTCAAGCCGGGCGGCTACACCCGCCTGGCCCAGATGGCAGAGATCCTTGAGAAGAGCGACAGCTGGAAGATGGAAGGCATCGACATTGATCGGCTCGCGTCCCTGGCCAGCGCTGCGCGCAGCGGTGTCTACAGTGAACTGGAAAAAGAGTTCAGAGGCATCGACAGCATCAAGATCGACGAGAGTCTGCCGATGTGGGACTGCTACGTGGCCCCGTGTGTGGTGGCGTGTCCGATCCACCAGCCGGTGCCCGATTATGTGCAGCTCGTGGGGGAGGGGCGCTACGCCGATGCCCTTGAGCTGATCTACGACACCAACGCCCTGCCGGCCATCACCGGCCACATCTGTGACCACCAGTGCCAGCTGCACTGCACCCGCATGGATTATGAGGGGGCGGTGAAGATCCGCGACATGAAGAGGATTGCCGTGGAGAACGGCTTTGCCGAGTTCAAGCGGCAGAATTGGGAGGGGCCGACGGAGAAGACCGACATCAAGGCGGCGGTGGTCGGCGCCGGCCCGGCCGGCTTGTCGGCCGCGTACTTCCTCGCCCGAGCCGGCTTCGACACCACGGTGTTTGAGCGGGAGATGAGTGGCGGCGGCGTCGTGCGCCACGTCATCCCGGGCTTCCGCCTCCCCGTGGAGGCGATCGAGGACGACATCGAGTTCATCAAGGCCCATGGGGTGGACTTCCACTTCGCCTCTGACGTGGAGCGCCTCGATGTCTCGACCCTCAAGGCTGAAGGCTACCAATACATCTTCTATGCCATCGGCAGTGAGATCGACAATGAGATCCCGTTGCAGGGCGACCGCAGCAGGGTGAGACCCTCGCTCGCCTTCCTCTCCGAGTTCCGCCGCGATCCCTCCTCGCTCTCGCTCGGCCGACACGTGGTCGTCGTGGGTGGGGGAAATACCGCGATGGACGGGGCACGGGCCGCACACCGGGTGGCCGGGGTGGAGCAGGTGACGGTGATCTATCGCCGGACCGAGCGCGAGATGCCCGCCGACCGGGAGGAGTACGCCAACGCCATCGACGACGGCATCGACTTCATCTTCCTCGCCAATCCCGAGCGCTTTGACGAGAACCTCCTCACCGTGCGCAAGATGGCGCTCGGGGAGCCGGATGAGAGTGGGCGCCGACGTCCGGTGCCCACCGACGAGACCTTCACCATCGAGTGCGACACGATGATCACCGCCATCGGCGAGAAGGCCGACAGCGACCGTCTCACCTGGTACGGGGTCCCCACCAACGAGAAGGGGTGGCCGATCGTCGATGCGGAGACGCTGGAGAGCCAGATTGAGGACGTCTTCGTCATCGGGGATGTGCAGAGCGGTCCTTCGACGGTGGTGCGCTGCATCGCCAGCGGCCGGGCTGCGGTCGAGGCCGCCATCGACAAGGTCCTCGGTCCTGAGGATGAAGAGGCGCACGATCACGATGATGATGAGTGGGACGATGAGGAGTATGACTTCGAGGAGGCCGAGGAGGAGATCGCCGGGGAGAATGCCTACTTCGCCTCCCTCGCCGAGAAGAAGAGCCGGATCCTTCCCTCCAAGAATTTCGGCGAAGCGGGCTTTGCCGAGACGGAGGCTCTGCGGTGCATGGAGTGCTCCTACCTCTGCAACAAGTGCATCGATGTCTGTCCCAACCGGGCGAACGTCGCCATCGACGTACGCAACAGCGGGCTCTTCGACGATCCCTTCCAGATCCTCCACCTCGATGCATTCTGCAACGAGTGCGGAAACTGTGAGACCTTCTGTCCGTACGACGGCGGTCCCTATCGCAAGAAGTTCACCCTCTTCAATACGAAGGAGGACTTCGACAGCTCGTCCAACAGCGGCTTCTATGCCGACGGGGCGGATGTCCTGGTCCGCCTCGAGGGGAGGACCGTAGCCTGTGCGATCGACGGTGAGGGGCTCTTGGAAGCCGACGCCGAGATCAGCGATGAGGCGGCGGCCCTGATCGAGACGGTATACGAATCGTACAGCTACCTGCTTGGGTATGTTGAGGAGTAAGGGGGAGAGTATGGCTACCACGGTAATCAAGAATACACGAATCATGCAGACGGCGCCTCCGTTCACCGTGAATGAGGGCGTGGACATCGTCATCGTCGATGATCTGATCAAGACCATCGGCAAAGATGCCGGCGCGCGTGTCACGGCGGACAAGGTCATCAATGGGAGCGGCAAGACCGTCATGGCCGGCAACGTCTGCGCCCATCACCACTACTACAGTGGTCTCTCGCGGGGGATGCAGATCACCGCGGGGCCGCAGACCGACTTCATCCAGGTGTTGAAGGAGTGGTGGTGGCGCCTCGATCGTGGCTTGGACGAGGAGGCGTGCTACTACAGCTCGCTGATTTGCTCCATCGACGCGATCCTCGCCGGGACCACCTGCTGCATCGACCACCATGCCAGCCCCTCGTACATCGAGGGGAGCCTTGATGCCATCGCCCGCGGGATGGAGGAGGTGGGGCTGCGTGGCTCCACCTGCTATGAGGTCACCGACCGAAACGGCGGCATGGAGGAAGTGGAACGAGGCGTGGCGGAGAACATCCGCTTCGCGAAGGCGGCCAAGAAGAAACGCCTGGTCAAGGCGATGATCGGCGGCCACGCCCCCTTCACCATCCCCGATGAGGGACTTGCGATGATGGCTGAGGCGGTCAAGGAGACGGGGGTGGGGATCCACCTCCATGTGGCCGAGGACAAGTACGATGTGGTGCACAGCCACCACCACTACAACATGGACATCATCGACCGGCTCGAGCAGTTCGGCTTGCTGACGGACAACGCCCTCTTGGTGCATGGACTCCATCTCAACAGCGCCGAGATCGAGAAGCTCAACTCCTACGGCTGTTTCTTCGCCCACAACGGGCGCAGCAACATGAACAACAATGTCGGCTATGCGCGACACATCCAAGAGGTCAAGAACCTGGTCATCGGGACCGATGGGTGTGGCGGCAACATGTTCGAGGAGCTCAAGCTCGCCTTCTTCAAGCACAAGGACCAGGGCGGATCGTGGTGGCCGAGCGACTATGTGACGGCCCTGAACCGGGGAAACCGGTTGGTGGAGCGCTCCTTCGACGGCAAGTTCGGCCAAGTGGCCGAAGGGTACAAGGCGGATCTGGTGATCACGGACTACCATAGCCCGACGCCGCTCATCCCTGCCAATGCGGCGAGCCACTTCGTCTGGGGCATGAGCTCCAACTGTGTTGAGAGCGTGATGGTCGACGGGAATCTGGTGATGGAGGATCGCAAGATCGCCCATCTCGATATCGATGCCATCTACACTGAGGCGGCAAAGGTCGCCGAGAAGGTGTGGAAGCGAGTGGACAAAATCGCTCCCTAGGGGGTGATTATCATAATGACAAGGGGATTTGCATGAAGACAATTGCAGAACAGATCAGACAGAAGGCCGCCGAGTATCGCGACTACACGGCAGAGAACCTCTCCAAGTTGGTGAAGGTGAAGAGCTACAGCTCCCAAGAGGAAGATGTATGTCGCCTGATCGTCACGCTCTGCGAGGAAGCGGGGTTTGACGAGATCCGCATCGACGGCCTTGGTTCGGTCATCGCCCGTGTGGGCAACGGGCCGAAGCAGCTCGCCATCGATGGACACATCGACACCGTCGAGGTGGGGAACCTCGCCAACTGGACCTTCGATCCCTTCTGTGGAGATATCAAGGACGGAAAGGTCTGGGGCCGCGGTGCCAGTGACCAGAAGGGCGGGGCCGCCTCGATGATCACCGCCGGGCGGATCCTCAAGGATCTCGGCTATGGCGGCGAATACACCGTGTACTTCACCTTCACCGTCATGGAAGAGGATTGCGACGGCATGTGCTGGAAGTACCTCATTGAAGAGGAGAACCTCAAGCCGGACCTGATCGTCTCCACCGAGCCCACCAGCTGCCAGCTCTACCGTGGCCACCGTGGCCGCATGGAGATCCGCGTGATCCTGCGCGGCATCTCGTCACACGGCAGCGCCCCCGAGCGCGGTGTCAGCGCAGCCTACAAGGCGGCGAAGGCGGCGCTCGCCATCGAGCAGCTGAACAAGGACCTCCTGCCGGATGACGACAAGTTCCTTGGCAAGGGGACCATCACGGTCAGCCAGATGGATGTCAAGGGACCGAGCCAGTGCGCGGTCGCCGACTATGCGATGCTCTACCTCGACCGCCGTCTGACCTGGGGAGAGGACGCCGAACTGGCCATGGGACAGGTACGCGAGTACATCAGCAAGGCCACCGGTGATGATCCTGCCTCGATCATCGTCGAGATGCCCGACTACGAGAAGATCGGCTGGACGAAGAAGGAGTACTCGCAGGAGCTCTACTTCCCCACCTGGAAGATCGATGAGGACCACCCGCTGGTGCAGGCTGGCATCAAGGGCCACGAGGCGCTCTTCGGCAAGAAGCCGGTCGTCGACAAGTGGACCTTCTCGACCAACTTGGTGGCGACCACCGGTCGGCACAAGATCCCGGCCATCGGCTTTGGCCCCGGCGATGAGGCGCAGGCCCACGCCCCCAACGAGATCAACCGGATCGACGACCTGGAAATCTGTGCGGCATTCTATGCGATGCTGCCGTACTCGCTGGAGAAAAAGTAGGCTGTGGGTGTCTTTGACACCCCCTGTATGGTATACTTGGGCCACGGAGCATTGCTCTGTGGCTCATTGAACGAAAAGCATCCCGTTATGTATTTAAATGTGTAATGGGAATGAGAACCCGCCCCTAAGAGGGGCTCTGAGAGGCGGGTTTTATGGATGAACCAAGGTGGTAGGCGGCCCCCTCGCTCCCTACGCCTTCCTTGCGGAACTCGCCGCATGCCGAAGCCGACTTGGTGCAAGACCGGCTTATGGACACCCTCTGGCCGATCATTGCCTCTATAAGGAGATCCGAAGGCATGAGCAGCTCACTTCTTTTGAAAAACATCTATTGCCTGCAAACCTCATTCGACACACCGCAACAGAGCGGGGTCGACCTCTTGATCACTGACAACAAAGTCAAGGCGATTGCAAAAACCGGTACGCTCTCGCTCCCCTCCGGGACCAAGGTACTGGACTGTTCCCATCACGTGGTGTTGCCGGGCTTGGTCAACACCCACCACCACTTTTATCAGACGTTGACACGCAACCATCCGGCCGTGCAGAACGCAAAGCTCTTCGACTGGCTGACCTTCCTCTACGACGTGTGGAAGTACATCGACGAAGAGGCAATCTACTACTCGTCGCTCTTGGCGATGGCTGAGCTGGCCAAGACCGGCTGTACCCTTACCACCGACCACCACTACCTCTATCCCCGCTCCTTCAAAGGGGATTTGATGGGATTACAATTCAAGGCCGCGGACACCTTGGGCATGCGCTTCTCCCCCACCAGGGGCTCGATGAGCCTCTCCAAGAAGGATGGGGGGTTGCCGCCTGACAGCGTCGTGCAGACCGATGATGAGATCCTCGCCGACAGCGAGCGGGTCATCAACGAGTACCACGACCCGGCCCCCGATGCGATGCACAAGGTGGCCCTCGCCCCGTGCAGCCCCTTCAGCGTCACCAAGGAGCTGATGCGTGATACGGCGCGCCTCGCGCGCAAGCATGGGGTGCGCCTCCATACCCACCTCTGCGAGACGGCCGACGAGAATGACTTCTGTCTCGATATGTACGGCATGCGGCCGGTGGCCCTGATGGAGGAGTGCGAGCTCATCGGCAGCGATGTCTGGTACGCCCACGGCATCCACTTCAACGACGATGAGATGAAAATCCTCAAGGAGACGGGCAGCCACATCGCCCACTGCCCCTCGTCGAACATGCGCCTCGCCAGCGGCATCTGCCGGGTGCGGGAGATGATCGACATGGGCATCAACGTCGCCATCGCCGTCGATGGGTCGGCCTCCAACGACAGCTCCGACATGCTAGGCGAGCTCCGCCAGGCGCTCCTCTTGCAGCGCATCAGATACGGTGCTGCGGGCCTGACCGCGACCGAGGCGTTCACCCTGGCCACCGAAGGCGGGGCGAAGGCGCTCGACTTTGGCGCGGTGGGTCGCCTCGAAGTGGGGTGGGCCGCCGACTTGGCCGTCTGGGATGTCTCCACCATCCCGTATGCCGGCGCCCAGAGCGATCCGGTGGCCTCCCTGATCTTCTGCGGCACCAACCACAACACCACCCATACCATCGTCAACGGCGAGCTGGTCGTCCACGATGGGGTTCTGATCGGGTTCGACGAGGATGAACTCGCCGCCAAGGCGAATGAGATAAGCAGGGGCATGCTGGACAAGGCTGCCCGCAAGGAGGTCGTATGATCCAGGAATATCTTGTGGCATCGAGCATCGCGGATGCCTTGACACTAAAACGCAACAACGCGAAAAGCGTCTGGTTCGCCGGCGGGACGGAGATCAACCGGATGGGGGGCACCGTGGACGCGAAGGTGGGCATCAGCCTCAAGGGGCTGGGCCTGGACCAGATCGTCGATGAGGGGCCGGCCATCCGCATCGGGGCGATGGTGACGCTGCAGGAGCTCATCGACAGCCCGTTGGTGCCGCTGTGGCTGAAGGAGGGCGCCCGCTATTGCGCCTCCTACACCCGCCGTCATATGGCGACCATCGGAGGGAACCTCGCCTTGATGAGCGACCACTCCTTCCTCGCCCCCGCCCTGATCGCCTCACGCTGCACCCTGGTGACCGCCAACGTCACCGAGGGGGGCGCGTACAGTGAGGATGAGGTGCCGGTGCGGGAGTATTACACCTACCACAAGCAGCACGCCACGACCTTGGTGCTCGCCATCCTGCTGCCCAAGGACAAGCGCTATGTCGGATCGCGGCGCTACGCGCTGAGCGCGCAGAACCGCAGCGCCGCCGCCGTCGCCTTCTCGGCGATGATGGGCGAGGCCTTGGTCATCAGCCATGTGCGGGTCATCGCGGCGATCCATGGCAGTGGGGTCCAGCGCCTCACCACCGTCGAGAACGCCATCGAGGCGGGTGAGCTCACCAGCCGCGAGGATGTGCAGCTGGCGGTGAGCCAGGCCCTGGAGGCGGTCGACGACTTCGTCGGCGGCAAGGAGTACAAACGATACATTGCCGCAGAGGGGATTGGTCAACTCTTCGGCGAATTCCTCAAAGGAGGTGCACGATGAGCACCCTTACATTCACCGTGAACAATAAGCGACACAGAGTCGAGGTAGCGGACAACAGGACGTTGCGCTCGGTGCTCGTAGAGCTCGGATACCGCAGCGTCCGCGACAGCGATGACGGTGAAGGCTTCGTCGGAAGCGACACCGTGCTCGTCGACGACAAGCCCGTCTACGCAAACCTGACGCTGGCCGCCCAGGTGGACGGCGCCCAGATACGGACCGCCGAGAGCTTGGGAAACAGCCGGAACCTCAATGCCGTCCAGCAGGCGATGATCGACAGCGGGGTGGTGCAGAGCGCCTACAACGCGCCGGCGGCGGCGCTCCTGCTCACCTGGCTTCTTGAGAAGCATCCCGAACCGACGCGCGAGCAGGTCAAGGAGGTGCTCAGTGGCCTCTTCATCCGTGACAGCGGCTACGAGCAGTACTATACCGCTGTCCAGCTTGCCAGCGAGCGGATGAAGAGCGGCGCTTACCAGAGTGAGATCGCCCCGTCGTTCCGCGACCACCTCACCTACGTCGGCAAGGCGAAGGGGAAGGTCGACGGTCCGGTCCTGGTCTCCGGTGAGCCGGCCTTCGTCGAGGATCGCGTCCAGCCGGGTTACTACTCGCTGGTGGTCCTGCGCAGCCCCCACGCCCACGCCTACATCAAGAGCATCGACATCAGCGAGGCGCTGAAGGTCGAGGGGGTGGAGACGATCATCACCCATGAGAACTGCCCCGATGTCTACTACATGCAGGCCGGGCAGTCCAACCCGGAGCCGAGTCCCCACGACCGCAAGCTCCTCAACCAGAAGGTCCGCCACGTCGGTGACCGTGTCGCCGCGATCGTCGCCGAGACGAAGGAGCAGGCCCTCGAGGCCCGCGACAAGATCAAGGTGGAGTACGAGGTGCTCAAACCGATCTTCACCGTCGAGGAAGCGATGGCCGAGGGGGCCCCGCGGGTGCACAACGGTGTCGTCGAGTACCGCAGCGGCGAACCGGAGGGGCTCGCTGAGTACAACAAGGACGCCGACCCCCGTGACGGGAAGGTCATCTATATGTTCCCACTCCACGGCGACATCAAGCACAACATCGCCAGTGCCGCACGGGGGCAGATCGGGAGTGTGGAGAAGGGGTTCGCCGAGGCCGATACGGTCATCGAGCGTACCTACCAGACCTCTCAGATCCAGTGCACCCCGCTTGAGCCGCACATCTGCTACGCCCGTATCGAGGGCGGTCGCTTGGTGCTCAACGCCTCGACGCAGGTGCCGTACCACGTCAGGAGGATCGTCAGCTGGGTCTGTCAGATCCCGGAGAACAAGATCCGCGTCATCAAGGAACGGGTCGGCGGCGGCTACGGCTCCAAGCAGGACGTCCTGGTCGAGGATCTGGTCGGCTACGCCACCTGGCTCACCGGCAAGCCGGTCTTCTACCGCAACACCCGTGAGGAGGAGTTCATCGCCAACTCGACGCGCCACCCGATGCGGGTGACGGTGAAGATGGGGGCGAAGAAGGATGGGACCATCACGGCCGTCGAGATGGACGTGCGGGCCAATACCGGCCCCTACGGCAACCACTGTCTCACCGTCCCGATGAACGCATGCTCCAAGACGCTGCCGCTTCTGGCCGTCGACAACATGAAGTTCCAGGTCATCACCTACTACTCCAACATCGCGCCCACCGGCGCCTACCAAGGCTACGGGGCACCGAAGGGTAGCTACGCCCTGATGACCTGCATGGCCGAGCTGGCCAGCGAGATCGGGGTCGACTACTACCAGATGGCGATGAAGAACAAGGTGGAGACGGGCTATATGCTCGAGATCCTGCGGGGCCTCGGTGAGGGACGGGAAGGAAACGTCGTCCCCGTCGGGTCGTGCGGCCTTGAGGAGTCGCTTGTGCGCGGAGCGAAGATGATCGACTGGGGCAAGAAGGTCGAGGGACCGAGCGCCGAGTGGAAGGTCGGAAAGGGATTTGCGATGATCCAGCAGGGCAGTGGGCTGCCCGGCCTGGACCACGGCAACGCCTGGGCGAAGCTGCTCAGTGACGGGACCTTCCAGATCTTCAGCGGCGGGGCCGATCTCGGCACCGGACTCGATACCGTCACCGCCAAGATGATCAGCGAGGCATTCTGCGTCCCGCTCGACCGGGTCACCGTCACCAGCGGCGATACGGACAGCTGTACCTTCGACACCGGCGCATTCGCCTCCAGCGGCACGTACTTCTCGGGTGGGGCCTCCTATAAGGCGGCCGAGGACCTGAGGCGGAACCTGCTTGAAGAGGCGGCGTTGCAGATGGAGGAGGAGGTGGACGACCTGAGCCTGAGGGAGCCCGGTGAGGTCTATTCGACCAAGACCGGCAAGGTCCTCAGCTACGCCGAGCTCTCCCATACGGCGCTCTCGGGCACCGGGCGTGGGCAGGTGATGGGCAAGGGCTCGTTCACGACGCTGCACAACTCGATCCCCTACGGGGCGCACTTCGCCCAGGTTGCGGTCAACACCCGCACCGGACAGGTCAAGGTGCAGAAGTTCTACGCGCTGCAGGATGCCGGTACCCCGATCAACCCGGAGCTCGCCCTCGGCCAGCTCTACGGGGCGGCGATGAAGTCGATCGGCCACACCCTCTACGAGAATATGATCCTCGATGCGGAGGGGCGGTGCCTCAATGCAAACTTCACCGATTACGGCGTGCCGATGATCAGTGAGGTGCCGGAGGACTTCAAGGCGATTCTCATCGACGTCAACGATGAGGTGGGTCCCTACGGGGCGAAATCGATCAGTGAGATCGCGACCAACGGGGCTGCCCCGGCGATCGCCACCGCCATCCACGACGCGGTGGGGATCTGGATGCGCTCCTGGCCGTTCACTCCGGAGAAGATCCTGAGGGAGCTGGGGAAGATTCAATAGAGTCTTGCAACAAAGCGCAACAATATTCTGGACAATGGTACCCCCTCGTGGTATAGTGCCATTGTCCGGTTTTTCTTAATATCAAACACATTGGAGGTTTCCCCGTATGAAGGACAAGGCTGCTATCAGGAAGATGATTGAAGAGCTCAAGACCCTCAAGACTGACGACATGTATCTCAATGATTTTTTCATCACTTGGGAACAGAGTGACGACGAAATTGCCGCGGTTTTTCAGGTAGCTGAGATCCTCAGGGCAATGCGGGAGAACAATATCTCGGCCAAGGTCTTCGACAGCGGTCTGGGTATCTCCATCTTCCGCGACAATTCGACCCGTACCCGCTTCAGCTTCGCCAGTGCCTGTAATCTCTTGGGCTTGACGGTCCAGGACCTCGACGAAGGCAAGAGCCAGATCGCCCACGGCGAGACGGTGCGTGAGACGGCCAACATGGTCAGCTTCATGGCCGACGTCATCGGAATCCGCGATGACATGTACATCGGCAAGGGGCACACCTACATGAAGACGGTGGCGGACGCGGTGCAGACCGGCTATGACGACGGCGTGCTCGAACAGCGCCCGACGTTGGTCAACCTGCAGTGCGACATCGACCACCCGACCCAGTCGATGGCCGACATGCTCCACGTGATCAACCACTTCGGTGGCGTGGAGAACCTGAAGGGCAAGAAGGTCGCCATGACCTGGGCGTACAGCCCCTCCTATGGCAAGCCGCTCTCCGTCCCGCAGGGGATCATCGGTCTCTTCACCCGCTTCGGCATGGATGTCGTGCTCGCTCACCCCGAGGGGTACAACGTGATGGCCGAGGTCGAGGAGATCGCCGCAGCGAACGCCAAGAAGGGCGGTGGCTCCTACAAGCGGGTCGATACGATGGCCGAGGCGTTCAAGGATGCCGACATCGTCTACCCGAAGAGCTGGGCCCCGTTCGCCGTCATGGAGGAGCGGACCGAGATCGTCGAGCATGGTGATGAGAAGGCGCTCCACACCCTTGAACAGGCATGCCTCGCCAACAACGCCAAGTTCAAGGATTGGACCTGCACCGAGGAGCTGATGAGCCTGACCAAGGGAGGAAAGGCGCTGTACATGCACTGCCTGCCCGCCGACATCACCGGCGTATCGTGCAAGGCGGGGGAGGTCGAGGCTTCGGTCTTCGATCGCTACCTGGTCCCCTTGTACAAGGAGGCGAGCTACAAGCCGTACATCATCGCGGCGATGATCTTCCTCGCCAAGTTCAAGAACCCGGGCGCAAAGCTAGACCAACTCATGGACAAGGATAAGAAGCGCATCCGCTGATTCTCAACGAATGAATCCACACCGAGGCCGGGACTGAAAATCCCGGCCTCGGCTCATCTCAGCGCTGTTCGACGAATTGGAGACGCACCCCGTTGGGGTCTTCCACGTAGCAGAAGCGGATTCGGGGGTTCGGCGAGAACGGCCCCGCGGTGATGTGGACTCCCCGCTCCTGCAGGAAGGCGATCTTTGCATCGAGGTCATCGACTGCAAAGCCGAGGCTGATGAGCGCTCCCCCTGTTTGGGGCTTCGCCCCCTCGTGCGCGATGAGCTCGATCTTCGTCTCCCCGTCTCCCATGAAGGCGATGTCCGTCGCCTCGCCGGCTATCCGGTGATCGACCGAAAGTCCTACGATCTCCTGGTAGAATCGGACGCTTTCATCCACATTCACCACCTCGATGGTGGTCCAAAGAAATTTCATGATAGATACTCCTGTACATGCTGGGCGGCCAACAGCGCCGTGCTGAAGGCGCCCTGGAGGTTGAAGCCTCCGCTCTCCCCATCATAATCCAACACCTCCCCACAGAAGAAGAGCCCCCGGTGGATCCTCGATTCCATGCTCTTCCGGTTCACCTGGCTCAGGGCGACCCCACCCCGGGTGACCATGGCGCTCGGAAAGCCCATCGTGCGCTCAACGGTGAAGGGGTGGGCGCCGATGAGGGTGAGAAGCGCTCTCCGCCGCGTGCCATCGATCGCTCTCCATGCCTCAGCGGCGTTGATGTGGGCCGCCTCGAGCAGGGCGAGGGCGAGGGTGCGGGTAAGACCCGCTTCCCGCAGCAGCGTGGCCACCTGCTGGTGGCTGTGGGCGCGCGCAAGGGATTCGATGGTCTCTTGCGCATCGTTGATGAAGGCGACGGTGATGACATCCCCGCCCTCGACGCTGCCGCTCACGGTGAGGATCGGGGGGCCGGAGAGGCCGCGGTGGGTGAAGAGCAGGTCTCCTGTTCCTTGGTGGTACACCTTCTGCTCTTCCGCATGGACCGCGGTGACCCTGACATCCTGCATCGAGGAGCCGCTGAGGGCACGGTACGGCCAATCTTTGATGATGAGGCCGACCAGCGCCGGCTTGGGCGAGACGATGGGGTGTCCAAGGCGCTTGAGGACCGGGTAGAGCGATCCGTCGCTGCCGGTCCTCGGGTAGCTCTTGCCACCCGGGGCGATGATGAGGCTCTTTGCCCGATACGTCGCCTGTTCGGAGGTGACGATGAAACCACTTTCTCTAGCCTCGATGTCGATGACCTTCTCATTGCAGTGGATGGGAATCTTTGATGAGGAGAGGAGACAATCATGGATGTCCCTCGCGTCGAAGCTCTGGGGGAAGACCTTGCCGTCGTTGCGGACGACGGTGACGACCCCCCGCTTTTCGAACCAGAGCCTCAGACCATCGGGCGTCAGGTTCTGGAGGGCGGGCAGGAGAAAGTTGCGCATCTCCTTGGAGCCATAGCATTTCAAGAAGCTCTGTACATCGAGGGTGTTGGTGAGGTTGCACATCCCACCTGCGGTGATGAGGAGCTTGCGCCCGGTCTCCTTTCCGCCCTCGAGCAACAACGCCCTGCAGGGAGGAAGATTGGCCCGGGCGAAGAGGCCGGCGGCTCCACCGCCGACGATGATCACATCATACTGTTCCATAATCCCTACCAACTTACTTGCTTATTGGCATCCTTCATAGTATACCGACAGTATAGCGACAAGGAGGGGATGGTGAAACGACTCGTCGTCATGATTGTACTGGTTTTATCGGCTTCAATGCCGCTTGTAGCCTACGCTGAGCTGCGCAGCGAGCTCTTCTATCGCACGACGGCGGGGACCATCACGTCGACGAGCGCCTCCAATGCGTACTCCGGCACCGAACTGGATGTGCGTATCACCAGCTCCTCCCTCTCTGATGGCGGCTTCGTCCTCACCCTCTTCGGCGGAGCCCAGAAGGCGCTCTCCCTCACCTTCGATGGGGCGGTCCAGGATGTCTCGGGTGAGAAGGTCGCGTGGTACTACGGTATCGGCACCGCAGTCCTCATTCCGCTTGGTCCGATCTTCTCCAGTGAGGTGAACGTCTCCTATGAGACCGCCTGGCAGTTCATGGAAAAGAGCGAACTCAGCCTCGATACGCTGCATCTCGGTTTGAGGGTGCTGAGCGCTATCGGCGAGGGCTTTCATCTCTCCCTCGGCTTTGAATACTCTCGTCCCATTTGGGGGAGGCTCTTCGACCGCAGTACCAGTGATACGCAGGTGGAACGCTTTCTCTACGATGCCTCGGGCCTCGCCGTTTCAATCGGGGTTGGCTTTCAGGCGTGGTAGGAGTAAAACCAGTCGACGAAGGCCGACAGTCCCTCTTCTAGCGGGGTGTCGGGCCTGAAGCCGAAGTCCCGGGCCAGTTCATCGACATCGGCATAGGTCTGGTAGACATCCCCTGCCTGCATCGGCAGATACTCCTTCTCTGCCGTCCGGCCGAGGCAGGTCTCGAGGGTCTCGATGAAGGCGAGGAGCGTGACCGGCTTGTTGTTGCCGATGTTGTAGACCTTGTAGCGATCCCCGTGCTCATTCTCTCTCGGAGGGGAGGGGATGATGCGCAGCAGGGCGGTGATGATGTCGTCGACATAGGTGAAGTCGCGCCACATGTCGCCGTGGTTGAAGACCTTGATGACCTTCCCCTCCGTGATGGCCTTTGCAAAGGAGTAGTAGGCCATGTCGGGCCGGCCCCAGGGACCGTAGACGGTAAAGAAACGCAATCCGGTGGTGGGAAAGCCGTAGAGGTGGGTGTAGGCATGGGCCAAGAGCTCGTTCGCCTTCTTGGTGGCTGCATAGAGGCTGACGGGGTTGTCCACACGGTCGTCTGTGGAGTAGGGCACCTTCTCGTTGAGGCCGTAGACTGAAGATGATGAGGCGTAGACCAGGTGTTCAACTTCATGGTGGCGGCACGCTTCGAGGATGTTCAAGAAGCCGGTGAGGTTGCTGTCGAGGTACGCGGTGGGGTTGGTGATGGAGTAGCGCACCCCGGCCTGGGCGGCGAGGTTGACCACAAAGCGGAAGTGGTGGCGGGAAAAGAGTTCATTGAGAGAGACAGCATCGGCGATATCGAGCTTTTGGAAGGTGAAGGCGGGGTGCACGAGCTGCTCAAGCCGCGCTTCCTTGAGGGAGACGGGGTAGTAGTCGTTGAGGTTGTCGATGCCGATGACGGTATGCCCTTCAGCGAGGAGGGCCTTGGTGAGGTGGAAGCCGATGAAGCCGGCGCTTCCGGTGACCAGGATGGGGGTGTGTTCTTGCATGGCGTCATTGTACCGCATCGAGGAAGTCTTTGGAACAAAAAAGGGACCCCATAAGCGGGGTCCCTCCCATTTGGTGTGAAACTGTTAGGCGAAGTTCGATATAAGCGCCTTGAGGACGAAGAGGCCGAAGAGGACCCAGGTAATCGGAGTGATATCCTTGAGCTTCTTGCTGAACAGCTTGAGCAGGACGTAGGAGACGACGCCGAACATGATGCCGTCTGCGATCGAGTAGGCCACGACCATGAAGATGATGGTCAAGAAGGCCGGGATCGCTTCGGTCATGTCCTCCCACTCGATCTTCGTCACCGGGGTGATCATGAACACACCGACGAGGATCAAGGCCGGTGCAGTCGCTGCACTGGGGATCGATCCGAAGAGCGGCTCCAGGAAGAGGGAGAGGAGGAAGAGAATGGCGACGACCAAGGCGGTCAAGCCGGTTCGGCCTCCTTCCACGACTCCTGCGGAGGATTCCACGAATGTGGTGACGGTCGAGGTTCCCAACACGGCACCAACGGTGGTTCCCACCGAGTCGGCGAAGAGGGCTTCCTTGACGTTGGGGATCGTGCCGTCAGGCTTGATCATGTCGGCCTTGGTGGCGCATCCGATCAGGGTCCCTACGGTATCGAACATATCAACGAAGAGGAAGGTGAACATGATGATCACGAAGTCGACGGTAAAGACTTGGCTCCACTCGAAGGGGAAGAAGTACGGGGCCGGCGGAACATAGGAGCCGCCTGCGTACTTGGTGATGCCGAAGGGGATGCCGATGATCGTGGTGGCGATGATACCGATCAAGAGGGCGCCCTGTACCTTGAAGGCCAACAGCACACCGGTGATAAGCAGACCGAGGAGTGCGAGGCCTGCGTCACCCTTGAGCCAGGTCGGGTTCAGGGAGACGAGGGTTGCTCCATCAACGATGATACCGGCATTCTGCAAGCCGATGAAGGCAATGAAGAGGCCGATACCTACCCCGATCGCTTTTTTGATGTTATCAGGAATGGAGTTGATGATCGCCTCTCTCACGTTCACGAAGGTAAGGATGATGAAGATGATACCTTCGACGAAGACCGCGGTGAGGGCGAACTGCCAACTGTAGCCCATTCCAAGAACAACGGTGTACGCCAAGAAGGCGTTCAATCCCATGCCCGGGGCGAGAGCGAACGGCAGGTTGGCCATCAGTGCCATGATCAGCGTGGCAATGGCCGACGAGATTGCGGTGGCGGAGAAGACCTTGGAGAATTGCATCCCGGTATCGCTGAGAATACCCGGGTTCACGGCCAGGATATAAGCCATGGTCAAGAATGTTGTAATTCCTGCCATCACCTCTATCTTAACTGTAGTCTTCCGCTCCTTGAGTTTGAAAAACTTTTCCATCTATGCACTCCTTACAGATGTTGTTAATGCCTATAGTTTACCCTACTTGTGCCGGTTCGTACAGAAAAATCGTGCGATTTGTTGTTAGATCAATTTATTTTCCTTATTCTCTAGTCTGAATCAATAATTTTGAGCAATATTGAAGGATAGATGAAATTACTCGGATCTTTTATTGATAATTGCTATCGATTATGACAGTTTTTCCTTGAAGAATCCAAGGACGAGGAGTAGACTTGTCGCCAAGGGGGTTGAGATGAAGACCAAATCACAGATGAAACATGTCATCGATGTCGCGAGTGGACGAGCAGGCGCCGACCTGTGCATCACCGGGGCCAAGATCCTCGATGTCTACAACAAGGAGTTCTTCGAAGCCGATCTCCTCATCGCTGATGGAGTCATCGCCGCGTTCGCTGACGCGGGAACAGGGCAGGCCACGCGGACCGTCGATGCCGCCGGTCGCTATCTCCTTCCGGGGTTCATCGATTGCCACGTCCATATTGAGTCAAGCCACGCCACGCCCGAAGAGTTCAGCAACCTCGTCGTCCCCTGTGGCACGACGACGGCGGTCTGCGACCCCCACGAGCTGTGCAACGTCACCGGCCTCGACGGGCTGCACTATATGCTCGATGCCACCGAGGAGACGGCGGTGCAGGCCTTCTTCATGGTCCCCTCCTGTGTGCCTGCCACCTCCTTTGAGCACAGCGGGGCCACGATTACAGCCAAGGATGTCAAAGAGCCGCTCTCCCATCCACGGGTGCTGGGGCTCGGGGAGATGATGAACTACCCCGGCGTCATCGCAGCCGATGGCGAGGTGTTGGACAAGATCATGGCGGCGCGCCAGGCCGGCAAGGTCGTCGATGGGCACAGCCCCGAGATCGTGGGCCGTCCGCTGGACGCCTATGCCAGCGCCGGCATCCTCACCGAACATGAGTGCGAGAGCGTGGCGGAGATGCAGGAGCGCATCAGGCGGGGGATGTACATCCTCCTGCGTGAGGGGTCGGCGAGCCATAACGTGCTCACCCTGCTCGGCGGGGTGACGGAGCGCAACATCCGCCGCTGCTGTTTCTGTACCGATGACCGCCAGCCCAAGTCGATCCTCGCGGAGGGGCACATCAACAACAACGTGCGCCTCGCCGTCCAGGCGGGCCTCGACCCCATCGAGGCGATCTGTATGGCGACGATCAACAGCAGCGACTGCTATCACCTCAAAGACCGTGGCGCCATCGCTCCGGGGCTTCGCGCCGACTTCGTCCTTGCCGACGATCTGACCTCTTTTGCCATGCACCAGGTCTATGTGGGGGGAGCACTTGTGGCCCAGGATGGGAAGATGATCGAGCCGGCCGTGCCACGGAAGGACGACCGTGTCGCCGCTCGGGTCAACATCAAGGACTTCTCAGCGCAGCGGTTGCGCTTGCCCCTCTCCTCCGATCACGTACGGGTGATGGAGCTCATCGAGGGCAGCGTGGCCACCGGGGCCGGAGAGGCCCGCGTCACCGTACAGGACGGCGCCTGGGTCCATGATCCCTCTCAGGACATCATCAAGATCGCCGTCGTCGAACGCCACAAGGGAACGGGCAACGTCGGTGTCGCGCTTCTGGGCGGGATGGGGCTGAAGGTGGGAGCGATGGCCACCACCGTCGGCCATGACAGCCACAACCTCCTCGTCTGTGGTGTCAGTGACCGTGACATGGCAGTAGCCGTTGAGCACTTGCGGGCGATTGGGGGCGGGATGGTCATCGTCAAGGATGGGGAGGCTCTCACCTCCTTCGCCCAACCCATCGCCGGTTTGATGAGCTACGAGGATGGCCCAGCCATCGCGCGGGCGCTGGAGGAGATCCATCGGGTGGCCCACAGCGAGTTGGGGGTGCATCCGACCATCGATCCGTTCATGACGCTCGGCTTCATGGCGCTCCCGGTGATCCCGTCCTATAAGATCACCGACATGGGGCTCTTCGATGTGCGGATCTTTGACTTTGTTCCGCTGGAAATCAATACATGAGCGTGTGACCGTCGAAGGTCTGTGCACGCATCTCGGTTCCATAGAGGGTGGTCAGCATCTTTGTGTTGACCACCTCCTCTTTTAGGCCTGCGGCCAGCAGGCGCCCCTCCTTGAGCATCACCACGTGGGTGGCGAGTTCGGCGGCGAAATTGACGTCGTGGGTGGAGAAGAAGAGGGTCTTGCCGCGGCTGTGGAGCCCCTTGAGCAGCGAGAGGGTTCTCCTGCGGTTGGCCGGGTCCAGAGCGCTGGTCGGCTCGTCGAGCAGCAGGATCCGGCTCTGTTGGGCGATGGAGCGCGCCAAGAGCAGGAGCTGGTGCTCACCACCCGAGAGGCTGGTGATGCTCCGCTCCTCGAAGCCGGCGAGGCCCACCTCAGCGAGCGCTTCCCAGGCGATCTGGGCATCGAGGGCAGAGGGGCTCTGCATCTGGCCGAGGTAGGGACTGCGCCCGAAGAGGGTATACTCCAAGAGGGAGAAGGAGAAGTTGAAGTGTTCGCTCTGGGGGACCAGGGCGATGAGTCGACCGACCTCCTTGCGTCCGTAGGAGGAGAGTGGTTTGCCACAGAGAGTGACCGAGGCATGTGGATGCATGCCGAGCAGGACGTCGAGCAACGTCGACTTGCCCGCCCCGTTGGAGCCGAGCAGGGCGACCGAGGAGCCCTCCTCGATAGAGAAGCTCACCTCTTTGAGCGCCTCGGTGCCACTTGGGTAGGTGTAGCTGACATCGTGGAGTTCAAGGATGTTCATACCTTGCCCTCCTGGTGCTTGAGGCTGAGGATGATGATGAAGATCACCGCTCCCAAGAGGCTGGTGACGAGGCCGATGGGGATCTCGGTGGGCAGCAAGGTGCGCCCGATGGTGTCGCTGACCAAGAGGAAGAAGGCGCCGATCACCATCGAGGCGGGGAGGCTGAAGGAGGACTCCGAGCCGAACATCTTGCGTGCCAGATGCGGGGTGATGAGGCCGACCCAGCCGATGAGGCCGGTGATCGAGATGACCAGGGTCGTTCCCACCGTGGCAACGACGAGCAGGATGGTGCGGTCTCTCTTCACGTTGATGCCGACGCTGAAGCTGGTCTTCTCGCCCAGCGAGAGGAGGTTGAGCTTCCAGCGTTGGCTGATGATGATGAGCTCACAGAGGATCACGACCCAGACGATCGAGAAGATCTGGGCCCAGCTGGCGTTCCAGAGGCCGCCCATCATCCAGAAGGTGATGTCCTGCAGATCCTTGGTCGGCTCGGCGACCAGCTTCACCACCGCCAGCGCACTGCTGAAGATCGCACTGACGGCGATGCCGCTGAGCACGAGGCGCAGCAGCCAGCCGCCGAAGCGAAAGCGCCGGGCCAGGAAGTAGGAGGCGGCGAGCGCCAAGAGGCCGAAGACGGTGGCGCTCACCTGTACCGCGACGGTGCTGCTCGCCCCGAGGACGATCATGAGGGCCGCTCCGAAGGCCGAGCCTTGACTCACCCCCAGAAAGCCCGGCTCGACGAGCGGGTTTGAGAAGAGCATCTGGAAGGCGTAGCCACTTGCGCTGAGCATCGAGCCGGCCAAGAGCGCCAGAGCGATGCGGGGGAGGCGCACGTTGAAGAGAATCGAACGCATCAAGGCGTTGCTCTTCCAGTCAAGTGGGATGGAGAAGCCGGGTTTCGGGTAGCGTCCGAAGAAGAGGGAGAGAAGGGCGAAGAGGAGGGTGGCCATCACCATGGCAAGAAGGACCCTCCTTCTTCGCTTGATCTGTCGAACGTATCCCTCGGCGGTCATCGACGGTTGTCCGCCACCGACCGACTGTAGGCGTCGGTAAGGGTGGTGATGACGGTCGGATCGCTGATGGAGTAGAACTGTCGGTAGAAGCGCTCGACTTCACTCTTCATATCGATGTCTGCATAGAGCTCGGGGTAGGTGGTCTTGGCGAGCCACTCAAGTCCGAGGACCCAGGATGCGACCGGTTGGATGTAGTTCATCACATCGTGGGGGCTTGCCACCACCGCACCCTCCTTGACCACCCGAAGGTCGGCCCAGAGCGGCGAGGAGTAGATGCCGTCGAGGTATGAGGCGGAGGGGGACGAGTAGCTGATGAGGACGACGAGGTCCGGGTCCCAGGCGGCGATTTGCTCAAAGCTCACCGTCGACCATCCCGCGGCCGCCGTATTGGCGCCCTTCCAGACCGGCAGGGCGCCACTGGTCTCGACCATCCAGGTCTGCATCCAACTGCCGGGGGCGATCTTGTAGCTGGTGGTGTTGTCCTTGCGGTCTGCCTGCAGGAGCAGGACACGCTTTTGGTCTGTGGCGGAAATCTGTGCGGCGCGGCCCTCGATGAGATCGAGGCGAGCCTGGTAGAGGTCCAAGATCTCCTCGGCTCGCTCAGGGTTGCCCAAGAGGGCGCCGAGCTGGACGATCTCCGCTTGCCACTCTGGCCAGGTCTCCAGGCTCATGGTGAAGTTCTTCACCCCCAGCTGGTCGAGCTTCTTGGCGGTGGATTCATAGTGGGTAGCCTTCAACAACACCAGGTCCGCGCCCCGTGCGGCGATTTCCTCGACGCTCGCCGTCTGGCTGAGTCGGGCCTGTTGGTCAATCTCAGGCTTGATCAGGGAGAAGAAGTCGCCGAGCCCCTGGTCGGTCTTGGCCAGCGAGAGGTGCATATCGTCTACCTCAGGGAAGAGGAAGAGGGCGTTTGCCGGCATGACGGCCGCCTTGCCCGCGATGAGGAGGTCAGTCACCGGAGCCTCGAGAACCACAGTGCGTCCGTTGGCGTCAGTGGCCGAACGGGTGGAAATCGAAGGGGTGGCCTCTCGCACCGCTTGGGCGCCGAGAAGGGTGGTGCACAGCAAGAGGATTGGGATCAAAAGGCGTTTTTTCATGAAATCATTCTCCTTAGGCGTAGGAAGTCTACCATTGGATATTTAAAAATACAATCGTGATTCTAAAATAGTTACTCCATCACTGTGCCTCATATGAGAATTCCTAATGTATCCTCAAATGATTATTCTCACCTGGGTCCGGAGATGTAGTAGGATGGCCTAGAAGAAGGGGAGGAATCCCCAAGGGAGGAAAGGAAGAGGAAGCCCCCTTATGCTTAGCCGCCTAAGAGCTTCCTCTCTCCAAAAACCTATATGGGTATAATATCTGAGGTAGCCCTCCAGTTCAAGGAGGACCGCCTGCGTCCGTGAGGAGGTCGCTCACGGCATCTTTTCCTGGTCAAGATCGTATACAGCTGCTACCATGAGTCCAGGATGAAAGCGATTGAAGTGGCCGCGGCGGTCATCATAGAACAGAACCGAGTCTTCGCCGCCCAGCGAGGAGCGTATGGTCCGCTGGGGGGCAAGTGGGAGTTTCCCGGTGGCAAGCTTGAGAGGGGTGAGCGCGCTCAGGATGCGGTGGTGCGTGAGCTCTTCGAGGAGCTCGGGACCACCGTCATTGTGCGCCATGCGCTGGTGACCGTGCACCATCAATACCCGTGGTTCGCCATCACGATGCATGCCCTGCTCTGTGAGCGTATCGCGGGTGACCTGATACTCACCGAGCACCAGGAGAGCCGCTGGCTGAGCAAGAGTGAGCTGTACACGCTCGATTGGGCTGAGGCGGACCTTCCGGTGCTCTCATATGTGGAGGAGCTGCTCGATGGATGACCTCACCCGGAGCCTGCAGACCGCGTTGGTCGATCACCGCATCGCCTCTCCCTCCCGCCTGCGCCCCCTCTTGGTCCTGAACAATCCACCGAGCAGCAAGGTGGGACAGACGTTGGTGGGTGAACTGGAGCGCTGCGTCTCCTTCTCTTTCTCGGTGGCCTTCCTCACCAAGGGGGGGATCGCCTCGATCCTGCAGGCACTGTACAACGCCCAACGGCGGGGTGTGCGTGGGCGAATCCTCACCAGCGACTACCTGACCTTCACCGACCCGGGCGCATTGCGCTTTCTGTATGAGCACTTTCGCTCCTCGATCGAGCTTCGCATCTCCTCACATGCAGCCTTCCATGCAAAAGGGTATCGCTTTGAGAACGAGGGGGGAGAGATCACCTTGCTCGTTGGCTCCTCAAACCTCACGCAAGCGGCCCTCTCCACCAATGAGGAGTGGAACTTGCGGGTGGTGTCGGAGCGTGAGGGCGAGCTTGCCCGACGCTCACGCGAGGAGTTTGCACGTGCCTGGTCCCAGGCTGTGATCATCGATGAGGCGTGGCTCACCCATTACAGCCGCGTGTATGAGGCGGTGCATGACAGCCCTCACTATGAGCCACTTGCCATCAGCGAATTGCCGGTGCCCCGCGTCAAGGAAGCGGAACGCATCGGGTTCCAGCCAAACGCCATGCAGGTGGAGGCATTGGACAACTTGGTGCGGTTGCGACAGGAGGGAAAGGATCGGGCGCTGGTCGTCTCGGCGACAGGAACCGGCAAGACGCTGCTCGCCGTCGCCGATGTCGAGCGCCAGAAGCCGCGGCGCCTTCTCTTCATCGTCCACCGTGAACAGATCGCCCGGGAGGCCCAGTCGGTCTTCAGAAGGAGCCTCTCGCAGCCGGTGCAGAGCGCACTGCTCGGAGGAGGGCACAAGGATACCACCGAGCCGTACCTTTTCGCCACGATCGCCACCTTGGCCAAGGATGAGGTGCTCTACTCATTTCCGCCGACGTGGTTCGACTATGTGATCATCGACGAGGTGCATCGTGGGGGCGCCCCCTCCTATCAGAAGGTGCTCGCCCACCTGAGGCCGAAATTCCTGCTTGGGATGACGGCCACGCCGTATCGCAGCGATGGGCAGGACATCTTCGCGCTCTTCAACCACAGCCTTGCCTGCGAGATCACGCTCAACCAAGCCCTCGAGGCAAATCTCCTCGCCCCATTCCACTACTTCGGCATCACGGCTTTGGAGGTCGGCGGGTCACAGAGGGAAGAGATGAGTGACTTTTCCCGCCTTGAGCGGAGTGAGCGCTCACGGCGAATCGTACAGATGATCCGGCGATATTCATTGGGCAATCCTCGCCCACGGGGCCTCATCTTCTGCTCACGCAACCGGGAGGCCCGCCAGCTCGCTGAGGATTTGACCTTCCATGGCCTCAAGGCGTGTGCGCTCAGTGGGGAGGACAGCCTTGAGGTGCGTGAAGCGGCGATCGCCAGCCTTGAGAGCGAGGATGGGTATGAGTATCTGGTCTCGGTCGACATCCTCAATGAGGGGGTGGACATCCCCTCACTCAACCAGATCATCATGATCAGGCCGACCGAGAGCGCCATCGTCTTTGTCCAACAACTGGGCAGGGGATTGCGCAAATTCAAGGGCAAGGAGTTCTTGACGGTCATCGACTTCATCGGCAATTGGGAGAACAACTACCTGATCCCCATCGCGCTCTTCGGCGATGCCTCGTACCGCAAGGATACCTTGCGCAAGCTGATGAGAAGCGGCAGCGCCTCCATCAGCGGGCCGAGCACCATCAGCTTCGACCCCATCGCCCGAGCGCGGATCTTCGCGGCGATAGACCGGGCATCATTCACACAGCGAAGGTTGCTCAAGGAGGAGTATGAGGCGGTCAAGAGGCGGTTGGGACGGGTGCCGAAGATGGTGGATTTCCTTGCCCTGGGGGCAATGTCGCCGCTGCTCTTCCTCTCGTATGCAAAGACCTATCTGCAGTTTCGCCAGCTCGTCGAGAGCCACGACACGCCGATCCTCGATGCGGTGTACCTCAAGAGTTTGGAATTCTTCTCGGTCGTGGTGGCCCGTGGTATCCGGATCCAGGAGATCCACATCATCGAGATGGTGATGGATAATCCAAGCGGGGTGAGACAGGATGATGTGAAGCGGACCTGCCTCAAGCGGTACGGCTTCGTCCCGTCAGATCGGTCGATGCAATCGGCGCTGCGGATCTTGGAAAATGGATTCTTCAAGGATGCGATGCGCACCAAATTCGGTGCAATCGCCTACATCGAGGATGATGGGGAGCTCATTCGGCCCAGCGCGGCGTTCAGGGGCTTGCTCAAAGACCAAACCTACCGAAACGAGTTGATCGATACCCTCGAGGTAGGGCGGTATCACTACCTCTGTGAGTTTCACAGTGGGCGTGATGAGGACGACCTGGTGCTCTATCAAAAGTACAGTCGGCGGGATGTCGTGCGCCTCCTTGGATGGGAGGGAGACGACTCATCGACCGTGTACGGGTACAAGGTCGAATACGATCTGCAGCAGTGCCCGATCTTCGTCACCTACCAGAAGGACACCGAGCGCATCAGTGCCCTGATCGACTACCGAGATCGATTCCTCACACCCGATACGTTCATTTGGGAGACACGCTTCAACCGTACCACCACATCAAAGGAGGTGGTGGCCATCAGACAAGAGGCGATGAAGAAGCTGCTCTTCGTAAAGAAGAGCGACGATGAGGGAGGGGAGTTCTACTTTCTCGGTCCACTGCGTTTCATGCGCAATGCCATGAGCACCAAGACCGACGAGCACGGGAGGAAGCACTCGGTGGTCATGATGCGTTTCTCCCTCTTCCACCCCTTGCCTGATGATCTCTATCACTACCTCATCTCTGAGGAAGAGACGGGAGAAGAGAGAGCAGATATTGCGTGACTCTTGTGTTGGGCCCTGGGCATTGGTGCCCAGATTGTGAACGCGTGGAATACCATCCCATCAAATCGCCAGACCGTTTGCCCGTTGGCGGTCTCATTGGTATATTTGCGGTACCGATACGGTGTTCACCCAGAAGAAATCTGAGGTTCTGATGGAGAAGAGCATCGAAAGATCATGGTATGGAGCATGGCGAGGGGTACTGACGATGAGACGAGGTGAGCGTGAGACGATCAGGCGCTCTGAGGTGTGGGAGAGCGACATCGAGGACGATGACTCGGAGGAGAGCTTATCGGGGGAAGAGGACCTCGACGAAGGAGAGTGATCCATCTCCGGCTACCTGCACGGACCGGGTCTGTGATTCCAGACTTTTTCCCCACTTGTTGAGGAAGGAAATTTCTGCGGTATACGTGCCCGGACGAAGATCGATCGCGCCGACCCAGGCCTCCGACGGGAGGTAGTGGGTCGAGCGTACATCGGCGCGCTCGGCGACCTCGCCGCTGATCTGGAAGAACATCGACATCAAATCCCCCAACAGCGAGAGGTTTTCATTCTCATTTTTGGAGAGCGAGTCGCCGACGGCCTTGCCGGCGGCGCGGGCCATGCTGCGCATGATGGATTTCTGCATGGCGATCTGGCCTTGGGCGGCGAAGGTATCGATGGCGATGGTGGAGAGCGACTCGATGCGCTCGAGGTTCGTCTGTTGTCCCGTCTCATTGATGCGGACAGAGATCGCCTCCACCGTCGACGGTTGAACGGTGAGGACGGGGTATGCGATGCGCACCCGGTCGTACCGGTTGAGATAGATGTACTCCCACCGCTCCTCCTTGACCGGCGAGCGCCCGGTGAAGATGAGCAGATGCAGCCGTCCCGCTCCTTCCTCGGGAGCGGAGAGGCTCGTCGCCTTCGGCTGACCAAACGGGTAGAGCGTCGGCTGTGTGGAGAACGCATGGGCGACTTGGTTCTGTGAGTAGAGCGCCATGCTCTCATCACCGAGGCTTTCCGCCACGATGGCGGCCAGGTGGTTCGCCAGTGCGCTGGTGGAGAAGGAGGTGGCGTAGGTCTGGGAGCCGTCGAAGGGGAGGTTGTTCTGCTTGGCGTAGGAGGCGAGGCTCTTGAGGTCCATTTCATGATGCGCCTTCAGCTGGGTTTGTTTCTCCAGGCTCCGCCGCAGCTCCACCAGGGCACCCTCCTCCTCACCGAGGGCGAGGTAGTTGAGTGCTTTGAAGATATTGAGGTAGAGATCCTCATACTCGGTGCCTGCATAGGCCTTGGTGTTGTCGTTGACGATGAAGGAGGCGATGCCTTCGCTGATGCTCCGGGTGTACGCCTCCTTGATGAGGCGCTCGCTCTCGGAGAGCAGGACGTTCGATCGTGCATGGTCACCGGAAAGCCGAGCCAAGAGGCCGAGATCGTAGTTGAGGATGATGGGGCCTTGGGCGTTGAGCACGGTGGTGCTCTCCCTCTCAAGGCTCTGGTAGGCGGCGGTGAAGTTCGATGCGTTGTAGTGCTGGTCGCTGACCCGGAGGTCGATGAAGGAGGCGCACCCGGCAAGGAGCATGCTGACTGTCAGCACACAACAGAGAGCGGTGATGATGCGGTGCCGACGCGGTGATACTCCCATCCCTTCCATCCTTTTCGGTATCAATGTAGCATCGATAGGGCATAGGTGCAACGAATAACGGTTTTTGTCGCATTGAGGGGGTTCCCCTGATTCAGATTCTTCCTTCTTTTCCCTCACCGGGATTACCGTATTCATCAACGGGGTACAGAGTGGCCGACCGGGCTCTGACACTTTTGCTGCATCTGGTTGGTTTTTTACACAGGAGCGTTGTTCTCTGCTAGAATGGGGATGAAAATAGAGAATTTCGTTGGAGAGAATTATGAAACGACTCCTTCTGTTGTTGCTTCTTCTGCCCGTGCTCTTCTCCTGTCAGAGCAGTGTGAGCGTCAATCGGTTGGCCGCCGACACCGACATCGACATCAGCGGTACGTGGAATGATACCGATATCCGCATCGTCTCCCAGGCGCTGGTCGACTCCTCGCTCTCGGCGGGGTGGATCGGATCCTATCGCATGGCGCACCCCGGCAAGCGCCCGGTGGTCATCGTCGGAAGCTTCCTCAACCGAAGCAGCGAACACATCGACACCTCCATCATCACCAAACGGTATGAGATGGAGCTGATCAACTCAGGCCAGGTCGATATGGTCGCTGACCAGAGCTTCCGCGCCTCGGTGCGCGAGGAGCGGGCTGAACAGCAGTACTTCGCCAGTGAGGAGACCGCCAAGGCGCTGGGCAAGGAGATCGGGGCCGATTACCTCCTCCAAGGGGCGGTTCGCACCAACCTCGACCAGAGCGGCAACCAGATGGTCCGCACCTACTACGTCAGCGCTGAGTTGATCGACATCGAGACCAACCGCAAGGTGTGGGTGGGCGAAGAGACGATCAAGAAACTCATCAAGCAACCGAAGTACAAGTTCTAGGAGGTCGGTGTGAGACCACTGTTGCTGCCCATCCTGCTCTCTCTGTCCATCCTCTCCGGCTGTGCCACCTCGATGGGATCTTCATCATATCCCGCGTGGATGGACAGCTCCTACGACAAGAGTTACGACCAAGACACCTACCTGGCGGCGGTGGGGTCGGGTTCGACGAGGGAGCAGGCCGTCGACAACGCCCGCGCCGCCCTCAGCCAGATCTTCAAATCTGAGGTGCGCTCGGTCACCGAGCTCACCACCCTCTCCACCAGCAGTACTGATGAGGCGGGACAGAGCACCTTCACCCAGGCTTTTGAGATGCTCGAGATGGGGCGGGTGAGCAGTACGACCGAAGAGCTCATCGGCAGCGAGGTGGCCAATGTCTTCACCGACTCATTGGGCCGTGTCCACGCCCGGGTGGTGGTGCATCGAAAGAAGAGCGCCGACGTCTACCGAGAGCGGGCGGGTGAGCTTGCCATTGAGCGCAGTGCGATGCGCACCAAGCGCCTCTTGACGGGCGACCCCTTGCGCCAGTACATCCTCCTTCTCGAGGAGCTGAGCCTCGCAACACAAGAGCAGGGCTTTTTGGACCAGATCCAGGTCTTGAGCGGCACGAGGCAGAGCCAGGTGCTCCTGCCGCTGCGCCAGGAGCTCGGGCGCCTTGCCAGTACCATTGTGGTGTCTGTGAACGTCGATGCACCGGAGGGAGCCAAGGCAACGTTGCAGAGTGCCTATGAGGCGGCTTTCCAGAGCCTTGGCTTCTCCACCACCGACGGGAGGGCCGCCTATGAAGCGGATGTGTACTATCGTGATGAGGAGGTGGTGATGGAGGGGAGCCCCTATCACTATGTGCGCTATACCCTCGCCCTCCAGCTCAAGGGGGATGAGACGGTCTATCTCTCCCACCAAAGCGGCTCGAGGGAGGCCGCCTTGGGAAAGGAGGAGGCCGCCCAGCGCGCTCTGCGCTCTGCATCGAATGATGGGGTACAGGAGTTTGTCGTACTGTTGCTGCAAAGCCTTGCAGTTCAATGATGATGGAGGATTGATATGAAGAGATGGTATGGATTCGTATTGGGAGTGCTGATCGTCCTGGTTCTTGCCGGATGTGCCACGAAGGTGGAAAAGGCAGCTGCCGAAGTCGTGCAGCCGTTGGTCATCGGGGCAGAGGGGATCCCCCGGCCAGAGTGGGTCTATAAGACGATCACCGCCCAGGATATGCACTATGAGAGCGGCTATGGAAAGATGAGTGACAAGCAAACCTCCATCAAGCGGGCGACCGTGGAAGCGAAGAACAAGATCGCGGAGTGGGTCAGCACGAGTGTCAAGGAGGTGGTGGTCACCTATCTCAACGATGCCGGAAGCGGCGATAACCGCCAGGCCCTCGATGCAATGGAAGTGGTGAGCCAACAGATCGCCGAGGCGGCACTCAGCGGGGTGACGACGGAGGAGCTGTGGGTCGATGTCGATGGTGGGGTCTGGGTGCTGTGCTCCATCCCGATCGCGAACGTCGAGCGAAACTTTGAGCCGGCCGCCGAGGCTGTCGTGGAAGCCTTCACCGAGAGTGAGGCCGCCGCTGCAGCCAATGCCAAGATGAAGGACGCGTTTGCCAACCTGCTGAAAGGAATCTAAGCGCCTTGGCTCGATTCGTCCCCCTCTTGTTGCTGGTGTCTCTCCTCGCCGGCTGTACCACGACCTCGGTCGAACAGCGGGCGGGGGCTTTGGCGAATCTCGACATCAGCGGCTATCCTTCCAACGTCTATGTGGGCATCTCAGGCCCGTATTCGACCGAGGAGCGGATGGTGGAAGAGGCCATCGTGGCGGTAGCCAAGTCGATCCACCTCAAGGCGGCCCTGGCCCTCGACAGCCGCTTGGTGACCGCATCACACGCTGATGGGAACTTGAAATCCTTCGCATCAGATGATCATGGCTATTGGGATGATACCCACCTTGGAGAGACGATCGAGCGCTTGAAGATCATCACCGTGGCCTTCGATCGAGAGGCGGGGGCGGTCGTGGTGGCCGAATATCCCGATGAAGAGGCGTCGAGGAGGATCTATACCAGCCAGTACGACCGCGATGGGCAGCCGACGTGGATGAGCGTATTGCCGCAGGTGGAGGGGCATCGGTTCGCAGTCGGATCGAGCATTCGGTACTCCTTGCTCAACCGCAGCCTTGAAGCCGCTGATTTCACTGCGGCACAGAATCTGCTGGATTTGAAGAGTGAGCACGTCTTCTCGATCGAGAAGGTGAGTACATACAACGACCTGATGGAGCGGGTGCTCTATCAGGCTCAGCGTGGATTGCTCAGGGGTTTCACCATCGTGGACCGCTATTACGACGCTGAGAGCAAGAGCTACTGGAGCTTGGCTTCCTGTTATGAATAAGGAGTAGGAGCGATGACGAAACGAATACTGGCGATTGCAATCGTGGCCATCCTGGTTTTCACCGGCTGTGCCACGCCGAAAGTGAATCCCGATGGGTCCCCGTACTGGACGACCCATACCCCAAAGTCGACCAAGAGCACCCACTATGAGGTGGCGAGCGCCAAGCAGTCCTCACCTCAAACCAGCGCCTTGCGCGCCGAGAGCGCCGCAAAGGACGCCATCGGACGGTGGGCTTCGACGAACGTCGAGAACGCGCTGGTGACCTTCATCGAGGAAGCCGGGGAATCCTTGCGCACCCAACAGATGCTGGAAGTACTGCAGAACCTCAGCGTACAGACGGTGAACATCGCCCTCAGGGGTGTGTCGATCGTCGAGCGGTACACCGCTTCCGATGGTACGGTCTGGGTGTTGGCATCGTATCCGGTGAAGAACCTCAAGGATGCGTACAAGAGCCAAGCGTTGGCGGTCGAGCGTGCCTATGAGCTGGAGAAGCTCAATGCCGAGGTGATGATCGGCTATCTCGATGCGCTCTTGGACACCAGTGAAGAGTGAGTGGGCCGGGCCAATGGGCCGGGAGGAAACTCCCGGCTTAATTGTACCCATCCCTTGACGTATGGGGGGCAAATCGCCATCTTTGAGCAAGGAGACCTCGTGAATGAATAAGATATTTGTCGCTGTCCTGGTTGTCGTGCTCCTTCTCGTCGGTATCTCGAAATTCCGCAGTCGCCACAGCCAAGGATCGGGGGGCGCCCGATACAGCCGTATCACGGCCTCTGAGGCCGAGGCGCTGATGGAGGGGGAGGACGTGGTGATCGTCGATGTGCGTACCGCCGCCGAGTTCTCCGCCGGTCATATCCCACGCGCCATCAACATCCCCGTCGAGAGCATCTCCTCTGTTCCCCCCGCCTCCCTCGATGACCGTGATGCCACCATCCTGGTCTACTGCCGCAGCGGATCTCGTTCAGCGCAGGCCGCCCGACGGCTCTTGAGGCTTGGGTATACGACGGTCCACGACTTCGGCGGGATCAACTCCTGGCCTGGTCAGCTGGTCAGGTAGGGGGACGCATGTATCGATCGATTGTGTTGGAGGGTGTGGAGCGTCTCCACCTCATCGATGGCGAGGGCACCCTCCATCATGGGGCGGACCAGGAGTGGTACCCGCTCTCCTGGCAGCGCAGGGCGGGGTGTGGGCCGACGACGGCCAGCCAGCTCTTGCTCTACAACAGCCGCACGTACCCTGAGCTGGGCCTGATGACCGTCACGGACAAGGATGGGATGGTCGCCTTGATGGAGGAGGTGTGGACCTATATCACCCCCGGCCTCATGGGGGTGCATCTGGTCAGCCACTTCACCCGGGGGCTGGAGCGCTACCTCGCTGCCCACACCATCGATCGTACGGTGGTCAGCCTGGCCATCCCCAAGGAGCGCGAAGCGCGCCCCTTTCTGGACGAGGTGGTCGCCTTCATCACCAAAAGCCTCCAGGCGGGCCAACCGGTCGCGTTCCTCAACCTGGACTCGTCGGGAATCCGGAACCTCGATCCCTGGCACTGGGTGACGGTGGTCGGCCTCTTCCAAGTGAGCGAAGGGAGCCCTGTGATGCTCACCATCTACGATGCGGGTGAGAGTTTCCCCATCGAATTCTCCCTGTGGTATGAGACGACCGGACGCTCCTCGGGCTTCGTCACTCTCGCCTGATCAGAGGGAGGCGATGATCCGGTGTATCATCTGGGGGTCGGCCTCGACCCCTGAGACCCCGTTCAGGGTCGTGACGATCTCCTCAATGCTCTTTTCATCAAGATCCTCCCGTTCCCAGATTTCGGCGAGGCGGATTATACGGGAGAGGTAGGGAATCTCCTTGCCCCCCAGTCCCTTCAGATATCCGCCGCCGTTGTACCACTCGTGGTGGTGGAGAACGTACGGAGCCAAATCCATCGTCTCCTCGAAGGTATTGAGGATCCGATAGCCGGCGCTGACGTGGCTCTGGTAGGCTCGCCGCTGGGAGGGGTCGTTTCCCTTTGATGCGATCAAATCGGCATCGAGGACGAGCTTGCCGATATCGTGGTAGTAGCCGGCCCTCCCCAGGATACTGAGGTTTTCATCATCGAGGCCCAAGGCCGCGCCGATGGCGATGGCATGGTTCTTCACGCGCTCTGCGTGGCGCTCTTCTTGTGGCGCCTTTTCAAAGAGGGTGTGGATGAGCACCTCGAGTTGGTGGTGCTGTGTCTCGCGCAGGCGCAGCATCTTCTGTTGGTACATCAGATCCTCCGCATGGTCGAAGACTTCATGGATCGGCTCCTCGATCGAGTGCCGGGTCGCTGACCCGAGCGCGAGGGCCTGCCTGCCGGTGAAGATGGTCGGCCGATCGAGGCTCTCCAGGATTGATGTGGCGATGAGCTCCGTCTGCTTCTCGTCGTGGCGCGGCAGCAGGATGACGAACTCATCACCCCCGATCCTGCTGATGATCGCTTTAGGGGGGCAGTGGCGCGTCAGGGTATGGGCGATTTCGATGAGCAGCTCGTCACCGGCGCTGTGGCCAAAGATGTCGTTGGTGAGCTTCAGGCCGTTGACATCGCTGACGATGATGGAGAAGGGCAACACGGCCTTGTTCTGCGCATCGGTGAGGGCTTGGTCGAAGTAGGTGCGGTTGTAGAGGCCGGTGAGCTGGTCGTGGAAGCTCAGATACTCGATGCGGTCCTGGGCTTGCTTGCGTTCGGTGTTGTCGCTGAAGGTGATGACCGCCCCGATGGTCCGGTCGTTCCACTTCTGGGGGTAGGCGGAGGCAAGCACATCAAAGCATGAGCCATCCTTGCGCCAGAAGACTTCGTTCTCGATGATGATGCCGACCCCGTCATCGATGGTGTTGCAGATGGGACACTCTTGGATTTTCAGAGGCGAACCGTCCCTCCGTTTTGGGTGGATGGTCTCATGGATGCTCTTTCCCAAGAGTTCATCTTGATCCGTGTACCCCAGCAACGAGAGACTGCTCAAATTGGCGAAGGTGCAGTGTCCCCTCTCATCGATGCCGAAGATCCCTTCAGCGGTGGAATCGAGGATCAGGCGGAGGCTCGCCCGGCTCTCCTGCAACTCCCGGTCACGTTGGCTCTTCAGGGCCGCCGTGTACAGGGAGCTGAAGAGCAGCTGCACCTGATAGCCGTCCTGTTCATCGTACCCGCCCTTGCTGTCGCTGAGCAGGACGATGCCGCCGAGCACCTCATCGGCGTAGAAGGGGACCGTGAGCAGCGACTCCAGCTTCGAGCCCATCACCGAGGCGAGTGGATTGGCCTCCGTGTCCCCATTTTCGATCAAGGCGCGTCCACCGGCGGTGCGGTCGAGCAGGTATGCGGTGGTCGCCCGGCTCAGTTCAGTCGGTGGGGTATGCAGCCTGCAGCTGCTGGCGATGGAGAGCACGCCTTCCCTCTCATTGTAGAGGAGGAGCAGGGCCGCACTGCTGTCGGTGAGGGTGCAGGCAAGCTCCAGACCCCGGTCGGCGTGCGCTTGGTCATCGGTATGGACGCTGCTGAGCATCTCGACGAGGAGGGCGGAACGCCTGAGGTTCTCCCGTAGGATCTCTTCGACCTGCATCTCATCGGTGATGTCGCCGATCAAAACCCCGACACCGGGCCCCCCGTCCGGCACCCTCACGGGGAACTTGAAGACGCGTACGGTCCTGCCCTTGTAATGCCGGACGGCATTGATGGTTTCCCCCGTCTTCACGATGCGTTGAATCTCGTCCATGCTCTCTCCAATCACCACTGGATCGAGGAGGGAGGTCACCACCGATTCATCGTAGGGAGGGGTGCCGAAGTGCTTTTCGAACGTTTTGTTGGCGAAGATGACCGCTCCCTTGCTGTCACGGACGTAGCTCAGACGCGGGTCGTTGTCGAGAAATTGCTGGAAGAGGACAACGGTCGATTCTTGTCGTCGTTGGTGCTCATGAAATCGTTTGAGCAACGTTGCTTGGGTGCGCAGCAGAATGAAGAACACGATGAGGCAGGCGGTGAGCAGGATGAACAAGAGGGCCAACAGCAGGCGGTTCCTCACTGCCAACCGATGTTGGGCGTCCCAGTTCTGCAACATGATCACAAAATAGGAGTGGGGTGCTCCTCCAACATGGATGACGGAGACCATCTGATGCGTGGGCGGGTCACCGAGGGTGACCACCGTGCCGTGGAGATCCGTGACCGGACCGGAGGTGAGGCTGAAGAGCGTATCGAGCGAGACGGGGCCGTCATCGGCGAAGAAACGCCGGGCGCTGGGATTGGCGAGGAGCAGCTCGCCGCTGTCTCCATCGATGAGGACGATCGGGTTGATGGCGTGCTCGATGGCTGACGTGACATCGGGCAGCTGCTGACCAAAGAGGGCGGTGGAGAGTACGAGGAGGGAGAGCAGCAAGAGCGTGGGGAGGCGGTGTCGTCTATGCATGGCCCCCTCCGCTTTCGTGCTGTTCCAGCACTTCCTCGAGGCCCAGGGGTCTGCCGAGGAGGTAGCCCTGGAGCAAGTCGCAGCCCAGAGCAGAGAGAAGTGTTCGTTGGGCTTCGGTCTCGACTCCCTCGGCCACGACGCGCTTGTTGATGTGGTGGGCCATCGAGATGATGTCCCTGACAAAGTGCGCATGCGCTGCCTGTTCAATCTCTTGGATGAAGGGTCGCCCGAGCTTGAGGATGTCGAACGGCAGGGCGCGCAGTCTGCTCAGGGAGGAGTACCCGCTGCCGAAGTCGTCGATGGAGAGGCCGATGCCCAGACTACGCAGGAGCATGAACCGTTGTGTCAAGCCATCCTCCTCGTAGGCGAAGGCGGATTCGGTGAGTTCAAGAACGATGGCCCGCCCGTCGATTGACCGCGTTGAGAGATACGAACGGACGAAGTTCACGAAGGTGTCGTCCATGAGCTGGAGAGCCGAGACGTTGATGGCGAGGCGGACATCGGTGATCCCCTGTTCCTTGAAGCGCTCGAGGAGGGTGAGGGCCATCGGAAAGAGAAGCGTGCCGAGTCCGGTGATCAACTGGTGGCGTTCCGCGATGGGGATGAAGAGCTCGGGCGAGACGGTTCTCTTTTCGTCGTCCGTGAGGCGGGCCAGCGCCTCATAGGCGACGATCCTCCCTGATGCGCATTCGACGATCGGCTGGAACGCCAGGGTGACAATCCCTGCCTCCCCGTCGATGGCCCGTTTGAGCAACTCTTCGATGGCGTTGTCACCAATCAGGCGGGACTCGAGGTCGATGGTGTAGAATTGGACCGGGTTTGCCCCACCGGTGCTGTTGAGGGCGATGAGGGCACGGGTAAGCAGCGGGGTCTCTCTGGGCTCATCGAACCGTTTTTCCGCGATTCCAATGGCCAGCGCCGGACGGGAGACCAAGCCGAGTGCGGGGCTGTCGGCGATGATGGAGCGGGCCACTTCGCCCAGCTCCCCTTGGGTGAGGGCGCCGGTGAGCAAGAACAAGAAGCGGTCGTCGGAGAGGCGGAAGGCCTCCCACCCCTCATGGCTGCATGCGAGGGCGGCGAGGTAGGTGGCCAGCTTGATGAGCACTTCATCACCGTGGGCGTAGCCGTAGAGCATGTTCAGCTGCTTGAAGTTCAACGGATTGATGACCATCAGGGCACAGTCGGTGCCCTTCATCCCCCTGATGGTCTCATTGAAGAGGCGGAGGTTGCCCAGGCCGGTCAACTCATCCTGGTTGGCTGCATGGAGGATTCTGCGGTTGAGGCGGTGGACCGTCCAGAATGAATGGAGGAAGAAGATAAAGAAGAGCAGCAGCACCAGCGTGATGGTCACGGCGATCGCCTTGATCAGATAATCGAGCTTGGAGGGATCGAAGAGGACCACCAGCGAGCCGCTGTCCTGATCATTGACGGTGATGGGGAGACGGAAGGCAAGGTATGATGTCTGCGCGACCTTGAGCCGACGGTAGCCCTTCATGTCGGTGGGTACAGCGACCTCGAGGTGTTCGAAGATCGAGGCGATCGGGGTGCCTTCGGTCGCGGCGCTGATTTGATTGGCCTGGTCGACGAGCGCGAGGCTGATATGGGGGTTGCGAAGGCTCAGCTCATCGATGATGTGTTGGAGGGCGAAGTCCTCATAGGCCTCATAGGTCCCGTCGGCCTTGATGCCGACCTGGATGATCGAGCCATCGTCGCGACGATGGAGGGCGTAGCGATAGGGCGTGCCGCTCTCCGTATCCTCGCGCAACTCCTCGACGGCATAGGAGGCGCCGCTCTCGGCGAAGGTGCGGATCGGATGCGGGGCGGGGACGCGCCATCCGATGTACGTCCCATCGCTTGAGGATGTGACGGTCAGACTCGGGTCGTAGTGGTAGACGACATCGACGTGGAGCCTGTCTTTGAGGGAGGAGAGTGTCTCGTTGTCGAGGGGTGTGGGGTAGCTGTCGATGATGGCGACCGCCGTCTCGAGGGTTCCGGTCAACGCCTCCTCGAAGAGCCGGTGGGCATCGAGGGCGAGGCTGATGGCCTTGGAGTATCCGTCGGCGGTGAGGGCCGCCTCCTCGAGGCATTGCCCGTAGTAGAAGCTTTGGAGGGAGCGTATCGCCCACCATCCCGACCCTAGAAAGAGGAGCAAGATGACCAGCGAGGGAATGATGACCGACTTGAGCCATAAGCGACGGTCGGCGGATGAATGGAGTGGATTTCCTCTTCCTGCCATGATTTGATGCTACCATCGCCATAGGGGGGCGTCAAGAAAGGTAGGGGAGGTCCTCCGAAGGAAAAACGGGGACGAATGATCTGAAATCCTCCGCCTCCGCCCCTTCGTGATAGCGGAAAGCGAGGATGTATCGTATACTCTCACCACCGAGGAGGGATATATGTATACAGCAAACACTCATCGTTATGACCAGATGACCTACAACCGGTGTGGAAAGAGCGGGTTGAAGCTGCCGGCCGTCTCATTGGGGCTGTGGCAGAATTTCGGCGATACCGCCTCGCTCTCCAATTCACGGCGGATGCTGCACACCGCCTTCGATTTGGGCATCACCCACTTCGACCTCGCCAACAACTACGGTCCGCCTCCGGGGTCGGCCGAGCTGAACTTCGGCCGTCTCCTCGCCGAAGATTTCTCATCCCACCGTGATGAGCTCATCATCTCCACCAAGGCAGGATACCTGATGTGGGATGGCCCCTACGGGGAGTGGGGGAGTCGTAAGTACATGCTCGCCAGCCTCGATCAGAGTCTCAAGCGCATGGGTCTGGAGTATGTGGATATCTTCTACTCCCACCGTTTTGACAGCGATACCCCACTGGAGGAGACGATGGGGGCGCTCGAGACGGCCTATCGCTCGGGCAAGTGCCTCTACGTCGGCATCTCCTCGTATTCGGCGGCCAAGACGCGCCAAGCCCATGCGATCCTCAAGGAGATGGGGGTGCCGCTGCTCATCCATCAGCCCTCCTACTCGATGCTCAACCGCTGGGTGGAGGATGAGCTTTTGGAGACGGTGGCAGCGCTGGGGATGGGGACGATCGTCTTCAGTCCGCTGGCCCAGGGGATGCTCACCGACCGCTATCTTGGAGAAATTCCGGCCGACAGCCGTGCCTCAAGGAGCGGGAGCTCGCTCTCCAAGGCCTTCCTCAGCGAGGAGAACCTCGCCCACATCCGCGCCCTCAACGAGATCGCCGCCTCACGGGGACAGAGCCTCGCCCAAATGGCCCTCGCCTGGTGCCTGCGGAGGGAGGAGGTGACCAGTGTCCTCATCGGGGCGAGCTGTGCCGAGCAAATCCTCGAGAATGTGGGCGCGCTTGCACATCTCGCCTTCACCGACGAGGAGCTTGCCGCCATCGACCGCCATGCGGTGGAGGGGCATATCAACCTCTGGGCACGGTCAAGTGAGAATTGACAGGTAAGTTGGCTTCTGTTATATTGTACGCAACCTAGTAGCGGGGCTTCTCTCTTCCCCGCTCGTTGTGAGGAGGCATACATTGGCCCATGAACAACTGACCCTCTCATTCCAGCTCTGTTTTCGCATCTACGCACTGGAACGTGAATTGATGGCGGCCTATCGTCCGCTGCTCGATGCGCTCGGCCTGACCTATCCGCAGTACCTCACCATGCTCTACCTCTGGGAACATGAGAAGGGGACGGTGGGGCAGCTCTGCAGCGCCCTCAGCCTCGACACCGGCACGATGAGTCCTCTGCTCAAGCGCCTGGAGGCGTCCGGCTTCATCACCCGCCGCCGCCTGAGAAGCGATGAGCGCACCGTCGAGGTGACCCTGACAGAGAAGGGCAGGGATCTCGAGGAGGAGGCTCTCTCGGTGCCCGAGCGCATCGCCGGCTGTCTCTTGACGAACGACAAGGAGGAACAGGGACGGCGCTATGATGAGCTGAAACAGGTCCTCGACCAGGCCTTGGAGCAGCTGCGAACCAGTCGCAAGGCCCGTGAGGCGGCAGCGGTCAACTGACCTTCGTCTGTTTCGTCTCACCCACGGTGGTCATCAAGACCGTGTGCCCCTGCTCCTCGAAGATGGCGCGGGAGCGCATGAGTTCGGCTCCGGTGGGACTCTTCACATCCTTGAGTGGATAGCGCATCTTCAGCTGTTCCCACTTGTAGGCGCCGAGGTTGTGGTAGGGGAGCAGCTCCACCGTCTTGACCACCGAGAAGGCGGTGAGGAAGTGGGAGAGCTCGCTGAGTCGCGTCTCGTCGAGGGTCCACCCCGGCACCAGGACGTGGCGGATCCACACATCCTTGCCGATGGCCTGGCAGTAGGCCAAGGTGGCGAGCGTATCGCTGTTGCCCATGCCCGTCAGGCTGAAGGCCTGCCTCTCGTCAAGGCTCTTGATGTCGAGGAGAATCAAATCGGCTTCACGCAGCACCGCGCCACTGAGCTCGAGCGGCACGTTGCCGGCGGTATCGATGGCGGTGTGGATACCCTCCTCCTTCAGGGCACGTACCAAGGCCAGGACGAACGGAGCCTGTGCAAGCGGCTCACCGCCGCTGATGGTCACCCCACCACCCTTCGTGATGAACGAACGGTAGGAGAGGATGTCCCTGACCAGTTCCTCCACGCTCATGCGCGTACCACCGTTGAAATCCCAGCTGTCGGGGTTGTGGCAGTAGCGGCAGCGCATCGAGCACCCCTGCATGAAGATTACGTACCGCAGGCCGGGCCCATCGAGGGTGCCCATCGTCTCCACTGAATGAATAGTTCCGTATACTGCCATCTCATCCTCCTAGAGCGAGTGGTGGAAGGTGCGGTGGATCACGTCAAGCTGCTGCTCGCGCGTCAGCTTGATGAAGTTGACCGCATATCCACTGACTCGGATCGTCAGCTGTGGATACCGCTCGGGGTGCTCCATGGCGTCGAGGAGGGTCTCCTTCTCCAGGACGTTGACGTTGATGTGGTGCCCACCGTCGGCGAAGTACCCATCCAGCAAGGTGATGAGGTTGCCGACCTGAAGTGGTAAGCTCTTGCCGAGCGTCTGCGGTACGACGGTGAAGGTGTAGCTGATCCCATCCTGCGCCGCGCTGTACGGCAGCTTCGCCACGCTCTTCATGCTCGCTACACTCCCCTTGGTGTCACGAGCGTGCATCGGGTTGGCGCCCGGGGCGAACGGCTCACCCGCCTTGCGCCCATCGGGGGTCGACCCGGTCTTCTGCCCGTAGACGACATTGCTGGTGATGGTCAGCACCGAGAGGGTATGGGTGGCGTTGCGGTAGGTCTGGTGACGCCGCATCTTGGCGATGAAGTCCTCCACGAGGTGTGCCGCGATGGAGTCGACGCGCTCATCGTTGTTGCCGTACGTGGGGAAGCTCCCCTCGATGGTGAAGTCGATGGCCAATCCGCTCTCGTCCCGGATCGGGCGCACGGTGGCATACTTGATGGCGCTGAGGCTGTCGGCGACCACCGAGAGGCCGGCGATGCCCCCGGCCATGGTGCGCACGATCTTCTCGTCATGCAACGCCATCTCGAGCGCCTCATAGCTGTACTTGTCGTGCATGTAGTGGATGACGTTCAGCGTTTCGATGTAGAGCTTTGCCAGCCAGCTGGTCATCGCGTCGTACCGGTCGACAACCTCATCATAGTCGAGGACGTCGCCCTCGATGGGTTTGAGCTTGGGGCCGACCTGGCTGCCGTCCTTCTCATCCCGCCCGCCGTTGATGGCATAGAGGAGGGCCTTGGCCAGGTTGATGCGGGCGCCGAAGAACTGCATCTGCTCGCCGAGGCGCATCGCTGAGACACAGCAGGCGATGCCGTAGTCGTCGCCCCAGTGGCAGCGCATCAGGTCGTCACTCTCATACTGGATCGAGGAGGTCTCGATGGAGAGGCGGGCGCAGTACGCTTTGAAGGCGTTCGGCAACCGAGAGGCCCAGAGCACCGTCAGGTTGGGCTCCGGGGCCGGCCCGAGGGTGGTCAGCGTGTGGAGGAAGCGGTAGCTCATCTTCGTGACCAGGTGCCGCCCATCGAGGCCGACACCGCCGATCGACTCGGTGACCCAGGTCGGGTCCCCGCTGAAGAGGGCGTCGTAGGAGGGGGTGCGCAGGAAGCGGATGATGCGCAGCTTCATGATGAAGTGGTCGACCAGCTCCTGGATCTCATCCTCGGTGTAGCGTCCCTCTTTCAGGTCACGCTCACTGTAGATGTCGAGGAAGGTCGAGACCCTGCCCAGGCTCATCGCCGCCCCGTTCTGCTCCTTCGTGGCGGCGAGGAAGGCGAAGTAGAGCCACTGGATCGCCTCCTTGGTGTCGCGTGCCGGCTGAGAGATATCGAAGTCGTAGGAGGCGGCCATCGCCTTGAGCGCCTGGAGGGCACGGATCTGCTCGCTGAGCTCCTCGCGCTCGCGGATGACCTCCTCTGTCATTGCATCGAAGATGAAGTTTTTCTTGGCCGCCTCTTTCTGTGCGATGAGATGGTCGATGCCGTAGAGGGGGACGCGGCGGTAGTCGCCGATGATCCGCCCGCGCCCGTAGGCATCGGGCAGGCCGGTGATGACGCCGCTGTGTCGCGCTCTCTTCATCTCGTCGGTGTAGACGTCGAAGACGCCGTCGTTGTGGGTCTTGCGGAACGTGAAGACCTCATCGACCCGCTCATCCATCTGTCGCCCGTACGCCTTCAGCTCGGTGTGCACCAAGCGGATGCCGCCGAACGGCATGATGGCGCGCTTCAGCGGCTCGTCGGTCTGCAGGCCGACGATCTGCTCTCTCTCTCGGTCGATGTAGCCGGCCCGGTGGCTGGTGATGGTCGAGATGGTCTTCTCATCGATGTCGTACATCCCCCCGTTCTCGCGCTCGATGGCGAGCAGCGCCTTGAGCTTCTCCCAGAGGGCGAGGGTGCGCTCGGTGGGGGAGGCGAGAAAGGAGGCGTCGCCGTCATATGGGGTGTAGTGGTCATTGATGTACGATCTCACGTCTATTTCATAGCGGTTCTTCATAGTGTTTCCTCTTGCTCTAATCTTTCGTATACTGGTTCCAGCCTTGTTCTACCACGAACAAAAGATTGTTGCTGTGATTGAAATCACATTAGAAGTAATTTACTAGGAGTTTGGATGGAAATCTCTGAAACCTGTACGCATTGCACCAATGACCGGTGCATCCGCAGCGTCCCCCTCTTCGCCAGCCTCAATATGGAGACGGTGCATGCCCTCACTGCCCAGATGGAGCACAAGCGCTATAAGAAGGGGGAGATCCTCATCAAGGAAGGGGATCGGGCCGAAGGCTTCACCGTCATCCAGAACGGGAGCGCCAAGGCGTACCGGATCACCGGTGACGGGCGTGAACAGATCCTTTACATCTTTCCGGCCAACGACTACTACGGGGCACGCTTTCTCCTCACCGAGGAGGAGGTGCCGTATACGGTGGAGGCCCTCGAGGAGTGTGAGGTCTGCATCCTCAGCACCGAGCAGTTCCGCAGCCTGCTCATGACTCAACCGGAGGTCGCTGTCGAGATCATCGAGGCGATGGCCAACCGGATGCGGGTGTTGGAGAGCGCGATGCAGTCGATGGGTGGGCGCAACGCCGAGATCCGGATCGCGAGCCTCCTCTTGGAGTTCCGCCGCCCCTATGGGCGGGAGGTCGACGGCATCACCGAGATCACCCTGCCGTTGTCGCGCGAGGGCTTGGCCAACTACCTCGGCTTGGCGCGGGAGACGCTGTCGCGCAAACTCAACGATCTGGAGGAGGAGGGGGTCATCACGCTGGTCGGTAGCCGCGTGGTGCGCATCGAGGACCTGGACCGCCTCCTTGGCCTCGCGAGCGCTGTCTCCTAGTCGAGTTCTTCCACCCGTGCATAGAGGGCGGAGACCTCCTCTTTGCTGAAGGCCCGGCTCATCACCAGCGTGATGATGAGGATAACGGGGATGTTGAGCGCAAGGCGCGTCAGGCCGAAGCGCAGGCCCATCGAGCTGAGCTCGAAGAGGATCATCGGGATCTTGGTCGTCGACCAAGCGCCGATGAGGATGAGGATGTTGGCGAACGTGGCCCCCTTGCGCATGAAGGCGGCGGCGATGGGGAAGACCACGTAGAGCGGGCCGGCGGCCGCGCTTCCCAAGAGAAACGCCAGCAGACCCCCCTTCAGACCGGACCCCTCGCCCATGAAGCGCACCATCGTCTCACGGGGTACCCAGACGTCCAAGAGCCCGAGGAGGATGAAGACCGGCGGGAGGATGAGGAGCATCTCCTTGAGGGAGGTGAGGGTGGTGACGGCGGCACGGGTCCCCGTCGGGCGGTCGAAGAGGAAGAGCAGGGCGATGAGGGCGGCGGAGATGAGGAAGAGCAGGTATGCTTTGATACGTTTCATGATGACTCCTAGTGGACGACCTTGCTGATGACGAAGGCCACCAGGAAGGAGAGGGCGAAGGCGAGGGCGTTGCGCAGGGCGGTGAACTTCTTGCCGAAGAACTTGGTTTCCAGCGGCATCGTGATGACGCCGACCATCGTCAGCGTCGAGACGAAGGCGGAGAGCTGCATGTAGCCGGCGCCGCTCTCCAGCAGCATCGCCGCCATGGGGAAGGCGACGAAGGCGGGGATCAGGGTGATCGAGCCGACGAGGGCGGCGGCCAGGGTTCCCCACCACCCGGACGAGGAGCCGATGATCGAGCTGATCACCGTGGGGCTGAGCAGGGTGAGGATCAGGGCGATGGAGGTGATCATCCCCAGCATCGAGGGGAGGATGTTCTCAAAGGATTTCCACGCCTTTATGAGCGAAAGGCGGGTTTTCTCTCGATCCTTGATCAAAGAAAGCAACAGCAGAGAGAGCGCGACGGTATAGAAAATGATAGTTTGCATCGGGGTGTTCCTCCATATCTTGGATAGATATACCGTATTTACTTGCTAATGACAACTAATTGTTCGAATTTCCTTGCATCCCGGTCAAAACTATGATTAGCTAGGAAATCAATACTCTTTGTCCGCTGTATGGACACCTTGCCCCGTGAGCGCTGGTGCAGTACGCTGATAGGACAAAAGAAGAAAAATGTAAGGGGAGGTATGATATGGCAAACGTGCAATCAATTCTGGACCAAAAAGGAAATGTTGTGTACAGCATCAAACCGGATGATGTACTGGCCCATGCGCTGTTGCAATTGACCGAGCATAAGATTGGTGCGTTGTTGGTCCTCAGCGAGGAGGGTGTCATCAAGGGCATCATCTCCGAGCGGGATATCGTCCGCCACTTCTCGCGTCGGCTGGAGCATCTGAACACCGCCGAGATCAAGGTCAAGGACGTGATGACGACCCACGTCACCTACGTCAAGCCACACCAGAGTGCCGAAGATTGCCTGCAACTGATGACCGCAGGACGCTTCCGCCACCTCCCGGTGATGGTGGATGACAAGGTCATCGGCATGATCTCCGTCGGGGACGTGGTCAAGGTAGCGCTCGAGGAGCGTGATTTCCATATTGGAGAGCTGGAGCACTACATCACCAACGCCTACTGACACCAATACAGCAAATTCCTCAGATTCTGCGATAAAGCGCTTCATTATTGGAGCGCTTTATATCATATTAGAATAGTAGGGAATAATCGTAGATACAGGAGGAGTCATGGACGACACCAAGATTTTCAAGTTGAAGGATATCATTGAGCGCCTGCACGAGGGCGAGTCGGCGGCGAGCGTGAAGGCGGATTTTGCCGAGGAGTTCGGGAGCATCGCGGCCGAGGAGCTGGCCGCCGCCGAGCGCACCCTGATGGAGAGCGGGTCGGTCACCGTCGACCAGGTCATGAAGCTCTGCGATGTACACGCCGCCGTCTTCGGCGACAGCATCGATGCCATCCATGGGACAGGGAAGGTCAACGAGACGCCGGGACATCCCGCCTTCGTCTTCATCAAGGAGAACGAGGGGCTGCTCACCTTCCTCGACGGCCCGTTCAAAACGGCGGTGGAGGCGTATCATGCAGACACGGGCAACGCAGGCAAGATTGAGTTGCTCTCGGCATTGAAGGAGCTTTCGACGCTCGACCGCCACTACAGCCGCAAGGAGAACCTCCTCTTCCCCTATATGGAGAAGGGCGGCATCACGGCCCCACCGAAGGTGATGTGGGGCGTTGACGACGAGATCCGTTCTCTCTGGAAGCAGCTCATCGCTCAGCTTGAGACGAACGGGACGGTCCTGGAGGCCGATCTTGCCCTGCTCGAGGAGCAGGTCCGTTCGATGATCGACAAGGAGAACAACATCCTCATGCCGATGCTCGAGGGGGTGATGGACAGCGATGCGTGGATCACGGTGGCACGCGACAGCGCCGAGATCGGCTACGCATTCTCCGGAGGCATCGAAGGGGCGAGCCCGTCCGACGCCACGTCGTGGTATCGGTGGAATGCCACGATCAGCGGGAAACTCGACGATCAGGGAGGGACGCACACCGACGGTGAGATCGTGCTGCCGAGCGGACATATGAACACAGAGGAGCTGACGTGGATGCTCAACAGCCTGCCGGGGGACATCACCTTCGTCGGCGCCGATGACCGGGTGCGCTACTTCAGCGAGGGATCTGACCGGGTCTTCCCGAGAACCCGCACCATCGTGGGACGCCAGGTCGCCCACTGCCATCCGCCCAAGAGCCTGGCCGTCGTCGAGGCGTTGGTCGCCGACTTCAAGGCGGGGCGCAAGGAGAGCGAGTCTTTTTGGATTCAGAAGGGGGGTGCGTTCATCCTCATCCGATACTTTGCCGTGCGCAACGACAAGGGGGAGTATCTGGGGGTAGTGGAGTCCACCGAGGAGATTTCCGCGCTCAGGAGCCTGGAGGGCGAGAAGCGCCTCTAGGCTTTGTTCTTCACTGCATCAATGAACGTGACGTACGCCGAGATCTGGCCTTGGATCTCGGCGCTTTTCAATACCCCGCGCCCTCCCCAATCCTGACCCTCGTAGACGGTGAGGTGGTACAACTCCCCCTCAAGGTCGATGAGGGAGAGGGGGCAGGCCTCCTGTCTCGCCTCCAGGAAGGCGAGGGTATCCTCATATGCAGCGCAGAACGCGTGGTGTTCTCCGGAAAAATCTCGAGTATCCATGGTCCCCACTATACCGAACGGGTGGAGAGCTTTGCAAGGAGGGCCGTAAGGAGGCGGCGGACCTCGGGATCGGGGAGGCGGGCGATGTCGGCTTCAGCACATCTTCGATACCGATCCTCGACGGAGCGGGCCGCCTCGATGCCGCCGAGCTCCTGTACCTTGGCGACCACCCGCTTGATGGCCCCCTTGCCGATGCGCCGCCGTGACAAGATGGAGGCGAGGCTACGCTCTCCCCGTCTCTCCTCCTCCTCGAGGGCGAGGATCAAGGGAAGGGTGGGGATGCCGCAACGGAGGTCGCTGCCCGTCTCCTTGCCCAGGTGGGCGGCGCTGCCGTCGTAGTCGAGGATGTCGTCCTGGATTTGAAAGGCCATCCCGAGTGCATAGCCGATGCGGTGACAGATCATCTGGAGGGCGGGATCTCCCTCCTTCAGGCCGACGCCGGCGTAGCAGGAGAGGGCGAAGAGGCTCGCCGTCTTGCCGGCGATGCGGCGCCGGTAGGTCGTCTCGGTGATGAAGAAGTTGCCGACCTCACTGTCCTGGTCGAGCTCGCTCTCCAACAGGCGGGAGAAGGCGTTGCTGACCACCCGTGCATTGAAGGATTCATTGCCGTTGACCAGGCCAATGGCCTTGGCCAGCAGGTAGTCGCCGCCGAGGACCGCCTGCTTGGCGCCCAGGCGGGCGTAGAGCGTTTCCCGTCCCCTCCGCTTGGGCGCGGCGTCGATGATGTCGTCGTGCACCAGGCTGGCGAGGTGGATCAGCTCGATGACCGCCGCGGCCTTGATCGCCTCATCATCGCTCTCGGTCTCACAGAGTCTGTTGGTGATGAAGACGAGGGCGGGGCGCAACATCTTGCCCGGAGCCTGGACGTGGTCCAGAAGCAGCGGGCGGATGAAGGAGCGCGCCTGGGCGACCGTGGAGGCGATGAGGGTATGCACCGCCTCCAACTGTGTCTTGATTTCGATCTCGTCGTTCCAGAACTCAAGCATCGATCACTGCTTTCCCAGCTTGCGTTCCATCTGCTTGCGGGTGAACTCCGGTTCGTCGAGGTAGAGGTAGGTCTTCTTGGCGAACGGGGTCTTGTTCCACTGCTTCTTGATCCACGGCATGACCCAGTAGTCCAAGCCGAAGGCCTTGCCGGCACCGCCGAGCATGACGATCGAGACGGCGATGTACCAGAGGCTCTCCTTGCCGGCCATGGCCCCGATGATGAACATGATCGAGAGGGCGATGGAGACGACGGCGGCGGGGAAGGTGAAGAGACCGACGATCAGGGCAAGGCCGATGCCGACTTCAGCGAGCACGATGGCAAGCTGGAAGAGGTAGGGGGCCTGCGAGACGAAGGTGTCGTTGATCCAGGTGTAAAGACCCCACGGCTTGGAGAGGAGCGGAGGGGCGAACTGGGCCACCTCACCGGCTGCCTGGCTCGCTGAGGCGAGGGTGTCGACGACCGCCTGGCTGGCCGAGGCGACGACATCGGTCGCGGCACTGACTGCCTGCGTCGCCATGGTGGTTGCGCTGGCCGTAGCCGAAGCCACCGTCTCGACGACCGCCTGGCTTGCCCCGGCGACGCCGTCAGCCGATCCCCAGTAGACCTTGGAGCCGGTGGTGTCGGTGAGCCACCCAGATGTGACCTTCTGTACCCCCTCGATGAGCCACATCACCCCTAGGTACATCCTGAGGAAGGTGGTCCAGTAGGAGGGGACCTTGTATTCGGCGAGGCCACCGATCAGGGAGCGGCGGTTCTTGATCTCAAGGATCTCATGCTTGATGTACGACCAGGCGGCGTTCACTCCGGCAACCCCGGCTTGGTAGTAGATGTTGACCAGGTGCTTGAGCGCCATGGCGAAGAAACCGGTCATCGCGATGCCGGCGGTATGGCTTACCGCCCAGGTGCCGCCGATGCTGATCATGTAGCCGTGGAAGTTGGACTTGAACGGCTTGGGCTCCTTGGCCTTCAGCCCAAGCTCGCTCTTGACGGCGTATGTGATCGAATCGGCCGCGGTCTTGGCAGTCTGTTCGGCCGCCTCGACAATCTGGAGGACGGCGCGGTTGTCCTCGAGGTGCCACATGCCGTCACCGACGACGTAGACGTTGTCGTAGTCGGGGCTCTGCATGAACTCGTTGACCAGCTTGCGTCCGATCTTGCCGTCGGTGATGGGCAGGTTCTCACAGAACTGGGTGCCGCGGATACCGCAGGTCCAGATCAGGGTCTCAGTCTTGATCTCATCGCCATGGCGGGTCACGAACCCATCGGGGTTGACCTGGGTGATGAGGTTGTTGAGCCTGATTTCCACACCACGCTTCTCGAGGTTCGCGACCGCCTTGGCCCGCGGCCCCTCACCGAGCATACTCAGGATGTTGCCGAGCGCCTCGGCGAGGATCAGGCGCACCTCTTTCTTATGGTCGATGCCGTTCTCCTTGCAGAGGATCGGCAACCACTCGATGAGTTCACCGATCATCTCGACACCGGTGAAGCCGCCGCCCGCGACGACGAAGGTGAGCTTCTGCCGTCGCTTCTCCGGATCTGCGGTTCGGGCAGCCTCCCTGACGGTACTCTCGATGTGGTTGCGCAGGCGCACCGCGTCATCGAGGCTCCAAAGGTAGTAGGCGTACTCTTTGACGCCGGGGATATTGAAATCGGCGGTCTCGGCGCCTGTGGCGATGATCAAATGGTCGTAGGGGTAGGAGGAGCCGGTCTTGCCGGTGAGGGTCTGCCCCGTGAAGTCGATGTCTTCGATGGTATCGCGGACGACGTTGACCATCTTGCCGCTGAAGATCCGGTCAAAGGAGATCTTCACCGATGATTCCGGTACACGGTTGCCGGCCACCTCATGCAGTTCGGTCATCAGGATGTGGTGCCGATTCTTATCTATCAAGGTGACTTCGACCGTGTCTTGGTGTCGTTTGAAGGCTTTGTGCAATGCTTTGGCGGCATGTACCCCGGCGTAGCCCCCACCCAATACCACAATGTGTTTTTTCTCCATGCTTCCTTCCTCAGTCCAAGCGCTCACGCCCGGCGTTTTGGTGGTAGACAAGACCTGCTGTGCAGGTCTTGTAATAATGGCCAACGGCACTCTACCACAAAACTAAGATATAGTGCAATTGTTTCCTTTTTTATCGAAACCATTCTTCCATAATTTCCCCACTTACGCTAGCCTGGACCCCGAAAATCGTCCTGAAATTCTCCAAAAAGAGGAAACCACGCACACTATTTTGCTAAAAAGCAAAAATAATTGCC
>ENA-UOUL01000654-UOUL01000654.1-bioreactor-metagenome-genome-assembly--contig:-NODE-654-length-57746-cov-9.429936_pt1 | contig 57746 bp, 47 predicted proteins | sample MGYA00249838_ERZ747220 | MGnify/ENA primary metagenome ERZ747220 (study PRJEB28778, sample SAMN05720191) | bioreactor metagenome | isolation source: Anaerobic biogas reactor | place: USA:Washington... | reverse complement strand
CGGATGCCCTCGTCCACGATCGGGGGAGCGGTGGCGGCCGGTGTGCTGGTCTCCGCGATGGTGGTGGCAACGATGGGAGCGGTGGCCGTAGGCGGCACGGCGGCGCCTTCGCCCGGGATGGTCAGCACCTGGCCCACCTGGATGAGGGCCGAGTTCGTGATGCCGTTGGCGGCGGCTAGGTCGTCGACACTGACGCCGAAGCGCTCAGCGATGGCGCTGAGGGTGTCGCCGGCCTGGATGACGTAGGTGGCGGCGACTGGTTCCGGCGTGGGCGACGCAGTGGGCAGCGTCGTGGCCGCGATGGTGGCCAGGGCGAGCGGCGCAGGCGTGCGAGAAGCAGTTGGCTCCGCTTCTGGTCCGGAGGAGCCGCAAGCGGCCAGCGTCAGGGCCGTCAAGACGAGGACGATCAGTCGCTTCACCGGTTCACCCTCCTCGGGTCGTGCAGTCCTGATGAGGAGACGGCCCCACGCAGGCCCGGGTTCCGCTCTCTCGTCCGCAGTCTACACGCTCGCGGCGGCCTTGGCACTAGGGGGAGCTTGACAGTGCCCCGATGAAGATGGATACCGGCATTGCCTCGTGGCCGCCGACAGCGGCTGTCCAGTAGATGAACTCAGGTGAGGAGGGGCGCCATGCCGGTGAAGGAGTTCCACCGCACCAGAAGGTTGAGAGAGGGGCTCGCCAAGGCCAAGGTCACACCCGAGCTACTGGCTACGATCATGGAAGGGGGCGATGCCGTCCGTGACGACTCATCTCCCGGGGTGAAGTCGCGCTGGATGGCGGACGCCATGGAGCGCATGGATGCGCTGCTGGACTATGATACCCGCCGCCGGGTGCGGGAAAGCTGTTCCTGCTGCCTGGGCGGCAAACGTCGGGAAGCGATGCTGGCGGTGGCCAGGGCGGGCGGCAGTACCGAGGAGCGCCTGGCGGGCGTGGAGCGGGCAGGGATCGTGGTGCCCGTCGCTCGCCTCGAGGACGACGGCCGTATTCTGGTGCGCTACGGCCCCGAAGGCCCCGCCTCCTTCGACTGCCCCTGCCTGCGAGAGTCGGAGGTGCGCCTGTCGCTCACCTACTGCCAATGCTGCGGCGGCCACGTCCGCCGGCACCTGGAGACGGCGCTGGAGCGGAAGCTGAGCTGCGAGGTGGTGGCCTCGATCCTGAACAGCGGTGGTCAGGAGATGTGCACTTTCCGGCTCACGCTGGTGGTCTAGCCGCGGCGGGAGCGCTGGACCGTGCCATGTTGAGCGCCGTCGAGCGACGCTGACCTCAAGTTGCGCTTGTACCGTGCCGATGCCGGAGACTGTATAATACGCCACCATCGGTCGCGCCTGGCGCGCCGGTCACTCTTGGGAAGGGCAGGGCAAGGTGCAGCGGATACTCTCGGAGACGCAAGAAGCGCTGCTCGTCGGCGAACGACGGCGGCTCAACGATCTGCGCATCACCCTGTCCAAGCTGGACCTCTCGCCTGAGGACCAGGAGACCCTGGAGAACTCGGTGGCGCAGCTGGACGAGCTGTTTCTCTTGGTGGTGGTGGGCGAGTTCAACTCCGGCAAGAGCGCTGTTATCAATGCCCTCCTGGGGCAGCGCCTCCTGGAGGAGGGCGTCACCCCGACGACCACCCGCATTCAGGTCATCCGTTACGGCGAGCAGTTCGGCCGGGCGGCGCTCTCGGCCGATGTGGGTGAGCTCACCCTGCCGGCTCCGGTGCTGCAGGAGATCAGCATTGTCGATACCCCCGGCACGAACGCCATCTTCCGGGAGCACGAGGCCCTCACGCAGGAGTTCGTGCCCCGCTCCGACATTGTCCTCTTCGTCACCTCGGTGGACCGCCCCTTTACGGAGAGCGAACGCCTCTTCCTGGAGGTGATCCGCGACTGGGGGAAGAAGGTGGTCTTCGTCGTCAATAAGATAGACATCCTAGAGAGCCCCGAGGAACTGGATCACGTTCTCGAATTCGTGGCCGACCACGCCGGGCGGATGCTGGGCCTGGAGCCCGAGGTCTTCCCGGTCTCCGCTCGCCTGGCCCTCCGCGCCAAGGCCTCCGGGGATACCCTCGCCCTGGAAGAGAGCCGCTTCCCGGACCTAGAGGAGTACCTGATGGCCCGGCTGGACGAGCAGGAGCGGATCCGGCTGAAGCTGCACAATCCGCTGGGAGTCGGGCGGCATCTGGTGACCAAGTACCTGCGCCAGACGGAGGAAAGGCTGGCCCTGCTCCAGGACGATGTCGACGCCATAGACGAGGTGTCCCGGCAGCTGGGGATTTACAAGGAAGACATGGCGCGCGAGTTCACCTACCGCCTGGCCGAGGTGGACAACTCGCTCTTCGCGCTGGAGAACCGCGGCGTGGAGTTCTTCGACGAGATGGTGCGTCTGGGTCGCGTGTTCGACCTGGTCAACAAGAGCGCCGTCCGGGCCGAGTTCGAGCAGAAGGTGGTGGCGGACACGCCCCGGGTCCTGGAGGAGCGTGTCAGCGCCATCATTGACTGGCTCGTGGGCGGCAACCTGCGCCAGTGGCAGGCGATCACCGATTACCTGGCCGAGCGGCGCATGAAGCACGCGGATCGGATCATCGGCAGTATGGGCACCTTTGAGTACGATCGCTCCCGCCTGCTGGACTCGGTCGGCCGGGCGGCCCAGCAGGTGGTGCAGAGCTACGACCAGAAAGAACAGGGCAAGCGCATCGCCGACGCGGCCCAGGCGGCGGTGGCGGGGACGGCCATCGCCGAGATCGGAGCCATCGGCCTCGGCGCCGCCATCACCGCCCTGGCGACCACCACCATGGCCGACGTCACCGGACTGGCGGCTGCGGGCATGGTGGCGGTGCTGGGCCTGTTCGTCATTCCCGCTCGCCGGCGGCAGGCGAAGAATGACCTGCGCACCCGGGTGGGCAAGATGCGCGAGGACCTGACGCGCGCCCTCACGCGCGAGTTCGAGCAGGCCCTCGATCGCGATCTGCGTCGCATCGGGGACGCCATCGCGCCGTACACCCGCTTCGTCCGCGCCGAACGGACGATGCTGCTCGGAGCGCACAAGGATCTGACGCTGTTGAAGTCGAGCCTGGAGCAGTTGCTGGAGCGGGTGGAGGACCTGTAGTCCGCGATTCTGCGGAGTTGTACGGGCCGGCGAGGGCGACGTGGAGTTGCCGTCTCCGGCTCGCTCTGTTGGGGGCGGAGGTGAGGGGGCGGGCCGGCTCCCATGGATCCGGGCCTCGCGTGACGTGGGGAGGGTAGAATCCTCGCTTCGCTTGGAATGGCAAGCGGGGCGGACAGGCTGGAATGGCCGACCGTCGCGGCATGGGGGCAGGCCGACCTGGGCGGACACGCGGGCCTTCGCGGGATAGGAGTGCGACGGGTCAGGGAGAGGGAGGGCGCGGGGGCCCTCCCCTACCGTGGGTGGTGCGGAAGGCTAGTCCACCTCAACCGTGGGCGGATTGATGAAGTCGTGGTAGCGTTCGCCCACCTTGCCCACCTTGGCGTCGCCGCGGTGAATGTAGAGACGATAGCGGAAGATCAGATCCTCGCCGGCGGGCACCGTCAGCGAGCCGTCCAGGGTTGGGTCGGCCTTGTAGTCGTGCCAGGCGAAGGGGTTGGCCGTCATCAGGCCGTAGGCGCGAACATGGTACTCGGTGGGGTAACGCGGGTTGTCCAGGTGATCCATGATGGTGATGCCGACGAAGCGGTCCTTCACCGGGCCGGAGTAGTCGCACCAGGGGGCCTTCTTGCCCCAGTTCTCCTTCTCGCTGACGCCACCATAGGCGTTCTCGATCTTGCCGCCGAGGCCCGAGTTCTCGTCCATGGTGGTGGCCACCCGCACTGCCAGGATGCCGCCTTCCTTTGTGTCGCCGAAGGTGACCGGGCCCGCGTCGGCCTTGAAGTGCACGGTGTAGTCGACGATCTTCTCCGGGCCGGGCAGGTTGTAGAAGACCATGGTGCGCTGCTCGCTCATGACCCTCTCACCATCCTTGCTCACCCAGTCGTTGTCGGCCTGGATGACGCCGAGGACCGGCCCGCTCACCAGTTGCGCGAAGCCCCGGTGCACGACGGAACCATGTCCGGTCTCCTCGCTCCAGTCGTCCACGCCATTGACGCTGCCGTGGGCGGTGTAGAGGGACTTCTGATGGTGGTGGTCATGCTTCTCGCCGGGAACGTCGGGGATCATGGGGTAGTCGCGGGTGATATGGTCGTCGTACGGGCCCACCACCGGCCAGAGGAAGGGCTTCACCCACTGGGAACCGTAGTTGTAGGCGGTGAAGAAGCGATCGGCGATCTGCACTTCCATGCGACCGTCCCGGTCTACCACCAGGACGCCCGGCCACGGTTCCGGATCGTCACACGTCTCCAGGACGTACTCGCGTGTGGCGCCGGCCCGAAGGGCGTCCACGATCCAGTGCACCCAGAGATTGCCCTCGCCGTCAACGCCGCCTTGGCAGGGTACGGCGCGGCCGGTAGCCGTCTCGGTGAGCATGAGGGAGGCGGGTTTGGCAGTGACGGCGCCCACCTTCACCTTCACCGGGCACTCCACCCGGCAGTGTTCTCCTGCTGCTAGCCTCAGAGTCCATTGGGGCATAGTGCACCTCCTGGGGGTCAGGTAAGTGAGCTCTCCACTCGCTTCAGGTAAGCGATACTCTCCCCGGCGATGTGCTCGGCGCCGGGACTGAAGTCGAACACCTCCACCGACAGCCAGCCAGAGTAGCCGATGTCCTTCAGGGTCTGCATGATGGGCTGGTAGTCTATGGGACCCATGCCCGGGCCCAGTTTGCCGTCATTGACGTGGAAGTGGCCCAGGTAGTCCTTGGCCTCGCGGATGATCTCAGGGATGGGCCGGCCCTCGTCGGCCATGGCTTTCACGTCCAGGTGCAAGGCCACACTGGGGTGGCCGACCATCTCCACCAGGCGGACGCCTTGGTCTTTGCTGAAGAGGAAGCTGGTGTCGTCTCGGGCGAGGGGCTCGATGCAGATGCGCACGCCCTCTTCCCGGGCGACGGGGGCCACCCGCTGGAAGAAGTGGGCGGCCCACTCGAACGCCTCCGCCTCGGTGACGCCGGGCAGCAGGTTACGCTGCTGGGGAGAGCCGAACACCATCACGCTGCCGCCCATGTCGCCGGTGCGGCGGATGAGGGTGGTCATGTAGGCGGCGGCGCGGTCACGTGCGTCGCGGTCGGGCGAGGTGATATGGAGGCCCTCGCTGCGGGCCAGGAGCCAGTGCATACCGACCACTTCCAGCCCGTGGGCGCGGACGGTCTCACCGACCTGGCGAGCCTGGGCCTCGGTCATCTGGGCCACGTGCGTGTCAAAGGCGAAGGGAGCAACCTCCAGGCCGGTGTAGCCCAGACCGGCCACCAGCGGCAGGTACCGCTCCATGGGCTGCCCCTCGAAAAGCTCGTTGCAGATAGCGTACTTCAACAGCCACACTCCCGTGAGTAATGGGGATCAACCGCAGAGGCCGCAGAGAGCGCAAAGATTGTGATGTAAGCCAGGCGAGGAATCGCCTCGCAGCGATTCTGTCTCTCCGGCTTCTCTTCCCAGTTCTGCTTCTTCTCTGTGTCCTCTGCGCCCTCTGCGGTGAGACACCTCCAACCTACAGCGGCAGCTTCACTTCCCTGCCGGTGCGGGCGGACTTGTAGATGGCGGTCATGATCTCCACCGGCCTGCGTGCGCTCTCGCCGGTGATGAACGGGTCCCGGTCCTGGCGGATGGCCTCGATCATATCGGCCATGATGGGCTGGTGTCCGTGGAGAGAGGTGGCGCGGGGGTCGGTGTTTACCCGCTTCTCGCCGTCGTCCACCGGCCCGTACATGGACTTGATCTCCTGCTCTTCCTTGCCCTCGGGGTCGTCGCGGAACTTCCAGATCTCGATGGTGTCCCGCTTCTTGCCGGTGGCGATGGTGCCGTTCTCGCCGTAGATGGTGAGGGTGTCGCCGCCGCCGGGCCAGCAGGCGGTGGTGGTGTTGATGGTGCCGATGGCGCCGTTCTCGAAGCGGAGGACGGCCGAGCACTTGTCCTCGGTCTCGATCTGGTGGGCGAAGATGTCCATGTAGGCGAAGACGGACTTCGCCGGGCCGGCCAGCCACTGTACCAGGTCCAGGGTGTGGATGCCCTGGTTGGCCAGGGAGCCGCCGCCGTCCATGGCCCAGGTACCCTTCCAGAGGCCGTGCTTCTCGTCGCCGTAGTAGCTCTGCTCTCGCCACCAGTGCAGGTCGGCGTGAATACCGTAGAGCTTGCCCATGCGCCCGCTGTCGATGACCTCTTTGATGCGCCGGTTGAGGGGGCTGTAGCGAGACTGGAACACGGCGCCCAGCTTGACGTTGGCCTTGCGTGCCTCGGCGATGAGGCGGTCGATGGCACGCAGTTTGACGTCGATGGGCTTCTCGATCACGACGTGCTTGCCGGCGCGGGCGGCGCGGATGCCGAACTTGGCGTGCATACCGCTGGGCAGAGCGATGCTGACTACCTCTACGTCAGGGTTGGCGAGCATGCGAGCGAAGCTCTTGTACCGCTTCGCCTTGAACTTGCTGCCGACGGCCTTCAGCCGTTCTTCATCCAGGTCACACACGGCTACCAGGCGGGCGCCCTCCAGGTCGTAGATATCGCGGGCATGCCCGGCGCCCATTCCCAGTCCGACTACGGCGAAACCGATTTCGCGTTCTGACATCTGCTCACCTCTCTTCGCGGTGGCCGCGGGCGCCCCGTCAGGTCGCCTACGGCGCTGGAGTACCAATCGCGAACCCTGGCCCGCATGTTACACGGACAGACGGGGATGACAAACGGTCCGGTGGGACGGGCCAGGCCCGTGTGCGTCCGGCACTGCCTTTGGCAGGCGGATGGGGTTCAGTGGGCCGAGGCCTGGTTGCTCTGGAAGCGGGTGTCCTGTTCCACCATGCGACGAAGGCCTTCTTCCAGTGTCACGCGAGGGGCGTACTCGAGCAGCCTGGCGGCCAGAGCTATGTCGGCGACTGAGTGGGAGACGCCGCCCTCCTGAGAGGGGTTGAAGACGGTGTTGGCGCGTCGCCCTACCGCCGCCTCGACCAGGTCCACCAGGTGGCGGATGCTGCAGTCTCGCCCGCTGCCGACGTTGACGACCTGGCCGTTGAGGCCGGGCCGCTCGCCCGCCGCGACCAGGGCGTCGGTGACGTCGTCGATGTAGACGAAGTCGCGCGTCTGCTGACCGCCGCCGAAGACGACGATGGAGCCGCCGTTGGCAGCGCGACGCAGGAAGAGGGGAACCACCGAGGCGTGGGAGGCGGGCAGGGGCTGGCCCGGGCCGTAGGTGTTGAAGATGCGCAGGACGACGGTCTCGAAACCGGTGAGGCGGCCGACAGTGCGGCAGTAGTGCTCGGCGGCCAGCTTGCTTACGGCGTAGGGCGACCGCGGATTGGGGGCGGCGTCTTCCCCGATGGGGGTGGAGTCCTGGTCACCATAGACGGCGCCGGATGATGCCAGCACCAGCTTGGGCACGCCCACGTCGCGGATGGCCTCCAGCAGGGAGACGGTCCCCCCAACGTTCACGTCGTTGTAGTCTCGCGGGTAGAGGTTGGAAGCGGGTACGGACACTTTGGCGGCGAGATGGTAGACGCAGTCCATGCCCTGGAGCAACGACCACAGCTTGGGGAGGTCCCGGACATCGCCGCGGGTGAGGAGTACTTCGTCGCGCAGGCGGTTGGGGTCTCCGGCGCTGAGGTCGTCCAGGACGTGGACCTCGTGGCCGCTGCTTGCCAGGCGGTTGGCCAGGGCGGTTCCCAGGAAGCCGGCGCCGCCGGTGATGAGGTAACGCATGGCACACTCCGACGGAGGTCAGGTGGAAGTACGGATGCCTTCTCGGCCCAATGTACTCCATGCGCGACGGCCTGTCCATGGTGGGTGGAGGCCCAGCGCTCCGGCATCGACAGCCGCGGCTGCCGAACGGCTGCGTAACAAGGCGGCCCGCCTCCCCTCGGGAGGCGGGCCGCCGGGTTGTGAAGGGAGGCGCCGCGCTAACCCGTTACGTTCACCGGGACGCGGGCCGTCTCGGCGGTGTTGCCGGCGGCATCATAGGCCACTGCCCACACCTCGTGCGTGCCGAGGGCCACGTCCCGGAGCATCACCTTGAAGGCGTAGGGAGTGACGGTGCTGATGCCGATGGAAGCGCCGTCAAGGAAGTACTCCACCCGGTCCAGACGCAGGTTGTCGACGGCGTCCACCTGGATGGTGAACCAGGCGCCCTCAACATCGCTGCGGGAGTGGCTGCTGCCCGGGTAGGGGTGATTCAGGACGGCCTGTGGTGGCTGGTTGTCCACCGTCACCTGCACGTTCGCCAGGCGCTCACCGCTGCCGTGATCCACCACGGAAAGCTGGAGAGTGTAGAGACCGGCGAGCCCGGCAGTGTCCCAGTACTCCAGCACACCGTTTTCCACTTGGTGCCCGTGTTCGCTGCCGATGCTCATCCACGCCGATGGGTTGAGGCCCTCGCCGTAGCGGAGCCGGAAGACGGCCTGATCCGGGACGCGCGCATTCCCGACGATCTCGACTATCCCTCGCACGTACTGGTAGGGCCCCGGTGAGATGATGGCTGCCTCCTGAGCGGACGATCCCTCCTCAGGCAGAGGATCGTACTCGCTCGGCGGCTGCGGGATCTCGGTCGTGCGCACCCAATCGGCCGCTTCCGGCGGGTAGATCGCGTAGACACGGTCCTCCACCAGCTCGGGCGGGGTGTAGACGGTGGCCAGTCGCCCCGTCTCCTTGTTCACTCGAAACACCTGGTGCGAGGTACAGTAGGACGTTGGCTGCGTGCCCTCAACGAAGACTTCGTTGACGGTGTGGGAGCAGTGCTCCGTGGCCAACTGGCCCGACAGCGTGCAGATGCGCGCCGTGACGACCCCGGGCGGCTGCTGGAAGCTCACCACCGGCTCACCCTCGTGTAGCCCCAGCATGATCTCGTGGTAGATGGGCCCGGCACCGGTCGAGCCTAGCAGCCGGTTCATCTTGGTGCGATCGGCGTTGCCGATCCATACCCCCACGGCGTACTGCGGCGTGAAGCCCATGGTCCAGGCGTCGGCGTTATCGTTGGTGGAGCCGGTCTTGGTTGCGACCTGGCGATCCGGCAGGATGAGGTTGTTGCCGCTGGCGCCGAAGGCCGGAGCGCGGGCCGCCGGATCCGAGAGTACGCTCTGCAGGACGTACACGTATTTCTGCTCCACCACCTGGCGCACATCGGGCTGGGTGTACTGCTTGAGAATGTTGCCTTCGCTGTCTTCAATAAGAAGGATGGCCACCGGATCCAGTTCGCGGAAACCGGGGCGCCGCTCCCAGGCGTTCACGGCCTGCCCCGCCATCAGGCCGTTGTTGGCGAGCACGCCGTAGGCGTAGACGTGGTCCAGAAGCTTGAGCTCCCGCGCGCCCAGGGCGGTGCTCAGGCCGTAGTAGTCGTCGGTGTAGCTGGTGATACCCAGGCGCCGCGCCATCTGCACCACGTTGGCGATCCCCACCATATCCATCAGCTTGACGGCAGGGATGTTGTAGGAGCAGGCGAGGGCAGAGCGCAGCGTGATGGCCCCATGGAAGTTGAGGTCGATGTTCATAGGCGAGTAGGGCTCGTTGGGCGGGTCCGGGAATGTGATGGGGATGTCCATCACCACCGTGCCCGCGGTGTAGCCCTGCTCGAAGGCAGTCAGGTAGACGTAGGGCTTGAAGGACGAACCCGGCTGCCGGGGCGCGGTGGCCATGTTGACCTGGCCGTCGATCTCCTCGTTGTAGTAGTCAACGCTACCGACCATGGCCAGGATCTCGCCCGTCTGGGGCCGGATCACTACGGCGGCAGCGTTGTTGGCGTCGTTGGCGACACCGTACTCGGCGATCTTGCTGGCGGTGGCGGTCTCGGCCAGGCTCTGGATGTTCATGTCCAGCGTGGTGTAGACACGCAGCCCCCGCCGGTACATGGCCTCGCCGTACTCCCGCTCAAGCAAGTCGCGCACGTATATGGCGAAGTGGGGTGCCTGCATCTCGTACCGCTCGGTGGACTGGCGGATGACCAGTTCCTCCTGCTTGGCGGCGTAGGCGTCCTCGGCTTCGAGGTAGCCCTGGCGCACCAAGGTGTCCAGCACCAGTTCCTGACGCGACTTGGCGATCTCGGGGTTGTCGATGGGGTTCATAGCCGGGTACTGCGGGATGAGCACCAGCATGGCCGACTCGGCCAGGCTCAGCTCCTGGACGTGCTTACCGAAGTAGACACGTGCCGCCGCCTCGATGCCGTAGGCGTGGTTTCCGTAGAAGTTGCTGTTGAGGTACCACTCGAGGATGCGGTCCTTGCCCTCGCGGCCGGGATAGCGGCGCGAGATCTCCAAGGCCAGGATCGCCTCCTTGATCTTGCGCGAGTACTTGACCTCGTAGCGCTCCTCCGGGTCGATCAAGACGTTCTTGACCAACTGCACGGTGAGGGTGCTCCCGCCCTGGACGGACTCTCCCCGCAGGTTGGACAGGAAGGCGCGCCCAATCCCGAGGATGTCGATGCCCGGGTTGGTGTAGAAGTTCTTGTCCTCCATGGCCACCGTGGCCTGCTGGATGAAGGCGGGGATCTGGTCCAGGGTTACGTAGGTGCGATCTCCGCGCGGATCGGCCACTTCGTAGAGGAGATGCTGGCCGGTGCGGTCGTAGATTCTCACCGTCTTGAACTGCTGCTGCACCTGCTCGATGGCGCTGGGATCGGGGAGGTCGCGGGCGTAGTAGGCGTAGACGGCGACGCCGGAGCCGATCACGAGAGCGATGGAGAGGGCGATGGCGGTGAAGAAGATGGCGACGCTGCCGGTGGCTATGCCGGCGGCCATTCCCGCGAAAAGGCCGGCACGGCTCCCGTTGCGTGGCCGGCGGCGCTTTCGTATGAGGCGTGCCTTAAGGTCTCTGTTCATGTGACTCCCTGGACTCGCATCGAGGCGATGGGCCGGTCCGCGTCACCCTGAGCGCAGCGAAGGGTCTTCCCCTGTTCGGGGAGACAGATCCTGCCAGTCTTCACTCAGGTCTCGCCAGCCCGGGTTGCTCGCCTCTGTTGGCGCGATCTTCTTGGCCCGCAACCAGCCCTTGATCTGCTTCTCCCGGATGATCGCGCTCCGGATCTCGGTGGTGCTCTCCAGGTACACCAGGCGGTCTATGTTGTACCTGCTCGTGGACCCGGGCGCCAAATGGTGTCTGTGTTCGTGTACGCGACGCCCGATGTCGTTGCTGACGCGGGCGTGCAGAGTGCTGAAGCGGTTGCCCATGAGGTAGACGTACAATAGCCGCAAATGGTTTCGCTCCGCGCTCCACTCCGCCTACCCGGTTGGGATCTTCTCCAGTACCAGGAAGTGCGAGAGCCCGAAAGCCTGCAGGGGCGTCCGCTCCAGCAGGTAGGTGAGCGCCCGCACGGCGCCGGCAGCCCAGGGCCACTTGCGAGATATCTTGTCATAACCGGGATAGATCTGCACATGATGGAGGACGCGGCACGGGAGGGGCTGCACGAGCCGCCGCAGGTCGCTGCGGGTGTAGGCGCGCACGTGTGGCGCCAGGCGATCCCGCCAGCGATCGGGCAGGTATCCCACCAGGGGTATGTTGCCGAAGTGGTAGCGGCCGCGCCAGTAGACGCCGTGAGTCTCAAAGGGGTAGAGGCGGTTGGGGGCGAACACGAACACGCGCCCACCCGGGCGGGTCACCCGTACTGCTTCGGCCAGGGCCCCGGCGTCGTCACGGAAGTGCTCAATGACTTCATGAAGCAGGACGGTGCCGAAGGTCCCGCTCGGGAAGGGCAGTGTCTCGGCCTGAGATGCCGCCACCGCGCGACCTTCGGCGGCGGCCTCGGGCAGACTGACCCAGTCCAGGTCCACCCCGAAAGTGCTCATTCCTTCGCGGCGGAAGCGCTCCAGGTAGACGCCCACACCGCAGCCCACGTCGAGCATGGGCGCGGGGGGCTCGGCCCAGTGGGGACGCATGAGGTCGAAGCGGCGTTCTTGCCCGAACCCCCAGACGTAGCTGGGGCGCCCTAGGCGTGCGCCGCGGAGGTCGTCGTCGGAGTGGAGCGCGGGTGGGTTCTGAGCGGCGGCGGGGCGCGGGCTCACTATGCCTCTTCGGTGTCGGGTTCGGGATCAGGATCCAGTTCGGTCTCGCTGTCGGGCTCAGGCTCGCTGTCAGTCTCAAGCAGAACGCTGTGGCTGCCGTAGGGGCCATCCACTTCCTTGCTGACGACACCGCGGGCGATAAGTGTCTCCAGGATGCGGGCGGCTCGGGTATAGCCCACGCGCAGGTGTCGTTGGATCAGGGTGGTGGAAGCCCGCTGCTCCTGGACGATCGCCTCTAGGGCCTTGTCCAGCAGGTCGTCTTCGTCCTCCTCGTCGTCGGTGCTGGCGGACCAGAGCTTGGCCTGGACGAACTGATCGTCGCGGTCGAAGTCTACCCCCGATCTCTTCCAGTATGCCACCAAGCGTTCGATCTCCGTGTCGGACACCCAGCAGCCCTGGGCGCGGACGGGCCGGTGTGATGAAGGTGACATGTAGAGCAGGTCTCCCCGGCCCATGAGCTTCTCCGCTCCGGCGGAGTCGAGTATGACGCGGGAGTCGGTGTTCGACGAGACGTTGAAGGCGATGCGGGCGGGGAAGTTCGCCTTGATGAGTCCGGTCACGACGTCCACGGATGGGCGCTGGGTGGCGATGATGAGGTGGATGCCGGTGGCGCGAGACATCTGGGCCACACGTGCCAGAGCCGGCTCCACGTCGTACATGGCGTGCATCATCAGGTCGGCCAGCTCGTCCACGATGAGGACGATGACGGGCAGGGGGCGGTTGCCCTCGCGGCGCATGATATCGTTGTAGCTGCGCAGATCGCCGGCGCCGGCCTCGTGGAAGGCAGTGTAGCGGCGGTCCATCTCCCGCCCGGCCCACTTGATCGCTCCCACGGCATCGTCCGGCTCCGAGACCACGTCTCCGATGAGGTGGGGGATGCCCCTGTAGGCGGCCAGCTCGACCTTCTTCGGGTCGATGAGAACGAAGCGGAGCATGTCGGGGGTGTTGCGGCAGAGCAGGCAGGAGATGATGGCGTTGACGGCCACCGACTTGCCCGACCCGGTGGCGCCCGCCATCAGGAGGTGCGGCATGCGCGAGAGCTCGGCCAGCAGGGGGCGCCCGGAAACGCCCCTCCCCAGGGCGAGCGTCAGGGGAGAAGTGTGGCGCTGGAACTCGGGACTGGCGAGGACGCCGCCAAGGGAGACGGTCTGCACCTGCCGGTTGGGCACCTCGACGCTGATCACGTCTCGGCCGGGCACGGGACCGGTGATGCGAACGCGCCGGGCGGCCAGCGCCAGGGCCAGATCGTTCTCCAGGCTCATAATCTTGCTGACGCGGACGCGAGTCCGACGAGCCTTACCGTCTGCCGACCGTCGCTCGTGGTATCCCGGCTGCACCCCGTAGGAAGTAATGGTGGGGCCGCGCTCCACTTGCACCACGTGGGCGGGGCTGGCCAGGGTGAAGAGCGTTTGCTCGATCAGGTCGGCGCGCTCGCGGATCTCCTCGTCGCTGATCTCAACCGCCGCTTCGGGCTCGAAGATGCCGGTGGGGTCGGGCAGCTCCCAGTCGGACTCGGAGGCCAGCACCGCCGGCTCACGGACGATCGGCGGGACGCCGGCGGGCGCCGGGCGGGAGCGACCGCGACGAGCCGGTGTCTCGGCGTCGGCAATCGGCAGCGGGCGGGAGTCGCCTGCCGGCCCGGAAGTGACAGCGTCCAGTGCGGGCTCGGCGGCGAGCTCAGCCGGTTCTAGGACGGGGCTGGCCGCGGCAGTGCCGGCCGCGGGGCGCTTTCGCCGGCGGGGTCTGGGCCGGCTTTGGCTGGAGCGTTGTCGAAGGGCATTCAGCCGCGCAGTGAGTTCCGCTCGGCCGGTCGTCCAGGCTTGCCGCGGGGTAACTTGAGAGAGCAGCATGGCCCCGATCAGGGCCAGGACGAAGCCAACAAGAAAGGCACCGACTCGCCCGAAGTAGAGGTCGAGCGCGTCAGCCAGCACCCAGCCGAGCCAGCCGCCTCCGTAGTTCGTGGCCCCGACCGTGAAGGGGTTGGGCAGGCGGGCCGAGAGGTGAGTCAGTGCCAAAGCCAAGAGCCAGAGTTGCGCCGCGCCCAAGGCCCGCGCCGGATCGAGGCGGCGCCGGCGAACGCCGAGGAGGTAGAGCAGGGCGGCGACGGCGAAGGGGAACAGGTAGGCCGACCACCCGAAGAGCCGCAGCAGGAAGGCGCTCCACTCCCGCGTGACGGCACCGCCGCCGGGCGCCACTAGGGCCAGCAGGCTGAAGGCGGCTGCCAGGAACCCGAAGCCCAGGCCGACGCGGCGCCAGTTCAGCGACGCCAGCCCCGGTAGGTGCAGGTCCGGCTTGCGAATGCGGTTGAGGAAGGGCTCTCGCGCCTTGGTGCGGCGCGACTTGGCGCGTCTCTGAGCGGGCATGGTTCACTCTTGCTGCTGGGGTCCGGCCCGACGGCAACGGGCGCGGGCAGGGGGAGGGGCGATCGGAGCGATCCTCCCCCTACGTTACGCTCGCAATGACTGTGCCAGTGTAGCCGCTCGAGGGTTTGCGGGCACGAACCGGTCCTTTGACGGCGGGCGGCCCGGCACGACGCCCGGGCTCAGCCGAGCTTGTAGGCCGCCTCAGCCAGGTCGTAGGCGCAGGCGTGCATCATCTCCTCCGCCTCGTCCAGCGCCACGATTCCGCGGGCCACCAGTCCGGCCAGCCAGTTGGCGTCCACCCGGCGGGCCAGGTCGTGACGGGCCGGGATGGACGGGAAGGCGCGCGTGTCATCATTGAAGCCGACGGTGTTGTAGAGGCCGGCCGTCTCGCTCACCCGCTGACGGAAGCGGGTCATGCCGTTGATGCTGTCGTGGAACCACCAGGGCGGCCCCAACCGCAGCGCCGGGTAATGCCCGGCGAGGGGAGCTAGCTCGCGTGCGAGAGCGGACTCATCGAGCATGAAGAGAATGAGTGTGAGCCGCGTGTCATTGCCGTACTTGCTCAGCAGCGGGCGCAGGTTGCGGGTGTACTCGGTGGCCACGGGAATGTCGGCCCCCATGTCGGGGCCGAACTTGGCGAACAGATCCGGGTTGTGGTTGCGGAAGGACCCCGGGTGCAGCTGCATCACCAGCCCGTCCTCGATGCTCATGCGGGCGCTCTCCATGAGCATGTGACCGGTGAAGCGGGTGGCATCCTCGGGCGTGGCCTCGCCGCGGAGGGCGCGGCCGAAGACGGAGTCTGCCTCCTGGGGGGTGAGTTCCTCGGTGTAGGGCGTCACGGCGGCGTGGTCGGTGGCGACGGCGCCCAGGCTCCGGAAGTAGGCACGGCGATTCTCCAGCGCCCGGATGAGCGCCGGGTAGCTATCCACCGCGGTACCGGAGGCCTCGCTCAGAAGGTCCAGGTTGCGCCGCCAACCAGGCGCGTCCAGGTTGACCACTCCGTCAGGCCGGAAGGTGGGGATGATGCGACCCTTCCAGCCGGATCGCTGCAGGGACTGGTGGTGCTCCAGCCGGGAGTGGGCCGGGTCAGTGGTGCTCATGACCTCGATGTTGAAGCGCTCGAAGAGACGGCGGGGCCGGAACTCTGGCGTGGCGAGCCGCTCGGCGATCTGGTCGTAGACGGCCTGGGCGGTCTCCGCGCTCAGGCGTTGCTGCACGCCGAAGACTTCGCGGAACTCGTGAGCGAGCCAGGCGCCCGTGGGGGTCCCGCGGAAGAGGTGGTAGTGGTCGGCGAAGACCTGCCAGGCGGCCCGGTGATCGGTCTCGGTGGGGCCGCCGTCTCGGCGCGGGATGGCTAGCTTCTCCAGGGGCACGCCCTGGGAGTAGAGCATGCGGAAGATGTAGTGGTCGGGGATGAGGATGAGCTGGGTAGGCGTGCCGAAGGAGTAGTCGGGATCGGCGAACATGCGTGGGTCCACGTGTCCGTGGGTGCAGAGCAGGGGCAGGTCGCGCACCTGCTGGTAGAGGTGCTGGGCAACGGTTCGGGTGGACTGGTCGGGATCGAAGTAGCGGTCTTCGGGCAGGTGAATGGGTTGTGTGGCCACAGTGCGCTCCTGGGAGAGGCGTCAGGTGTTCTGATCGATACAGCGTGTCCCGCTATCATATCTCTCGCCTGCGCCCCCGACCAGGGTGCCGGTTGAGAAGGCCGCCTACATGAGGCACAATCGGGTGATTGGTACGGCCGCGAGACCAGCGCCGCGTGGCCGGCTGTGACGGAGTGAATCGCTATGACCGGCAGGGAGAAGATCGAGGCGGCGCTAACGCCGACGGGAACCACGAGCTTCGCCGCCGTTATCTGCTATGAAGGCATCTACATCCGCGATCACTGGGACGAGCTCACCGGTTCCCCCTGGTGGTATCAGGAAGCCCCCGAGTTGGAGCGGCAGTTGGCCTGGCGGCGCGACGTCATCAACCGCACCGGGCAAGACTGGTTCGTCCTACCGACCATCGCCCCGCGGTCCGAACGGGAGAACGTCGCCATCCGAGTGCTCGGCGGCCAGGCCATACGGGTGGACCGTCGCTCCGGCGCGGAGGAACTGCTGGTGCGGCCGGAGATCGGCGGCTGGAACCCGATGGGTGAGGTGGAGTCGGTGCGCCCGGAGCACCTTCCCGTGCGCAAGCGTGACATCTCTTCTCGCATCCCTGTGCCGCGCGGCGATCCCCAGCATCAGTTGGGCCGTGGCGTCGGCGAGTTGGCGCAGGCACTCTTGAGCGAGTTCGGGAACGAGCTCTATCCCATCCGCCACGTCTCCTCCCCCCTCTGGTCTACATACAGCCTGTGGGGCTTCGAGGGCATGATGGAGATGGTGGCGTCCCGGCCGGAGCTGGTCCGGCACGCTTGCGACCGTTACCTGGCGGCCGCCCGGTACCAGGTGCGGCTGGCGGCAGCGCTGGGCGCGCGCGGCATCTGGATCGAGGAGTGCCTGACGGACCAGATCAGCCCGGCCGCATTCGCCGAGCTCAACTTGCCCTACCTTACCAAGCTGGTGGAGGAGATTCGCGCCGCCGGCATGCACAGCATCTATTACTACTGCGGCAACCCGGCGGACCGCTGGGAGCACCTGCTGGACGCCGGCGCCGATGCCCTGGCGCTGGAAGAGAGCAAGAAGGGCTTCCGGATTGACATTGCCGAGGTGGTGGATCGCGCTGGCGGGCGGTGTGCCGTCTTGGGCAACCTCGACGCCATCAACGTGCTGGCGGCGATGGATGAGGACGGGCTGCGCCGGGAAATTGCGCGGCAGGTGACCGCCGGCCGTGCCAACGGGGGCCGCTTCGTCATGAGCATCGGCAGCCCGGTGACGCCGGGGACGCCGGTGGAGCGGGTGCGCGCCTATTGCGAGGAAGTACGCCGGCTAAGTTGAGTTGCTCGTAGGATATCACTGGAACGGAGGATGCGGTTGACGGAACGGGTGCGGACGGGAACGGCGGGAAGACCTGGGGTGCTGCCCGGGCTCCTAATCGCGGGAGCGATCGGGGCGGCGGCGGGGGTAGGCTGGGGCTGGCTGGCGCCACGCGGCGCCGTCACTACCACGCAGGCGCTCACTTCCATGCTGCTGGGCCTGGCGGTGGGCCTGGCTGCCGGCACGGTGAGCGGCAGCCGCTGGAGCCTGCTGGTGGGACCGCTGCTCTTCACCGCCGGCTTCGAGCTGGCGCGCCTGGGCGCGGTGGGGCCCACGGTGGACGGGATCCATCTCGGGTCCACCTACGGCATCATCGCCTTCGTGCTCGGTCGTCTCTTCCCGGCCCTGTTGGTGTTGGCGCCCCTGGTGGTGGGGGCGCGCTACGGCGTCTGGCTGGCCCACTGCCTGGGTCGCTCGGCGGTCGCACCGCGCGGTGTCGGCCTGGCGGCGCTGGTGCTGTCCACCGTGGTGCTCTTCGCCTTGGCCTGGGTCATCTCGCGCCCGGCGAGCACTCACCCCATCGTTGGGCCGGACGGCCAGCCGCTGCCCGGCAGCATCGCCGAGCTGACGACGGTGACGCTGGGCGGCAAGCCGCAGGCCCTGATGTTGCGCGGTCGCAGCACCGACAACCCGGTGCTTCTCCACCTCGCCGGTGGCCCAGGCGGGACTGACCTGGGCGCCATGCGCGCCGACACGTCGCTCGAGGAGCACTTCGTAGTGGTCGTCTGGGATCAGCGAGGGACGGGGAAGTCATACGCCGCCCTCGATCCGGTGGCGACGCTCACACTGGAGCAGATGGTGAGCGACACCATTGAGTTGGCCGAGCACCTGCGGCAGCGATTCGGCGAAGAACGGATCTACCTCACCGGCAACTCCTGGGGCACCATCCTCGGGACGTTGGCAGTGCAGCGCCGCCCCGACCTGTTCCATGCCTACGTGGGTACCGGCCAGATGGTGTCTCCGCCGGAGACGGACGCCATGTTCTATGAGGATACCCTCGCCTGGGCGGAGCAGGGCGGCGACCACGCTCTCGTGGCGACGCTGCAGCGGAACGGACCTCCTCCGTACGCCAATCTGCTGGACTACGAGCCCGCCATCTCCCACGAGCACGACTGGAACCCGTACCCGGACCTGGACATGAGCAAGGAGATGCCAACCAACCTCTTCGTCCCCGAGAACTCCCTCATGGACAAGGTCAACGGGCTGCGCGCCTTCCTCGACACGTTCTCGGTGCTGTACCCGCAGATCCAGGGAGTGGACCTGCGTCGCGACGCGGCCCGGTTGGAGGTCCCGGTCTACCTGGTCCTGGGGGCACACGAGGCCCGCGGTCGGGCCGTGCCGGCGCAAGAGTGGTTCGGACTGCTGGAAGCGCCGAACAAGGAACTGGTGATCTTCGAGCGCTCCGGTCACCGGCCGTCCTTCGAGGAGCCGGCCGCGTTCGCCGCGCTCATGCAGCGCGTGCTGAGCGAGACTTACCCGGGCGACTAGGGCGAGCGGCGTTCCCGCCGACGGTGGCGGGTTGGAGGCGACGACACGATGACGTGGGTCCTGATCGCGCTGTGGGTGCTGTGGGCGCTGCTGCTGGGCAGCAGCCTGGTTGCGGGCGGCTCAGAGGGCGGGCGCGCCCGCGGGCGGCGGCTGGCATCCTCGCTGACGCTGGTGGGGGCGGGCTGGGCCTGGGTCGCGGCGACGGCGGGACAGGCGTGGACGGCCTACGCCCTGCCCGTGGCTGTGGGCATGTCCTGCGGCTTCGTCGGCGATCTGTTCATGGCGCGGGTGTTGCCGGCGCGCCAGGCGACGCTCGCCGGCATGGCCGCCTTTGCCCTCAACCACGTCGCCTACTGGGTCGCCTTCCTCTTGCTGGTGCCGGTCCTAGGGCTGGGCCGCTGGGTGCTCCCCGCGTTCGCCCTGCTGGTATGGCTGGCCGTGGGCGCCTATGTATGGCGCATCACGGCCGGGGCCTCCGGAGGGCCGATGCGGTGGCCGGCCCTGGTGTACACGCTGCTGCTGGCGGGCACGGCCGGCCTGGGGCTGGGATTGGCCCTGTCAGTGCGTGCGCTCGCGCCGCTCGCCCTGGGCGGGGCGCTGTTCTTCGTCAGCGACGGCCTCATCGCCGGTAGGCTCTTCCGCGGTCTACACCATCCGTACCTGAACGACTTCATCTGGCTGGCCTACGGCCCGGCGCAGATGCTGATTGTGTACGGGCTGACCATCCTCCTGCGCTGAGGGGGGTGCCGGCCCGTCGGCCTTGCCACGGATCTACTCCTCGAAGGGGAAGCGCACCCGCCGTCCGGTCTCAGCGGCGCGATAGGCGGCCAGGCACATCTCCACTGAGCGCCGGCCCTCGCGCGCGGTGCAGAGGGGCGTCCCGGCCCTTAACCCGTCAATGAAGGGCCGTGCCACGCCGGCGATGCGGTCGCCCTGGCCGGCGGGGATGGGCAGCCCCAGGTCCTGCCAGCCCAAGTCGGCCTTGTCCTTCTGGTAGAGCTTGAGACCGATGGCGCTCGGCGACCGCAGCGAGGTGGAGACGGCATCGCCGTGATTCTGGATGAGCACGCCGCGGTCGCCGTAGATCTCGGTGGTGTTCTCCCCCGCCAGGGTGACGCTGGAGTTGTAGACTTCGGCGAAGAGGCCGCCGGCGTAGCGGTAGATGGCGACGCCGGTGTCGTCCGGAGCGACGTCGGTGAGCACGTTGTCTATCTCGGCGATCACCGACACGGGCATCTCGTCCAGCATCCAAGCGAGCCAGTCCAGGGCATGGGTGGCATCGTCGAAGAACATGCCCTTGTTGGCTTCGGCGGTGACGTGCCAGTGAGTCTTGCCCTCGACGAAGTCGCGGTTGAACAGCACCGGGATGCAGTGTCGGCGGCGGATGGTGCCCACCTTGCCCAAGGCCCCCTCGCGAACCAGTTCGCGCATCTTCTGGTTCATGGGATCGTGGCGCATCTGGAAGGCGAGGCTGAACCAACGTCCGCTGCGGTCCGCGGCCGCGATGATGCGGTCGCAGTCAGCCAGGGTGAGGGCCATGGGCTTCTGCAGCAGCACGGCCTTGCCCGCTTCGAGCGCTGCCACGGCCACGTCGGCGTGCCGGTTGGTCTCGCAGCCGATCATGAAGCAGTCAACGTCGGGGCGAGCGAGCACTGTCTCCAGGTCCGCCGAGTAGTCCATGCCGAAGCGGCCGGCCGTCTGGCGGCCCCGTTCCTCGTCATCATCCCAGGCGGCCAGCAAGCGCGCGTCGGGGAAGGCGGCGATCTGGGTGGCGTAGGTGGTTATGTGCCCGTGGGCGAAGGAGAGAACGCCGATACCAAGCTTATCCACTGTGTGCTCCTTGCCGGCAGCGATGCCGGTAGCTACTCCCGCGAGGCGGCGGTGCGCTCCCGCCAGTCCACGATGGCGGAGGCCACCTCGGCCACGGGGGCGGTCCAGAGGCAATCCTGCCGGCGCTCCAGGTGGTCGAGGAACTGGGCCAGGTCGTAGCGGGCGATGGGCAAGTGGCCATCGCCGATGCCGTGGAAGGTGAAGATGCCCCAGCGGCCCTGGGCGGCGCAGGTCTCCGCCATGCCGATCAGGTCCCAATGATGGAGGCGCTCGGCGGGCCAGGACCAGAGGTGGTGCCGGTCGGCGGTGAGGGGATGGTTGGCGAACTCGCCCCGACCGCGGCCGGCGACGAAGTGCTTGGCCACCAGGGGGACGTAGCTGACGCGGCCCGGCCCGGTGCCCACGTGGGACATGTAGCAGGGGTAGGCGAAGGAGCGCGGTCCGTGATCGGGGAAGGCCCCGCGCAGCCGCTCTTCGGCGGCCAGGATGTCGGCCTCCACCTTGTCGAGGCTGACGGTGTCGAGCGTCGGCGGGCCGTCGAGTGTGTCGCGGAAGCCACGGGCGCAGATGTGGCTTAGGGTGTGGTTGCCCATCTCATGGCCGCGGGCGGCGGCCGCCTGCCAGCCCGCCCGATTGCGCTCCCAGCGCTCGCCGGTGGGAATCAGGTAGAACGTGGCTCGCAATCCGCGCTCGTCCAGCAGGGGAACGGCCTGCTGCAACTGCGAGTCGGAGCCGTCATCGAAGGTGACGGAGACGGCCCCGGATCGGCCTTCGGGCCAGGGGGCCGGGTTGGGGTTAGTCATGGTAAGGCGCTCCTCGACTGACTCGTGACACGTGACTCGTGACTGGCGACCGGACGCGCGGTACGGCTAGACACGGCTAGCGATGCTCGCGCTGGTCAGGGACCATGGTCAGAAGCAGGCGGATGATGCTGGTGAGGAGCTCGAGACGGTGCTCGAGTACCTCCTGGCCTGGGATGTGACGACCCTTGTAGTACCAATCGCGTGCTTCGCGGGCGGAGCCCAGTGCGTACTGGTAGAAGAGGGCCCGATCGCAGCCGGTGCCACGGCTGAAGCCCTCGGCGACGTTGGCACTGACCGAACCAACGGCCCGATGGAGTTGATCGGTGAGCGACCGCGTTCGCCAGTCCCGTCCCAGGCGGGACAGGTCGCGCCAGGCGACGTCACAAGCATACAGCGCCGACCGGTAGGCCTCCACCCGCCACAACCGGTCTCCTCGGATCGCCATGGGCACCGTGGCGGCCCAGGTATCGTAACCGCCTGGCGTACCCACGTTGTCCTCTGCCCCTGCCATCAATCGTGTCTCCGCTGGTCAGGAGTCACGCATCGCTTCTCACGAGTCACGCGTCACGATTCATCTCTAGATCAGATCGAACAGGTTCTCCGAGACGCGCTCGACGGTGCGGCTGTCCACGCGGGACATGCCCGGTATGTGCTGGCGCATGGCGTCGTCGGCGAGGGACTCGAGCTTGTACTCCCGGCGGATGCGGAAAGGAGGCTCGAAGATGACCGGCCGCACTTCACTGATGTGGCGGACGGCATCCTCGGCGGCGGCGCGGATGAGCGCCTGGGCCTTGGCCGGGCTGAGGCTGATGGCAGCGTTGCGGCTGATTCCCTCTTTGACCGCCACCGTGCGCACGGTGGTGCCGATGATGCCGTGCGCCTCGGCGGCGCCCGCCTTGTCGCTGGTCACCAGGACCACGGGCACGCCCAGTTGCCCAGCCAGGGCAGCATCCAGCCCGATCTCGCCGACCTGATGGTCGTTGAGCCACATGTTCTGGATGCCCACGGAGGAGTAGGAGTGCGAGAGGATGCCGTTCTGGGTGCCGGCCATGGAATGGTAGCCCACCATGAACAGGGCGGCGCTGCCCTCCAAGCCCAGGAATCGGCGCGGTCGGGGCGAGCCGAGGAGTATGCGCGCCTCCGGATGCAGCTGCTCGTAGGGCAAGTTGAGGCCGCTGCCGTGGCAGTCATTGACGATGATGTCGGTGGCGCCGGCGGCCAGCGCCCCCTCGACGGCGGCGTTGATCTCGCCGGTGAGCATGCGGGCGGCAAGTTCGTACTGCGGGCCCTGCCCCAGCGGAACGCCGGCCTGGCCGACCACACAGGCGACGCCTTCGAAGTCGGTGGTGATGTAGATCTTCATGGTGCTCTCCTAGTGGACTGAGTGTGCGTCCGGGTCCCAGTCGGCCGACTCCGGTCCGACGGGGGCGAAGCGGAACATGGGGTACTGCGAGTTGACCAGGTTGTGGTCGCCGGTAGCGCGAGCGCGAGCCCACATGCGCGCCGCCAGGCGCTCCAGTACGGCGGCATAGGCGGGGTCGGCGGCCAGGTTGCGGTGCTCGTGCGGGTCCGTCTCCAGGTCATAGAGCTCGTCGTAGTCGAAGCCGTTGAACACGTACTTGAAGCGCGGCTCCCAGAGGATGCGTTGCGTCCAGGCGAAGCGCTGTCCCTGGAACTCGGCGTAGGCCTCGTCGCGCCAGCCGAGCGGCGTCTCGCCGTCGAGGAGAGGCAGCAGAGAGCGCCCCTCGGCGCGCGGCAGAGGCTCGGCGCCCAGCAGGTCGAGAATGGTCGGGGCCAGGTCGTGCGTGTTGACCAGGCGAGCACACTCGCCGCCAGCCTCGGTCTGCCCCGGCCGGCGGATGACGAGCGGGATGCGGTAGCCCTCCTCGAAGGGGAAGACGCCTTTGTGCAGCAGGCCGTGGGCGCCCATCATCTCGCCGTGGTCGGCGGTGTAGATGACGATGGTGTTCTCCCACTGCCCCGTCTCCTGGAGATGTCGCACGGTCCGGCCGACCTGGTCATCCAGCAGGGAGCAGAAGGCGTAGTAGCAGGCAGTCGCCTCGGCGAAGTGGCGCCAGGGGGTGTCCTTCCACACCGACTTCATGCGCCGGTAGATGCCGGGGCGGTCGGTCAGGTCATCGCCGAAGCTGGCCGGCGGCTCGATCTCGGCGGGGTCATAGCGGCGGTAGTACTCGTTGGGCACCAGATAGGGGTCGTGGACGGCGGTGACGCTGATGAAGGCGCACCAGGGGTCGCCCGTGGCCGCGGCGCGATCCATGAAGTCCAGCCCCCGGGAGAAGAGGTAGTGCTCGCTGGTGCCCTCGGCCGGTTCGTCATAGGCGCCGTAGAGGAGGAAGTCGCGGTAGCCCTTGTGCTTGACGTCATGGCGCAGGGAGAAGCACTCCGGCTTGGGGGGCAGGCCCAGGGAGCGTCGGTGCTCAGCGTAGCCGGGGGATCCGGTCAGCTCGTACTCGTCCCAGCCAAAGCGCTCCAGTTGATTGCTGCGCTCCACGTGCCACTTGCCGAAGAAGCCGGTGCGATAGCCGGCCTGCTGTAGTCGCTGGCTCCACGTCTCCAGGGTGGCGTCGAACTCGGCGCGGTACGGCTCCACCGTGTGGGTGCAGTCCACCATGCCGTGGGTGGTGGGCAGGGTACCGGTGAAGAGGCTGGCGCGAGCGGGCGAGCAGATGGCGTTGACGGTGTAGGCGCGGGTGAAGCGGGTGCCGGCAGCGGCCAAGGCCTGGACGGCGGGCATGCGGCAAGGCGAACCCGGATCAATCACCTGGGCCTGGTGCTGCTCCGCCATGATGAAAAGCAGGTTAGGTCGGGGCACGACGTACCTCGCGGAAGGAGTGGGCCGCGGCGGCCGGTGCAGTGACGCCGGCGAGGCGGTCAGGGCGATGATAGGGCGGGCGCGTGAGGTGTCAAACGCGGTCGCTGCACCCAAGCAGCGTCTTCCATGTCGGGGCCGTCGAGCAAGGGGCTCGCCTGGATGTCACACCGTGGCGGTACTTGACTAAGTCGGTCTCGTAAGGTATAAGTCCGAGCAGTCATCCCGGTTAGCGGATGACGATGCTAGCGGAGGTGTCAAGATGGCTAAGGGAAATAGCGGTGTTGGCAGACGGTCGTTCCTGAAGAAGGCCGCCATCGGCGCTGGAGCCGCCGCGGCCGCGGGAGTTCCGACGGGTGCGCTGGCCGCCTCTCAGCAGCAGGCTGCCGAGACGACGTGGGATCTCGAGACTGACGTTGTCATCGCCGGCGCCGGGCACGGTGGGCTGTGCGCCGCCATCTCCGCCGCCGAAGCGGGCGCGGACGTAGTTCTCCTCGAGATCTCTGCCAAGACGGGCGGCGGCTCGGCCTGGTCCGGTGGCATCATCCACGCCATGGGACTGCAGGACTGGGAGGAGTACAACGCTCACACCGAGGGCTTGCACGATCCGGAGCTCGGCAAGCTATTCGTTGAGACCTTCCGGGGCGAGTTCATCCCCTGGCTGCAGGAGCTCGGTGCCTACTTCGAGGGGCCGGGGCAGGGCGTTGCCTTCTCTGCCGACTACACCATGGGCCACGGCGAGCCGGGGCAGCTCAAGCACCGCCTCTACTTCGACAGCCTGGAAGAGATCCTGGCTGAGAAGGGCGGAACCCTGATGACCCGCATGCGCGCCCTCAAGCTCTTCACCGACGATAGCGGCGCCGTCACCGGCCTGCGCGCGCAGAACGTTGACACCGGCGAGTTCATGAACATCGGCGCCAGGGCCGTCATCTTGGCCACCGGCAACTTCTGCAACAACAAGGAAATGATGAACCGGTACGTCGGCCCCTTCGCTCACCGTGCCAAGCCCATGGCGGTACCTTACGCCACCGGCGAGGGCATCATCATGGCCCAGAACGTGGGCGCCATGCTCAGCGGCAACATGAGCACCTTCTCCGGTACCCTGGTGGCCGTCACCCCGGGTGACCCGCTCTGTGCCGATCCGGAGCAGTACGAGCAGGTACTGGCCGAGACCGACCCGGAGCAGCTCGGTGCCGCCCTGGGCGCCGGCCGCATCGCCCCTCCCGGCTGGCTCCCGCTGGATGCCGGCTTCTTCTCCGGACAGGTGCGCGGCCTGTTGGTGAACAAGGAAGGCAAGCGGTTCATTGACGAGGGCAGCCCGCTCGAATCCAAGTATGTCCGGCTCCAGCAGTCGGTCCTGAACCAAAGCGAGGGCATGGCCTACCAGATCGGCGACCAAGCCATTGTGGACGCGGCCATGGGCTCGGTGGAGGCCATGGAAGCTATCGAGGCAGCGGGCGGAACGGTGCTCGTGGCCGATACGCTGGAGGAGTTGGCCGACCTACTGGCCGAGCGCGGCGTCCGTCGGTCGGCTTTCCTGCGCACCATCAACGAGTACAACCAGGCCATCGACGACGAGACCAGCATGGACCTGGATGTGCCGCGGACGACGGGCTTCTTCAAGATCGAGAACGCGCCTTTCTACGCCGTCGCGGTGACCGCGCAGGTGTACATGAACTTCGGCGGCGTGGCCATTACCGACCAGGTGCAGGCGCTTGACCTGCAGCGCAACCCGATCCCGGGGCTCTACGCTGTGCCCCCGGCGGGTGGCGGCGTGTTCGATGTCCTCTACGGCGGCGGCATCGGCATAGCCGGCACTTTCGGCTACCTGGCCGGTAAGGCGGCTGCCGGAGCGACCTCAGAGGAGTAATCCGGGGGGCGCTGGGCGCCCGCCAAGATAGTCTCTGCGCGAGGGCCTACCGGTCTCCGGTAGGCCCTTTTTGGCGCTTCCTCAGGCGAGATCCCGGGATTGGCCCATGCGGGCGGGTCGTGACAAACTAGCCTGGCCGATTCCGAATACGAAGGCGGGCGGCGCCGATTGGGCGTCGCCACGGAGGAGAGGGGAGCGCGTGTATGAGTAGGAACATTAAGATACTTCTGGTCATCATCCTGGTGCTGGCAGCGGCCGCCATCCTAATCCGGTGCGGTTCGGACCCGGAACCGACGCCGGTGCCTGCCACCGCCACCACTGCGGCCACCGCCACCCCTGTCCCCACCGAGGCAGCCACGGAGACGGCTACGACTGAGCCCACGGCGGCTCCGACGGAGACGGCTACCGTAGAGCCGACGGCGACTTCGGAGCCCACCGCTACCGAAGAATCGACGGCGACAGCCACGGCCGAGCCGACCGTCGCGCCCACGGTTGAGCCTACCGCGACTGAGGCAGCCACCACTGAGCCGACGGCTGAGCCTACCGCGACTGAGGCAGCCACCACTGAGCCGACGACCGAGGCCACTGCCGCGCCAGAGGACGAGGGATCGGATGAGGGCGAGGCTTCGGCCGGCCTCGAGCCGCTGCAGGCCCCAATCATCGGCCACGAGCTTGACGGACGTGACGCCTGCCTGACCTGCCATGCTGTGGAGACCGGTCTCGAGCCGGCGCCCGCCAGCCATGCCAGCTTCGTCGAGGAGGACTGCCTCACCTGCCACCGCACCGAGACGGGCGAGACGGCCGAGCCGGCACTGACCCGCAAGATGACCAATGAACAGTGCCTGACCTGCCACGGACCCTATGAGGCCCTGATCGCGGCCACCCAGGACTACGAGCCCTGGGAGGGCATGCCGAACACGCCGCACACCTACGTTCCGCACGAGGAGCCGGGCGTGGCCGAGAACATCCCCACGTGCATCAACTGCCACGATGCGCACGAGATCCCCATGACCGAGGCATCCGGCGAGGTGGACCCGGGAGTCCGCTGGTGCTACGGCGCTTGCCACCACACCGGTACGCTCAACCCTTGTAGCGATTGCCACTAGAGTCGCGCGTCTGGAACGCTTCAGAACCGCAGAGCTAGTACCGACAGAGCGGAGGGCCGCGATAGGCCCTCCGCTTCGTTGTACTTGGCCGGGACGGAGCCGGTAGACGGGCAGGCCGGCAGGCCTTGACCGACGCCGTGTCCGGGCCCACAATCGCGCTAGGCTAGTCAGTCTTGCGGCGCGCCTCGGGCCCACCGGGCGAGAGGCCGCCGCCGGGAGAGTGGAATGAGCAGCAAGTACCGCGTGGGCATCATCGGCTGTGGTCGCATCGCGCCGGCGCACGTCAACAGCTTCCGGGCCGTGGAAGGTTATGACCTGGTGGCGGTGGCGGACGTCAAGCGAGAGGCGGGCGAGACCCTCTGCAGCAAGTTCGGCATCGGCACCCTCTATGACGATTACCGCGAGATGCTGCAGCGCGAGGACCTCGATGTGGTGACGGTGGCCACCTGGGCCGGCAGTCACTCCGAGATCACTATCGATGCGGCGGCAGCCGGCGTGAAGGGCATCCTCTGCGAGAAGCCCATGGCCCCCTCACTGGGAGAGGCGGAGGCCATGCTGGCCGCCTGCGACCGGCACGGCGTCAAGCTGGCCATCGGACACCAGCACCGCTTCGATCCCTCCTGGAACCGGGGCAAGGAACTCATCGCCGAGGGCGCCATCGGACAACCCCTTCTGGCCCTCTGCAAGGTGACCGACGGTCTGCTTAACAACGGCACCCACTTCATTGACGGCATCCGCTACATCCTGGGCGACCCGGCCCCGGCGTGGGCAATGGGCCAGGTGGAGCGCAGAACGGACCGGTACGAGCGCGGGGAGCCCATCGAGGACTGCTTGGCGGGCGTGATCGCCTTTGCCGGCGGGGCCCAGGCTCTGATCGAGGTGGACTTGCCGGCGGTGGAGGACGGGCCGGCCTGGCCGTACACCTTTGTCGGCACGCAGGGGCGGGTCGAGTTGGGGTGGAAGGACCTGACGCTGATCAGCGCCAGCGGCAAGCAGCAGTGGGCCTTCCCCAGCGACGAGTCCTCCCACGTGCGCCAGGCCCGCGAGTACAAGCGCTGGCTGGACGGCGAGGTCGAGGACTACCGCGGCTCGGCGGACAAGGCACTACACACCGTGGCCGTAATGATGAGCATCTACGAGTCGGTGCAGGGCCGGGGGGTGGCCCGGTTCCCGCTGAGCACGAAAGAGTCGCCCCTGAAGGCGATGCTGCGCGATGGGCGTCTGCCGGTAGAGAAGCCGGGCAAGTACGACATCCGCGCCTAGGACGGGAGCGCGCGGTGTTGGGCGTGGAGGCGCCTCCAGGATGCCGCGGCGGCGGGGAAAAGTCCGGGCTCACCGCCGGCGCCGGCGGTAGCCAGACCGCCGGTGCCTCCCGCTCGTGGCCGGTTCAGTCTGACGGCGTCGGCATCGCGCGCCCGTAGAGCGAGCGGTGGAAGACGTCCCAGAACGAGTCGCCCACCCAGCGCGTGGTGAAGGCGTCCACCCGCTCTCCACCGGGATGCAGGTTGACGGGCCCGGGCTCGCGGAGTTCGATCTCCATGACCACGGGAGGCTCAGGCCGGATGGGTGCGATGAGAGAGGCGCGCTGCACGGCCAGTTGGACGCGCTCCCGGATCAGGGCGCGCGCGTCCACGGGGGCGAGGTGGATGGCGGATAGGGTGCTGAGGCCGCGCTTCACGGCGGCGGTGACCATCTGCGGCACCCATTCCTCCGCCTCCCGGCAGGCATGCTCGTCGCCGGCGGTGAAGACCCAAGGGATGCCCAACTCCCCGGCCAGATAAGCACCCTGCTCCATCTCCCCGACAGGTCGGCCGTTGACGCGATAGGCCTTGACGCCCTTGCTCTGGGTGTGGGCCAAGTTCGCCTCCGGAGTGTCCGACATGGCGTGCATACCCACCTGGACCAGGATATCCACGCGGCGGGAGATCCCGGGCAGGACCTGGGGGCGCTGGGTGCCGCGCACGATCTTGATCCCGGAGATCAGCTCCTCCGGCAGGATGGTGCGGCCGGCCCCGTGGCCGTCGTTGACGATCACTTCGGTCACGCCGGCGGCGAAGAGTCCCTCCGCGACGGCGTTGACTTCGCCGGTAAGCAGGCGCTGCACCTCGGCGCGCTGGTAGACACCGAGGGCCTCGGCAGCGTGAGGGGCATGGCGCGGATCCCAGTCGTCCACGCCGGCCACACCCTCCATATCGGTGACAACGTATGCGGTTTGCACGGGATCCATTCTGCCTCCGCCGGCAAGTCGTTGCAGTATGAGGCTGACACGCCTATAATAGCCCTGTTCGGCTACTGGCGATAGCGCGTTGGGGGGTGGATTGGAGTCAACAGTCGACCCCAGAAGATACACTCAGAGGAGAGTATTATGCCATCAGAGTACCTGAGCCGCCGCAACTTCCTGCGCGTATCCGCCCTGGCCACGGCCGCCGCTGGCGTTGCCGCCTGCGGTGGAGGTGCCCCCGCCGCCACCACGGCCCCGGCCGCCACCACGGCGCCCGAAGCCACCACGGCTCCTGCCGCCGCCACCAGTGCCCCCGCTGCCCCGGCCGAGGGCGCTTCCAAGTACAAGGAAGCTCCGATGCTGGCGGAAATGGTCGCCGCGGGCACGCTGCCTCCGGTGGAAGAGCGCCTGCCGAAGAACCCGATGGTGATCCCCGTCACGGAGAGCATCGGCAAGCACGGCGGGACCTGGTTCCGTTCCGCCACCAACCCGGGCCCCATCGGCTCCCGTGCCGGCGCCGAGGGCCTGACGATCTACGATCGCGACGCTCGTACACTGATCCCCAACATCGCCGAGAGCGTGGACATCAGCGAGGACGGCACCACTTTCACGTTCAAGCTCCGTGAAGGCATGCGCTGGTCCGACGGCGCGCCCTACACGGCCGATGACATCATGTTCTGGTACGAGGACGTGTTCCTGAATGAGGAACTGACCCCGGCCAAGGCCAAGTGGCTCATGCCGGGCGGCGAGGCGGTGGTGGTCGAGAAGCTTGACGACTACACCGTCGCCTTCAAGTTCGCCGTGGCCTACGGTATCTTCCTCGATCAGTGCTCCTTCAACGGTACCTCGTTCACCGGCTATCCCAAGCACTACTTCAGCGAGTTCCATCCCTCCTATGCGGACGCAGATGAGCTTGCTGCCCTGGTGAAGGACCGTGGTTTCGAGAGCTGGTACCAGCTCTTCGGCGCTCAGAACGACTTCCAGCGCAACCCGGATCTCCCGGTGGTGCGCCCCTGGAAGATCACCAGCAAGGACTGGACCACCACGGCCGTCGCCGAGCGGAACCCGTTCTACTTCAAGGTGGACCCTGAGGGCAACCAGCTGCCTTACCTCGACAACCAGACCTACCTCATCGTCGAGTCCGCCGAGATGATTCCGATGAAGATCGTCACCGGCGAAGTTAGCCACATGTCCATGGGCACCGGCATCTCCAACTACACTCTGTACATGGAGAGCCGCGAGGCGGGAGACTACCAGGTCTACATCTGGAACTACGGTAGCTCCGGCACCGCCATGCACATCAACCAGACCCGCCGAGTCGCCGATGGCGATGCGGCCGGCCAGGAACTGCGTGATCTGCTCCGCAACCGCGAGTTCCGTGCTGCCTTCTCCAAGTCGCTCGATCGCGACGACATCAACGAGCTGGTCTACATGGGCATGGCCGATCCGGCCCTGGACATGTTCCCCGAGTCCGTCAAGAGCGATCCGGAAGTACAGGCCATCCTCTCCTTTGACATCGACGCGGCCAACGCCGAATTCGATGCTCTGGGGCTGACCGAGCGCGACAGCGAAGGCATGCGCCTGCTGCCCAGCGGCGCCAAGCTCGACTTGATCATGATCGGGCACGTGTCCTACGCGATCCACCGTGACGTGGCCGAAGTGATCACCGGCTACCTGCGCGAAGTCGGCATCCGTGCCACCATGGACTGGATCGCCAACGAAGTGTGGTGGCCGCGCGTCCAGGACGGCGACTTCGACATCGTCGCCTACGAAGCCGACTACACCACCCCGAACCTGTACTGGCTTACCTACCCGCGCTCGATCTTCCCGGTCGAGGCCAGCACCTACTGGGCGCCGGCTTGGGGCACCTTCTACAGCACCAACGGTGCCAGCGGCGAGGAACCGGACGTCGAGGACGCCAAGAAGCTCATCGAGATGTACGAGCAGGCGCTCATCACGGTGGACAACGACGCGCGCACGGCCATCATGGACGAGGCCTTCCATATGATCGCCCTCAACATGTGGCCGGTGCACACCGTCGGCAGCCGTCCCGAGCCCTGCATCGTCAAGAACAACTTCAAGAACGTGCCCGAGTACGGCATGATGGGCTGGCCGGTCTACGGCGAGCGCACCACCTTCCCGGAGCAGTTCTACATCGAGGGCTAGAGCTCTCAGGCTCCATCAGCGACACCAGGGACCCCCGCAAGGGGGTCCCTTCGTTCTGCTGGGGAGTCCTTCGGAAGCCCTCACCCCCAACCCCTCTCCCACAGGCTGGAGAGGGAAGGCGGCGCGAAGCGACGTCGGGGTGAAGGCCCTTCCCTACCCGGGTAGCGGCGCAGGCCCGGCATAGGTGCGGTGGAAGACTTCCCAGAAGGAGTCTCCCTGGAGGCGGATGGTGAAGGCATCCAACCGCTCCGCGCCCGGCGGCAGAGTGAGAGGCCCGGGCTCGCGCCGCTCCACCTCCAGCACCACCGGCGCCTGCACCTTGAGCGGCGCGATGTCTCCGGCGGCGGCGACCGCCTTCTGGATGCGCTCCCGAATCAAGGCCCGGGCGTCTGCCGGGGAGAGGTGCAGGGCCGACTCCCGCGAGAGGCCGCACTTCACCGGGGCCGTCACCATGCCGGGGATCCAGCGCTCGGCCTCCCGGCAGGCGTGCTCATCGCCGGAGGTGAAGACCCAGGGGATCCCGAGGTCACCGCAGAGGTACGCCACCAATTCCATCTCCCCGACCGCCTGCCCGTTCACGCGATAGGCCTTGATGGACTTGCTCATGGTGTGGGCCAGGTTGGCGGCGGGCGTGTCCGACATGGCGTGCATTCCCACCTGCACGAGGATGTCCATCCGGGCGCTGAGGCCGAGGAGCAGGTAGGGGCGGGGCACCCCCCGAGCGATCTTGATGCCGGAGATCAGCAGTTCGGGAAGGATGGTGCGGCCGGCGCCGTGGCAGTCGTTCACCACCACCTCGCGGACACCGGCGGCGAACAGGCCCTCGGCGACAGCGTTAACCTCCCCGGTGAGCAGGCGCTGGGCCTCAGAGCGCTCATAGACGCCCTTGGCCTCAGCGGCGTAGGGGGCGTGGCGCGGATCCCAGTCGTCCACCCCGGCGACGCCCTCCAGGTCGGTCAGCATGTAGGCAGACCGTATTGCGCTCATCGAGGCCACCGGCTATTAGGACGTTCGTGCCGGGCAAGGCACATGTGAAGCATTCCATACCTTCGGAATATGCGTCTCTTCGGGGTGGCAATGAGTACGACGGTGGCTATAATAGAGAATGTGTTGGTTTGAGCAAGGTGCGTCGTGTCAGTGTCGGCTGGCTGGGCGCGCGTTCGCAACCGAAGGAGGACTGCGATGTCCGCTGAGAGTCTGACCCGCCGCGCATTCCTTAGGACATCCGCCCTAGCTGCCACCGCGGCCGGCCTGGTCGCCTGCGGTGGAGCCACCCCTGCCGAACCCGCCGCCCCGGAAGCGACCACCGCCCCAGCAGCGGAGACCACCGCTCCCGAAGCCGCCGCCGCGCCTGCTGAGGCCGTCTCCCGCTATCAGGAGTCGCCCATGCTGGCGGAGATGGTCGCTGCTGGTGATCTGCCGCCGGTGGAGGAGCGTCTGCCGAGGAACCCGATGGTCCTTGAGCCGCTGGGCACCATCGGTACGCACGGAGGAACCTGGTTCCGCGTTGACACGGGGCCGAACGCCATCAACTCGCGCGCCGGGGCCGAGTCCTTCCTGGCGTACGACACGGACGGGGTGGGCATGCACCTGGACGTGGCCGAGAGGTACGAGGTGAGCGACGACGGCAATGAGTTCACCTTCTATCTGCGCGAGGGCATGCGCTGGTCGGACGGCGAACCTTTCACCGCCGACGACATCATGTTCTACTACGATGACGTACTGATGAACGAAGACCTGACGCCCTCGTTCCCCAAGTGGCTCATGCCCGGCGATGAGGGGGTTGTCTTCGAGAAGATCGATGACTACACCGTGAAGATCAAGTTCGCCGTGCCCTACGGCATTTTCCTCGACCGGGTGTGCTTCAGCGGGCCGACGTTCATGAACTACCCCAAGCACTACCTGCAGAAGTTCCATCCCAGCTACGCCGACGCCGACGAACTGGCAGCCCTGGTCAAGGACCGTGGCTTCGAGGAGTGGTTCCAGTTGTTCGGCTCGGAGATCAACTTCCAGCGCAACCCGGACCTCCCCACCATCCACCCCTGGAAGATCAACAGCGCCGACTGGACCACCACCGCCTCCGCCGACCGCAACCCGTACTACTTCAAGGTCGACCCGGAGGGGAACCAGCTGCCCTACATCGACACTGTCACCTACTTCATCGTCGAGACGGCGGAGATGATCCCCATGCGGATTGTCACCGGCGAGGTCAACCACCAGGCGTGGAGCACCGGCATCTCCAACTACACCCTGTATATGGAGAACCGGGAGAAGGGAGACTACGACGTATTCATCTGGAACTACGGCAGCTCCGCCACGGCGATGAACGTGAACCAGACGAAGATGGTGAGCGAAGGCGACACCGTGGCCGCCGAGCTGCGGGATCTTCTCAGGAACCGCGAATTCCGTCTCGCACTGTCTCGCTCCATTGACCGTGATGACCTCAACGAACTGATCTTCCTGGGCTTGTCCACGCCGCCGATCGAGCTCTTCCCGGACGTGGTTAAGGACGACCCGGAGATGCAGGCCATCTTCGAGTTGGACGTGGAGGAAGGCAACCGCATCCTGGACGAACTGGGCCTGACAGACAGGGACGGCGACGGAATGCGTCTGCTGCCCAGTGGTGCGCGGCTCGATCTCATCATGGTGGGACACATGGCCTACGCGATCCACCGCGATGTCGCCGAGGTCTGCACCCAGTACTTCCGTGAGATCGGCATCCGTGCCACCATGGACTGGATCACGGGTGAAGTGTGGTGGCCTCGCATCCAGGACGGGGACTTCGACATCGTCGCCTACGAGACGGACTACACCTCTCCCAACGCCTTCTGGCTGACGTACCCGCGCTCCTTCTTCCCGGTGGAGACCAGCACCTACTGGGCACCACGTTGGGGCACGTACTACGCCACCGGCGGGCGAGAGGGCGATGAACCGGATCATCCGGACGCTCAGAGGCTGATCGACCTCTACGATCAGGTTCTCGTCACCCCCGACGCCGATGATCGCAAGGCTTTGACCGACGAGGCCTTCACTATCTGCGCCAAGAACCTCTGGCCCATCCACACGCTGGCGGTGCGTCCGGAGCCGTGCATCGTGAAGCACGGCTTCAAGAACGTGCCCGAGTACGGGTTGATGGCCTACCCCGTCTGGGGCGAGAAGACAACCTTCCCCGAGCAGTACTACATCGAGCCGGCCTAGCCACTCCCGGGCCGCAACAGCGGAGGGATCCCCACGCGGGGATCCCTCCTCTTTTTGGGCCGAGTGACGTATCGGAGAGGGCCGGTGCCCTTGACAGGTACGCACGTGTCCCGCATGCTGATCTCCGCACACGTTACCTGGCTGACTAGACGACGCGGGAGGTGGCGAGTTCCGCGAGCGGGCAATGGAACAGCCCAGACCCAGAAGTAGTTCGTGAGGAAGTGTCTCCAAGGAGGAAGGCAATGTCGGATATCTTCACCCGTCGACAGTTCGTTCGCTTCTCGGCGCTGGCCACCACCGCCGCTGCTATGGCGGCGTGCGGCGGTGCCCCGGCCGCCACCACTGCTCCCGCCGAGCCGGCGGCCACCACGGCGCCTGCTGAGCCCGCGGCCACCACTGCTCCCGCCGAGGCCACCGCTCCGGAGGCTCCTGTCTCCAAGTATAAGGAAGCACCCATGCTGGCGGCGAAGGTCGAGGCCGGAGACCTCCCGCCCGTGGACCAGCGCCTGCCCAAGAACCCCAAGGTGATCCCGTGCTTCGACCAGATCGGCAAGCACGGTGGCATCTGGAACCGCGCTGATACCGACGCTAGCTCCATCGGCCACCACCACGGCGCTGAGGGTCTGCTGCGCTACGGCCCCGGCCCGGCCTATGAGCTGGAGCCCAACCTGGCGGAGAGCTACGAGATCAGCGAAGAGGGTAAGGTATTCACCTTCAAGCTGCGCGAGGGCGTCCGCTGGTCGGACGGCGAGCCCTTCACCGCAGACGACATCATGTACTGGTACGACGATGTCTTCATGAACGAGGAGATCTCTCCCGCCAAGGCGCGCTGGCTGCAGCCGGGCGGAGAGCTGGTAGTGGTGGAGAAGGTCGACGACTACACGGTGAAGTTCACCTTCGCTGTGCCTTACGGCCTCTTCCTGGATCAGCTGGCGTTCAACGGCACCACCATCGTGTCCTACCCCAAGCACTACATGAGCCAGTTCCACAAGGACTACGTTGACGCCGACGAACTGGCTGCCATGGTCGCTGATGCCGGGTTCGAGCAGTGGTACCAACTGCACGGCGCCAAGCCCAACCGCCAGCGCAACCCCGACTACCCGACCCTGTCGCCGTGGGTGATCACCACCGACGACTGGACGACGGTGGCCGTGGCCGAGCGCAACGCGTTCTACTGGGAAGTGGATGAAGAGGGCAACCAGCTGCCTTACTTCGACAAGGTGCACTGGAACATCGTCCAGGCCGCCGACATGATCCCCATGAAGATCGTGACCGGCGAAGTGGACATGCAGGCCTGGAGCACCGGTATCTCGAACTACACCCTCTACATGGAAGGCCGAGAGAAGGGTGGCTACGAGGTCGGCATCTGGGATTACGGCGGATCAGGCACCTCGCTGCACGTCAACCAGGCCAAGAGAGTGGACCCGGCGGACGCGGCGGCAGTCGAACTGCGCTCGCTGCTCAAGAACCTGGACTTCAGCGTCGCCCTGTCCAAGGCCATCGACCGGGACGACATCAACGAGCTCGTGTACATGGGCCTCTCTGACCCGGCCATCGATGTCTACCCTGAGTCGGTCAAGAACGACCCCGTTATCCAGGACTACTACACCCTGGACGTGGACAGGGCCAACGAGATTCTCGATAGCATCGGCATGACGGAGCGCGATGGGGACGGCATGCGCCTCACCCCGGAGGGCAACCGCCTCGAAGTGACCCTTGTCGGTCTGCCCATGTACGCCATCCATCAGGACGTGGCGGAAGTGATCGTGGAGTACTGGAAGGAGATCGGCGTCCGGGCCAATATGGACTGGATAGCCATCGAGCTCTGGTGGCCGCGGGTCGAGGACGGCGATTATGATATCGCCGCTTACGAGTCCGACTACTCCTCCGGCAACACCTACCGTCTCACCTACCCGCGTGCCTACTTCCCGGTGGAAACGAGCACCTACTGGGCGGGCGCCTGGGGCACCTGGTACGCCTATGCCGGTCTGCAAGGCGAGGAGCCGGACGTAGAGGACGGCAAGCGACTCATGGACCTCTACGACCAGGTCATCCAGACGGTGGACGACGACGCCAAGTCGGCCATCATGGACGAAGTCTTCGGCATCGTGGCCAAGAACCTGTGGCCCATCCACACAGTGGGCAACCGTCCCGAGCCTTGCATCGTCAAGAGCAACGTCGGGAACGTTCCCGAGGTGGGAACCTGCTGGTGGCCCGTGTACGGCCAGCGGACCACGCGACCGGAGCAGTACTTCTTCACGGACATCTAGTCGATACGCAGCTAAGTGCGTTCCAGGGGGACCCTCGCGCGAGGGTCCCCTTCGGCGTGCGGTAGTTGGGAAGGCGGCGACGACGGCGCAGGAGCCCGCTGAGGGCGCCGGTGACTCGGAGTGGTCCTGATGGACCGACGCCGCTATTCTGTAGCCGCCGGCCCGCCACTCCGCTACCGGAAGGGCCGTGCGCGACAGGCAGCCAAGTATGAGCCTCGGAGGAAGGATGGATTTCGCGGCGCACAACGAGGAAGTGAAGCGAGTACGCGACGCGTATGCGGCTCGGAAGCCGATCCGCGTGCCGATAGACTTCGGCCTGAGCATGCGCTACTTCATCGCCCACCCGGCGGTGAACGTCAATGGCGTCACCTGGCGGACCTTCTCCGAGGACCCCGAGGTGATGTTCGACATGTACATGCGCCGGCACCGCTTCGTGCGCTACAACATCCCCGCCGACTGGGAGATGGGGCCACCGGAGAAGGAGTGGCCTGGACCGCACGTGGACTTCCAGAACATATACGAGGCGGCCTGGCTCGGCTGCGAGTGGCACTACATTGACGACGAGGGCAGCCCGCCCGATATCTGGCCCATCTTCAAGGAGCACAAGGAGCGCCTCTACGACACCGAGATCCCCGACCCGCTCCACGGCGGGCTCATGGGCCGGACGTTCGAGTTCTGGCAGTACATGGACGAGCGGCGCCAGAACTTCGAAATGGACGGCAAGCCGGTGGGCAAGCCGAGCGCGCCCTCCGGGACGGACGGCATCTTCACCCTCGCCTGCGCCCTCCGCGGTCCCACCGAGGTCTGCCTCGACATGTACGAGGACGAGAAGTACTACCACGACCTCATGGACTTTGTGATGAGGGCAGTGCGCGCCCGCATAGTGGCCTGGCGCACGTTCCTGGGCCAGCCGCTCAAGACGCAGAGCTACGGCTACGCCGACGACAGCATCGAACTGCTGTCGCCCGCCACCTACCGGCGCCTGGTGCTGCCCTACCACAAGCGCCTGTTTGACGACATGTCCGAGGGCGGGCCCAACAGCATCCATCTCTGCGGCCATGCCAGCCACCTGTTCAAGACCCTGCGCGACGAACTCAACATCCAGGCCTTTGATGTCGGCTTCCCCACCGACGCGGCGCGGTTCCGACAGGAGCTGGGCCCCGACGTGCAGTTCCGCGGCAACATCCACCCGGAGTTGCTGCGGCAGGGGCCGCCGGAAGCGATCCGCGCCGCCGTCCGCGAGCTGTGCCAGTCGGGCGTGATGGAGGGCGGGCGCTTCATCCTGGCGGAGGGCAACAACGTTGCTCCGCACACGCCGGTGGAGCATCTGCGCGCCATGTACGAGGCGGGCAAGGAGTTCGGTCAGTACTAGAGATTGGCCACAGGGGCACAGAGACACAGGGAGTTGCTGAGAGCAGTTCTGTGCTCCCGTGGCTCTGTGGCTGATCTGGAGGCAGCGTGGGCGGACGGCAGTTGGCGATTGTGTGCCCGGAGGAGCGGCTGGCGGCGAATGAGGCCGTGCAGGCCCGACTGGCGGCCTGCCAGCGGTTCGCGGTGGCGGACCGGCCGCCGGTGGTGTACTCGCTCGGCTACCGCTTCCTGCGCACCGCGCGCGGCGCCCCCATCGGCGACTACTTCGAGAGCCCGCGCGCACAACTGGAGCAGCAGCTCCTCAACCACAAGTGGGTGCTGGAGCACCTCTGCGACGACCGCCTGATAGACATCGAGCGGGTGGTGGTGAGCCCCGATCTGCAGGACATCCGTGGCGGCTACTTCCCCATCGGCACGGTCTGGACCGAGGACGTCGGGCCGATGGCGGCGCCGATGCTGGAGACGCCGGCGGACGTGGACGCGCTGGAGGTGCCGGAGCCGACGGCGAATCTCTACGGCAGGCGCATCGAGTGGTACCACGCCATGGGCGAGATGGCGGGCGAGTACGAGGTGACGCTGAACGGGCGGCCGCTGGCGGTGCACCCGAGCGTGAGCGGGCTGGGCGGTCCCTTCCCCGACGCCTACGCCCTGGCGCGCGACCGGCTGTTCTACTGGGTACACGAGGCGCCGGCAGCGGTGCACCAGCTCATGGAGAAGGTCACCGAGGCCTTCATCGGCTACAGCCGTTACTGCCGGACTCTTACCGGCGCCCCCATGGCGAACCTGGGCATGGGCGCCGACGCGGCGGAGATGCTCTCGCCGGCCATGTTCCGCGAGTTCGTGCTGCCCTACTATCAGCGCTGCTACGAGGCCTTCCCGGGGACGCGCGGCCTTCACATGTGCGGCCGCATTGATCACCTGCTGGCCCTCCTGGTGGAAGAGCTAGGCATCACTCACCTCAACGGTTTCGGCTTCGTCACCAACCGGGAGCGACTGGCGGAGGTGATGGGCGGGCGCGTGGTGATGTCAGGCGGTATCAGCCCGGACCTTCTACTGCGCGGCACGCCCGACGAGGTGAAGGCGGAGTGCCGCCGCTACCTCGCGACCTTCGCGCCGGTGGGGGGATTCATCCTGCAGGACGGCAACAACGTCGCTCCGGGGACTCCACTGGCGAACCTAGAGGCGATGGTGGAAGCGGCGAGCGAGTGGACAGTGATCAGTGGTCAGTGATTAGAGCAGGATCTCAGGTCCCTACACTGGCCACTGACCACTCCCCTCAAGGAGGCACACTTGGCTGACAAGGACCTGTTCCTGGCGGCGTTTCGAGGTGAGGCGACCGAGCGGCCCCCCGCTTGGGACCAGAGCGTGGCCCCCGACGTGGCCGCGGAGGTGCTGGGGCGACCGGCTCTGGCGGGGACGATCGTCATGCACTACCTGGAGGCGGTGGCCTCGGTTAGGGGCGATTCCGCCTATCAGGAGTTCATGGCGCAGACAGAGGAGGACCGCGTCGCCTTCGCCCGGGCCATGAACTGGTCCGCCATCAACTATCCCTGGCTGCGCGGGCGGCCGGCGCGCCAGTTGGACGAGTACACCTTCCTCTACGGTGACGAGGACGGCGATTGGGTCACTTACCGCTATGACCCGGCGGTGGGGACCTATGGCCCGGTGGCTCACTCTCGGCCCCAGGGCTGGCAAGGTGAGGAGGCTATCCGCGGCCAGGTTGACCGTGCCTGGCGCAACGTCGAGCGCTGGGACGAGCAGTCTCGCCCGGCGCTTGAGGAGCGGACCAAACGTTGGCTGGCGCTGGCCGGCGACGAGTTCGAGTACGTGAGCGGCGGTGGCGGCATGGCGGTGCCCCTCAACGAGGAGTGGATGATCGCCTGCGCCTTCGTCCCTGACCTGGTGGCGGAGTACCTGGACGCCCAGGTGGAGGCGGGGCTGCTGGGGCTGGAGGTGATGGCCCGCCTGGGCGTGCGCGTCATCAACGGCGGCGGCGACCTGGCGAGCAAGAACGGACCGCTGTACGGGCCGCGCTTCTTCCGCGAGATCGTGTGTCCACGCTACCAGCGTGTGGTGGACCGGTGCCGTGAACTCGGCCTGCAGTACATATTCCGCAGCGATGGCGATCTATGGTCCATCACCGACCTGCTCTTCACCGAGGAGGGGGCCAACGCGCCCGGCTTCGGCGAGATAGATCACGACTCGGGCATGAAGATCCCACTGCTGCAGGAGCGCTACCGGCGGCTGACGTGCGTGGGCAACGTGCCCTGTGGCCTATTGCGCAGTGGCAGCGAGGCGGAGGTGCGCGCCTTCGTGCGCGACCTGCGCGAGCAAGTGCTGCCCCACGGGCGCTGGATCGTGGCGGCCGCGAACGCGGTGCTGCCCGGGACGCCGGCAGGCAACTACGCTGCTATGCTGGAAGAGGCAGGGGTGCTCTAGGCGTGCCCTGGGCGTCCGGGTGGCCCCAGCCGCGCCACGCTAAGCCCAGCGAAGGGTGTCTCTCACGACGAGACTCGGGCGATTGGAGGTTGCTTTGGCGCACAAGGAGCTGATGCTGGCGGCGTTCGAGGGTAGGGCCACCGAGCGGCCGCCGGCCTGGGAGCAGGCGTTCTCGTCCGATGTGGCCGGGGAGATCCTGGGCCGAGAAGCCTACACCGGCGCGATGCTGCTCCAGTACACCGAGGCGCGAGAGTCCATCAAGGGGGAAGCGGCGCGGGAGGACTTCCTGGGCAAACTGGAGGACGATCAGTTCGCCCTGGCGCGGGAGCTGGGCTGGTCGGGGATCAGCTACCCTTGGCTGCGGGGCATCCCCAGCCGCCAGATAGACGATTTCACCTTCGTCTACGGTGACGAGGCCACCGACGCCTGGCAGATCTACCGCTACGACCCGCAGGCCTTCACCTACGGCCCGGTGAAGTACGGCCGGGAGCCGGTGTGGCGCAGCGTTGAAGAGATCGAACGCAGGGTCAAGGAAGCCTGGGCTAACGTGGAGACCTGGACCGCCGAGCACGGTCCGGGAATGGAGGAGAGGGTCCGCCGCTGGCGCGACCGCTGCGCCGACGAGTTCGACTACGTGGGCGGGGCCGGGGGACTGGCCGTTCCACTCAACGAGGAGTGGATGATCGCTTGTGCGGAGGCGCCCGACCTGGTGGGCGAGCATCTACAGGCGCAGACCGAGATCGGCCTGCAACAGCTGGACATCCTCCACCGGCTCGGCATTCGCTACGCCAACGGCGGCGGCGACCTGGCCAGCAAGAACGGGCCCCTCTACGGTCCCCGCTTCTTCCGCAAGTACGTAATGCCCTGCTACCGCCGCCTGGTGGAGCGCTGCCGTGAGTTGGGCATCTACTACATCTTCCGCAGCGACGGCGACCTCTGGTCCATCACTGACGACATCTTCGCGCCGGAAGGGGCGTTTGCCCCCGCCTTCAACGAGATAGACTACGACTCGGGCATGACCGTTCCGGCGTTGCAGGAGCGCTACCCGCACGTGACCTGCGTGGGCAACGTGCCGTGCCCGCTACTGCACGACGGCACCCCCGACGAGGTGCGTGCCTTCGCCCGCGACCTGCGCGAGCGGGTGCTGCCCCACGGTCGCTGGGTGGTGGCCTCGGCCAACAGCGTCATCGCCACGACGCCGGTGCACAACGTTCTCGCCATGTACGACGGGGCGGGGCTGCTGTAGGGGCGGAGCGAGCGGTCATCGGTCGCGCCCGGGGCGAACGGGGCGTATACTTTGGCTCAGCTCACAAGCAAACACACAGCGGCAGAATGAGGTTGGTGATGATTCGACGCGCGGCCGTACTTACCAGCGGTGGTGACGCCCCCGGAATGAACGCGGCCATTCGGGCCGTGGTGCGGTCGGGGTTGGCGCAAGGCTGGCAGATGTTCGGTGTCCGCCACGGTTACGCCGGGCTGATCAGCGGTACCATCGTGCCGCTGGGGGCCCGCGACGTGGGTGGCATCATGCAGTTGGGCGGGACGATGCTGGGCACAGCCCGCTCCCCGGAGTTCCGCACCGAAGACGGGCGCTGCCGGGCCTTGCGCACGCTCAACCAGCACGAGATAGATGCCCTGGTCGTGATCGGCGGCAACGGCTCCCAGCAGGGGGCGTACGCCCTTTCTGAGATGGGTTACCCGGTGGTGGGGGTGGCCTCCACCATTGACAACGACCTGTCCGGCTCCGACATCACCATCGGCGTGGACACGGCCCTGAACATCGCCCTGGAGGCCATTGACCGGCTCAAGGTCACCGCTTCGAGCCTGGAGCGGGCCTTCCTGGTGGAGGTCATGGGACGGGACTGCGGCTACCTAGCGCTGATGGCGGGCATCGCCGGCGGGGCGGAGGCCATCTGCATCCCGGAGATCGAGACCCACCCCGACGAGGTGGTGGCCATCCTGGCGGACTCCTATCGCCGGGGCAAGCCGCACGCCATCGTGGTGGTGGCAGAAGGGGCACAGCACGACGCCCACGAGCTGGCCGAGCACTTCGCCGCCCATGTGGACGACATCGGCTTCCAGTTGCGCACCACCATTCTGGGCCACGTCCAGCGCGGAGGCCATCCGACAGCGGCCGACAGACTGCTGGCCACCAACCTGGGCGCCGGAGCGGTCCAGTACCTCGCCGACGGGCAGTACGGCTTCCTCGCCGGCAACATCGGTGGCAAGTTGGCCGCCACGCCCCTGGCCGAGGTGGTGTCGCGGCCCAAAACACTGGACATGAGCCTGCTTGATCTGGCCGGCATCATGGCTCGCTAGACTCTCTCGGGCCGCCCAGAGCCGGGCGGCTTATCCCTTCTTCTCGGTGGTTTCGCGATGACATACGATTTCGACACACCCATCAACCGCCGTGGTACCGACTGCCTCAAGTGGGACACCTGCGCCGAGGACGTCCTACCCCTGCCGGTCGCCGATATGGACTTTGTCGCCCCGGAGCCGGTGCTTCGCGCGCTGCAGGAGCGCCTCAATCACGGGGTATTCGGCTACAGCTGTGAGCCCGCCGAACTGCGCGAGGTGATCGTGGACCGGCTTTGGGAGCGCTACGGCTGGTCCGTGTCCCCGGAGGCCCTGCTCTTCCTGCCGGGCGTGATTGCCGGCTTCAACCTGGCTTGCCGCACGACGGCTCCTCCGGGTACCGGCATCCTCATGCAGCCGCCCGTCTACCCGCCCATCCTGGGCTCGCCCGCCAACCACGGGCTGCGCCGGCTGGAGGCGCCGCTGGTGCGTGGCGATGGTGGACGCTACCAGGTGGACTGGGGCGCCTTCGACCGCCTGGCGGCCGAGGCGCACCTGTTCATCCTCTGCAACCCGCACAACCCGGTGGGCCGGGTGTTCACCCGCGCCGAACTAGAGCAGATGGCGGAGGTCTGCCTCCGGCACGACCTGACGGTCTGCTCGGATGAGATCCACTGCGACGTGATCTTCTCCGGAAGCCACCACATGCCGCTGGCCTCGGTGCATCCGGAGATCGCGCGGCGAACGATAACGCTGATGGCGCCTAGTAAGACGTTCAACATCCCCGGGATCCACTGCGCCTTCGCCGTCATTCCGGACGCCGACCTACGGGAGCGCTACGCCAAGGCACGGGCCGGCATGGTGGGAGCACCGGGCGTGCTCGGGTACGCCGCCGGGCTGGCGGCCTACCGGGATGGCGATGAGTGGCTCGCCCAGGCGCTGGCCTACATCGAGGCCAATCGCGACTTCCTGGTTGAGTTCGTGGAGAGGCGGTTGCCCGGCGTGACTGTGTCTCCGGTGGAGGGGACGTTCCTGGCCTGGCTGGACTGCCGCGAGAGCGGGATCGAGGGCAGCCCGGCGCAGTTCTTCCTACAGAAAGCGCGCGTGGCTCTGGGCGACGGCGCGGCATTCGGCAAGCCGGGTGAGGGCTTCGCGCGGCTGAACTTCGCCTGTCCGCGCGTGACGCTGACCGAGGGGCTGGACAGGATGCGGGCGGCGCTGCGGTAGTGACCTAACCCCGCTCGTGGTTTCGCAGAGCGAAACCAATGACCCCCCTTCCGCAAGAAGGAAGGGGGGTGTGAACCCCCTCTCCCATACTTGGGAGAGGGGGCAGGGGGTGAGGGCTCTTGCTGTCTCTACAGCGACGCCACCGCCACCGGCCGGTTCAGCTCCGCCGACTTCCAGGCGGCTTCGGTAAGCTCGATGACGCGCAGGCCGCACTCGGCCGGCACCTCGACCTCTTCTTCGCCGCGGATGGCGCGCATGAAGTTGACGTCGGGGTTGTTGCTGGCTTCCGGTAGTTCCGGGCGCTCCGGCTGGCCGCCCACGAACTGCTGCACCAGGCCGCCCACGTTGTCGTAGGCGACGCTGCCCTCGGTGCCGTAGATGCCGAACATCTCCCAGTAACCGGGGGTGCTGCCCAGCACGGTGACGTTGCCGATGGCGCCGCCCTCGAAGCGGACCGTCGTGGCGCTGTCCACGTCCACATCCAGGTGGAAGCTGTTCATCTGGGCGAAGACTTCCTTGGCACGCAGTCCACTGCACCAGAGCATCATGTCCACCACATGGCTGCCGGAGTCATTGAGCTGGCCGCCGCAGGACATCTCCTTGTTCTGGCGCCAGGTGCCGGCGCTATTCCGCAGCCAGCCCTGGGTGAGGATGAGGGCCACGGTGGTGAGGTCGCCCAGCTTGCCGCCCACGGCCAGGTCCCGCATGTAGCGGTAGGCGGGGACGAAGTGGCGCTGGTAGGAGATCATGAGCACCTTGTCCGTCTCGTCGCGCTTGGCGATGACCCTGTGAGCGTCGGGCACGGACGAGGTGAGGGGCTTCTCGCAGAGCACGTGCAGCCCGCGATCGAGCGACTCCAGGATCTGGCCGGGGTGGAAGCAGTGCGGCGTGTGGATCTCCACCGCGTCGAGGGCCACCTTGTCCAGCATCTCCCGGTAGTCGGCGAAGACGGGCACGGCGGCTAACTCGGGGCGGTTCTCCCGGATGTTGTTGAGGCTGCGCTCGCTGGGGTCGGCGAGCGCCACGACCTCGCCCAGGCCACTGTCGTTGATGCGGGCGGCGTGACCGCGGGCGATGTTCCCCGCGCCGATGAAGCCGATTCTGATCTTGTCGGACATCTCTCCTCCGGTTGCGCCGCAGATGCTTCCGGGCGCTGGCACGCTTATGCACCGGCCCGGAGCCGGTGTCAAGGGGAGGGCGGGGGCTGTTGCCGGGCGCACCTTGACAGCGGGCCGCCCCCAACCCTAGGATGCCCGACCGATCAACCTTGCCCGAGGAGTGCGCCGTTGTCCATCCGCTGCCCCGATGTGGGCATGGTGGTTCCCACCTGGTATCCCGTCGACGCTGACGAATCGCTCGTCGAGCGCTTGCTGGCGCTGACCCTGGAGGGCGTAGAGTCGGTGTGCCGTCCGGACCTGGTCGTTGTGGTGCTGGACGGCCAGCCGCGCTGGGAGGAGGCGGTGCGCCGGGCGGCGTCGAGCCGGGGGCTCCGGTTCCTGGCCCTGCCGGTGAACGTGGGCAAGGGCGGCGCCGTTGCGGCCGGCATCGGGTCGCTGGCCGACGACGCCCCCGCCCTGGTCGCCACCCGCGACAGCGACGGTGACCACCGGCTCGAGGACCTACCCGCGATGGTGGAGCTGGCCCGGCAGATGGGCGAGGAGACGGGCAACGAGCTCCTGCTGGTGTCGGGCGGGCGCCCGGACCGAGCCCGCCCCCTGGGCTTCGAGCGGGCGGAGTACGAGCTGATCACCGATCGGGTGCTGTGGCAGGCACTGCAGTACCACGCCGCCCAGCAGGGACGCCACCTGACTAGTGCCTACTTCGCCGCTCATGGCGAAGTGCCCGACATACAGAGCGGCTACAAGGTGTACTCGGCGGCGGCAGCGCGAGTGGTCGCGACGGCGCTTGACCCCGAGCACGATGGCGCCGGCATAGGGCGCTGGGGGGTAGAGACGGCCCCAGCGGTGGAGATCCTGGCCGCCGGGGGCGTGCTGGGAGTGGCGGCGAGACGCACGTACCAGGAGCAGCCGGTGTCGGGCTTCCGTGGGGTGGACGCTCAACGCCTGTACGCCCAGCCGCTGGCCTGGGCCTTGCGACGGTTGGAGGTGCCCGCCGCGGTGGCAGCCGCCATGCTCGACGGAGCGCTCCTGCGCTCGCCCCTGGTGTTCGACTTCCGCCGCCGCGACGAGGTGTTGGCAGTGCGGGAAGCGGTCCTGGAGGCCCTGGGCGGAGGGCGGCCGATGCTCTGGGGCGGGCGGTTCGTGTAGATGGAGGCGCTGATAGCGGACCGGCTGCCCATATTCTGGCGAGTGATGGGCGTGGTGGGCCTGGTTATGGCGTTGCTCGCCTACCGCTACCTGTGGCTGCTGGGGCAGGGGTACGCCCGGCGCGCCGGTGAGGCGGGCGGGGTGCGCGGGGTTCTAGCGGCTCTGCGGCAGAGGCCGGCGGCGGGCTGGCGCCGTTGGCTCCGGCACCTGTGGCGAGACGGGCTTCTGCACCCGCGGCTTTACCAGCTCGACCGCCTGCGCTGGGCGGCGCATCTGGCGGTGCTCGGCGGCTTCTTCGGCTTGATGGGACTGAGCTTCCTGGCCGCCGTGTCCGATCACTTCTTCCGGCCGCTGGCGCTGGATCCAGCCTTCATCGCCGCCTGGCGGGACAAGGACCAGCCCTTCCTGGCCGCCCTACACGAGACACTCGGGCTGGTGTTGCTGCTGGGCGGTCTGGCGATGGGCTGGCGTCGGCTGGCTCGGCGGGAGCCGCACCTGCCCAACGAGGGCATGGACGTGGCCGTGGTGGCCCTGATCCTCTTCATCACCGCCCAAGGCTACCCGCTGGAGAGCATGCGCCTGCTGATGGAGCAGGTGCCGCCGGAGGTGGCGCGCTACTCGTATCTGGCCTGGCCCCTGGCGCGTCTCCTGGAGCCGCTGGGTTGGAACTGGGCCGCCTGGCACTTCTGGTCCTTCCAGGTGCACGTGGTCGCCAGCGTCGCGCTCTTCCTCTACTGGCCCTTCAGCAAGATGATGCACGTTGTCCTCGGGCCGCCCGTGGCGGCCACCGGCGCGGCCGAGGTCCAGCCCAGCCGATGAAGCCGGTCGATTTCAGCCACCTCAGCCTGCGTGACCTGGTCAGCCTGGACGCCTGCACCCGCTGCGGGGAATGCATCCCGGTGTGCCCGATCGTCGGCGCCGGTGAGGACCACGCCACCGCCTTTGTGAAGATCGACCAGCTGCAGCGGGAGTGGCGGCGCCAGGATGGCGGAATGCTGGGGCCTTTGGGACGCCTCTTGGGGCGGGGCCGGCGGGTGGATCCGCAGGATATGGCAGCGGCATCCTACGATTGCACCCTCTGCGGCCACTGCGCCCAAGTGTGCCCGGTACACATAGACACGCACCACCTCTGGCTCTCGCAGCGACGGCAGTTGGCCGCGGCGGATCTGGCCCCGGGCAACCTGCAAGCGACGGCAGCCACCGTGGCCCGCACCGGCAACATCGGCGGGCGTCCCGCCGAGGACCGGATGGCCTGGCTGGCCAATGTTGACGCGACAGGCGACCTGGCGCCCCGGGGCGCGGACGTGCTGCTGTTCGTCGGCTGCCTGTCCTCCTTGTACCCGCAGGCTTTCGCCTTGCCGCGGGCTCTACTGACTCTGCTCCAGGGCCTGGGGCTGCGTGTAGGCGTTCTGGGGCCGGAAGAGGTCTGTTGCGGCTTCCCCCTCTACATCGGCGGCCGCGCGGACGAGGCGGTGGCACTGGCGCGGCGGAATGTCGAGGCCATCCGCGCCTCGGGAGCGCCGCTAGTGGTGACGTCCTGTCCCTCCTGCTACCAGACCCTGAGGCATTGGTACCCCGATTGGCTGGGGGAGCCCTTAGGACCGCGGGTGGTGCACGCGGTGGAGTTGCTCGCCGAGCGGGCGGACGGGCTACGGCCGGCTGCGCGTCCACTGCGGGTCACCTATCATGATCCGTGCGACCTGGGCCGGCGGCAGGGCATCTACGAGCTGCCGCGCGACCTGCTGCGGCGGGTGCCCGGGCTGGAGTTGGTGGAGATGGCGGCGAACCGGGAGAACGCCCTCTGCTGTGGCGGCGGCGGCGACGTGGAGATGGCGCGGCCGGAGTTGGCGCAGGCCATGGCCGACCGGCGCTTCGCCCAGGCGCTGGAGACGGGCGCCGAGGCGATCGTCACTGCCTGCCCGCAGTGCACCCGGGCCCTGAACGCCGCCGCTCGGAGGGCTCGCCGGCGTGTGCCCACTTACGACCTGGCGGAGATGCTGACGGCGCCGCCAGAGCACTGAGGGAGTGAAGCATGAAGATCGCCAAGTACGACTTCCCCGACGAGTTGCGCTACGACGCCACCCACAACTGGGTCCGGCGCGAGGGGGATGAAGTGGTGCAGGGCATGTCCGTCTTCGGGCAGGCCCTCGCCGGAGAGATCATGTACGTGGAGCCGGTTGCTGTGGGGCGGGAGGTGAAGCAGGGCGCGCCCGTCCTGTCGGTGGAGTCGGGCAAGTGGGTGGGCCGCATCACCGCCACCGTGAGCGGCACCATCGTCGCCTTCAACTCCGACCTGGAGTGGGAGCCGGTCCTGGTCAACCAGGAACCCTATGGGCGCGGGTGGATGATCCGCATCCAGCCGGCAGCGCTGGAGGAGGACTGGGCCCGCCTCTTGGAGGCGGGCAGCGAGGAGTTCCATGCCCTCATAGCGGCGGAAAGGCAGAAGTACAACCTGTGACGCAGCTACTACCCTGTTACCGGCTGGGGCCCGTCAGCTGGGCCGACAGCCAGGCCCTCTACCACGCTCAGGCTCACCTGGGCCGGCCCGCGCTCAACATCCTCTGGCCGACGGAGCCCTATGTCTGCATCGGCCGCTTTCAGGATCTCGCTCTGGAGGTGGACGTGGAGCGTTGCCGGGAGCGCGGACTACCTCTCGTGCGGCGGGAGGTGGGCGGCGGAGCCGTCTACCTGGACGCGGGCCAGGTCTTCTATCAGCTCGTACTGCCCGATCGGGTAGAGGGGCGCGACTACCGCTCGCTGTTCTCGCTCGGCCTCGGCGGCGTAGCGGCAGCGCTCAGGCGCCTGGGCGTCTCGGCCGTGGTCCGCGGCACCAACGACGTCGCCGTCGGGGGACGAAAGATCTCCGGCAACGGCGCCGGTACGGTGGGCGGTGCGGCGGTGGTGGTCGGCAACATCCTGCTGAACTTCGACTACGAGGCCATGGCGGCCGTGCTGCGCGTCCCCGACGAGAAGTTCCGCGACAAGGCCTACCAGAGCATGCGGGAGAACCTGGTGAGCCTGGTCGAGCTGCTTCGTTCGGCGAGCCATGCCCGGGTGGCAGAAGAGATGGTGCGGGCGCTGTCCGCGAACCTGGCCCCGGACTACCGCGTCGAGGTGCAAGACTCACTGCCGGACGATGTGGTCGCTGCGCTGCCCGGGACGGCGGAGCGACTGACGGACGAGCAGTGGCTGCGCTCGGTGGAACGCCGGCGTGAGAGCCGTCAGGTGCGCATCCGCGAGGGCGTCACCCTGTTCGAGAACCGCTGGAAGGCTCCCGGGGGCTTGCTGCGGGCGCACGGCGGTCTGGCCGACGGGGTGGTCCAGTGGCTGTCGTTGTCGGGCGACTTCTTCGTTGACCCGCCGAACGGCCTGGAGGGGCTGGAGGCGGCGCTGACGGAGGTCCCCGTCGACCGGGTACGGGCGGCGGCAGCGCGATTCCTCGATCAGCAGGGGCTGACCCTGCCCGGGGTAACGGCCGAGGATGTGGAGCGGGTGGTACTGGGGCGGCCGTCGAGCACGGTCGCGTCATGAAGCAGGCCAACTCAAGGAGGATAGCGTGAAGAAGGCATTGGTGGTCTGGGGCGGCTGGTTGGGTCACGAGCCCAAGCAGTGTGTGGATGTACTCGCGCCCGTGCTGGAGGGCGACGGTTTCGAGGTTGAGATTGCCGACACCCTCGACGCGTACCTGGATCAGGACAAGCTGCAGTCTCTGAGCCTGATCGTGCCGGTCTGGACCATGGGCACCATCAGTCGGGAGCAGGAGAAGGGCCTGCTGGAAGCCGTCAAAGCGGGCGTGGGCATTGCCGGCTGGCACGGCGGCATGGGCGACGCCTTCCGCCAGAACACGGAGTACCAGTTCATGGTCGGCGGCCAGTGGGTGTCTCACCCGGACGGCATCACCGACTATGTGGTCAACATAACCGATCACGATGACCCGGTGACCCGGGGCCTGTCCGACTTCCGCATGCACTCGGAGCAGTACTACATGCACGTGGACCCGGGGAACAAGGTGCTCGCCACGACGACCTTCAACGGTCCGGCGGCTCCCTGGATTGTAGGGACGGTTATGCCGGTGGTGTGGAAGCGCATGTGGGGCAAGGGGCGCGTCTTCTACTCCTCGCTCGGGCATGTCGCTGCCGACTTCGAGGTGCCCGAGGCGAAGGAGATCCAGCGCCGGGGTATGCTCTGGGCGGCGCGCTAGCGGCGGCACGGGGTCGCGTATTCGTGGGGGCGCACGGCCGTGCGCCCCTTCGCTCTGTCTTGACACAGGAGTCGCCATGCCTTGCCTTGCCGACCTGTTGCGGCTGCAGACTGCTGCCGGAGTGGAGGCAGTGGAGACGCCGGAGCAGTGGCAGCGCCGGCGGGCACAGATACAGTCCGCCTTCCGCGCCATCGCCGGGGAGCCGCCAATCGCCACGCCGCTCGACCTGGAAACGCGCGTCGAGGCGACCCACGTGGGCGAGGGCTACACCCGCTACCGGGTGAGCTACGCCGTGGACGTCGGCGAGCGCGTTCCCGCCTGGCTACTGGTGCCGGAAGGCCTGAAGGAGCCGGTGCCGGGCATCCTCTGCCCGCACCAGACTACGCCCCTGGGCAAAGATGAGCCGGCCGGCCTCGGCGGGGAGCCTGCCTACGCCTACGCCCGCGACCTGGCGCAGCGGGGCTTTGTCACCCTGACCCCCGACCACGTCTCCGCGGGGGAGCGCTGTACCCCCGGCCTGCGGCACTACGACACTGCCGACCTCTACCGCCGCTACCCGGAATGGTCCGCCGTGGGCAAGACCATCTGGGACCTCCAGCGCGGACTGGACTTCCTGGAGCAGCGGCCCGAAGTGCGTGCGGACCGGTTGGGGATGATCGGTCACAGCCTGGGGGCGCACAGCACCGTGTTCACCGCCGGCGCCGATGATCGGGTGCGCTGTGCCGTGTCTTCCTGTGGCGTGACCACCTTCGCCGGCGACGACCGGCGCCTGGAGTGGGCGCGCGATCATTGGTACCAGTACCTGCCTCGGCTGCGGCCGATCTTCCTCGGTGGGCAGCCGGCTCCGTTCGACTTCCACGAGCTGGTGGCGCTCATCGCGCCCCGGCCGTTCTTGAACCTGACCGCCCTGAACGACGAGTGCTTTGCCTCGACCGACGCCGTGGCGGAGCTGACGCTGCGGGTGAACCGGGTGTACCGGATGCTGGGCGCCGAGGAGCGCTTCTCGTGCTACTTCCACGGCAACCGCCACTCCTTCCCGGCGGAGGCGCGGGCCCTGGCCTTTGCCTGGCTGGAGCGCTGGCTACAGTCGGACTGAGGGCCGGGCGCGGAGGATTGGTCGTGCGAGTGCGGCCTTCCCATGGCAGAGAGAAGCCGAGCCATGGGCGCTCGGCCCAGGCCCGGCCATGAATGGACCGGTGCGCTCGGGCTAGCTGTCCTGAACCTCGCTCCGGCGAGCGCGGGGCGACACGATCGGTTCTTGGGCGGACTGGGCGTTGTAGACGGTGCAGTGGGGCGGCACCGACTCCACCAGCCAGACGTTGCCGCCGATGACCGAGCCCTGTCCGATGACGGTGTCGCCGCCCAGAATGGTGGCCCCCGAGTAGATTACCACGTCATTCTCGATGGTGGGATGCCGCTTGTGTCCCCGGAGCCGCCGAGACACGCTCAGCGCGCCCAACGTCACCCCCTGGTACAGCTTCACCCGATCGCCGATCTGCGTGGTCTCCCCGATCACCACCCCGGTGCCGTGGTCTATGGCGAACGACTGACCGATGGTTGCCCCCGGGTGGATGTCGATGCCGGTGCGGTGGTGGATGTACTCGCTCATGATGCGCGGCAGAAGAGGCACCTCGCGCTGCCAGAGGAAGTGCGCCACCCGGTGGACGGTGACGGCGGCAATGCCCGGGTAGGCGAGGATCACCTCGTTGGCGCTTTCGGCCGCCGGGTCACCGTCGAGCGTGGCTTGCACGTCCAACTGCAGCTGGCGTCGCAGGTCGGGCAGCGCCTGCAGCAGATCCAGAGCGGTGGCCGCTGCCTTCCGGCGGCATTCGGGGATCTTGTCGCAACGGTCATACTGCTGGCACTCGAAGCAGAGGCAACGGTGGATCTCGTTGCTCAGATGCCGGAACACCCATACCACCCGGTCGCCGGTGACGTAGGGAAGGGCCAACGACTCCACCGGCTGCTCCTCGTAGTACCCGGGGAAGAGGAGTGTGCGGATGGCGAGCATGATCTCGATGATATGGCCCTGGGAAGGAATGTCGGCGCCGTTGAGCCGGTTCACTGCGCCCGCGGTTTCATACGATGAGAGCAGGTCGGTGACTACGGCTCCGATGTCTCTCGACTCACGGTCCTGGTTCATGGGGGCAGACTCCTAAGGCGACACCTCGGCACCCAGTATGGCGGAGCGCTGGTTGCTCCGCCAGTACGCCGTGCGCCCGGCAGCGCTCGGTCCGGGGCTGGAAGCGAGGGCGAGCCAAGTGGTGCTATACTCGGACATCGGGTTTGGTAAGCCGTAGACGGAGGTGCACGCCATGGCCAAGAAGCCGCTCGGACCCTCGACCAGCCTGTTCCCCATGCCTGCGCTTCTGGTGGCAGTGAAGACGGCCCCCCAGAGCGCCAATGTCATGACGGTGGCCTGGGCCGGTATCGTCTCGGGCGACCCGCCCAGAATGGCCCTGGAGATCGGCCGGAACCACTACTCCACGCCTTTCATCGAGTCCGAGGGCAGCTTCACCGTTAACGTCCCGCGTAGCGATATGGCGGTGCCGGTGGATTACTGCGGCCTGGTATCGGGCAGCCACGATCCGGATAAGCCGGCTACCTGCCGCTGGACGCTGCTTCCTTCCACCCGCATAGCCTCGCCGCTCATCGCGGAGTGCCCGCTCAACTTCGAGTGCCGGATCGAGCGCAAGGTGGAAGCGGGAGCAGGGTACTTCTACCTGGTCGAGATCCTGGAGACGCACGCCGACGAGGCTATCCTGGACGGTGAGGGCAAGATCGACGCCGGACGGCTGGACCCACTCATCTTCACGCCGGACGGCTGGTACTACCGTCTGGGCGAGCGGGTGGAACAAGCCTTCTCCGCCGGAAAGGCGCTGCGGAGGGCCTGAACCGGCCGTCGTACCCGCGCCATAGGAGCGAGCACTTGGAACGGACTATACTGCGCAAGCGCGACATATCCGGGCAGACGGTGGACATCCGCATTCGGGAGACGAGCCCGGGCAGCTATGCCCTGCAGTTGTACGTGGACGGTTACTACGTGCCCGGCCCCAGCCGGCCGCTGCCCCTCGACCCACCCCAAGGCGCGTCCACCCACTACCTGGGTGGCGGCTACGGCGACAAGGAGGTGGTGGGCATCACCGATGCGGAAACCACCCTCATCCTGCGCTCTCTGGAGCGGGTGGAGCGCGACTCGGGGCCGCTACTGTCTCAGCAGCGCCGGGCCCTGGAGGCGCGTCGTAAGGACCTCATGGAGGAGTACAACCGCCTGTTGCGCCGGCGTGACGCGGAGCATCAGGCTGCTCTGGAAGCCGGTCGCGACGATGCCGAACAGGTGCGCCAGGCGTATGAAGCACGCCTGGCGGCGGCGCAACAGGCCATCCGGGAGTTCGACCGGGAGCACCCGGACGTCGCTGAGACGCTGCTGGGAGACCAGGGCGAGGGCGGATGATGTGAGCCCATCCGAGGAGCGGGTGCGGGCAGCGCTCCGCTTCGAAACGCCGGACCGCGTTCCCCGGTACGACTCCTTCTGGCCCGAGTTCGTGGACGCCTGGCGTCGGGCCAAGGACCTCGATCGGGAGGCCGACCCGGCGGACTGGTACGGCACTGACCTTACCGTGGCAGCGGCGGACGAGACCCCGTGGCCCTCGTCGGCGGAGACGCGCTCGGGCAACGGCAGCGGCGCCATCAAGCAGGACGGCTGGGGCCGGACGGTCCACGACCGGCCGGGGGCGCAGCTGAGCGAGACGCTGAGCGTGGCGCTGCCAGAGGGATCCGGCGACCTGCCCGAGTTCGAGTCGCCGTTGCTCCCGGGGCGCTATGCCGGCTTTGAGGCGCAGGTGCGACGCGAGCACTCGCACCGGGCCGTGTTCGCCAAGACGGGCGGACCCTTTTTGCGCACCGCCAACCTCCGCGGCGAGGTGCAGTGGCTAATGGACCTGGCCGGGGATGAGAGCCGGGCCCGCGACCTGGCGGCGCGCGTGACGGAGCATCTGACCGCCGTGGGGGTGGAGTCGTTGCGGCGGGGCGGCTCTCGCCTGTGCGGGATCTGGATCTACGACGACATCGGGGCCAACGCCGGGCCGATGGTGTCGCCGCGGACTTTCGAGCGCGTCTTCCAGGCGCTGCTGGCGGGGATGGTAGCGGCGTACAAGGCGGCCGGCGCCCGCTTCGTCGTCTTCCACAGCGACGGCAACATCCTGCCCCTGCTGGACATGATCGTGGAAGCGGGCGTGGACGCCATCCAGCCGGTGGAGCCCAAGGCCGGCATGGACATCCTCTCGCTACGCGAACGTTACGGAGAGCGCCTCGCCCTCATCGGGGGCCTGGACAACGCGTACATCCTGCCCAGTGGTGATCGCGAGCGGATAGCGGCCGACCTGAGGCGAGTGCTGGCGGCAGGCCGCGAAGGCGGCCTGATCGTGGGCAGCCATAGCATCGGGCCGGACGTGCCCGTGGCAGCGTACGACTACCTTCATCAGCTCGAGGAGGAATGGGGCGCCTACTCGCTCTAGAGGGAAGGACGCCGGCTTCCAGTGGCACCAACAGCATAGGAGGAGGCAATGGACCACATCTCAGAGAAGGACATCCGCACACACGTCGCCATCGTCGGCTGGGGGCTGATCATCACCAACGCCCTGCTGCTGCTGTTTGGGCTTGGTCTCTTCGCCATGCTGGCCGGAATCGGCCTGCTCTCGTCCGACTCGGGGGCGTTTGTGGTGCTGGCGCTAGTGGGAGGCAGCATCGGCGGCGTCGGCGCGCTGTTCAGCGTGCCGGGCATCATCGCCGGCTGGGGTCTGCTGGAGAGGCGGAACTGGGCCCGCATCCTGGCCATCGTCTTCGCCGGGCTGAACGCTCTCAACTTCCCGGTGGGCACGCTCATCGCCGTCTACGTCATCTGGGTGCTGCTTCAGCGCTCGGCCGAGGCCTACTTCGGTTCGCAGCTGTAATCGGGCCTAGCTCTAGGGCCGATTTGGGCCCCGGCGCCTGAGCCGGGGCCAGTAGTGTGTGACAATGCTAGCCGGGCCGGGGATGTTGGGACCCTTGCTTCCCCGTGTTTCACTCGGAAGGAGGGACCGGCACCGCGTCCGAATGTGTGTAGGAGAGTGATGAGATGAACAACAGCAGTAAGGCTTCCCGACGGGGCTTCATGAAGGCGGCCGCTATCGCTAGCGCCGGCGTCGCTGCTTCCAGCATGTTCACCACCGCCGCCGCGCAGGACGAGCGGGTCTGGGATCAAGAGACGGACGTTCTGGTCGTCGGTTCCGGGTACGCCGGGCTGTGCGCTGCGATTGAGGCGGCCAACGCCGGCGCTGAAGTCCTACTTATCGAGAAGGGCCCTTACCTGGGCGGCAACTCCATTCTGTGCGCCGGCAACTCCCTGTTCGCGGGCACGCACGTGCAGGAGCGCCTTGGCGTTGAGGATCACGCCGAGTGGCAGTTCGAGGATCAGTTGGAGTACGGATATGGCCGTGCCGTGCCCGAGCTGCTTCGCTCAGCGACCGAGGGCGGCGCCGATACGGTGAAGTGGCTGGAAGACCTCGGCCTGGTTTGGCAGGACACTGTCAGGACCGCGGACGAGAACAACCGTGTGGGGCGTGCACACCGTCCGGCGGAGTCGGAGAACTACATCGGCAGCAAGGGCATCTCCATCTGGCTCGTACTCTACGAAGAAGCACAGCGCCAGGGCGTGACCTTCCAGATGGCCAAGATGACCAAGATCATCCGCGAGGCCGACGGCCCCGTGCTTGGGGTCGAGGCTGAGGCCGATGGCGCTGCCTTCACCATTAGGGCGCGAAAGGCCGTGTTACTCGGCTCCGGCGGCTGGAAGTCCAACGTGCGCATGCGCATGGCCTGGGATCCGCGACTGGACGCTGACTTGGGCGCGGGCGGTCTGCCCTACGTGGACACCACCGGTGAAGCTGTCTTGGCGGCGATGAACGTCGGCGCCGGGATCACCGACATGTCCTACGTGTGCGAGCTGCGCATCCGTTGGGGAACGGCGATATACCAGACTTGGGAACCGCCGACCCTGGAGACGGTGCCGGGTGGCTCGGGCCTCCCAGTCTCCGACTACCACCGCATCATCATCGTGAAGAACGACGGCCGCCGGTTCGTGAACGAGGTGGCAGCCTCTACCTACCCGGAAGAGCCCTTCTTCGATGCCTACCTGAACCTGAAGGAGCGCCCGCGGAACTGCTGGGGCATAGTGGATAAGGACAGCGCCGCTGCCCTTAGCTGGAGCCGGGAAGCCTTCGACAACCCGGATCCTACCGTGACGCCGGCTCTTTCGCCGGACCGCATCGCGGTAGCGGACACTCTCGAGGAACTGGCCGAGAAGATCGGCGTTCCGGCCGAGAATCTCGTGGCCGAAGTGGAGCGCTACAACGGCTTCCTAGACACGAACAAGGATGCGGACTTCAACAAGCCCGGTCCCTTCTTCCGCATCGACAAGCCGCCTTTCTTCGCCGCCAAGCTTCTCATCCTGGCGCACGACCAGCAGGGCGGCCTGCGTGCCAACACCAACGGCCAGGTCCTGGACCTGAATGCCCAGGTAGATGGCGACGCCATTTCCATCGACGAAGAGCCGGTGATCCCGCGCCTGTACGCGGCCGGCGAGTGCGTCGGCGGCTACGTCGGCGCCCGGCGCGCGCACGGCAAGATCAGCTTCTACATGGTGGCGGCCCGCATCGCCGGTCGGGCGGCGGCTGCCGAGGAAGCTCTCTAGCTGACGACAGTGCTACGACAACCAAGCAGGGGAGCGGGCTCCGGCCCGCTCCCTTCGTC
>ENA-UOUL01000650-UOUL01000650.1-bioreactor-metagenome-genome-assembly--contig:-NODE-650-length-58118-cov-6.194897_pt1 | contig 58118 bp, 44 predicted proteins | sample MGYA00249838_ERZ747220 | MGnify/ENA primary metagenome ERZ747220 (study PRJEB28778, sample SAMN05720191) | bioreactor metagenome | isolation source: Anaerobic biogas reactor | place: USA:Washington... | reverse complement strand
CAACTTCAGTGTAACCGAGCTACGCAAGGAATGAGCCTCTTTTTGTCCTCATGCGGCAATTCATTTTACAACCTACCGCAAGTTTGCAAGAAATTTCAAGGAGAAGCAGGTTGTCAAATGCGGTCAAACCAGGCCTGAAAGCTCCATGGGATGGCCCGGATCGCCCAAAACCACGCGGTTCGCGCCAAAAATCAGGTCGGCCGGCGATGCGCTTGCCGGTTTGTCTCATTCGCACAGGGTCTTTTTATGTTTTTCTGCGCCATTTATATATAATGAAGGAACATCCCGGGGCAGACAGCCGGCAAAAATTGGCCGGGGTGATTGACAGGGCGGATTAGCTTGTGGTATTCTTCTTGCGGCTTTGAAAGCCAGTGCCAAAGACAGCAGGCAGCGCGCAAGCGCATAACGGCGAAAGCCGCCCGCCGAGGCGCGAGAGCATGATGTTTTGATGCCCTTGTGCCATTGCACGAGGGCTTTTACTTTGAGCCGGAAGGAAGGTGAACAAGCAAGCATGGAGCAGAAGATTAACAAGAATCTGGAAAACAAGATGCAAAAGGTGGATGAGATTGTGGAACGCATCAACAACGCCAAGAGCGTGGTGATGGTGGACTACAAGGGCATCAACGTGGAAGAGATCACCGCACTGCGCGTGAAATTCCGCGAAGCCGGCGTTGATTATGTGGTGCTCAAGAACTCCCTGGTTCAGCGGGCCCTGCACAAGGTTGGCATCACCGAACTGGATGAACTGCTGGTTGGCCCCTCCGCTTTCGCCTTTGGCGTGAAGGATGAGGTGGGCCCCGCCAAAATCATCGACGAGTTCATCACCCAGACAAAGTCCGACAAGATGACCATCAAAGCCGGCATCATCGAAGGCAAGGTGGTGGATACCGCCGCCGTGGTGGCCCTGTCCAAGCTGCCGCCGCGCGAGGTGTTGATCGCGAAGATGATGGGCAGCCTGAACGCGCCTGTCACCAACTTTGTGGGCGTCCTGAGCGCTACCCTGCGCTCCCTGGTCTATGCGGTTGATGCAGTCCGCAAACAAAAAGAAGGCATCGAGTAAACCCGGAAACCCCATTTAAGATTTAAAATTACGGAGGAAAACATCAATGAACCGCGAAGAAATCATGTCCGCAATCGAAGCGATGACCGTGCTGGAGCTGGCCGAGCTGGTGAAGGCCCTGGAAGAGAAGTTTGGCGTGTCCGCCGCTGCCCCCGTGGCCGCTGCTGCCCCCGTGGCCGCCGCAGCTGCCGCCCCCGTTGAAGAGAAGACCGAGTTTGACGTGGTCCTCACCAACGCCGGCGCCGAGAAGATCAAGGTGATCAAGGTGGTCCGCGAGGTCGTGAGCGGCCTGGGCCTGAAGGAAGCCAAGGAATTCGTCGAATCTGCCCCCAAGACCATCAAGGAAGGCCTGGCCATGGCCGATGCCGAGAAGATCAAGAAGCAGTTTGAAGAAGTCGGCGCCACTGTCGAAATCAAATAAGGTTTTAAGCCTGGACCCGCGGGACATCCCCGCGGGTTTTTTTATTGCCCGTCCCCGCCCCGCATTGTGCTGCGCCTCTTTGCGTGATAGCATGGATGCAGCAGCGAAAAAGGCGCACTTGCGGCGCCTGGAAATGAGGAAAAGCACTTGGAACAGTTTGAACAGCATCACCAAAGCAGCATGGCCCGGCTGGCAGGCGCCGGCAGCTTGCTGAAAGCGAACCTGCTGAGCCTGGTTGCAGACCGGCTGGAGTGCAACTCCGCCAGCCTGATGGTGGCATCCGGCCAGGACCTGCAATCTGCCAGGGCAGCAGGTTTGGATGAAAAAGAGCGGGCGCGCCTTCTGGTCTCCGCCACAGACATCCGGGAAACCTGCGCAGGGCTGCGCCAGGCTGCCGAAGCCCTGAGCCGCCAGGAGGGGGAAGACGGCATGACAAGCACGCCGGAAGGCGCTGTGTTGCTGATGGGCAGCACAAGCCCCCTCGCGCAAGGACAGGCGGCCGCCCTGTGCCTGGCCGCCGGCAGAACCTGCATCCTGTCCGGGGACAGGCTGGCAGCGAACAGCCAGGCCTTTATCGGGGGCGTCATCCGGGGAGTCCTCCATGACCTGGAGCTGCCGGAACAGGCGCTGCTCTGGCTGGACGGGCTTAGCGATTTGGAAGATGAAGCCTTCGCTGCCGTCAACCGCCAGCTGGGCCTTGTCGTCTGGCTGGGGCAGGAGGCGCCTGACAGCGGCCTCATGGACCGCATCAGCCTGCCCTTTGTGCAGATTGCAAAAGCACACGAGGTGACGGCGCTGCTGAAGGAGGAAAGACAAGGATGACCGGGGAACGGATTGCTTTCATTGGCCTGGGCAACATGGCCGGCGCCATCATCAGGGGCCTGCGGAACAGCCAGGCCTATGCGGAAGCCCAGCTGGTGGGCTATGACCGCAACGCGGACAAGCGCGACCGCTTCGCCCGGGAACTGGGGGTGCAGATCGCCCGGAATGCCTGCGATGCCGCCCGCCAATGCCGGGTGGTGGTGCTGGCGGTGAAGCCCCACCAGATGGCAGACCTGCTAACGGAGATGAAGCCCTGCCTGCAGCAGCAGGTGATCATCAGCCTGGCTGCAGGCAAGCCCCTGTCCTTTTATGAGGACATTTTGGGCGGCGGCCACGCCCTGCTGCGGGCCATGCCCAACATCAACGCCCGGGTGAGCGCCTCCATGACGGGGCTGTGCCGCAACCAGGAGGTGTCTGACAGCCAGCTGGGCATCGCTTCCGACCTCTTTGATGCCCTGGGCAGCGTCGCGGTGCTGCCGGAAAGCCAGCTGGCGGCCTTTTCTGCCATTGCGGGGGCCGGGCCGGCCTTTGCCTATGCCTTCATCGATGCCCTGGCCAGCGCCGGGGTGCAGGCGGGGTTGACCCGGGAACTGGCCCAGCGGGCAGCCTGCGGGATGCTCTTTGGCAGCGCCAAGCTGGTGGCGGAAACCGGGGAGCACCCCCGCGCCCTGGTGGACCAGGTCACCTCCCCCGGGGGCACCACCATCGAAGGGGTGCACCAGCTGGCCGCCCATGGCTTTGAGCATGCGGTGCATGCAGCGGTCAAGGCAGTGATTGAGAAAAACGAGCGGATGAAATAATATCCCAGTTACAAAGGCCCCGTGATGCAATCGGACATCACGGGGTCTTTGTATGCAGCGGGCTCACTCCGCCCGCAGGCAGGCTACCGGGTCCTTTTTGGCGGCGATGCGGGAGGGCAGGAAGCCCGCAATCAGGGACAGCAGGGCGCTGATCCCGATGAGGATGAGGGCGCCGGCAGGCGGCAGGATGGCCTTGACGGAGGCGTCATTGGAAAGCATGTAGATGATCTGGTTGATGGGGATGATGAGGAGGGCGGAGATGAGGATGCCCAGGGCCCCTGCAGCCAGGCCGATGATGAAGGCTTCTGCGGTAAACACCCGGCCCACATCCTTGCGTGAGGCCCCCACCGAGCGCAGGATCCCGATTTCCTTGGTGCGCTCCAAGACGGAGATGTAGGTGATGATGCCAATCATGATGGAGGACACCACCAGGGACACCGCCACAAAGGCGATGAGGACATAGGAAATGACGTTGACGATGTTGGTGACGCCGGAAATCATCAGGGCCACAAAGTCGGTGTAGGCAATCTGGTCTTCCTCAGAGGCGGTGCTGTTGTACTCCTGGATGAGGCGGGTGATGGTTTCCTTTTGCTCGAAGGTGTCCATGTACAGGGTGATGGAGGCGGGCATGTCCAAATTGACCCGGCCCAGCTCCCGGTAGGTGGCCTCCAGGCTCTGGATTTCGGGCTGCACAAGCTGATCATACAGCTGGGCCAGGATGCTTTCATCCGCGCTGTTCAGCACGGCTTCCGTCATCCGCGACAGGCTGCCGCTGTCCCCCATGCCGATGGATTCCAGGGTGATGCCGGACATCTGGCTCCATTGCTTCAGCAGCTCCATGCCGCCTTCCGGCATCCGGGGGGCCTCCTGGCCGGTGCTGCCGGTGAACATGTTGAGCATGGCGAGCATCTGCTCCATGCTCATGCCTTCCGGCAGAGTGAAAGGGGAAGGCGCCTGCTCCTCAGTTTCCTGCTGCTCCTGGCTGAACACCTCCGGGAACAGGCGCAGCGCTTTTTTGCTGAACTCCGCCTGCTGATCGCTGGTGAGGCGCTGATAATACCGCTTCAGGTCCGTTGCTTTCTGGGCATCATCCGCCGGGGCAAAATGCAGCCCGGTGAGGACGCTAACCTCCTCCCTGGCCTGCTGGGCCAGCACCACCGGGCTTTGGGCGGAGCGGAGGATTACCAGGTCGGTGAGGGCCCGGGTGTAGTACAACCCGCCCCGGCGCTGGTTGTTGCCGTCTGTCTCCCGGATGATGCCAGCAATGCGCAGCAGGGGTGCCTGTTCCACCACGGCCTTGAGGGCATCCTGTTCGTAGCGCAGGTTCTGGTAGGTGCCGTCCCGGTCCGGAACGAAGGCATCGCTGCCGGCCAGCAGGCGCACCGGCAGCCCCAGCAGGTCCTCATAGGCCCAGGCCCGGGGCTGGGCCCGCGCCTCGCCGGATTCCTGCAGGGCGGCGATGTCCGCGTCCGTCAGCAGGCCCAGCTGGTAAAGCATGGACTCGCTCAACTGGTTGCTGGCATTCACCATCAGCAGCAGTTCATTGGCGCTGCCGGGCCACTCCCCTGCCAGCAGGGTGTGTTTTTCCCGGAAGGCGTCGCTGACCAGGCCGTCGCTGGAAGACGGGCTGATTTCTGTGAGGGAAGAAAAATCAAAAGGCATCATGCCGGAAAAGGCCCGGCCAAAGCCAGACAGGTTGCCAATGCCGGACAGGCTGCGCATGTCCCCCTGGCTGTCGAAGGTGTACAGGTCGAAGCTGGCGTTGTAGCCGTAACGCACCTCTGCCACATGGGGCGAGATGGGGTTGTTCTCCTGCTCCAGGTAGGCCTTGAAGGCGGTCAGGTTGTTTCTGGTGAAGGTGGCCTGCATCTGGCTCCGGTGCTCCAGGCTGTCCGTGTCCAGGTACACCTTGTCCAGGGGCTCCTTTTTTTCCTGGCGGAAGGCCCGGCCCATGGCGGCATCCATCATCCCCGCCACCTGCACCGTCTCCTCCTCAATGGTGATGGGATAGGAGGACATGGTGCTTTTCTGCACGTTCAGAATATACTGGTTGACCCCGTTGGACAGGGACAGGATGAGGGCGATGCCGATGATGCCGATGGAGCCGGCAAAGGCGGTGATCAGGGTGCGCCCCCGTTTGGTGAGCAGGTTGTTTAAGGACAGGGACAGGGCGGTGCCAAAGCCCATGGCGGTTTTTTTCTGGAGGGATTCCCCCTGTTTCACGGGCGCTGCTTCTGCCGGCCGGCTGTCTGACACCACCAGGCCGTCCTTGAGCTGGATGATGCGGGTGGCATAGCGCCTGGCCAGCTCCTGGTTGTGGGTGACCATGATGACCAGACGGTCCTTCGCCAGCTCCTTGAGCAAATCCAGCACCTGCTCGCTGGTGGCGGAGTCCAGGGCACCGGTGGGCTCGTCGGCCAGGAGGATGTCCGGGTTGTTCACCATGGCCCGGGCGATGGCCACCCGCTGCATCTGGCCGCCGGACAGCTGGCCGGGTTTTTTGTGCAGCTGATCGGCCAGGCCCACGCTGATCAAGGCCTCCCTGGCCCGCTGGCGGCGCTCCTTCCTGCTGATGCCGGTTAAGGTGAGGGCCAGTTCCACATTGGCCAGGACGCTCTGGTGCACAATCAGGTTGTAGGCCTGGAAGACAAAGCCCACCGCATGGTTCCGGTAGGCATCCATTTCCTTTTCGGTGAAATCCCTGGTGCTGCGGCCCAGGATGCGCATGTCCCCGGCGTCATAGCGGTCCAGGCCGCCGATGACGTTGAGCAAGGTAGTTTTGCCGCAGCCGGAGGGCCCCAGCACCGCCACAAACTCCCCCCTGGCGAAATCCAGGCTGATGTCCCTGAGGGCTTCCACCTGCAGGGCGCCGGTTTTATAGGTTTTCCTGATGTTGGTCAGCTGCAGCATCGTCTGTTTTCCTTCCTTGTTCCCCTAAAAAGACAGGCACACAGTATGTCTGCCTGTCTTTTCATTATACACCTGTTTTTCGGGGGTATGCCCCGGGCTTGTTACAATTCAGTGAACTTCCGCCTGGGCCAGCAGCTCTTCCTCGCTCATGGCGGGGATGCCCAGGGCTGCCGCCTTGGCGGCCTTGCTGCCGGGGTTCTCCCCCAGGAGGAGGAAGCTGGTGCGCCGGCTGACGGAACTGGACACGCTGCCGCCGTTTTTGACGATCAATTCTTCCGCCTGCTGGCGGCTTAAGGTGGGCAAGGTGCCGGTGAGCACGAAAATCTTGCCTGCAAATGCGCTGCCTGCTGCCTGGGCCGCCACATCCCTGGGGATGACCCCCTGGGCCAAGAGGGCATCGATGACCTGGTTGTTGAGGGGATCGCTGAAGAAATCCAGGATGCTGGCGGCGATGACCTCCCCCACCGCCGGCACCTCCAGCAGCTGCTCCATGGTGGCTGTCCGCACCCCTGCCAGGGTATGGAAGGCGCTTGCCAAATCCCGCGCGGTGGCCCGGCCAATGCCCGGGATGCCGATGGCCAGCAGGAAGGCGTCCAGCTCCGGGTCCCGGCTGGCGTTCAAGGCCTCCACCAGGTTCTCGGCTTTTTTGCGCTGGAAGCCCGGCAGGCCGATGAGCTGGTCTGCCGTCAGCCGGTACAGGTCCTGGGGCCCGCGCACATCCCGGTGCTCGTAGAGCACCTCCAGGGTTTTCTCTGACAGACTTTCGATGTTCATGGCCTCCCGGGAACAGAAATGGGTGAGGCGGGCGATGACCTGGGGCTTACAGCCTTCACGGTTCAGGCAGAAGAGGTGGGCGCCGATTTCCTGAAGGGCGCTGCCGCAGGCCGGGCAGTGGCTGGGCTTCTCGATGGGTTCCCCTTCGATGCCGTCCTGGACCCGGCCCAGGATTTCCGGAATCACGTCCCCTGAGCGGCGGATGAAGACCGTGCTGCCCAGGGTGAGGTTCTTGCGAAGGATGTCGCCGTAGTTGTTGAGGGTGGCCCGCCTGACGGTGACGCCGGAGAAATCCACGGCGTCCACATGGCCCAGGGGGGTCAGCTTGCCGGTGCGGCCCACGTCCCAGGTGACCTGCTGAAGCACCGTGGTGGTTTCTTCCGCGGCGAACTTGTAGGCCACCGCCCAGCGGGGGAATTTGTCCGTATAGCCCATCATGCGCCGTGTGGCCAGGTCGGTCACCTTGATGACCACGCCGTCAATGAGAAAATCCAGCTCTTCCCGCCTGCTTTCCACCTCCCGGATGGCCTGCAGCACCGCAGCTTCATCGCTGCCCACATACAAGAGGGGGGAGACGGGAAAACCGTTGTCCGCAATGAAGCGGTTGAGGCCGGGCTGGTCGGTGTAGGGCGGGTCGGTGATGGTGCCCACCTCGTAGAAGCGCACATCCAGCCTTCTTTCGGCGGTGACCTTGGGGTCCAGGTTGCGCAGGGCGCCGGCGGCGGCGTTCCGGGCGTTTTTCAGGGGCTCTGCCGCCGTGCGGTTGTAGCGGGACAATACGGAGAGGCGCATGATGCACTCCCCGTGGATCTCCATCAGCCCCTGGTAGGGGATGGTGAAAGGAATGCCCCTGATGGTGCGGGCCTGGGGCAGCACCTGCTCCCCCACGATGCCGTTGCCCCGGGTGGCTGCCTGGACCAGTTCCCCGCCGCTGTAGGTGAGGTTCAGGGTGAGGCCGTCGTATTTGTATTCCACTGCATACGTGAGGGGGGGCAGCCCCTCCCCCCGGCTGTGCAGCTGCCGGACCCTGGCAAACCAGTTGGCCAGGCCGTCCTCGCTGTTCACCTTGTCCATGCTCCACAGGCGGCTTAAGTGGGCATGCTGAACAAAGGCGGGCAGGGGATCGCCCCCCACCCGTCTTGTTGGTGAATCCGGCAGCACGGTGCCGGACATCCGCTCCAGTATCAATAGTTCATCATACAGCGCGTCCCACTGGGCGTCTGTGATGATGGGATTGTCCAATACATAATAAGCATGGCTGGCCTGGTTGATCTGGTCCACCAGCTCCCGCATGCGGCTGTTGTCCGCCATTTACTCCACCTTGACAATGGGCGCGATGGCCACGGAAAACTCCTTGTCGCCATAGGCGGTGAAGCGGATGGACACCCGGGCTTCCGAACCGGTGCCGGAGGTGCCGATGACCTGGCCGCTGCCAAATTTCTTGTGCAGCACCTTGTCCCCTTCCTTGAAGATCTGGACCGGCTCCTCCAATTCCACCGATACGGAGGGGAAGAAGCCCTTGCGGACGCCGGGGATGTCCTCCGGGTCCTGGCCCATGCCGGGGATGCCGAAGCTGGTCTTGGGGGCCCGCTGGGAGGGGCGCACCCGCTCCTTGGGGGGCTTGTACTCGCCAAAGTGCTCCTTCATGGCCTTGCCGTAGGCGTCGGAGATGAGGGCCTTGGGAATCTCCGCCAGGAAGGGGCTGGGCTGGTTGTAGGAGGCCTGGTTGAAGATGGCCCGGTGCCGGGTGCGGCTTAAATACAGGAACTCCTTGGCGCGGGTGATGCCCACATAGCACAGCCTGCGCTCCTCCTCCAGCCGGTTTTCCTCCAGTTTGGCCCGGGCGGAGGGCAGGAGGCCGTCCTCCATGCCGGCGATGAACACCGCCCGGTATTCCAGCCCCTTGGCGGAGTGCAGGGTCATCAGGGTGACGAACTGGGGGGCGTCCTCCTGCATGTCCAGATCCGTTACCAGGGCGACGTTTTCCAGGTAGGCTTCCAGGCTGTTGTCCTCGGTGAGGGTTTCGAACTCTTTGGCGGCGCCCAGGAACTCCAGCAGGTTGTCCCGCTTGGTGAGCATCTCCTCGTCGGTGCTGTCCTCGTATTCCTTCAGCAGCCCGGTTTCATCCAGCATCAGCTTGACAAAATCCGACAGAGGCAGCTCCTTGCGCCGCTTGTTCAACTTGTCCATGAGCTCCACAAAGCTCTCCACGCATTTGCGGGGGCGGGAGCCCAGCTGCTCCGGCAGGTTCCGGAGGACGTCGTACAGGGGGCTGTTGCCGGCCTCTGCCGCTTCCTCCAGCACCGACACCGTGGCATCCCCGATGGCCCGCTTGGGCACGTTGATGATGCGCTTCAAGGCCACGTCGTCCTGGGGGTTCACCAGGGCCCTGAGGTAGGCCAGGGCATCCTTGATTTCCTTGTGGTCGTAGAAGCGGGTGCCGCCATAAACCCGGTAGGGGATGCCGGCCCGCATGAACATTTCCTCCATCACGCGGCTCTGGGCGTGCATGCGGTAGAGCACCGCGATCTCCGACAGGGACACCTTGCGGCTGCGCAGGCGCCGGATGTGCTCGCAGATCCAGGCGGATTCCTCCCGCTCGTCCCCGGCGGCGGCGAACTTGATCTTTTCGCCTTTTTTGCCCTCCGTCCAGAGGGATTTATCCATGCGCTCCTCGTTGTTTTTGATGACGGCGTTGGCCGCGTCCAGGATGGTCTGGGTGGAGCGGTAGTTCTGCTCCAGCTTGATGACCCGGGCCTCGGGAAAGTCCTTGTTGAACTCCAGGATGTTGCGGATGTCCGCCCCGCGCCAGCCGTAGATGGACTGGTCGTCGTCCCCCACCACGCACAGGTTGCGGTTTTCCTCCGTGAGGAGCTTCACCAGGGTGTATTGGGCCAGGTTGGTGTCCTGGTATTCGTCCACATGGACGTACTGGAAGCGGTCGCGGTAGTGGGCCAACACCGGTGGATGGTCCAGCAACAGCTCCAGGGTTTTGTTGAGCAGGTCGTCAAAATCCAGGGCGTTGGCCGCCTTGAGGCGGGCGTCATAGGCCGCAAACACATCGTGGATGGCCTGGGCGCGCCGGTCCCTGCGGCTTTCCTTGAACCAGTCGTCCGCATTCATCAGCTTGTTTTTGGCGTCGCCGATGGCCTTCCGGACTTCCCGGACGGTGAGCTCCTTGTCGTCAATCTCAAAGCGCTTGAACAGGTCCTTGATGACCCGCTGCTGGTCGTCATCATCATAGATGGTGAAGTTGCGCTGATAGCCGATTTTTTCAATGTCCCGGCGCAGAATCCGCACGCAGATGCTGTGGAAGGTGCCAATCCAGATGTCCTCTGCCTTCACACCGGCCAGTTTTTCGACGCGGTTGAACATCTCCCGGGCCGCCTTGTTGGTGAAGGTGAGGGCCAGGATGTTCCAGGGCTTCACCCCCTGTTCGATCAGGTGGGCGATGCGGTAAGTCATCGCCCGGGTTTTGCCGCTGCCGGCGCCGGCGATGATCAGCAGAGGGCCTTCTGTATGTGTGACAGCCTCAAGCTGCCGTTCATTCAAGTCCTTCAGGTTCATGTTTCCCCCAGGTATGCATATTGACATCATTGCGTGCCGCCACTTGGTGGCTTGGTATAAGTACATTGCACAAACTGTGATATCGACACCTATTATAGCATAAAAAAGCCCGGTAGTAAAAGAACTGCCGGACCGGGAACTGGCCTGTTGTGCTTTAGTTTTTCTCTTCCTGAATCTGCACCGGCAAATCGGTTTGGGCAAAGGGGTCCTCATGGACATAGGCGGCCAGGTTCACGCTGGAGCCTTCCGGCCTGCGCTCGCTGCTTTTCTGGATGCTGGAGCGCACGAAAGGCGTGGGGCCGGACAGGTCCACCAGGGCGCTTTCCCGCACGTGGGTGAGGGCGAACACCGTGGTTCGCCGTGAGATGTTGCGCCTGGCATACTCGCTGGCAATCTCCCCCCGGGGCCCAAAGTGCATGGGGAAAAACACCCGGGGCCGCAGGGCGATGATGAAGTGGTTGGCCCCGGCGTCATAAAAGCCGCCCTGGTTGGGGTCCAGGGGGAAAAAGCAGATGTCGATGGCGTCCTTTGGGATCTTGGCCACTTTTTCATAAAACAGGTTTTCTGCCCGGCTGATTTCCTTTAAGGTGTTTTCCTCCCGCCAGTGCCAGAGGTTCAGGTCCCCGGCGTGGAAGATGTGCTGGCCCTCGGCCTTCACCAGGAAGGAGACCCCCAGGTCTGTCGAGCCAAAGACGCTGATCTCGCTGTAGCCCACGGTGAACACATCCCCTTCCCGGCAGATGCGCACATTGGCGGCCCGGGGCGCGGCCTTGGCCGCATCCTGGGGCATGATGTAGGTGATGGGATAGGACTGCTTCCATTTGTAGATGACCGGGTCATGATGGGCCACGGAAGCGCTGGGCACAAAGACCAGGATGCTGTTGAAACCCTGGAAATCCTTTTCTGTCAGGTACTGGGAGGGCTCCAGCTGGGGCACATCCGTCTGGCGGTAGCTGAAAATCAGCAGGGTCTTCTGCAGGGACACCGTGAAGGCGGACTGGTAAAAATAGCTGACCAGGGCATGCTGGGCCAAATCACTCCCCCCTTTCGCCGGCTGTGTGATAGGTGAAGGCCTCCTCCAGCACCCGGCCCTGGGCCCTGGGCAGGCGCAGCCCTGCGGCTGTTGCCAGGGTGGGGGCGATGTCCACGATGTCGCAGCCATCCAGGCGCAAGCCCTTTTTAAAAGGCGGGCCGGACAGGAACAGCAGGGTTTTGGCGGCGGGGTGGTGGGGGCCAAAGCCATGGGTGGCCAGGTGGGGCGTTTCCCCCTCCCCGTCCACATAGCACAGGCCCTCTTCCGGCTCCACCGCCAGGAGGATGTCCGCCGGCGCGTGCATGGCCCGCAGCTCCTCCCGGGTATAGATGTGCTGGATCTGCAGCAGTTCCCGGTTTTTTTCGAGGGTCGTAAGCACGGGCAGATAGTCCGCCCGGCGCAGGTGCAGGTAGGCCCCCAGCCCCAGGGTCTGGGCCCGGGCGGGCACCCCGTTGGCCACGAGCCAGGCATCCAGGGGCAGGCTGGCGGTGACCTGGGCATGGCCATGGTCGCTCACCACGGCGATGATGGTGTCCTCCATCAGCCCCCGTTCTTTCAGGGCATCTAAAATCATGCCCACCCGCCGGTCCAGGCGGGCCAGGCTGTCCCTGGCTTCCGTTGAAAACACGCCATGGTTGTGGCGCATGGTGTCGCAATCGGTGAAATGCACCGCCAGCAGGTCCGGCATGTGCTGCTGCTGCTTGCGGCGGGAGGCCACCTGGGTTTCCTTGCCCTCCCCGCGGCCCCGCTCCCGGGGCTTGTAGTGGCGCTCTATCACCTTGGTGGCCATGAGGGCCGAGAAATCATCCAGGTAGGGCTGCCGGGTGCCCTGGCGCTGGCGGCCATATTTCAGCTCGCTCATCAGCAGCCACCAGAAGGAGCCGTAGCTCAACACCTTCATCACCTGGTGTTCCCCGGGCAGGGCGATGACCTCGGGCAGGTTGAAGCGGATGTGCGGGCTGTGGCCGGTGGTGGGCCAGAGGATGGCGGCGCACTCCCGCCCGGCCCGCTTGGCCTGGGAAAACAGGGTCTCCGCCTTGATGTGCTTCTCGTCCCAGTACCAGGCCCGCTGCGCCGGCTCTTTTTCGGGCTGGAAGGGCTCGTTGTGGCCGATGCCATGGACATCCGGGTAGCAGCCGGTGATGAGGCTGGCATGGATGGGGTAGGTGAGGGAGGGGTAGATGGTCTGGACATTGTCGCAGAAAACCCCCTCCTTCAAGAGCCGGGAAAGATTGGGCAGGGCCAGCAAATCCTGGGCATCCGCCGCAAACACCGCATCCAGGCTAATCAAAACAAGGCGCATCTTATTTCCGCCAGCCAAAGAACTTGGCCAGGCCCCAGGTGCCGAAAATCCAGGACAGGGGGCCGCAGCCGCCCCGGCCCTTGCGCTTTTTGCCGAAGATTTTGTAGAGGATGAAGCCGATCAGCGCAATCTGGAACAGGCTAAGTCGCCCACGTTCCGGCCTTGCGGCCTCATACACATCTGCCTCGTAGCGTCTGGCATGGTCCTCCATCTCAAAGGCGTTGCCAAAGATGCTGTCCAGCCAGGAGCTTTCCTCTGCCGGGGCAGCGGTGGCTTTGGCCAGCACCTCCTCGGACATGCCGGCCATGGACAGGAGGACCGGGTCCAGGTGCAGGGTGATGTTGTTGTCTGTCTCCAGGCGCATGGCCAGCCCCACCAGGAAGGCGGCCAGGGCGCGGTCATAGTCCCGCGCTTTCAAAAACGGCTCCCGGAAGACATCATTGAGCAGCTTTTCCGCCCGGTTGCCGTCCACCATGGTGGCGGCCTTGCTGCCCAGGGCCAGGGCGTAGCGCTCCTCCCCGATGACCATCAAAAAGATGATGCTGCCTTCCCCGTGCTTGAAGGCCAGCAGCTCATCCACATAGACCTGGGCATCGGTGCCCCCCAGAAAATCCCGGGTGATGATGTGGAGCCGGAGCCCCAGGGAGTTGTGCAGCCAGTCGTCCAGCTGCCGCACACGGCTGACCAGGTCGGGGCTTAACACATAGGCCAGGTCCTCCACCGCGTCTTCCATGGCCCGGGCAGGGGCCGCCCCTGCCAGCAGCAGAAAGGCGCACAGCAGCAGGGCTGCAAACCGTTTCATCACCGTGCGCCTCCTTCCGCGCCGAAGAGCTCGGCATCCTCCACCCCCAGCAGGCTTGCCACCTTGCCGTTTAAGGTGTAGTGCAGGCGCTGGTTGAAGGCCCCGGCTGCCGCGTTGTACTGCTTGGCGTCCGCCCACTGGGCGCTTTGTTCAAAGCCCCGGGGCAATAGGCCCGTCACATAGCGCAGGTCCCGGGCGTCCTGCTGGACGCTGTCCAGGCCCTCCAGCTTCTTTAAGAGGGCTTTGCTGTCCAGGGCCAGTTTTTCGTTGGCGCTGGCGATATCTTTCAGGGTGTCCGCCTGGTCCAGCAGGCGGATGTCCTCCTGGACTGCGCGCAGCAGCGAATCTTCCGCCGCCAGGTGGCGCCTGGCCACGGTGAGCAGGTTGTGGCCCATTTCAATCCGGGCCACCAGCACATCTCCCAGGGAGGACAGGGCCAGTTCCACCTGTAGCCGCTCATCCAGGTACACCCGGTAGGAGCCGATGGCAAACGCCGCCGCCAGCAACACCAGCATGGCGACAAAAGCCAGTACGACGCGGAACTTCATGTGCTACCTCCCCTACTGAAGACGGGCATTGACAAGTGAAGACCCGGCAGCCGTTTGCCCGGGCCCTTTCAGGGTATCAGGCAGGGCCGGGGCAAACAGGCCGGTTTGCAGGAAAAAAGGAAATCGCCTGGCGGGTCAGCCGTTGAGGAGGCGGTTTTTCAGCTCGTCCTCCATGCGCCGCAGGGTTTTCTCGGCCTCGGCGCGCTTCTGGCGGCCCTCGGCCTGGATGCGCACCACCTCGTTCATGGTGTCGATCAGGGACTTGTTGGTTTCCACCAGGGTTTCGATGTCGATGATGCCCCGCTCGGCTTCCGTGGCGGTTTCGATGGTGCCCTGCTTCAGGGTTTCGGCGTTTTTCTTGAGGAGTTCATTGGTCATGTCCGTCACGGCACGCTGGGCCTGCATGGCCTGGCGGGAATGCTCCATGCCCACCGCCAGCACCATCTGGTTTTTCCACAGGGGCAGGGTGTTCACCAGGGTGGACTGGATGCGCTCAATCAGCAGGGAGTTGTTGTTTTGCAGCAGGCGGATCTGGGGCGCCATCTGCAGGCTGATCTGCCGGGTGAGCTTCAGGTCGTGGAGCTTTTTCTCAAACCGGTCCGCTGCCTGCTCCAGGTCGGAGGCCTTCTGGGCGTCCAGGGTGTCCCCGCTCTGGGCGGCCTTTTCCTTGAGCTTTACCAGGTCGGTTTCCCGCACTTCCTTCAGGCGCTTTTCACCGGCGATGATGTACATGGTGAGCTCCCGGAAGTATTCCAGGTTCATGTCGTAGAGGTGGTTGAACATGGACACGTCTTTGAGCAGCTGCACCTGGTGGTTTTCCAGGGTGCCGGCGATGTTTGACACATTGCCGGCCACGTCGTCAAACCGGGCCTGGACCTGGGCCATGTGCTTCTTCGCATTGGAAAACAGCGCCCGCAGCCCTTTGGGCTTTTCGGCGGAATGCTCAAAGGATTTGAGCTCGCCCACCAGCTTGGTGAGGCTGTCCCCCACGTCGCCGGCGTCGATGTTGCGCACCTCTTCCAGGATGCTGTCTGCGAAGGTGGACACCTTTTTCTGGGCGTCAGCGCCGTAGAGCATGACGTGCTGGGGGTTCCCCAGGTCAATCCGGGCGGCAAACTCGTCCACCGCCTTGCGCTCCTGGGGGGTCAGGTTGCTGTCCAGGTCGCTGGCCAGTTTGGCCTGGACATCCGGCGCCACCGGGGCCTCCTGCTGGGCCTGTTCGAACTTGTCCAGCACGGCTGCCACCTTGAGCTTGTCCGCCGCTTCGCTGCTTAGGGTGAGGGTGGGCAGGGGCTTGTTCTCCAGGGCGTCCTGCACCGCTTCTGCAGCCTGGTCCAGCTGCGCTGCAGCCTCCTGAATGGCTTCCTGGGACTGCTTGTTCACATCTTTCGGCTCTGTCATTTGGTTTCCTCCTTCATCTGCGCTTGCGCGCCGGCCTGGGCGCCGCTTCCCGCGGCGGATTGATTCATTGTAAATTCATTGCCCAGCAGGCTGTCCTGCCGGAGCATGGTTTCCAGCACGTCAATGTCCGTGGTGATGTCCAGCATGTCGTTGCGGTGGAGGGTCTCCAGCTGCTTTTCAAAGGCGCCGATGACCACCTCCATGGCGGACTCGATGCGCTCCTTGGTGGCCCGGGCCTCGGGGCCGGGCACCCCACGCTCCGTCAGCTTGCGGTAGCCTGCCAGCATCTTTAAGGTGGTGGGCAGGTAATAGTCCATGAAGCGCCGGATCTGGGGCGCTTTATTGGGCTGCTCGATCACCGTCATGAAAATGCGGCCGGCAATCTGCTCCATCCGCACAATCTGTTTTGACAGGTGGGGGTCGGGAATCAGGTCGTCCTCCCGGCGGATCTGGGCCAACAGGTCGTTGCCCCTGGCAATCAGCCGGTCCACCGCCTCGTTGCCGGTGGTGGGGACGTCATCCATGGCCGGGGCCTTTTGCGAGGTGTCCAGGCCGGAAAACATGATGTAGGCCACCCGGCCAAGGAGCAGGGCCAGGCCCCCGGCGATGGCGTAATGGCCCAGGCGGTGCAGCGGAAACAGAAGGGAATACAGCAGGCCTGTTCCCCCTGCCGCCAGGAAGGCGGCCACCATGCCCCGGCCCGGGGAGGTGGACTGTTTGTTTTTCTTGGCCATGGGCCCTCCAATCGGTAAAAATGCTGGAAAAATGGCTGTGAAGCCTATGGGAAGTATAGCATACCCGCAAGAGGGCAATCAAATGAAATCTGGATGAGAAAACCAGCACATTCCGGCAAAACTATGGTATAATCCATACGGATTGAATATACAAGTTGAGGTATCTGTATGATTGTCATTGGATTGAGCACCAATAAGGACACCAAAACCCAGGCGGACTGGATGCCCAAGGACTATGTCAAGGCCGTGCTGCGGGCTGGCGCCCTGCCCATCATCCTGCCCATGGTGGAGGAGGATGACCCCAACTACGACGAGTTCATGGACAAGGTTATCAACATGGTGGACGGCCTCGTGTTCACCGGCGGCCCCGATGTGGACCCCATCCACTACAAGGAGGCCAAGTTGCCCGGCTGCCACGAGCCCCTGCCGGACCGGGACAAGGCCGACCTGAGCCTGATGACCCGGGCCCTGACGGTCCACAAGCCCTTCCTGGCCATCTGCCGGGGGCTGCAGGTGTGCAACACCGTGATGGGAGGCACCCTGTACCAGGACCTGCCCAGCCAATTGCCCAAGGTGGACAGCCACGAGGTGCCCGATATCCTGGAAGCCCACCAGGTGAACATCACCCCCGGCACCCTCCTGCACCGTCTCACCCAGGCAGAGCGCCTGCCCGTCACCAGTCGCCATCACCAGGCCATCAAGCAGGTGGCTCCGGGGCTTCTGGTGAGCGCCGTCAGCGAGGACGGCGTGATTGAGGCAGTGGAGTTTGAAGATGGCCGGGCCGCCCTGTGCGTGCAATGGCATCCCGAGAACCTGGCTCCCACCGACCCCCGCCACCAGGCCCTGTTTGACTGGCTGGTGAAGGCTGCCGACGAACGAAAATGAAAATCGCCCTCATCGCCGACCTCCACGGCAACCTGCCCGCCGTGATGGCCCTGGAAGCGCACCTGAAAACCCAGCGGCCGGACGCCCTGTGGTGCCTGGGGGACATGGTGGGCAAGGGGCCCAGCTCCAGAGAGTGCTATGAGTGGGCCATGGCCCATTGCGACCTCATCCTGGGGGGCAACTGGGACATCGGCATCGGCGAGCGCAACTACAAACGGGACGCCTACTACCACGAGCAGCTGGGGCCGGAGCGCCTCAAGCTGCTGGCCCGCCTGCCCCGGCAGCATGAAACCTGGATGTCCGGGCGCCGGATCCGGCTGATCCATGGCCGCCCGGTGATGGAAAAGCTGCTGATGGTGCAGGACGCCAAGGAGCACCTGCTGCCCTTTCTGGAGCCGGATTTCAACATGCTGGTCTATGCCGACTCCCACCGCCAGGGCATCCGGACCTTCCACGGGCAGATCGTCAACATCGGCTCCGTGGGCAACGCCCTGGGCATTCCCATGGTGCAGTATGCCCTCCTGGAAGGGGAGCCGGGGCAGGACCTGGCCCCCCTGGAGGTGCGCATGGTGACCCTGCCCTACGACAACCAGCAGGCCGCCCGGGACGCCCGGGAAGCCCCGGGGCTGCCGGATGCCGCGGCCTATATCCAGGAAGTGATGACCGGCAGGTATGCCGGCAGCATGCGGATCAAATCCAAGAAACGGACCATTGAATAGGAGGACATGATGTCAAACATTCCCACTGCACATAACAGCGCCAAGAAAGGCGATTTCGCCCGCACCGTCTTGATGCCCGGCGACCCCCTCCGCGCCCAGTTCATTGCGGAAAACTTTTTGACCCATGCAAAACTGGTGAACAACGTCCGGGGCATCCAGGGCTACACCGGGGAATACAAGGGCAAACCGGTGTCCGTGATGGCCTCCGGCATGGGGATGCCTACCATGGGCATCTATTCCTATGAATTGTTCAACTTCTATGATGTGGAGCAGATCATCCGGGTGGGCAGCGCCGGGATGATCCGCCAGGACCTGAAGCTGCGGGACGTGGTGGCGGGGCTGTCCGCCTATTCCAACTCCAACTACGGCGCCCAGTTTGGCTTCAAGGGCAACCTGGCCCCCACGGCGGACTTCGGATTGCTGATGCAGGCCCATGAGGCGGCCAAGCAACTGGGGATTGACCTGAAAGCCGGGCCCATCTTCTCCTCTGACGTGTTTTATGACGAGTCCACCCCCCCGGCCAGCACCGTCCTTGAAAACCTGGGGGTCCTGTGCGTGGAGATGGAGGCCTATGCCCTCTACCTGAACGCCGCCCGGGCCGGCAAGAAGGCCCTGGCCCTGCTGACCATCTCCGACAACCCCAAGACCGGGGAGGGCCTCAGCGCCCTGGACCGCCAGCAGACCTTCACCCAGATGATGGAAATCGCCCTGGAAATCGCCTGATGCGCATCCTGGTCAGCGCCTGCCTGATGGGCCTGTGCACCCGCTATGACGGCGGGCACAACGAAAACAAGGCGGTGCTTGCCCTCATGGACCGGCACGTGCTGATCCCCGCCTGCCCGGAGCAGCTGGGTGGCCTGCCCACCCCCCGGGTGCCCTGCGAGCAGGTGGGCCGGCAGGTGCTGAGCAAAGAGGGCAGGGACTGCACCGGGGCTTTTGTGCTGGGGGCTGAACTGGCCTTGCAGACCTTTGACCTGTGCGGCTGCGAAGCCGCCATCCTCAAGGCCCGCAGCCCCTCCTGCGGCAAAGGCCCCACCTATGACGGCAGCTTCACCAGGGCCCTTGCAGACCGGCCCGGGGTGTTTGCGGGAATGCTGCTGAAGCGGGGTGTGCCGGTGTACTCTGAGGAGGATACAGAAGCGTTGGCAGCCCTCTAATCACAAGGATTCAAGTGATACGCCGCCCTGCTGGGGCGGCGTACTATTATGAGACAGTTTTCTGCGGCTTGATCCTACGGTCGATTTGCTCGCTGAAGTAAAGGCCCAGGATGATGAAAAACAGCACCACATAAGGCACCGCCTGCAGGGAAAAGGCCTTCACCAGCAGGCCGGCCGCCGGCGGAATCAGGGTGGACCCCGCATAGGCGGCGGCCATCTGTAGGCCGATGGCGGTCTGGGACACCGCGTTGCCGAAGCGCTGCGGGGTTAAAAAGGTCATGGAGGGGAAGATGGGGGCGTTGCCCAGGCCCAGCAGCACAAAGGCCGCCAGGGAGACCTCCCGGGGCAGGGGCAGCGCCAGCAGCACCCCGCCTGATAAGGCCAGGAAAAAACCAAAGCGGATCATGCGCCGGCTGTCCACCTTCATGGCCACAAAGCCGGAGATGCCCCGGCCCAGGGTGGTGCCCAGGAAATAAAGCGAAGAAAACAGGGCGGCGCTGGCCGGGTCAAAGCCCTTTTGCTGCTCCAGAAGGGTGGCGGCCCAGACCCCGGCGGTGGCCTCAAAGCCCACAAAGCAAACATAGGACAGCAGCACCATCAACAGGCCCGGCGTGCGCACAGCCTGAAGGAAGGGAATGTGCCGGCTGGCGGTGCCTGTTGCCACGGTGTGCCGCTCCGCCTTCATCCACAGGGGCAGGGAGAGGGCCAGCACGGCACAGAGCACGCCCTGGAGCAGGGCTGCGGTGCGGTAGCCCTGGGACCAGGTGGCGATCTTCAGGTTGACGCCGATGATGACAGGCCCCAGGGTGGCTCCCAGCCCCCACATGAAATGCAGCCAGCTCATGTGGTGGGCTTTGTAATTGCGGGCTACAAAGCCGTTGAGGCCGGCATCCACCGCCCCGCCCCCGGTGCCCAGGAACAGGGTGACCAGGCAGGCCATGAAGAAGGTGTTGATGAACGAATAGGCCAGCAGCATCAGGGCGGTGAGCAGTACGGAGCCCACCAGCACCCGCCCGGTGCCGAAACGGGCGATGAGGGGGCCGCTGAGCAGGCTGGAAATCACGGCGCCGATGGCGCTGACCATGGACACAAAGCCCAGGTCCGACACCGTCTGGCCAATCTGCACCGCCACCGTGGGCCAGGCCGCCCCCAGCATGGCATCCGGCAGCCCCAGGCTGACAAAGGACAGGTAAATCAGGGGCAATAAAAACGCAAACATACAAGACCCTCCCGCCTGGCTATCCTATCCCAAGCATGGGCTGCTGGCAAGGGAGAGGCTGATCTTTCATACGTTCTGATGCATCAAGGATAAACCGCGCCCATTCATTCCGCAAACAGCTGCCGGATCCGGGCGGCCTGGGCCGCTTCCTCCTGGCCTGCAAACTGCCAGGGCGGATTTTGCCAGTCAATCTTGCGGTTGGCGGGGTCCTTCACATCAAAGATGCCGTCCAGGCGCAGGTATACCAGGGCAGAGTCTGTGTTTTTCAGACTGTGGAACACCGGGGCATCCTGAGACAATTTGAGCCCCTTCCGGTTGGATAGCACCAGGGCTTCTGTCAGGGCGGTTCCCGGCGACAACAGCTGCAGCCGCTCCCGGAACACCTGGCTGCCCCGGCCAAACAAAGTGTAGGACACTGCGGCCTTCCCAGCCTGCACCTGGACATGGACCTGACCCACCCAGTAGGCATTGGCAGCCACCAGGGGCAGGGTGATCTCGCAGTCGCTGGACAGGTCCACCAGGGCCGCCCGGTACCACTCATGGCAGATGTCAGGATTTATATCGGAAAACTTCGGCCCCATCACACAGAAGCTGACCGCAAAGGCCGCATCCCCGGGGTAATAGGGGCGCACTTGAAGCACCGTGCCGCAGGCTTTGCAGGCTTGCTGCTGCTCCCCCGCCTTGTGAAGCGCTGCAGGCGCCACCGTCTGCCACGGGCCTGCGCTGTGGGCTTTCAAGGGCAGGGCTTCTGACTGAACCTGCTGACAATGCCGGCAGGGACGGACCCGGCTGCCGGCGATCAGGCAGGTGGACGCAGCTTGAACCTCCCACTTGTCATAGGCATGGCTTCTGGGCGGCAGCACGCTCACTTCCCGGGCAGGGCAGGCCGTGCAGGCCCGTTCCCGGGTCCCGGGCTGTTCGCAATCCGGGCGGGGGTGGTACTGCCAGGCTCCGAAGGAATGGGCGGCCAGGGCCAGGGTTTCCTGCTCCAGCAGTCCGCAGGCAGTGCAACTGCGCTCCTGTTGCCCAGGCTGGCTGCAGGTGGAAGCTGCCAGGGCGCGCCAGGGCCCAAACACATGCTTTTTCTTTTCAAGGATATCCCGGACCACATGGGGACAGTTCCTGCAGCGGTGGATTCTGCTGCCAGTTTCCGCACAGGTGGCTTCCCGTTCCGTCTCCCAGGCTGTATAAACATGGCTGCCTGCTGGCAAGATCTCTTCCTCCCGGTGGCCGCAGCGGCCGCAGCTTCGGTGCCGGCTGCCGGCCATGGTGCAGTCCGTGCGGGCTCCATTGGTCCATGCAGAGAACCGATGCGCGGTTTCAGCCAGGGTCTCCCGGACCACATGGGTACAGTGTTTGCAACGGTGGACCCTGCTCCCGGTTTCTGAACAGGTGGCCTCCCGTTCAACCTCCCAGGCTGCGTAGGCATGGCTGCCTGCCGGCAGGACGCCTTCCTCACGATAGCCGCACAAACTGCAAGTTCTATGGCGGTTGCCAACCTCTGTGCAGCTGGTGCGGGGTTCATTCGTCCAGGCTGAAAACTGATGGCTGATTGCTGCCAGGGCTTCCTGAACTACCTGGGGGCAATTTCTGCAGCGGCGGATTCTGCTGCCGTCCATCAAGCAGGTGGCGTCACGTTCTACCTCCCAGGCGGCGTACAGATGGCTGCCGGGCGGCAGGATCTCTTCCTCAATATCACCGCACAGTTTACAGGTCCTGGACCGGTTGCCGGACTCTGTACAATCCGTGCGGGGCTCGTTCACCCATGCTGAAAACTGATGGCCGGTTGCAGCCAGGCGTTCCCGGACCACATGGGAACAGTTCCGACAGCGGTGAACCCTGGTGCCTTCCGCTACGCAAGTGGCTTCCTGCTCGGTCTCCCAGGCAGCATAGGCATGGCTGCCAGGTGCCAGGCTGCCTTCTTCACGGTGGCCGCATAAGTTGCAGCTCCTGTGCCGGCTGCCCACCTCCGTGCAGTCCGTACGGGGTTCATTCTGCCAGGCTGAAAACTGATGGCTGGTCTTTGCCAGGCTCTCCCGGACCACCTGGGGGCAATTTTTGCAGCGGTGGATCCTGCTGCCTTCCAAAGAACAGGTGGCTTCCCGCTCCGTTTCCCAGGCGGCGTAGGCATGGCTGCCGGGCGCCAGGCTGCCCTCCTCGCGGTGACCGCAGCGGCTGCAGGTTCTGTGCCGGCTGCCGGCTGCCGTGCAGTCTGCCCGGGGCGCAGGTTCCCAGGCTGAAAACTGGTGGCCGGTGACTGCCAGGCTCTCCCTGACCACCTGGGGGCAGTTCCTGCAGCGGCGGATTTTGCTGCCTGCCGCAGTACAGGTGGGCTCCTGCTCCGTCTCCCAGGCGGCGTAGACATGGTTCACCGCTGCCAGGGTGCCGGTTTCCCGGGCAGCGCAGACGGCGCACACCCGGTACCTGCTGCCCGGGGCCAGGCAATCCTGCCGGGCTTCTGCCGTCCAGGCACCAAAGGCGTGGGCTTTGAACGGCAGGGCTTCCGTTTCAATGACATCGCAGGACTTGCAGCCGCGCTGGCGCAGGCCCGTTGATGCGCAGGTAGCAGGCCTGGTTTCCGTCCAGGCAGCAAAGACGTGGGCCTTGCCGGGGCTTTCCCTGCGCTCCTCCTGGCCGCAGGCGGTGCAGGCGCGGACAGACAGGCCGCCCAGGGTGCAGTCCGCTGTTTTTCCATTCACCCAGGCTGAGAAGCTGTGAGGTGTGGTTGCAAGCGGCTGGACATCCTTCAAGCCACAGTGCACACAGGAGGCCTCCTGGCGTCCCTCCTGCGTGCAGCTGGCTGCCTGCGCCACCGTCCAGCCCGAATAATAGTGGGGATGGCCAGGGATGGCCCGGCGCTGGGCATCGCCGCAGCGGGTACATTCCCGGACTTCCAGGCCCTCTGTCATGCAGGCCGGCATCTCCTGGACGCGCCAGGGAGACAGGCTGTGCCCCAGGGCTGGCAACACCTCATTCTCCTGGTAGTGGCAGTGGCTGCAGGTTTTCAGGAGGCTGCCCGGGCTTTCACAGGCAGGTTCCTGCCGGGTCAGGGAATAGGCATGGGCAGCCAGCGGCGTTTTTTCTTCCTGGGTGCACAGGGCACAGACCCTGATGTCAAAACCGTCCAGCAGGCAGTTGCTGCCAATCTGCCGGCTGACAGGGCCCCACGAATGGGCTTTCTTGTCCAGCAGGATGGATTGAACACCCCCGCATTCCCGGCATGTCTGCTGGGCCTGGCCAGGCTGGCTGCAGGAGGACGGCTGCACCACCACCGGAAGCCCGTAGTCGTGAAGACCTGCCCCGCAGCCTGCTTCTGCACGGCCTCCGGGGATCATCCCGGATAAAACAACAAGCGAAGCAAAACAGCAGACCAACAGCAGACGAACCGGCTTTCTCTTCCTCATGTGCAACCCTGCTTTTCAGTTTTATCGGACTGGTTTCATTATAGGACCCAGGAGAGGAATGTCAATCGTTTTCAGGGCACAGGAAGGTCCCGGGCTGTTCAAGGGACATCAAGGAAGCAGAAGCCGGACGCATCCCTTCATATAAGATGCATGCAAGCGGGAGAAATCGCGGTTTTGCAGCCGGGCCGGGCAATTTTTGGCAATTTTGTTGTTTTTTTCCTTGACAAGACCGTCAACAATTTATAAGATAAGTTTTGCGTCAATAGGCTCATTAGCCCCGGGACTATTGAACCACCAGGCAGCGCCTGCGACCATCAGGCACGCCAAGCACTGAGTTTTGGATCAATCAAGGAGGAGTTTCGCTTGAATACCTATATGGCGAATGCGCAAACCGTTGAGCGCAAATGGTATGTCGTTGACGCGGACGGCATGGTGCTGGGGCGTCTTGCCAGCCAGGTTGCCAACATCCTGCGCGGCAAACACAAACCCACCTGGACCCCCCATGTGGACACCGGGGACTATGTAATCATCATCAACAGCGACAAGGTTGTTTTGACCGGCAAGAAGCTGGACCAGAAGATTTACTACCGGCACTCCGGCTATGTGGGCGGTCTGAAGGAAACCAAGTACCGCGAACTGATGCAAAAGAAGTCGGACTTTGCAGTGAAGCGCGCCATCAAGGGCATGCTGCCCAAGGGCCCCCTAGGCCGTGCGATGCACAAGAAGCTGTTTGTATACACCGGAAACGAGCACCTGCATCAGGCCCAGCAGCCTGAGATGCTTGCTCTTGAACGCTGAGAGGGAGTGAAAGAACATGGCAGATATTAATGCAGTGGGCCGCCGCAAAAAAGCTGTTGCGCGCGTCCGCCTCGTCCCCGGCAAGGGTGACATCATCATCAACAAGCGTGAGCTGGATGATTATTTTGGCCTGGAGACCCTGAAGATGTCCGTCCGCCAGCCCCTGGTGCTGGTGAACGCCACCGGCTTTGATGTGCTGGTGAACGTCAAGGGGGGCGGCCTGACCGGCCAGGCCGGCGCCATCCGCCACGGCATCAGCCGCGCCCTGTGCAAGGCCAACCCCGAACTGCGGGGCGACCTGAAGCGCGCAGGCTTCCTGACCCGGGACCCCCGGATGAAGGAGCGCAAGAAGTACGGCCTCAAAGGCGCCCGCCGCGCACCCCAGTTCTCCAAGCGCTGAGAATACCCCAGCCATTCATTTTCAAACCCTGCGTCGCCGCAGGGTTTTTTCGTATCGACAAAGTGTCTGCAGACACTTTGTCGTTTTGGAGGAACGGGCATTTTCGCCTGTTCGCTGCGCTCACGGCCAGCGAAAATGCGCGGAATGGTTTGCTGCGCAAACCGCCCCGCACGCGCGGCAAAGCCGCGCGATACGATTAGAGTCAGAGGGCTGTGCCCTCTGAAACTCCCCTTTGATATGGTTTGCCCTCATGTTGAAACCCTGCGTCGCCGCAGAGTTTTTTGATATAGATGCAAGCATTTATGCTGTATGACTAGGTTGATGCTTCTTCTTCCAGCAGCTGCCGGCACTCCGCCAGCTGGGCCTGGTCCTCCGGGGACAGGGAAGGGATCTGCGGGTCGATGGTTTCAAGGGCGTTCAGGACAATCTCGCTCACCAGGTAGCGGGCGAACCACTTGTTGTCCGCCGGCACCACATACCAGGGGGCGTTTTCGGTGGCGGTGTGCTGCATCATCCGCTCATAGGCGTCCATGTATTTGTCCCAGTGCCTGCGCTCCTGGATGTCCCCCGCGTTGAACTTCCAGTTCTTGTCCGGCTGGTTGATCCGGTCCAGCAGGCGCTGGCGCTGCTCCTCTTTGGACACATGAAGGAAAATCTTGATCACCGTGGTGCCGTTTTCGTGGAGGTGGCGCTCAAAATCCCGGATCTGCCGGTAGCGGGTGTCCCAGATCTTGTCTGTCACCAGCTCCGGCGGCAGTTGGGAATGGCGCACCAGGTCGTGGACCCGGGCCACCAGCACGTCCTCATAATGGGAGCGGTTGAAGATGCCGATTTCCCCCCTGGGAGGCAAGGCCTTCACGATGCGCCAGAGGTAGTCGTGGTCTTTCTCCTCGCTGGAGGGCACCTTGAAGCTGACCACCCGGGTACCCTGGGGGTTGAGCCCGGTCATCACATGGCGGATGATGCCGTCCTTCCCTGCGGCGTCCATGGCCTGGAGCACGATGAGCAGGGCGTGCTGGTTTTCAGCGTAGAGTTTCTCCTGGAAGGCGGCCATCCGGGCGATGTTGTCCGGCATCTTCCGGTCCCGGATGTCCGCCTTGTCCAGCTTTTTGTCTGCCCGGGTGGCGTATTCCCTGATGCTGATGGTCTCCTTGCCGGTGATTCTGTATACCTTCAGGTCCATGGTGTCATGCTCCTCCAATCTGTCGGCTAATCAGGCTGCCAGGCTCAGGTTTATTTGACCTTGTCCAGAATGGGCAGGTGCCTGGCCATGCCGGCCCGGGCCAGGGCCTTGGCCAGGGCAACAAAGAGCATGGGGGCCACGATGACAGCAAACAGGCCGTTGATGGCGGAGGAGGACAGCTTGCCGATGAGGGCGGGGCCGATGGTCTCCACCGGGACGGGCCTGACAAAGCGCAGCATGAGGTAGTTTTTAAACATGTATAGCGCGATATAGGTCACCGCCCCTGCGATGGAGGCCATCACCAGGGTGCTGCGCTTCTGGGAGGGTTTCCACAGCCGGCTCACCAGGACGCCGCAGACCAGGGCCATGGTGCCCTTCATGAGGAAGGTGATCCAGGCTTCGGCGGCATAGGCTGGGTAGGTCAGGTCAAACAGGGCGGAGCCTAAACCTGCAATGATGCCGCCCTGCAGGCCGCCAAAGAGCATGCCTGCCAGCAGGCAGATGGCATTGGCCACATGGAGCCGGGAAAACGCGGTGGGGATCGAGATATAGTTGGATACCATGACGACTGCCACCATCATGCCGGCCAGGGCCAGGCCTGCGGTGGACAGGGTTTTCTTCTGGTTCATGTCAACCTCCTTTTGGGTTTTCTGCTCCTACTATCATAGACGGATTCATCAATTTGTAAAGTGCCGGTTTCCCCTGGGTTTCTATGATATACTGCAGGGGACATCCATCAATATGCCCTGATGCGGAGGTTCCCCATGCAAACCAGAATGTTGAACCCCGGCCCCCTTCACCACCGGGACGGCTGGCTGACTGAAGCCGGCTATGCCTGCACGCTGCTGAAAACCTATGACCGCAGCCGGGTCAAAGCCCCCGGCTGGCGCATCAAGGAATGGGATTATTACGCCGTGTGCAACGACCAACACGGCATCGCCTTCACCATCGCCGACCTGGGCTATCTGGGCATGGCCAGCGTGAGCCTGATGGATTTCAAGGAGAAGACCCATCATACCAGGAGCTTCCTGACCCCCTTCCCCCTGGGCCGGCTGGGGCTGCCCGCCTCCTCAGAAACCGGGAACAGCCGGATTGCCGGCAGGCAGTATGAGCTTAATTTTGTGGTGGGCCGGAACAAGCGGGAAATCTACGGACATGTCTATGATTTCCAGGAGAAGGGCAGGCAGCTGCTGTTTGACCTGGAGTTGAAAAGCCCCCTGCAGGACAGCATGGTGATTGCCACCCCCTTCCGCCGCCGGCCCCGGCAGTTTTACTACAACCAGAAGATCAACTGCCTGCCCGTCCAGGGCCGGGTGATCCACGGAGACGGGGACCTTTATTTTTCCCCCGCCTCCGCCTTTGCTGTATTGGACTGGGGCCGGGGCGTCTGGCCCTACAGCAACACCTGGTACTGGGGCAGCGCCTCAGGGATTGTCCAGGGCCGGGCCTTTGGCCTGAACATCGGGCACGGTTTCGGTGACACAGAAAAAGCCACCGAAAACATGCTGTTTTACGGCGGCAAAGCCAGCAAGCTGGGGGATGTGTATTTTGACATACCGCAACTCAACGGCAGGGAGGACCCCCTTGCCCCCTGGCAGGTGCGGGATGGGGACGGCAGGCTCTCCCTGACCTTTGAACCCATCCTAAACCGGGCGGCCCGGATGAATGCCCTTTTCCTGGCCTCACGCCAGCAGCAGGTCTTCGGCCGGTTCAGCGGTACAGCGGTGCTGGACGGTGGCATGACCCTGGACATTAAAGGCCTCACCGGCTTTCTGGAAAAGGTGTCCAACCGCTGGTGAGGATGCATGAATCACGGCAGGGAACCCGTTGTATGGCTGAGGGCGGCACCTGGGCGTTTCAGCCTTCCCGCCTTCTGGAGAACGCGCAGCCGCAGTAGTCCTGGCGGTAGAGGGACAGTTCCCGGCTCCTGGCAACGGAGCGCTGGTAGCCGCCCTTTTTCTTGAAATCGCTGGGCAAAAAGGCCACACCGTGTTCCGCACCGATGCTCTCCCCCAGCTCATTCAGCAGCGCCGCATCTTTCCGCGGGCTGATGGTGAGGGTGGTGGTGAACCAGTCGCAGCCCAGCTCCTTCGCCTTCCTGGCGCTGTTTTGAAGCCGCAGGCGGAAGCATTCCCGGCAGCGGGCTCCTCCCTCCGGCTCCTGTTCAAAGCCCCGGACCGCATCATAGAAGGAAGCGGGGTCATAAGGGGAGATGATTACCCGGTCCACCAGGCCGTGCTCTGCGGCCAGGCGCAAGGTTTCCCCGGCACGGAGGCTGTGCTCCGGCGCCGTATCCAGGTTGGGGTTGTCAAAGAAGAGGGTGATGTCAAACACGGGCACCAGGCGTTCCAGCACAGCGCTGGAGCAGGGCGCGCAGCACACATGCAAGAGCAATTGCGCCTTCCTGCCGCTGGAAATCACCTGTTCCATGACCGCTTCCATCTGCTTGTTGTAATTTCGTTTCGGCTCCATGTTAACCCCCTGTGTGCATGATAGCACATCGATTCAATCCAGTCAGCAACGGTTATATTGACTGGGAAGCATCATCACCAAAAGACACGCAAAAGAGGTGCAGACATGAAACAATTATCAAACAAACTGCTGGGCCTGCTGCTGGCATTCATCATGCTGGCAGGCGCTGCAGCCCTCCCCGCTTCGGCGGACGGCACCATGATCGTGGGCGAGGTCACCATCACCAGCAACACCCCGGTGAACCTGCGCAGCGGCGGCAGCACGGATTATTCCATCATCGGCCGCGGCAACTCCGGCGAGCTCTTCCAGACTACCGGCCAGGTGCCGGGGGGCTGGTATGAGATCCTGCTGCCGGATGAGCGCTTTGCCTACATCAGCGACAAGCTGGTCTACTTCCGGGCCTACCCATCCCCCATCCCCCTGGGCGCCCAGTTCACCGTGCCGGTGTACTACATGAACCGGGACGGGCAGACCTTAAAAACCGTCAACGTGCGGGTGAGCCCCGGGCAAAACGTCATCACAGCGGATGACAGCCAGGTGCCGGGCTACCGGCTGACCTCCACCCGCAGCATCTACGTCTTTGTGGACTCCACCGGCAAGGCGGTGCCCTCCGGCGTGATTTTCACCTATGAACAGGCCTATGTCCAGCCCACGCCGGTGCCCACCCAGCCGCCGGTGACCCAGGTGCTCCTGCCGGTGTATTACAAGGACATCTACAACCAGGTGGTGGCCAGCGAAACCCGGGTGCTGACGGCGGGCAGCCAGCTGGTGAAGGCGGACCCCAACCGCTTGCCCCAGGGCTACTACATCTCAGGCGCAAGCGACATCGTGGTGAGCGTGTCCGCTGCTGGGGTGGCCGCCCCCAGCGAGGTCAGCTTCATCGTGTCCCGCCTGGTGCAGACCACCCCCCAGCCCACCCAGTTCTATGTGCCGGTGCGCTACCAGGACGAAGCCGGCAACCTGCTGCAAAACACCCACGCCCTGGTGTCCCCCGGCTACACCACCGTCTCTGCGGATGACAGCATTGTGGCAGCCGGCATGGAGTTGACCTCCGCCCGCAGCATCGTGGTGTACACCAGCAACCAGGGGGTCACCTTCCCCAGCACCGTGATCTTCACCTACCGGGCCGGTGTCAAGGCCAATGTGCAGATCATCTACCGGGACATCGGCGGCAGCATCCTCTACAACGAGACCCGGCAATACGCCCAGGGCACCCACACCATCACCGCAGACGACAGCCGGGCCCCCGGCCGCACCCTCCAGGGCAGCCGCAGCGCGCAGGTCACCGTCTATGCCAATGGCACGGTGTCGCAAAACCAGGTGGTCTTCACCTATGCCCTGCCGGTCAGCGCGCAGTTGACCGTCGAGTACCGGGACAACCTGGGCCAGACCATCAAGACCGTGCAGCGCCAGCTGGGGGCGGGCACCACCACCATCACCGCGGACGACAGCCAGGTGCCCAGCGGCTATGTGCTGCAAAGCGCCAGGAACGTGCAGGTGACCGTGTACCAGAACGGCACCCTCTCACAGGACCGGGTGGTGTACCTCTACGCCAGGCCGGTGTCTGCCAGCATCCGCATTGTGTACCGGGAGTCCGGCGGCGGTGAGCTGTTCAGCGAATCCCGCAGCTTCCCCCAGGGCAACCACACCATCACCGCCAATGACGGCAAGGTGCCCAGCGGCTATACCCTGCAAAGCAGCCGCAGCGTCCAGGTGAATGTGTCCGCTGCAGGGGCGGCCACGCCCAGCGAAGTGGTCTTCACCTATGCACCCCCGGCGCCCCCGGTCACCGTCAACGTGCCGGTGGTCTACAAGGACCAGGACGGCGCAGTGCTGAACACCACCACGGTGAGCGTCTCCTCTGCCGCCCCCAAGAAGGTGAGCGCAGACAAGAACATGGCCCCGGCCAACTACGTGCTGTCCGGCTCCAGCTCGGTTACCGTCACGGTGAGTTCCAGCGGCGTGGCCAGCCCCAGCCAGGTGGTCTTCGTCTTCCGCGACCCGGCCACCATCACCGAACCCCTCATCCTGCCCGCCCACATCAACCACAGCTATTCCGGCAAATCCATTCCTGTGTACTCCGGCCCCGGCACGGATTATGCCCGGGCCGCCAACGGCAAAGCCTCCCTGGGTGGCGGACGCATCCGCATCTGGGGCAGCGACGGCGACTGGGTGATGATCGGCTACGGCCTGTCCAACAACCTCTACCGGGTGGGCTACATCCAAAGAAGCCAGCTGCCCGCCAGCCTGGACATCCAGCCCCTGCACTTTGGCAGCCAGACCGCCACCGTGGTGTCGGAAGCCAGCCTGACGGACGACCCCATCGTCAACCCCACCTGGCTGATGAAGATTCCCGTGGGCACCAAGGTGACCCTCCTGGCCTTTGAGAACTTCGTGAACCCGCCCCACTGGGCCTACATCGAAACCACCTTCAACGGCCAGCCCATCCGCGGCTTTGTGAACAAAATCCGCGTGAAGCTGGACTGATTGCAGGGCACAGCAGGCACAAGAAGCCATTTGTAGTTGCCCTTACCAACCGACAAAGTATCCTCAGATATTTTCTTGATACGCAAGCCCGGATGCACCGCATCCGGGTTTCTGCTATACTGGAAAACAGGAAATGAATACACCGACAGAAAGGGATTTGATATGCAGATTCGTTTTTCAGGTTTCAACCAGCAGGAACTGGCCCGGCGGGAGACCCTGTTTCATGTGGCCAACGGCTACCTGGGTATGCGGGCCAGCTTTGAAGAAGGGGCGCCGGAGGGGGTGCGTTCCGTCCGGGGCACCTACATCAACGGGTTTTACGACAGCGCCCCCATTCATTATGAGGAGAAGCTCCACGGCTTCGCCCAGACCCAGCAGAGCATCGTCAACATCATCGACGTCCAGGGCATGGACATCACCCTGGACGGGGAAGCCTTCAGCTGCTTCACCGGCACCCTCCTGGAGTTTGAACAGCTGCTGGACATGCGGCAGGGGGTGTACACCCGCAGCCTGGTCTGGGAATCCCCCCAGGGCAAGAAAACCAGGCTGGTGTTTTCCCGCATGGCCTCTTTTGACGTGCAGCAGCTGCTGCTGATGCATGTGGAGATCACGCCGCTGAACTGGTCCGGCAGCCTTGTCATCGCCTCCTCCCAGCATGGGGATGTGGTGCAGGATTTTGACCTGTTCGACCCCCGGAAGGCCTCTGTGGGCAAGAAGATGATTGATGTGACGGAGACGGCCTGGGCAGAGGACAGCCTCATGATGGTGGCAAAAACCACCCAGTCCGGCCTCACCATGGCCAGCGCCGTCACCCACGGCATCTCCCACCCCTTCCGGATGGAATACCGCAGCCAGGGGGAGGTGAACGAGGCCATCTTCTCCGGCGACATCCGGGAAGGGGAAGCCCTGGCCCTCACCAAGTACTGCGTGTTCACCGATGAGCGGCGTTTCCCGGACCCCCGGGCCGCCGCCCTCCGGCTGCTTCACGAGGCGGAAGACCTGCCCTTTGAGGACTGGGTGAACCGCCAGACGGCCTACCTCAGCGATTTCTGGGCCCATGCCGGGGCCAGCGTCTTAGGGGATGAGGGCCTCAACGCCTCCCTCACCTGGTCCATGTACACCCTGCTGGCTTCCGCCGGCAAGGACGGCATCGGCAACATCGCCTCCAAGGGCCTGTCCGGGGAGGGCTATGAGGGCCATTATTTCTGGGACACCGAGATTTACATGTTCCCCTTCTTCCTGCTGACCAGCCCGGACCTGGCCAGACAGCTGCTCTTGAGCCGCGCGGCCATGCTGGATGCCGCCTTTGAGCACGCCCGGGAGATGGGGCATGAAAAAGGCGCCCTGTACGCCTGGCGCACCATCACCGGCAGCGAGTGCTCGGCCTATTTCCCCTCCGGCTCCGCCCAGTACCACATCAACGGGGCCATCGCCCGGGCCTTCCTCACTTACTGGCAGGCCACCGGGGACCTGGACTTCATGGCGGAGACCGGCGCCCGGGTGCTGATTGAGACTGCCCGGTTGTGGATGGATGCGGGGCATTTTTACAAGGACCAGTTCCGCATCGACAGCGTGACCGGGCCGGATGAATACAGCTGCGTGGTGAACAACAACTACTACACCAACCGCTCCGCCCAGGACCACCTGCAGGGCACGGCCGCCCTCTTCAGGGCCCTGGAGCAGGCAGGCAAACAGGGAACAGTCCAGAAACAAACCGGCATTACCCAGGAGGAGCTGGCAGGCTTTGAGCGGGCCGCCCGGGCCATGTACCTGCCCTATGACGAGGGCCTGGGCATCTCCGCCCAGGATGACGCCTTCCTCACCAAGGCCCGGATGGAACTGGGCAGCATTCCTGAGGACCGCTTCCCCCTGCTGCTGCACTACCACCCCCTGTACCTCTACCGCCACCAGGTGTGCAAGCAGGCGGACACGGTGCTGGCCCATTTCCTGTATGAGGAAGGGGTCCATGAGGACGTCATCCGCCGCAGCTATGACTACTACGAGGCCATCACCACCCATGATTCCTCGCTGTCGGAGTGCATGTTCTCCATGATGGCGGCCCGCACCGGGCAGACGGAAAAGGCCTTTGCCTATTACAGGGCCAGCGCCGTATTGGACCTGGAGGACACCCACGGCAACACCGCAGACGGCATCCACGCCGCCAACATGGGCGGCTGCTGGATGGGCATCGTGTTTGGCTTTGGCGGCCTGCGGCTACACCGGGAGGGGCTGGTGTTCCGCCCCTGCCTGCCGGAGGAGCTGGATGGCTATTCCTTCACCATGACCTACCAGGGCAGCCGCTTCCGGGTGGATGTGAACCGGGAGGACATCCATTTTGCCCTCCTGGACGGCCCGGGCCTGGACATCCAGGTGTATGACCGGCAGCTGCGCCTCACAGACGCCCTGAACCTGCCGCTTCACGGGTAAGTTGTACAGGAATACCCAGAAAAGGACGGACCCATGAAAGCAAACGGCAACAACCTGAACAAGACCCAGGCCCTCACCTTCACCATCTTCGGCGGCACCGGGGACCTCACCCACCGCAAGCTCCTCCCCGCCCTGTACCACCTGGTGGAGGAGGACCAATTACCCTGGGAGGCCTGCTTCATCGCCATCGGGCGGCGCAAGCTGAGCCCGGAGGAATACAAGGCCCAGGCCCGGGAGAGCATCGCTGCCCACTCCAGAACCGGGGTCAGGGAGGAAGCCCTGCAAAACTTCCTAAGCCGGCTCCACTACCACCAGATGGAGTTCATCTCGGAGCCGGACAGCTACCAGGGCTTCAAGGACAGCCTGGAAGAAATTGAAGGCGGCTTCACCAAGCCCCCTGTCCGGCTGTTTTTCCTGGCGGTGGCGCCGGAGCACTTCAGCCCCATCGTCAGCCACCTGCACGGGCAGCAGCTGGTGCAAAAGGGCAACCCTCAGCACCGGGTGATGATTGAAAAGCCTTTCGGGTCCGACCTGAAAAGCGCCCGGGTGCTCAACGAGATGCTGTCCAAAGCCCTGGAAGAACGCCAGGTCTACCGCATTGACCACTACCTGGGCAAGGAGATGATCCGGAACATCTTGGCCCTGCGCTTTGGCAACTCCCTCTTTGAGCCCCTGTGGAACCACCACTATATCGACAACATCCAGATCACCGCAGCTGAGGAAATCGGGGTGGAAGGCCGGGGCAGCTATTATGAGCGGGCGGGGATTTTGAAGGACATGCTGCAAAACCACCTGCTGCAGATGCTGGCCCTCATCACCATGGAGCCCCCGGCGGACCTGATGCCGGAGTCCATCAGGGACGAGAAGGTGAAGGCCTTGCGGGCCCTGCGCCACTACGAGCCGGAAGGCGCCTGCGACGGCATCGCCCTGGGGCAGTACGGCAGCGGCACCGTGGCCGGGAAACAGGTGCCGGGCTACCGGGAAGAGGAGGAGGTGGACCCCCAGTCCCTCACCCCCACCTACATCGCCCTGCGGGCCAGCGTGGAGAACTTCCGCTTTGGCGGGGTGCCCATCTACATCCGGGCCGGGAAGCGGCTCAACCGGCGCCGCACCCAGATCGTGATCGAGTTCAAGCGCCTGCCGGGCATCAACTACTATGAGGAGTTCAAGACCCAGCCTCCCAACCTGCTGGTGATCTCCGTGCAGCCCAACGAGGGCATGTATTTCCAAATCAACGCCAAGCGCCCAGGCACCGAGTTTGTGGTGGAGCAGGTGGAGATGAACTACGCCCAGAGCGCCAGCTTCGGCGGCAATGTGCCGGAGGCCTATGAGCAGCTGATCCTGGAGGCCTTCCGGGCCAATTCCTCCCTGTTTACCCGCTGGGACGAGCTGGAGCAATCCTGGATGTTTGTGGAAAGCGTGGAGGCCATGTGCGTGCCGCCCGCCCGGGCCTATCCCAATTACGAGGCGGGCTCCGTGGGGCCGGAGCGGGCCCATCGGATGCTGAGGGAAGACGGCCGCCATTGGCACGAGATTGAACTGAAGCCCACAGAAAGGAAAGCTGAATGATCATCCATGACATCTCTATGCCCATTTATGAAGGGATGCCCGTCTACCGGGGGCGGGCAGAGAAACAGCCCCGGCACCTGCTGGACAAACAGATGCCGGAGGACAGCATCAACGAGACCTCCATCCACATGAACTTGCACACCGGCACCCACCTGGACACCCCCCGCCACATGATGGAAACGGGCTGGACCATGGAGGACATGCCCCTTCACAAGCTGATAACCCGGTGCAAGCTCTTTGACCTGACCTGGGTGGAGGACGCCATCACCCGGGAGGACCTGTCCGGCCTTCCCATCCAGGCGGATGATTTTGTGCTGCTGAAGACCCAGAACTCCTTGGGCCGGGTGGGGGATGCGGATTTCGTGTACATCCGCCAGGACGCCGCCCGCTACCTGGCAGAGAAGGGCATCAAGGGCATCGGCATCGACGCCCTGGGGGTGGAGCGGGACCAGCCCGGGCACCCCACCCATTTGGCCTTTTTGGAGCGGGACATCATCATCCTGGAAGGCCTGGCCCTGAAGGATGTACAGCCCGGCGACTACCTGCTCATCGCCCTGCCCCTGCCCATCCGCCATGCCGAAGGCGCCCCGGCCCGGGCCGTCCTGCTGGAGGATTTGTCCCTCCTGTCCTAAAATTTGTTGATTTCCGTGATTGACCGGCGAAGTTTTTGACTGCGCCGGTTTTTTTCTCTTGACAAACGCCTCAGGATAGGGAATATTATAGGTAATATTAAACGATTACTTATCCCGGAAAACACCCGGAACAACGGCGGCTGAGCGATTCCTGCCGGATTCCCCATCAAAGGGCCTTGTTTTCCGGAACCGGATTTCCAGGCGCATGGTTTGGCAAATTTGAGAATGACACCCCGCCATCGGGCAGCTTCCCCGGCACAGGAAAGGAGGATGATCAGGATGATGCGACTGCGCAGGCGCGCCCCGGGCCTTGTCGTGACCCTGCTGTTGCTCCTTGCCCTCATCCTGTGGGTAAGCCTGTCCAGCCGGGGCGGCAATTTTGAAGACAAATACCGCGGCATGGACATGGACCAGGCCCATGGCGGCATCGGCCGGGACAACACCTATGCCCTGTACCTGAAACAGCACGAGGGGCAGCCCCCGGGCAGGGACACCATCCCTGTGAACCTGACAGACCACAGCGCCACAGGGGATGCCCACTTGCGCCAGGAGGCGGACGGCAGCCAGGCGCTGTACGCCGGGGAGGGCTCGGACATCCGCTTCCGGGTTTCGGTGCCTGAAGCCGGGATGTACCAGCTGCGCCTGCGCTATCTGACCCTGGCCTCCCGGGGCGTGGACATGGAGCGCAAGCTGTACATCAACGGGGAGATGCCCTTCCTGGGAGCGGACACCCTGGTGTTCACCAGGATGTGGACGGACGCCGCAGCGGTGCGCCGGGACAACCAGGGCAATGAAATCCGCCCGGCCCAGGCGGAGGTCTTCGGCTGGCAGACCGCCGACTTCAAGGACCCTATGGGCTACGAGCGCGCCCCCTACCAGTTTTATTTCAAGGCCGGGGAGAACGAAATCCGCCTGGTGGCCTCCAGCGAACCCATGGTGATGGGGGCTTTCCAGCTAACCCCGATCGATACACCCCTGTCCTATCACGAATATGCAGCACAGCAGGCTTTTGAAGGCCCGGGGCCCGGGGATGTCCTGCTGGACCTGCCCGGGGAGGCCGCCGCCCTGCGCAGCAGCCCCTCCCTGTATGCCCGCTATGACCGCTCCTCCCCCGCGACCCAGCCCCAGGACCTGCACCGGGTGGTGCTCAACTACATCGGCGGGGACCCCTGGCGCATTCCCGGCCAGTGGATTGAGTGGGAGGTGGAGGTGCCGGAGGACGGCTTTTACCAGATCACCATCAAGGGCCGCCAGCGCTACCAACGGGGCGCCAAATCCAGCCGCACCCTGCTGATTGACGGCCAGGTGCCCTTCTCAGAACTGTCCGAAATCCCCTTTGAATTCGGCAATGCCTGGGAGATGAAAACCCTGGCGGACGAGGCCGGCACACCCTATGACATCTACCTGGAAAAGGGCAGGCACAGCCTGCGCCTGGAGGCCACCCTGGGCGGGATGGGCCAGATCCTGACCCAGCTGGATGACAGCGTCTTCCGGCTGAACCAGATGTACCGCAAGATCCTGGTGCTGACCGGGGTGAACCCGGACACCTTCCGGGACTACAACCTGCACCAGGTCTACCCCGAGGTCATCGAGGCCATGGCCCTGGAAAGCAGGCGGCTGTACCTGATTGTGGATGAAACCACCGCCTACACCGGACAGAAGTCCGACAAGATTGCCGCCGCCCAGACCCTGGCCACCCAGCTGGAGGAGTTTGCCCGGGACCCCTACCGCATCACCAGCTCCTTTGTGAACTTCAAGGACAACATCACCGCCCTGGGCACCGCCATGCAGGCCATGGGCGAAATCAAGCTGGACATCGACAGCATCTACCTCCATACCGGCGACAGGCGGCCCGGCACCGGGGCTGAAAACGCCCTGACAGGCCTGTGGCACGAGACCCGGTCCACCGCCATCTCCTATTTTGTGGACTATGACGCCCTGGGGGATGTGTACCAGGATGAGCCCGCCCTTGAGGTCTGGCTGCTGACGGGGCGGGACCAGTCCACGGTGCTCAAAACCATGGTGGACGACACCTTCACCCCGGAGAGCGGCATCAAGGTGAACATCAAGCTGGTGGACCCCACGGCCCTCCTGGGCGCCGTGGTGGCCGGCAACGGCCCGGACCTGGTGGTGTCCACGGACTCCTGGAACCCGGTGAACTACGCCCTGCGCAACGCGGCGGAGGACCTGCGCCAGTTTGCGGATTTTGAGGAGGTCATCGGCCGCTTCCGCCCCAGCGCCTATGCCGCCCTGTCCTGGGACGGCGGGGTGTACGGCCTGCCGGAAACCCAGGTGATTTCCGTCCTCTTTTACCGGCAGGACATCCTGGATGAATTCGGCCTCAAGGTGCCTGACACCTGGGAGGACCTCATCGGCATGCTGCCCACCATCCAGGGCAACAACATGTCCGTGGGCATCCCCTACCCCACCATCGCCGCCCCCAACCAGTCCACCCTCTATGCCCTGATCTACCAAAACGGCGGGCAGATCTATAACGAAGACGCCACCCAGACCCTGCTCAAGGACGAGGCGGCGGTGCAGGCCTTTGATTTCTACACCGCCCTCTACACGGACTACGGCCTGCCCCAGGAGTTTGATTTCTTGAGCCGCTTCCGCTCCGGGGAGATGCCCCTGGGCATCTCGGACTTCACCACCTACAACTTTTTGACGGTGTCCGCCCCTGAAATCCGCGGCCTGTGGGATTTTGCCCTGATTCCGGGCACCCTGCAAAAGGACCAGGCAGGCGGCAGCATGCTGGACCGCTCCGCCCATTCCCAGGGGGCCAGCTGCATGATGGTGAAAAACCCGGACCCCCATGTCAGGGCCCAGGCCTGGGAGTTTATGAAATGGTGGACCGGCAGGGAGGCCCAGGTGCGCTTCGGCCGGGAAATCGAAGCCGTGCTGGGGGCCTCCGCCCGCTACCCCACCGCCAATGTGGAAGCCCTCCGGGAATTGTCCTGGAGCGCCAGGCACCTGGACATCCTGGAAACCGGCATGCAGGATGCCGTGGGTTTTAGGGAGGTGGCCGGCGGCTATTACACCGCCCGGAACATCACCAACGCCGTGCGCAAGGTGATCAACAGCCGGGTGGACCCCCGGGAGACCATCCTGGACTATGCCCGGCTGATTGACAAGGAAATCACCGCCAAGCGCCAGGAATTCGGCCTGCCTGTGCCCCAAGGAGCAAGACCATGAGCATGATGAACAAATACCTGGACTTAAGAAAAAGGAACCTGCAGGACGCCTGGTACCGGGCGAAGCAGATGCGGGTGTGCTACCTGTTCCTGCTGCCCTTCGCCGTGCTGTTTGTCACCTTTTACATCCTGCCCATGATCACCTCCATCCGCTACAGCTTCACCTATTACAACATTTTGGAGCCTGCCCGCTTCATCGGCCTGGCCAACTACATCAACCTGATTTTGCAGGACGATGTCTTCCTGATCTCGGTGAAGAACACCTTTATCATCGCCGTCATCACCGGGCCCATCGGCTATATCCTGTCCTTCATGTTTGCCTGGTTCATCAACGAGCTGCCCCGCTGGATGCGCTCCCTGGCGGTGGTGATCTTCTATGCCCCCAGCATCGCCGGCAACGCCTACTTCATCTTCGGCATCATCTTCCGGGGGGATGTTTACGGCTACCTCAACTCCTTCCTGGTGCGCACCGGCATCATCAACGCCCCCATCCTGTGGCTCACTGACCCCAAGTACATGATGCCGGTGGTGGTGCTGGTGCTCCTGTGGATGAGCATGGGCACAGGCTTCCTGGCCTTTGTGGCAGGTCTGAAGGGCGTGGACCAGGCCCAGTACGAAGCAGGCTATGTGGACGGCGTCAAGAACCGCTGGCAGGAGCTGTACTACATCACCCTGCCCAACATGCGGCCCATGCTGCTGTTTGGCGCGGTGATGTCCATCACCGCCGCATTCTCCGTGGCGGACCAGACCATGGCCCTGTGCGGCTACCCCTCCACGGACTATGCCGCCCACACCGTGGTGACCCACCTGTTTGACTACGGCTACACCCGCTTTGACATGGGCTATGCCTCCGCCATTGCCACACTGCTGTTCATCACCATGATCCTCACCAACAAGGCCATCCAGAGCATGCTGAAAAAGGTGGGCACCTGAGATGAAAACGCAGCGCGCAGCAAAAATCCAATCCATCGCCAACCGGCGCAAGCCCAACCGCTCCCGCTCCGGGGACGCCTTCATCTACCTGATGCTGGGGCTGACTGCCCTCATCATGGTGTACCCCCTGGTCTTTGCCCTGGCGGCGTCCTTAAAGCCCCTGGACGAGCTGTTCCGCTTTCCCCCGCGCTTGCTTCCGGTGAACCCCACCTTTGACAATTTCGCCGACCTGGTGGTGACCATGGGCCAGTCCTGGGTGCCCTTTGGCCGCTACCTCACCAACACCGTGCTCATCACCCTGCTGGGCACCGCCGGCCACCTCTTTGTGGCCTCCATGGCCGCCTTTGTGCTGGCCAAATACAACTTCCCCGGCAGCAAGGCCTTCTTCCGCCTGGTGGTGGTGGCCCTGATGTTCTCCGGCTATGTCACCGGCATCCCCAACTACCTGATGCTGACCCGGCTGGGGCTGGTGGACACCCACTGGGCGGTGATCCTGCCCGCCTTTGCGGCCCCCATCGGCCTGTTTTTGATGAAGCAGTTCATGGAGAGCATCCCCATGGCCCTGCTGGAGTCCGCCAAGGTGGACGGGGCCAGCGAATGGCGCATCTTCTGGCAGATTGTGATGCCCAATGTGAAGCCCGCCTGGCTCACCCTCATCATCTTTTCCGTCCAGGGCCTGTGGAACGTCAGGGCCCAGACGGTAATCTACTCCGAAGCCAAGAAGACCCTGACCTATGCCCTGCAGCAGATCCAGGCCGGGGGCATCGCCCGCACCGGCCAGGCGGCTGCCGTCACCGTCATTATGATGCTGGTGCCCATCGGCATCTTCATCCTCTCCCAGACCCAGATTCTGGAGACCATGGCCTCTTCAGGCATCAAGGAATAAAGAATGCACAGCAAGCAGCGAAGGACAAGAATCAAAAGGCACCGGGCCCAGGCCGCGGCCCTGGTTGCTCTGTGCCTGCTGATGGCTGTCGCCGCCCTGCCTGCTGCCGCCCAGGTGGGCTATGAATACCAGTATTCCTACACCTTTGACTACTGGGGGGACCTGCGCTATGCCCCGGATGCCTACCGGGTGAAAACCGTGATGAACAGCAGCAGCCTGGGCCTGGACAAGGCCATGCTGGTGCCCGGCAGCCTGTTTGTGAAGGGCGACCGGCTCTATATCGTGGACAGCGGCAACCACCGCATCCTGCAATTGCAGGCCGCCCCCGGCGGCTACCGGATGGAGCGGGTCATCGACCACTATATCGAAGCCGGCGAACAGCGCCCCTTTGCCAGCCCCGGGGACATCTTCGTCACTGAAGAAGGGGATTTCTTCATCTGCGACACCAACAACCAGCAGGTGGTGAAGCTGGACGGGGATTTGAACCTCCTCCTCCGCCTCACCAAGCCCACCGACGAGACCTTTGACCAGAGCCTGGCCTTCCTGCCCACCCGGGTGGTGGCCGATGTCACCGGGCGGGCCTTTGTGCTGGTGCGCAACATGAACAAGGGCCTGGCCAAATTTGAAAACGACGGCGAATTCACCGGCTTCATCGGCGCCATGCCCGTCAGCTATTCCATCACCGACCAGATCTGGCGGCTGCTGTCCACCAGGCAGCAGCGGGAGCAGCAGGCCTCCTTTGTGCCCACGGAGTTTGACAACGTCTATATCGACCGCAAGGGCTTCATCTATTCGGTGACCACCACCTTCCAGGAGTATGACCTGATCTGGGACAACGCCCGGCCCATCCGCAAGCTCAACGCCATTGGCGCTGACATCCTGGTGAAAAACGGCGAGTTTCCCCCCATCGGCGAGCTGTTCTGGGGCACCGCCGCCGGCTACAGCGGGCCTTCAAAGTTTTCGGATATCACCGTCCTTGACAACGAGGTCTATGTGGCCCTGGACAAAACCCGGGGGCGGCTGTTTGCCTATGACGACCAGGGGCGCAACCTGTGGGCCTTTGGCGGCTCCGGCAACATGGCGGGCTTCTTCCGCAGCGCCGTGTCCATTGAGCACAGCGGCTATGACCTGATGGTGCTGGACAGCGTGGAAGGCTCCGTCACCATCTTTGAGCCCACGGAATACGGGCAGTTGATCTACACCGCCACGGAGCAATACCAACGGGGCGAATACCGGGAAAGCGCCGACACCTGGCAGCGGGTGCTGCAGCTGAACGGCAACTATGAACTGGCCTACATCGGCGTGGGCCGGGCCCTGCTGCGGGAGGAAAACTACAAGGAGGCCATGCGCTATTTCAAATTGGCCAACGACGAGGTGAACTACTCCAAGGCCTTCCAGGAGCAGCGCAAGATCTGGGTGGAGGAGAACATCGGCTGGATCTTCGTGGCCCTGGCCCTGGCCCTGGCAGTGCCCCTGATGGCAGGGCGCATCCGGAAAATCAGAAAGGAGCTGGCTGAACTGTGAGTGAACTGCTGCGCACGTCCTTTCTAACCAGGATCCGCTCCCGGGCCTTCTGGCAGGAGTTTTTCAGCAGCCTGCGCTTTGCCCTGCATGTGATTGTGCACCCCTTTGACGGCTTCTGGGACTTAACCAGGGAGCGAAGGGGCAGCATGGCGGCCGCCAACTTCATCGTCTTCATGGCCATTTTCACCCGCATCCTGCGGCTGCAGTACACCTCCTTCCTGTTCATCCGGGTGTACTGGGCCCGGGTGAACGTGTTCACCGAGTTTTTGACCATCCTGCTGCCCCTCCTCATCTGGTGCGTGGCCAACTGGAGCCTCACCACCCTGTTTGAGGGCAAGGGGCGCATGAAGGACATCTACATGGGCACCGCCTATGCCCTCACCCCCTATGTGCTCATCCAGCTGCCGCTGATTGTGCTGAGCAACATGGTCACCATCGAGGAGGGCGCCTTTTACACGGTGATGTCCAACATCTCCCTGCTCTGGTGCGGGCTACTCATCGTGGTGGCCATGATGATGATCCATGACTACAGCCTGGGCAAGACCGTGGCCTTCATGGTGATGAGCCTGTTTGGCATGCTGGTGATCATCTTTGTGCTGCTGCTGTTCTTCTCCCTGATTTCCGACGGCGTCGCCTACCTGACTTCCCTGTACAAAGAACTGTCCTTCCGCTTGTATTAGGAGGCCCTGTGAAAAAGCGTTCCTACCTGAAACCTGTGCTGAAAGCCGCCTTTGCGCTGCTGGTGATTGCCGGCATCGCCTATTTGGGCTGGGCTTTGTATGGCCAGGCCGGGGACGGGCAGGACACGGGCGAGGTCACCGCCAGTTTCTATAAGGAAGAACCGGGCATCCGCCACATCCTGGAAAATGACCACCTGAAAATGGAGCTGGATGCCGACACCACCCATTTCACCCTCACCAACAAGGAGGACGGCAAAATTTGGCGCGCGGTGCCGGAGGATGCGGCGAAGGACCCCATCGCCCTGGCCGGCAGCAAGAACCTGCTGCAGTCCACCCTGGCCCTCACCTATTCCACCAACAACGGCGTGCGCACCCTGTATGACAATTTTGAATACGCCATCAAAAACCAGGTGTATGAGATCACCGCCGATGCGGACCAGATCCGCATCGACTATACCCTGGGGCGCATCACCAGGGCCTATTTCATCCCAGAGGTCATCGCCGTGGAGCGCATGGACGCCTTCATGGCGCAGCTGACCAAGCAGCAAAGCCGCAAGGTGCTGGACAGCTACCGGAAATATGACCCCCAGCGGCTGAAGGAAGCCCAGCTGGCTGAAATGACGGAAAAATACCCCCGGCTTTCAGACGGCGCCATCTACGCCCTCAGGGACAACGTGAAGGACTTTTTGAAAGAGGAGTTTGAGGGCCTGTTTGAGAGCATCGGCTACACCTATGAGGACTACCAGCAGGACCAGGCGGATGCCGGCACCGCCCTGTCCCGGCAGGCAGCCGTCTTCAACGTCAGCGTCATCTACCGCCTTTTGGGGAATGACCTGGTGGTGGAGGTGCCCCTTGACAGCATCCATTACAGCAGCGACTACCTGCCCATCCGGCTGAACATCCTGCCCAATTTCGGCGCAGGGGGCAGGGAGGACACCGGCTTCATGCTGGTGCCCGAGGGGGGCGGCGGCATCATCCGCTTCAACAACGGCAAAATCACCCAGAACGGCTATTTCGCCAATGTCTATGGCTGGGACTATGCCACCTGGCGCAGCGCCGTGGTGCATGAGACCAACGCCCGCTTCCCGGTGTTCGGCGTGGTGAACGGCGGAAGTGCCTTCCTGTGCATGATGGAGGACCAGGCCTCCAACGCCTCCCTGTCCGCCGAGGTGGCCGGCCGGGGCAACAGCTACAACAGCGCCTCCGCCAGCTACAACCTGCTGCATTACGACGCCTTCAACGTGACGGACCGCACCACGGAAACCATCTATATGTACGAGCAGGGGCTGCCGGAGGGCAGTATTACCCAGCGCTACCGCTTCCTGTCCACCACGGACGTGGCAGACCTGGCCGGCGCCTACCGGGACTATCTGACGGACCGCTTCCCGGACCTCACCCCTGTCACGGACCAGGGCCTGCCGGTGTCCGTTGAGATCATCGGCGCCATCGACAAGGTGCAGCAGCGGGGCGGCCTGCCCGTCTCCCTGCCCATCCGCCTCACCAGCTTTCTGGAAGCGGCAGACATCGTGAAGGACCTGGCAGCCGCCACACCGGGCAGCCAGCTGCACGTGCGGCTGTCCGGCGCCTTAAACGGCGGCATCAAGCAGACGGTGCTCAACCGCATCAAGCCGGTGTCCCAGCTGGGCACTGCGGCGGACTTTGAGCGCATGGCGGATGACATCCAGGCCGCAGGCGCGCTGCTGTACATCAACGGCATCACCGCCTTCGCCCTGGACAGCGGCCTGGCAGAAGGCTTTCTGCCCCTCAGGGACGCCGCCCGCTTTACCACAAGGGAAAGCGTGGAATTGTACCAGTATTCCAACGTATGGTACGGCACCCGGGACGGGGACGAAACCTACCACCTGCTCAAGCCCGAATTGTCCCTTGACATGATGGGGAACCTGGCTTCCTTTGCGCAGCAGCGCGGTGCTAACGGCGTGGCCTATGAGGACGTGGGCCTGCTGCTGAGTGCCGACTACAACCCTCGGCAGACCGTGACCCGGGACAAAGTGGCCCAGATGCAGGCGGAGGAAATGCGCAGGACCAGGGACAGCGGGCTGGGCATCATGATCCGGGGCGGGAACCTCTACGCCCTCCCCCAGGCGGACCTGGTCACCGACACGGACTTGCGGGGCGTTCCCTATTTCGTCCTGGATGAAAACGTGCCCTTCCTCCACATGGCCCTCCACGGCCTGACCCACTACACCGGCAAGCCCCTGAACCTGTCGGGTGACTGGGAGGAGGAGTTGCTGCTGTCGGCCCAGCGGGGGGCCGGGCTGGCCTTTGTCTTCATGGCGGAGGAGCCCCTGGTGCTGCACGACACCACGTATTCCGACTATTTCGGCGCCTCCTACCCCCTGTGGGCCCAGCAGGCCAAGGAGATCATCACCGACTACCAGCGCACCCTGGGCAACATCTTCCACCTGCGCATCACCGGCTTTGAGCAGGTGAACGACCAGGTGACCATCACCACCTACGAGGACGGCAGCCGGGTGGCGGTGAACTTCGGCCAGGAAGACCTGGCAGTGGATGAGCAGACCGTGCCCGCCCGCAGCTACATCCTGCTGGAAGGGAGGGAGGGAGAATGAAAACCGGACGCACAAGCCGCAGAACCATCAGGCAGCGCCGCGCCATCAGCGGCTACCTGTTCATCCTGCCCTTTCTGATTGGTTTCCTGGCCTTCATGGTGCGGCCCATGATTCAAAGCATCATCATGAGCTTCCAAAGCGTGTCCTTAAGCGCCCAGACCGGCATCACCAAGACCTGGGTAGGGCTGGCCAACTATGTCTATGCCTTCACCATCGACCCGGAGTTCAACCAAATGCTGGTGGACGAGGTGATCCGCATGGTGACCCATTCCCTGGCCACCATGGTGCTGGCCTTCATGATCGCCCTGCTCCTCAACCAGCAGTTCAAGGGGCGCGCCCTGGCCCGGGCCATCTTCTTCCTGCCGGTGATCCTGTCCTCCGGTGTCCTGGTGGGGATTGAGACGGACAACTCCTTAATCATCGGCATGAAGGAACTGATCACCCAGTCCAATACCATGAACTTCGGCAACGCCCTCTTTGGCCTGCTGTCCGCCTCCGGCGTGGGCACCCCCGCCCTGGAGGTGGTGAACGATTTGATCACCGCGGTGTATGACATCGTCATGGCTTCCGGCATCCAGATTGTGGTGTTCCTCTCGGGGCTGCAGACCATTCCCCGGAGCATGTATGAAGCGGCGGAGATGGAAGGCTCCTCCGCCTGGGAAAGCTTCTGGATGGTGACCTTCCCCATCATCAGCCCGCTGTTGATTGTCAACATGATTTACACCATCATCGACTTCTTCATGAAGACCGACAACCTCATCATGGAAAAAATCCACGAGGAGATGTTCATCAACCTGAAATACGGCTTCAGCTCTGCCCTGTCCTGGATCTATTTTGCGGTGGCCATCGCCATGATCGGCATCTCTTCCCTCATCATCAGAAAGGGGGTGCGCCACTATGAGTAACCGGGACAAGGCCCTGCAACTTGACAGCTTCTGGGTGCGCAACCGCAAATCCGGCGGCCTCCTGCTGCGCCAGGAAGCCCGGAAACGCTTTGTGGCCCTGCTGCGCTTCCTGATGCTCTTTGGATTGTGCTTCCTGATTTTGCAGCCGGTGCTGGACAAGATTTCCGTCAGCTTCATGATGGAAAAAGACCTGTATGACACCACCATCATCGTGGTGCCCCGGAACCTGACCACGGAAAACTACACCCTGGCCGCCTACCTGCTGAACCTGAACACCTCCCTCCTTAACACCACGGTGATCTCCCTGGTGACGGCGCTGCTTCAGATCATCGCCTGCACCCTGGCGGGCTACGGCTTTGCCCGGTTTGAGTTTCCCTTAAAGCGCTTCTGGTTCGCCTGCGTGGTGCTGGTGATCGTCATCCCGCCCCAGACCATCTCCTCCTCCCTCTACCTGCATTTCCGGTATTTTGACGTGCTGGGCATCTTCACCCGCTTAACCGGCGGTCCCATCAACTTGAAGGGCTCACCCCTGCCCTACCTGATGCTCTCCGCCACCGCCATGGGGCTGAAAAACGGCCTGTACATCTTTATGATCAGGCAGTATTTCAAGTCCATCCCCTATTCCCTGGAGGAAGCCGCCTATGTGGACGGCGCCTCCACCCTGGGCACCTTTCTGAAGGTGCTGCTGCCCCAGGCGGTGCCCATCCTGGTGTCCTGCTTCCTCTTCGCCTTTGTGTGGCAGTGGACGGATGTCTTCTATACCCGCCTCTTCCTGCCCACGGCCAACACCCAGTACCTGTCCATCCGCCTCTCGGGGATGGCGGAAAGCCTCAGGACCTATGTGTCCACCCGGCGGGGCATCACCACGCCCCCGGTGGGCTACATCATGCAGATGATTTCCACCGGCGTCCTGGTGGTGGTGGGGCCCCTGCTGGTGCTCTACCTGGTGGCCCAGCGCTGGTTCATCGAATCCATCAGCGCCACCGGGCTGAAGGACTGATTTCCCACAGAATATTAACCCATCACGCATGGGTGATATAAAAAAAGGAGGACCCATCATGAAAAAGACCCTGGCAATGCTCATCGTGCTGGCGATGGCCTTTGGCCTGCTGGCAGCCGCCGCTGAAACCCACGAGTTCAGCTACGGCGAATCCATCGAGATCCGCACCGACAAGGACGGCAACAAGCTGGACCTGGGCGGCATCGAGGTTATCATCGGGGACTGGTGGTCCAGCGGCGAGCCTGCTGAGCCCGAGACCGCGGCAGAGGAAGCCACGGAGGAATACCGCCAGTGGATTCAGGAAACCTACAACTTCACCATCAAGCAGGTGGCCGTCTCCGGCTGGGAGGACAACCCGGATTTCCTGGCCAATTTCGTCACCACCGGCGGCCCGGAGAACTATGTGCTCATCATGCGCCCCGAGGTGCTGGCCACCCCCATGGCCAACGGCTTCTTCTACGACCTGGCCACCCTGGACGCCTTTGATTTCACAGAAGCCAAATGGAACAAGAGCGTGGAAACCGTCATGACCAAGGGGGATGCCATCTACGGCATGCGGCCCATCGTGTCCGAGCCCCGGGACGGCATCTGGTTCAACAAGCGCCTCCTGGAGGAGGCCGGCATCGATCCGGAGAGCCTGTACGACATGCAGAAGGACGGCACCTGGACCTGGGAAGCCTATGAGGAGCTTTGCAAGAAAATCACCAGGGACACCGACAACGACGGCGTGATTGACGTGTATGCCACCGCCAGCCAGCAGGGCAACGCCATCAACGTGGCCCTGGCCTCCAACGGCGCTGCCTTTGTGAAGATGGACGAGAACGGCAAATACTACAACGCCACCGGGGAGGACGCCTTCCTGGAAGCCGCCAACTGGATTGTGGAGATGTCCAAGACCTATGAGATGCCCCAGCCTGAAGGCGCCAACTGGGACTGGACCTATTCCGCCTTCATCAACGGCGATGTGGCCATGACGGTGCACCAGGACTACTTCAAGGCCACCCTCCGGGAGAACATGAAGGACGAATACGGCTTTGTGATGTTCCCCGTGGGCCCCAAGGGCACCACCTATAAAACAGTGCTGTCTGACAACACCTACGTGATCCCCGCCAACTACGATGCAGACCGGGCGGCCAAGATCGCCTATGCCTTTGACCTGTACACCGACCCCACCCCCGGCTATGACGACGAGGACGACTGGAAATCCAGCTACTACAACATGTTCTCCGACGCCCGCAGCGTGGATGAGACCATCGAAATGATGCGCATGGCGGAGCACGGGGAGACCTTCCTGCACAACATGGTGCCCGGCTACAGCCTGGGCGAGCAGTTCTACTGGAACACCTACAGCCGCAACGGCTGGCGCACTGTGTCTGAGCAGCTGGAAGAGTCCAAGAACGTCTGGCAGGCGGCCCTGGACGCAGTGAATGCGGACTGAGGCATGATTGCCTGATTACTCAGGCGGGATGGGGGTTGTCCCCATCCCGCTTTTCCCAAAAAGAGCCCGGGAGGCTGTTATGAAGGCTAAACACCTGATCGCCCTGTTGGTGGCGCTATTGATCACAAGCGGCGTAACAGCCGGCCTGAGCAAGGAGGACATCATGGTTCCAAAACTGACATTCGCAAGAAAAGACCTGCCGGACCTGCCCTCGTTTCAGTTTGCGGAGCAGCTGGGCGCCGGCTGGAACCTGGGCAACACCTTTGATGCCAACAACGCCCATTACCTCAAGGATGAAATGGACTATGAAAAGGCATGGGTGGGGGTGAAAACCGACCCCCGGGTGTTTTCGGCCCTCAGGAATGCCGGCTTTGGGGCCGTGCGCATCCCCGTCTCCTGGCACAACCATGTGTCCGGGGACGATTTTACCATCTCCGCCCCCTGGCTGGCCCGGGTCAAGGAAGTGGTGGACATGGCGCTGGCAGAAGGCCTGTATGTCATCATCAACACCCATCACGACATTGAAAAGGGCTACATCTACCCCGATCTGGAGCACCTCTCCCAGTCCAGCCGGTATATGCAGTCCATCTGGCAGCAGGTGGCCGGCGCCTTCAGGGACTATGACGAGCGCCTCATCATGGAAAGCATGAACGAGCCCCGGCTGGCCGGCACGGACCTGGAGTGGTGGCTGGACCCCAAGGATCCCCGGGCGGCGGAAGCCGTCTCCTGCATCAACCAGCTCAACCAGGTGTTTGTGGACACCGTCCGGGCTGCCGGCGGCAATAACGCACAGCGCTACCTGCTGGTGCCCGGCTATGCGGCCTCCGTCCAGGGCTGCCTCCATGAGGATTTCATGATGCCCAGGGACCAGGAAGGGGTCACAGACCGCCTGCTCCTGTCGGTGCATGCCTACACCCCCTATGACTTCGCCCTGCAGGACCCCAGGGACAAGGGCAGCCGGGATGTGTTCCGGGCGGACAGCCCCCTGGACGTCCAGGAAATTGCCCTGTTCATGGACCAGGTGTACAACAGGTTCACGCCCCTGAACATCCCCGTGGTCATCGGGGAGTTTGGCTGCCGGGACAAGAACGGCAACCTCCAGTCCCGGGTGGATTTCACCGCCGCCTATGTGGCCCTGGCCCGGGCCCGGGGCTTCACCTGCTTCTGGTGGGACAACCATGCCTTCTCAGGGGACGGCGAGGTCTTCGGCCTGCTGGACCGCCGGACTTTCCAGTTTGTGTATCCCCAGATCGTCCAGGCCATCACCATCAACGCGCAGTGAGGACGCCTGACATGAAAAAAACCCTTGCCCTGCTGACGGCGCTGCTGCTGATGAGCCTTGTTTTCAGCGCAATTTCGGAGGAATTGAACTATATGTCCATCTTTGACAGCAATTTTGACGGCTGGTATCCCCGCTCCACCGGGGGCGCCGCCCTTGACATTGTGGAAGGCAGCATCCAAATCACCGGCCGCAGCCAGGACTGGAACTCCCCGGGGCGGGATTTTAACCTGGTACCCGGCCAGGCCTATGAGGTCGCGGTGCAGGTGTACCAGGAGGAGGTGGACAGCGCCAGCTTCCTGATTTCTGCCGCCCACAGGAAGGACGGCCGGGAAACCTACAGCAACATCGTCCGGCAGGAGGTGAAAAAGGGCGAGTGGGCCACCCTCACCGGGCAGTTCACCGCCGGGGAATATGACAGCTTTGTCCTGTACGTGGAGACCCTGGGCGTCCCCACCCTGTCCTTCCGGATTAGGAACTTCTCCGCCCTGTCCAAAAAGACCGCTGTGGACATGGCGCTGCCCCGGTTAAAGGACCTGTACGCGGATTATTTTGACTTTGGCAACGCCGTCATGCGGGTGGAGGCCATCAACACCAAGCTGATGGATTTCTATGCCAGCCAGTTCAACATCATGACCCACGGGAACGAGCTGAAGCCTGACAACGTGCTGGATCTGGCTGCCTCGGCCCGGCTGGCCCGGGAGGACCAGACCGCTGTGGCGGTGAAGCTGGACGCTGCCCGGCCCCTGCTTCAGTATGCGCATCAGCACGGCATCAAGATCCATGGCCATGTCCTGGTCTGGCACAACCAGACCCCGGATGCCTTCTTCCGGGAAAATTACAGCCGAACCGGCCCCTATGTGAGCCGGGATGTGATGCTGGCCCGGCTGGACAACTACATCCGCCTGGTGTTTGAGGCCCTGGAAGCCGAGTTCCCCGGGCTGGTGGTGTCCTTTGACGTGGTGAATGAAGCCATTGACGACAACAGCGGCCAGCTGCGGGAAAGCACCTGGACCCGCATTGTGGGGCAGGATTTTGTCAACCAGGCCTTCTCCTTTGCCAGGAAGCACGCCCCAAGAGGCATGGCCTTGTATTACAACGACTATTCCACCCCCTACCAGCCCAAGCTGGATGGCATTCTCCGGCTGCTTGCCAGCCTTCAGGAAGAGGGCAGCATCGACGGCCACGGCTTTCAGTGCCATTACCACCTCCACACCCCCTCCATGGAGCAGCTGAAGACTGCCATGGACAAGGTGATTGCCCTGGGCCTGCGCCTTCGGATGAGTGAAATGGACATCCTTGTGGACGCCGCCAGCGATGAGAACTTTGAACGCCAGGCAAAGCGCTATGGCGAAATCCTGGCCCTGTTCCGGGACTATGCAGAGCATATTGACGCCGTGCACACCTGGGGGGTCACCGACAACTACAGCTGGAAGGCCAGCCAGTTCCCCCTGCTCTTTGACGGCCAGGGGCAGCCCAAGCCAGCCTTCTATGCGGTGGCGGAGCCGGTGATGAAGTAACGGGAGCCTGTTCAATTCAGACGCTGACTGAACGCGACGACGCAGAGGCGCAAAAACACCGCCTCATGGAAGCATTAAAGAGTGCGTTTGGTATTATACAAACACCCCAACAAAATCAGGGTTTTGGCTTCTCTTAGGATAAACGTTTTATCCAAAGGTTTCAAACCCCCTATTTTGCCAGTAAATACCTGGGTTTTCCAGGGGTTTCACCAGTACTGCAAGAGCGTCCGGATATCTTATTTTGACAAATCAATTTGATTAAAACCCTTGTCTGCCGGGCCTGCATCCTGTACACTAAAGCCGGAATCGACAAAGGGAGGACCCTGCATGAATACCCTGACAACTGGCGCGCGCGCCTGGCTGCCCTATTTGCCGATGGACATTCCCCCCGGCAACACCACCCTGGAGATTGCCCAGTCAGAACTGACTGCCGGGCTGTCCGCCCTGGGCAGCCGGGAGCAAATCCGGCTGGTGCCCGAAGGTGCCGGGGAGGGCTATGCCATCGCCCGGGAGGAGGATAGCCTGGTGATCAAGGGCGGGGAGGCCGGCATCCTGTACGGCGTGTACCAGGCCCTGTCCGCCATCGCACGGGGGCAGGATCCCGTGATGCCCGAAACCGCCCCCCACTACCCCCTCAGGATGCTGAACCACTGGGACAACATGGACGGCAGCATCGAACGGGGCTATGCCGGCCGGTCCTTTTTCTTCAAGGACAACAAGCTGTCCTTTGACGAAGCCATCATCCACCGCTATGCCCGTATGCTGGCCAGCGTGGGCATCAATGCCATCTGCCCCAACAATGTCAACGTCCGCCCCCCCATGGACCAACTGATCACCGCCGCCTACCTGCCCGACCTGGCCCGGCTGGCGAAGATCCTGCGCCTGTACGGGATCCGCCTGCTAATCACCGTTGAATTCAGCATGCCGGCCAGCCACGGCCTGGACACGGCAGACCCGCTGGACCCCGGCGTGCAGGCCTTCTGGGCCGAGCGCACCCGGGAGGTATATCAATATATCCCCGACCTGGCGGGCTTCCTGGTGAAGGCGGATTCCGAGCACCGCCCCGGCCCCTTCACCTACGGCAGAGACCACGCCCAGGGGGCCAACATGCTGGCCCGGGCCCTGGCGCCCTACGGGGGCAAGCTGTTCTGGCGCTGTTTTGTGTACAACTGCAAGCAGGACTGGCGGGACAACAAGACCGACCGGCCCAAGGCTGCCTTCTTGAACTATGCCCCCCTGGATGGCCAGTTTGATGACAACGTGGTGCTGCAGATCAAAAACGGCCCCCTGGATTTCCAGGTGCGGGAGCCCCTCTCCCCTCTCTTTTACTGGATGCCCAACACCCGCAAGGCCTTGGAGTTGCAGCTGGCCCAGGAATACACCGGCCAGCAGATCGACCTGTTCTACCAGGCCCCCCAGTGGCAGGACATCTTCGCCCAGATGCCGGCAAACGCCGCCCAGTACATCGCCACGGTGAGCAACCTGGGGGATGACGACAACTGGTGCGGCCATGACCTGGCCCAGGCCAACCTCTACGCCTTTGGCAGGACAGCCTGGCTGGGCCGGAGCGAGCCTGAGCGCTTTGCCCTGGAATTGGCCCGCCTCACCTTTCAAGAGGCAGCAGAACCAGTCGCAGACATACTGATGGCCTCCGCCCCGGCCTATGAAAAATATGTGGCGCCCCTGGGCCTGTCCTTCATGGTGAACCCCCACACCCACTACGGCCCCAGCCCGGAAGGCTATGAGTTTGCCCTGTGGGGCACCTACCACCGGGCCAACTGCAAGGCGGTGGGGATGGACCGCAGCAGCAGCGGCACCGGCTTCACCTCCCAGTACCCGGAGGAATTGAAGCAGCGCTATGATGACCCCGCCACCTGCCCGGAGCAACTGCTCCTGTTTTTCCACCGCCTCAGCTATCATTACCGGCTCAAGGACGGCCGCAGCCTGCTGCAGCGCATCTATGACGACCATTTTGAAGGCACGGTAGAAGCCAAGGCCCTCAGGGAAGCCTGGCAGGCCCTGAAGGGCCGGATGCCGGATGCCACCCACGCCCGGGTGCTGCACCGCTTTGACCGGCAGGTGCAAAACGCCAGGGAGTGGCGGGATGTGATCAACACCTATTTTTACCGCCTGACCGACATCCCCGATGAGAAGGGCCGCACCATCTACCCCTGATACCGGAAGACGCCTGATGCCCCTGCCCGCCTGCACAGCCGCACCCTGGAGGTGATCTCAGTGCAACACCCACGTCAACTGCGCCGGAATGCCACCGCCAACTACCTGAAGCGGTACTGGACCCTGTACCTGCTGTTGGCCCTGCCCTTCGCCTTCATCATCATCTTCCGCTACCTGCCCATGGCATACATCTTAAGCGCCTTCAAGGTGAACAACATCCTGCGGCCGCCATGGGACCTGCCCTGGGCCAAAAACCATGGCTTTGAGTGGTTCATCAAGGCCTTCCAGAACCGGGACTTCCTCTTTGCCCTGCGCAACACCGTCACCTTGAACCTGCTGGACCTGCTGCTGGGCTTCCCGGCCCCCATCCTGCTGGCCCTCCTGCTGAACGAACTCACCTTCAAGCGCTTCAAACGCATCACCCAGACGGTGGTGTACCTGCCCCATTTTTTAAGCTGGATCATCATCTCCGGCCTGGCGCTGCGCCTGCTGGCCTACAACGACGGGCTGGTCAACATCGTGCTCCAGCGCATCGGCCTCTCCCCCGTGCCCTTCCTCAACAGCCCCGGCCACTGGGTGGGCAGTTATGTCTTCCTGGGCATCTGGAAGGAGGCGGGCTGGAACACCATCATCTACCTGGCGGCCATCACCGCCATCAACCCGGAGCTGTACGAGGCGGCCGCCGTGGACGGGGCCAACCGGCTGCGCCGCATCTGGCACGTGACCCTGCCGGGCCTGCGGCCCACCATCATTGTGCTGCTCATCATGAGCCTGGGGCGCATCCTGGGCAGCGAGTTTGACCGGCCCTTCGCCCTGTCCAACCGGCTGGTGACCAGCGTGTCCAACGTGATTTCCATCTTTGTGTATGAATACGGCATCAAGGGGATGCAGTTCTCCCTGTCCAATGCCGTGGGGCTGTTCCAGTCGGTGATCGGCCTGTTCTTCCTGGTGGGGGCCAACAGCCTGGCCAAGCGCTACGGCGAGCGCGGCATCTGGTAAGGGGGGATTGAGATGATCAAATCACGCTTTGGCAAGCTCAATGACTACCTGATTGCAGCCCTGTGCCTGCTGCTGATCTTTATCAGCCTGCTGCCCATCATCAACGTGCTGGCCCGCTCCCTGTCCAGCTCCGATGCCTTGATCCGCAACGAGGTGCTCCTCTGGCCCAAGGGCTGGAACCTTGACGCCTACAAGACCGTGCTCCAGGACAGCAAATACACCTGGAGCCTGGGCTGGACCGCCATTCTCACGGTGATCTGCACCCTTTTGTCCATGACCATCACCATCCTGTGCGCCTACCCCCTCATCTATGACCAGTTAAAGGGGCGGAAGATCATCAACGGCATTATCGTGCTCACCATGTATTTCTCCGCGGGCACCATCCCCAACTACCTGCTGCTCAAGAGCCTCAACATGCTGGACAGGCCCATTGTGCTGATCGTGCCCAACATGATGAGCATCTTCAACATGATCATCCTGCGCAGCTTCTTTTTCGGCATCCCGGACAGCCTCAGGGAATCGGCCGAGATTGACGGCGCCGGGCCGGTGCGCATCTTGATCCGCATCTACCTGCCCCTGTCCGCCTCGGTGCTGGCCACCCTGTCCCTCTTTTATGCAGTGGGCCGCTGGAACGGCTTTTCCGACGCCCTGATGTACATGTCCAAAAACCGCCAGTACTACCCCATCCAGCTGCTGCTGTACCAGATCCTGCAAAACGCCACCCAGATTGAGGTGGCCACCCAGGAGGGCTTCTTCCCGCCGGGCATCTCCGAAACCCTGAAAATGGCCACGGTGATGTTTGCCACCGTGCCCATCATCCTGATCTACCCCTGGCTGCAGCGCTATTTCATCTCCGGCGTCACCATCGGCGCCATCAAGGGATAGCGCACCCCACAAAAAATCCAGAGCGGGGAACGCTCTGTAAATAAAAAGGAGGACACCCAATGAAACGGATCCTGGCCACCCTGTTGCTCCTGGCGATGCTGCTGACCACGGGGCTCAGCGCAGTCCTGGCTGAAAGCCCTGACATCGTGGACGGCAGGTTCACCACCACACGGAAAATCACCGTGGAAATCTACGACCGGGCCAACGAAGGCGGCACCAAGCCGGAGGACAATTTCTACACCGACTTCATCAAGGAAGGCATGCTGCGGGACCACAATGTGGAGGTAACCTTTGTGCCCGTGCCCCGCTGGACCGAGGTGGATGTGCTGAACAACCTGCTGGCCGCCGGGGATGCCCCGGACGTCTGCGTCACCTACAGCTACCCCACCATCCAGACCTATGCCGAAATGGGCGGCGTCACCGACCTGGCCCCCTACCTGGACACCTACAAGGACCAGCTGCCCAACCTGTGGGCGCTGCTGGGGGATGACAACATCTACTGGGACCTGGACCCCGAGGCCGGCACCCTGTGGGCCATTGAAGCCAGGCTCTTTGTCAACAAGCGCATCAACACCTTTGTCCGGGAGGACTGGCTGAAGAAACTGGACCTCAAGGAGCCCCGCACCCTGGAAGAGTTTGAAGCCATGCTCCACGCCTTCAAAGACAATGCGGAATTGCTGCTGGGTGACGACGCGGACAAAATGATCCCCTACTCCACCAGCTTCGACATCGGCTGGCGCAACGATCACCTGATCACCTCCTTCGTACCGGAAAACCTGACGGACAAGGAAACCTATGTGCGGGGCTTTGACGACCGGCGCATGCTGTACCCCAACTACAAGGAAGGTGTCCGGGTGCTGAACAAGTGGTACAACGAAGGCCTCATCTGGAAGGACTTCCCCGTCTACCCCGCCGGGGACAGCACCGAGGACAACCTGCTGAAGGCCGGCTATGTAGGCGCCTTCATCCACAACTGGGACTACCCCTACCGCAACGGCGAGGACAGCATCCATGCCAACATCCAGCGGGCCTTCGGGCCGGAGGCCGGCTATATCGCCGTGGAGCCCTTCCCCAATGACGAGGGCATCTACCGGAAGTTCCTGGCCGCCCCCATCGACCGCAAGGTGTTCTTCCCCGCCACCAACCAGGAGCCCGTGGCCTCCCTGTTCTACCTGGACTTCATCTCCAAACTGGAGAACCGCCGCTTCCTGCAGATTGGTGAAGAGGGCGTGACCCATGAGGTGCTGGACAACGGGGCCATCAAGACCCTGGCGGTGCAGGGCGAGAAGATCATGAACAGCCTCAACAACATCGACTACACCATCACCATCAACGGCCTGGACACCGGGGATCCCGAACTGAACGTGCTGTCTGTCGCCCTGGGCTATGCCACGGTGGACGCCCGCTACATCGAGAAGGCCTTCGAGCTGTCCAGCAAGGATGCCCGCTACGGCAAGAATTTTGCCGTGGGCCGGATTGAAGCCGAGGACGGCATGAACACCTCCCTGCCCAACAAACGGGACACCTTCTTAACCCAGTCCGTGGTGGCCCCGGCAGACCAGTTTGACGCCGTGTATGACGCCGGCATGGACGACTACCTCTCCTCCGGCGGCCAGGCCATCATCGACGAGCGCCAGGCAGCCTACGAGAAATATTACGAGTAAACCCGGGATTGACAAGGGAAGGGGGCATAACGCCTCCTTCCCTCTTGATTGTCGACAAAGTGTCTGCGGACACTTTGTCGATTAGGAGGAACGGGCATTTTTACCTGGTCGCTTCACTCCCGGCCGGTAAAAATGCGATGAATGAATTGCTTCGCAATTCGCCCCGCCCGCCCGGCGGAGCCGGGCGATACGATTCCAGTCAGAGGGCTGCGCCCTCTGAAACTCCCCTTTATTATGGTTTGACTTCATTCTGAGGGAAGGGGGTATGACACCTCCTTCCGCTTTTGTTTTTATTGCTCCAGAAGGCAGCTGCGCCCGGAAGCGTGCTATAATCAAAGGGATTGAACAAAAACTGCTATGCCGCCGCTGCAAAGGAGGGCTTTGATGAAGATCCGTCTGAATGAGGGCTGGGCCTTCTCCCTGGGGGAGCCGGACTGCTTTGCCCCTGTGATCCTGCCCCATGACTGGCAGATTGATGAGCCAGCGCAATGGTACCAGAGCGCGGTGGGCTGGTACCGGCGAAGCCTTGAGGCGCCCTTTCTGAAGGCGGGCCGGCGGGTGTTCCTGCAGTTTGACAGCGTGTACATGAACGCCACCGTTTTCGTCAACGGCCACAAGGCCGGGGAATGGAAATACGGCTTCACCGCCTTTGAACTGGACATCACAGAGCACCTGGACCCGGAAACAGAAAACACCCTGCTGGTGAAGGTGGATGCCCGCTTCCCCAGCGCCCGCTGGTACACCGGGGCCGGGATCTACCGCCCGGTTCACCTGGTGGTGAAAAACCCCTGCCATTTTGTCAGGGACGGCATCTACATCACCACGCATAAAAGCGACGGACAGTGGCGCTATGAGGTGCAGGCCGAGGTGGAAACCGGGGGCCAGCCCTACACGGTGCGCCACCGTTTGCTGGACAAGGGG